>Ga0315532_1002309_pt1 | contig 13261 bp, 9 predicted proteins | sample SalMarWE160370MG_FD_203082 | JGI IMG/M metagenome (GOLD analysis project Ga0315532, IMG submission 203082) | Salt marsh sediment microbial communities from the Plum Island Ecosystem LTER, Massachusetts, United States - Salt Marsh Sediment WE1603-70 ... | reverse complement strand
ATTTAGTCGAGTCAATGATAAAAAGAGACGTACAAATAAAAGATGCCTCAAAGATAATTCCGGGACACGGTGGTTTTCTCGATAGATTTGATTCACTACTTTTTACAGCCCCCCTTATATACTACTATCTCCGATTCTTTGCTGTAAGATGAAAAACGTTGCAATACTTGGATCAACAGGCTCTATTGGGGCAAGTACTCTCAGGGTTATAAAAAACCTTAAAGATTTTAATGTTTTTGCTCTATTCGGGGGAAGAAATATTTCACTTTTATCCGATCAGGCAGAGGAATTCAAACCCAAATATGTTGGTACATTTTTTGCGAGTAATAAAGAAGAATTAGAAGAAAGATTAAAAAATAAATTCAAGATATTAATTGGACACGAAGAAGCGGATTTTCTATACGAAAATAGCGAAATAGACATAATAGTAATAGCTACAGCCGGAATATCTTCTTATAAATCGCTTATCAAGGGACTTAAAAACGGCAAAAGAATCTGCACGGCAAACAAAGAGACTCTTGTAGCATTTTCTCCTCTTTTAAGAGAGGAATTAAAAAATCTTCCCGGAAAATTAGTTCCAGTGGACAGTGAACACTCCGCGATATACCAGATACTAAATAATTCACCGGATAAAAATATAAAGAAAATAATAATAACAGCTTCCGGGGGTCCATTCTACAACAGAAAAGACCTTAGCAACATAACTCCCAAAGAAGCACTCAATCATCCAACCTGGGTTATGGGCAACAAAGTAACTATAGATTCCGCAACTCTAATGAATAAGGGACTCGAAATCATCGAAGCTTCGGTCTTCTTTGATCTAAAGTGCGAAGAAATTGAAGTCATAATACATCCCGAATCAATAATCCATGGTATGGTAGAATTCGCTGACGGGTCTATTATCTCGCAAATGTCTACTCCGGATATGAAAATACCAATACAATTTGCTCTAACCAACCCCGAAAGGGTTAATTCCCCGACAAACAGACTTAATCTGACAGAACTGGAGTCTCTAAACTTCGAAGAAATAAACCGGGAAAAATTTCCGCTTATATCCTTGAGTTACAGTATCTTAAAGGAAGGAGGAACTCTACCTGCCGTTTTAGTCGGTGCAGATGAAGTTGCCGTCGACAGATTTTTAAAAGGAGAGATATCTTTTCAAAATATTATGGATATAATTCTCGAGGTAACAAACTCGCATAAAATCAATAGGAACCCCGGAGAAAAGGAAATTATTGAAGCAATTAATTGGGCAAGACAGAAAGCCCGGGAGATAATGTAAATGTTTTTAGGACTAATCGTTGCGTTTTTAGCTTTAAGTGTCATGGTTTTTGTACATGAGTTTTTTCACTTAATTGTAGCCAAGTGGTCTTCAATGTACGCTCCGGTATTCTCAATAGGTTTTGGGCCAAAGTTATTTACGTTTTTCAAATGGGGAGAAACGGAATTCAGAATCTCCGCTATACCTTTCGGAGGCTATTGTGAAATAAAAGGAATGGACCCGGAACAAATGAAAGGTGAAGAAGATGAGTTTTATTCTAAGAATGTATTTTTGAAAATTGCAGTCGTTTTCGCCGGTCCATTTGCAAATTTTACTCTCGGATTTTTAATATTTTTATCGGTACTATTATTTAATGGCGTTGAAGTAACACCAACAACGACAATAAAACAAGTAAATACAGCGAGCAATCTTTTGCCAAATGACAGAATAATAGAAATAAACGGTAAGGAAGTCTCTAGCTGGTATGAAATAACAGAAAAAATACAAAAGAACTCTAAAATTTTACTCATCCGGGATAGCAAAAAAACAGATATAGTGGTTGATTCGCTAAATATCGACTCATTAATCCCCTTTGTACCTCCGATAGTGGGGAATGTCTACAAAGACTTACCCGCCGATAAAGCAGGGATAAAAAAAGGCAACCGTATTTTAAAAATTCAAAATAAATCTATAAACAGCTGGGATGATATAACATCAAGTATCCATCCCTCAGCAGAAGAAACACTCAGTATTGTTTTTTTATCCGATGGGGATACAATTAAAACCAGGATAGTACCTGAAAAACAAAAGAGCATGGAGGGAGATTCAATAATAAGTATAGGAGCAATTGGAATAGAATCACCGACCACAAAAATAACTATAGGCACCGCACAAGCATTTTCTTTTGCATGGGAACAAAGTTGGCATACTGCTTTACTTATTTATAGAACATTCTCCTGGTTGTTCCAGAGAAAAGTTTCGCCAAGAGATTTAGCAGGAGCGGTAGGAATCGTTGTATACACTAAAAAATCTATGGAAATGGGATTTATTCGACTGTTACTGTTTGTTGCATTAATAACAATTAATCTTGCTGTAGTAAATTTAATTCCAATACCTCCTTTAGATGGATTTCATATTGTGATGTCATTAGCAACTTTTACTTCGAGGAGGCCTCCTTCCAAAACATTGCTGAAAATAGTTCAGACAATTGGTTCTTTCATCTTGATTTCTCTCATGGTTTTACTATTACTTAATGACATAATCAGACTAATCCAGGGTAAGATTTGATTTAATAGCTTACAGCTTACAACTTACGGCTTACCGCTAACCCCCATCCCCAAAAAAACAATTTTACCACAGAGAACACAGAGAAAAAATAAACACACAGAGAACAAAAAAAAATATTTTTGTTTACTAAACCCCACCTCACAACAACAAAAAAAATAGTATCTCACACAAAGGCACTAAGACACGAAGCCCCACACCCAATTTACTCGTATTTGTTCAAAAACTCATCCACAACACCAAAATAATCCTACACGGGGATACAAATAGGAAAAACAACAAAAATTTTCGTGTATTCACATTAAAAAAATACAAATTTAATTGGTGGGGTTGGGTTTAGTGTATTTTGTGTGTTTGGTGGTTAAAAAAATCCAAAAAATCTGCGTTCATCTGCGTCCTATTAAATCCCCTTGACTTTTGGCGACAATAAAGTATTATTAAAACGTAATAGTTAAGGGAAAGCGGTCAGAATCCGCTACAGCCCCGCTACTGTATTTGGCAACGAAAACTGCAGATACCACTGGGTAGCATTTTACCCGGGAAGGTGCAGCGAGTAGGACGGCCATAAGTCAGGAGACCTGCTATTTTTAGAGTACTCCGAGGGGAGAAGAAAAATAGACAAATTAAAAGAAATATCATATATAACAATATTTACGGCTTTAGCCTTAGGTTTAGGGTTTTTACTTTCATATATACCCAATTTTGAACTTGTTTCTTCAACCGTTTTCCTGGCAGGAGTATTATTTGGTCTCCGCAGCGGTACATTGGTTGGAATCCTTACTTATCTTATTTTCGGTTTACTCAATCCAATGGGTATGTCTCCCCTACCTCTCCTTTTGGCACAAATAATTGTAGGAATATTAATCGGATCATTTGGAGGTCTTTGCCATAAAAAAAGATGGAATAAAGCACACATCATCTTACCCTTAGGAATACTCATCACACTCTTATCCGATATACTAACTACATCAGCAGGGTTTCTTTTCTTCCCGACTAAAAATAGCTTCTTAGTCTATTTTATTCTGGGGCTGCCTTTTGTTATCTGGCATGTCTTTACTCAAGGTATTATTTACGGTTTTATTTTAACTCCAACAATACAAAAAATTCAAAAAAGGAGGTTTTATGCTATTAATCTTAATAAGCATGATGTACGTTGAATCGAAAGGGATAACGGTAACGGCAGACAGGTTTGAACATCTACCTTATCAAGTTGAAGTAATCGAGATTGAAAATTTACTAACCATCGATAAACTGGGCGAAATTCTTGAGAAAGAAGCAGGAGTTAAAATAAACGAAAACGGAGATCCCGGCTCGTTGAGCCAGGCAGCCGTTCGAGGCAATACCCCGAAACATACACTTATAATGCTCAACGGACATAGAATAAACGATCCAAAGACAGGCGGATTCGATCTTTCAATAATACCATTAAGTGCAGTAAAAAGGATTGAAATAGTTAAGGGTTCATCTTCTGTATTTCAGGGCTCCAATGCAATAGGAGGAATTATAAACATCATTACCGGAAAGCAGATAAATCATATAAGATTTCAGGGAAACTCTAATTCCACTTTAGGTGCAAATCTACAACTTTACAGATTTGGCGTAAACGGTAATCTAAATCTTAAAAAGGGTGAAGGACAAAGGAGTAATACGAATTTTGAGCATTACTCACTCGCTCTTAATTGGAATGACTTAAATTTTACAGGAATTTATAAAGATTTGGGCACACCGGGCGCCCTGCCCGATAGCGGTATCGTTCCAATGTTTGGAGACTCAACTGCAACATCTTTGTTCGATAATCAACAAACAGAATTTGCAGACCTCTCCTACAGTAAGATATTTACCAGTGGCGATATTGGAATACTAATTGAACCCGCAATGACCGGAGAATTGCTTAAATATAACTGGAAATATGAACAATCAGATTACCTGACCGGAGAAAAAGATACAATAATAGCAAATGCCAGTTATAAAACAATAACCGGACAATTTAACACGAAATTTTTATACAAAATGTTGTCTTTATCAATCAACCTCGAAAAAGACACGGTATGGATCGGTCAATATACATCAAATTACGATACAACTTCTTTTTCACTTGGAGAAGAAAAAGCAGGAATAGCTCTTTCTCTTTTTCTTGAAAAAGCAAATATAAATACCTTCGTTTCCGTGAGAGAAGACTGGTACGGAAGTTTTGGTCTACATCCTTCTTTTACAATCGGAAGCAGAATTACCAAACCAATCGAGATTTTTGCATCGGTGGGCTCCGCATTCCAGGCTCCTACCCTCTACGATCTTTACTATCCGGGCTATTCCAATAAGGAACTCCAACCGGAGTACTCCCTTGCTTTAAACGGAGGAATAAAGATAAAGAGTATCACCATATCCGGACATATAGAAGAAATTTCCGATAGAATAGGAACTGATGAATTTTGGGTTCCTCAGAATATCTCCAAAACCAGAGTTTTCGGTATCGATATAGAAGGTGACGGCAAATATGAAGATATCTCGTATTCATTAATGTATTCTTATCTCGATGGTTATGATGAAATAGATAACTCCAAAAGAGAACTCCAGCACCAACCAAAGCATTCGGTCGCCGGTATACTTTCTTACGAAGGTCCCTTAACTGCCGAGATATCAGCCAGATGGTTAGAAAAGAAAAAAAGATGGTTATCAAGTAGCAGCTTTCCATATAATGAAGGATTAAAAGAAAGAGGTCCTGACTTTATCATGGATTTAGGAATCTGCAAAAAATTCAATAATTTTTCTTTAGGATTTAACATAGAAAATGTCTTTAACCGTAAATATATAACAAGTTTTGGAAATAATCTTGAAGACAACGACTACCCAGGAATGGGAAGATATTTCAATTTGTGGGCAGAACATTCATTCTAAATAAGGGGTTGACAAACTAAAAAACAGTATTATTATAAAATTGCTCGGTGGCCATAACGGAGAAGAAATACCCGTTCCCATTCCGAACACGGAAGTCAAGCTCTCCAGTGCTAATGGTATTGCCTCTTCGGAGGTGAGAGAGTAGGTCGCTGCCGGGCTTTTTTTATTTTTAACCACGAGATTACACAGATTACCACCAGATTACCCCTCCCCCAAATTATTATCACATAAAGACACAGAGAAAAATTTTTTTATGCCGTTTAAAACCAAAATCCCTACACCAATTTATATGGCGAACATTTGCTTTCATCAGCTGAAAACGACTCTTAAGGCGGGGGTTACAGTCTGAGGAAAGGAGCTATTAGGTATTTTTAACAAATCTTTTTTTTGGAATATCATCAATTTTCTTATCACAAATTTTTCGTATCTCTATGCCACCAGGACAATCATGACCAAATACAGGACAAGATAATTCGGTCGTCTTTTCTTCAACAGGAAAATGCTCAACGCAATGCTCCCATCCGCAAATAAGACCCTGTCGAGCATAACCCTTATTTTTTTCAAAATTTATAGAATAACCAACAGAAAAACTTTTATTTAATCTTTCAGTTAGTGCGATTATTTCTTGAGCTTGTTCTTTGGATACATGAGCTCCATGAACAGCTTTATTGCACATATCAACTATTGTATTTAGAGCTTTCCCTTGTTCGTATGCAATAATCTCCTTTTCGAGTAATTTAGAAATGTAAAATTTATTTCCTACTTTTTTATTTTTTTGTATATCGAATAACCTATTCACAACTCTCGACAAAACCCTTTCTATATCAATACGTAAAGCGGCTAAGGAAAGATTTGGGTCAGAATCGAGCAGATTCAATGCATTTTGAGTAGGAAAAGTTTCAAAAATATTTATCGAGGGCGCACCTTTGCTTTCAGCCTTTTTGGCTTGTTGTTCAATCTTTTCAACCATTACATTTAATTTTTTTATTTCGTCTTTGAATTCAAATTCGGCACCAAACCATTTAGCCTTCTTTAAATATGGCGCCAAAAGAGGAATGGATAGCAAAAATAATAATCCGATTGAAAAGTTATCAAGTTCAAAATAATTAGGCCAAATGCCCCGTACAATTAATATACTTACAATAAAGAAAAATGCTATCCATTGCATTATTTTCATAATTTTTGGCACCTAAAATAGTTTATATGTACTAATATTAATCACAAAAACTCCGCAGTAACTCAAAGTTGCGGGCCACACCATTACCACCTCCCTCACCGATCATTGCAGACAGACTATTCTTCAATACTACCATTCCACTCACGTCAAGAAACGCCGACTATACTGGTATTTGCGTAGCGGGCCACGAGATCAGGATGACTAGTCAGGCGCTTCCGGACATGCCGAATGAACGTAGCCAATCCACAACAGGCGTCATCATGCCCGTCATAGTAGATCTTCGAAATCAGTCTCTGCTGCGGACACCAACCTCTGCAGATTTCAAACTCCGGACAACTGCTCATTGCATCCCTCTCGAGTTCTGCCCTCTCCTGAAGGTTACGCATCTTGGCACCAACGACTATGTCGTCGAAAGCGTCTGTCAAAACATTCCCAAGGCTTGCCTCGTTACTTCCTTCGCTGTCGCAGTGGGCTATCGTTCCATCAACGTCTATCTCAAAATAGTGGCCGTGACAATCGCCAGTGAAGACGCACAGGCTACTCTGTTTTGCTATTATCACATTGTGTATCGCATCAAATTCTCTTATACGAATTCTGTCGCACCCACGCTTCAACCATGCATCGTATAACGAACAATAAAAACGATTCCTGCCTTCCGGATCCATGTAGTAGCTAATTTTCCTACTGTCTGGCAAGCGGTGGATCGAAGGCATGACAGCGTTCAGTGCTAGATTGCTGATTCCATTTTCGAGAAAGAAGTCAAAGAAGTGTTCTGCTCCGAGTTCGAGAGTCTTATCGGTTACCACTGCGAGAACACAGATTGGAATATCATACTCCCGCAGAATCCCAATTCCATTTAGCACATCTTTGAACGTACCGCCTGCCTTACAGTCAACTCTATGGGCATTGTGGACATACTCTGGTCCGTCAAGGCTAACCCCAACGGAGAACTCAAACTGCCTTAGAAAACTGGCCCATTTCTGAGTAATTCGGGTGGCATTCGTCTGAATTTGATTTGAGATTCGCTGATTATCTTCTGCGAACTCGGCCTGGAGCAAGAGTGCCTTCTGGTAGAAGGAGCGAGGTAGGAGCGTAGGCTCACCACCATGCCAAATGAAGCTCACGGTACGTCTCTTCGCGCCTTTCAACGCCCAGGCGATGGTGTTTGCAAGTACTTCGAAGGACATCCGGTCGTTGCCTTTGGAATACCTGTCAAGGCAATACGTACAGCGCAGATTGCACTTCCTGCTGACCTTAATAATCGTTACTAGGTGTTGCGTATCTTAACTCTCCTTCACTTCTTGGATGGATCGGTAGCGAGTTTTGAGTTTTGACACAAGCAACCTCTCAGAGCGAGTTAGAATTTTATCTGATTCGATAAGTGTCATACGTTTTATCGGATCTATGGACTGCAAGATCAAAACCTTTAGCGTAACCCGATCTTTGGGCGAGAGTCTGCGAGAAAAGTAATCTAGCCGACGACAAAACAACCTGCACGTCTTCTCAGCTATCAGCAAGTTTTTCTCACCCGATTCAACAAATCTTATATCCTGACGCACATTATTTTCAGGACCCGCATAGTAACAGACATTCCAAGGGTCTTTTGCCGACCATCTCGGCCAAGGGGGTTCAGGGGTATCCATCCAAGCTGCACTCCGTGTCGACCCGACAGGAACAATAAATCTAAAGAACGCCCTCAAAACCGTATACACAGATACAGTCCGAAATAGGGACCCATCTTCAAATTGTTCTGTCGGTATCCCTGGCTCAAGCCGCAAAACAAGGACCTGAAACAGCTTTTCCTGGTCTTCAGGAAGTCTCTCAGCCCAGTCTCGGAGCTGCCGCATCAATCTCTTCATTGGATCCTCCTTTACGATATTGAATACGCACTAAAATTAATACAAATACTCCATTGTTAGCTGCATAAACCGATTTCAATATTTCTAGTTAACTCCTTTTCACATATCCTTTTCAAAGAAGATCAGACCCTGATATTTCATGCCAGGCTTAATCTTTTTTATAACAACATTATCTTTTACAAATTTCTTATATACATCCTTTCGGCGCAAAAGTAATGGGACGCCTACCGGACGGATCAACGGCAAAGTTACCAAAAAGATGAACAAAAAAATATACCCACCATACCCGAATACAGCACATCCCATCTTCCCTGCAGATGTCTCGAAGTATTACGTCTGCAGATTGCCTATATTGTTTATGATCAAGATATCCATCTCTCATCAATTGATATAAAACATCGTGAATCAAAGACCCTCGCATAAAAGAAGGCGTGTCTATGGTTGGGCCAGAGGGACCGTCCCACGCGTAGCCTTTCTTGATAACTAGTTTTCCTTTTTTATCTAGAGTAATGTAGTCTGTATTGATTGAGGATTTTGGGATGATAGAGATGTCAATCCTATAAGCCTTTTTTAATTGATATTTGTAGCCGCTATTATAAGCAATGCATTCGCCCATTTATCCCTTCATAAGTTTTTGACAAACTCCAACATTAAGCTTTAGCCGTCAAAATACTCCCGCATTTGAATGCTGCGGTTTCATTCGGCTGAAAACTTCTGTTAGAGTTCCCATCAATTCCATTATGGTTTATATATGTGCTACGGATAAACCAAAATTCTTTTGTTATATTAAGATATTCTATGCCTAATTTAGTAATCTTCATTTTTCTCTAATTTTTACTCTAATTATAGTATATTTTATATAAATTTCTTATTTTGTCAAGTAATTAAATTGGGATTTGAATATTAGCGAGTAGGTAGCAGAGAGTAGTTAGCAGTTAAAAAGTAAAACAAGAAAATCTTTGTGTGCTCTGTGGCTCAAATAGTTCTTAAGTTGGGATGGGTTTTGAACAAAAAATATCTTTTTTCTTAGTGCCTTTGTGTCTTAGTGGCTACTAAAGTAAAAAAATATTATTTTTTTCGCAAGCCCGGACCATATCATCCGGCCATACCCCACACTGTACTTCACCGATATGAGCTTTCTGCAAGATTAACATACAAAGACGGGATTGTCCGATCCCACCCCCTATCGAAAGGGGTAACTTATCCTCTAAAAGCATTTTATGCCACATTAGTTTTTTTCTATCTTCAGTATCCGTAATCTCAAGTTGCTTCAGTAAAGCTTCCCTGTCAACTCTTATACCCATTGATGAAATCTCAAAACCTTCCTTTAAAACCGGATTCCAAACGAATATATCGCCATTTAAACCTTTTCTATTCTCTCCTGTAGGTGTGGTCCAATCATCATAATCCGGAGCCCTTCCGTCATGAACTTTACCATCCGCGAGTTTTCCGCCGATACCTATAACAAAAACCGCTCCCTTTTCTTTAGTTATAGCGTCTTCCCTATCCCTCGGGGCAAGTCCAGGATATTTCTCCTGCAATTCTTCACTATGTATGAAAGTTATTTCATCACGCAAAAAGGGCTGAAGTCGAGGAAACTTCTTATATACAACCATTTCAGTTTCTTTTAAAACTTCATATATCTTTCTGACAATACTTTTCAAAAAACCTAAACTTCTTTCTACCTCGGATATCACCCTTTCCCAGTCCCACTGATCAACATAAATAGAGTGTAGATTATCCAAAATTTCATCTCTTCTTATAGCATTCATATCTGTATATAAACCGCTTCCCTGGCTAAACTCATATCTGGCTAAAGCCATTCTTTTCCATTTCGCAAGGGACTGAACAATTTCCGCCTCTGCATTCGATATATTCTTCATATCAAAAGAAACAGGTCTTTCAATACCATTAAGATTATCATTAATGCCGGTACCGGCAGCTACAAATAGAGGTGCGCTCACTCTTGTCAAATTTAACTGATTTGCAAGTTCTACTTCGAAGTAGTCTTTTACCAATTTGATTGCTTCTTCTGTCTCTTTTAAATTTAAATGATTAATATAGTTTTCCGGAATTTGCAAATCCATTCCATCCTCCAAGCGTAAATATTAAAATTTTTTAAATCCGTTTTCATCCATGGTTAATTCTTTGGTGAGGTGGAGTTGGGGAAACAACATAATTTTGTTTTTTTTCTCTGTGTTCTCTGTGCCTCCGTGTGAGATATTTATTTTTAAAATCTGCGTTCATCCGTATCTGACTAAAACAAAATTGGGTGTGGTTGGGTAATCTGGTGTTAATCTGTGTAATCTCGTGGTTACATAAACTACTCATACTCGTCCCAGCTTTTGATTTTTAAATCTTCAAGAGAAGTTCTCTGCATTGCTTCTACCAAACGTTTCGCAACTTGTAAATCCGTAACAAGAGGAACGTTAAAATCAACCGCCTGGCGTCTTATAAGATAGTCATTATCAAGCTCTTCTTTTTCGATATTTTTTGGGATATTTATAACCATATCAATTTTTCCGTCAGAAATATAACTAAGAGTATTTGGCTCCTTACTTTCCAATGGCCAATTAAGAATTGTTGAATCAATCCCGTTATCTTTCATAAATTTAGCAGTCCCTTTGGTTGCGTAAAGTTTAAATCCCATATTCTTTAGAATCTTCGTACTTTCTAAAAATTCCACTTTATTGTCAATAGGACCCGTGGAAAGCAATATTGTATTTTTTGGTCTTCTAAAACCTACAGAAATAAAACTTTTCAGAAATGCCTCGTTAAAATCATCACCCAGACACCCTACCTCACCGGTAGAAGCCATTTCAACACCGAGAATGGGATCCGAACCTTTAAGACGGGAGAATGAAAATTGCGGAGCCTTAACACCCACATAATCAAGATCAAAAGCTGAATTCGTGAGAGCAGGAACTTCCTTCCCCATAATTACTCTTGTTGCAGCATCAATAAAGTTAATTTTAAGAAACTTGGAAACAAATGGAAAACTTCTTGAGACTCTCAAATTACACTCAATAACTCTGACCTCATTATCCTTGGCTATGAATTGAATATTAAAGGGACCTGTTATTTTTAAAGCTTTCGCAATTCTTCTGGCAATTATCTTTATCCTTCTCATCGTTTCGAGATAAGTACGCTGAGGAGGTAACACCATGGTCGCATCACCGGAATGGACACCCGCGTTCTCCACATGTTCGGATATCGCATAACAATAGAGTTCTCCCTTATTGGCAACCGCATCGATTTCGATTTCTTTAGCTCCGGTAATGAATTTACTAATTACCACAGGATGCTCTTTATTGACCTCAGAAGCCCTTTTAAGATATCCCTCCAATTCATTTTCGCTTAAAACTATACTCATAGCTGCACCGCTAAGAACATAACTGGGTCGTACCAGAACAGGGTACCCAACTTCCTTTGCAAATTTTTCCGCTTCTTTAATTGTAGTAACTTCTTTCCACTCCGGCTGATCAATACCAAGTTTATCCAACAACTTCGAAAATTTGTGCCTGTCTTCAGCATTATCAATATCAACTGGTGAAGTTCCAAGCACTTTTATACCATTTTTATGCAAAGGCAGGGCAAGATTATTAGCAATTTGTCCGCCAACCGAAACTATAATTCCAAGCGGATTCTCTTTATCATATATGTCCAGAATTCTTTCAAGTGTCATTTCATCAAAATAAAGTTTATCACAAATATCGTAATCCGTACTCACCGTCTCCGGATTATAATTTATCATTATAGCTTTATAATTTAAATTTCTAAGAGCCGTAACAGCATTAACACAGCACCAATCAAATTCTACCGAGGATCCAATTCTATACGCACCACCTCCAAGAACAACAACTTGATTTTTATCACCAAAGGTTAAATCATCTTCCGAAGCATTATAGGTCATATATAAATAATTGGTTTTAGCGGGATACTCCGCAGCCAAAGTGTCTATTTGCTTAACATAAGGGATAACATCTTTCTTATTTCTTATTTTTCTTACTTCAAGTTCCTTCGAACCAGTTAAAATAGCAATCTGCTTATCTGAAAATCCTTTCTGCTTAGCTTCTTTTAATAATTCTTTTGATATCTTGTCAATTTTCCTTCCTTTTAACTGTTTTTCTACATCAATTATATTTTTTATTTTATAAAGGAACCAGGGATCTACATTGGATATTTTATATATTTTGTCAACAGAATATCCTTTTTTTATTGCTTCAGCAATAGCAAAAATTCTCTTGTCGGTAGGCTTTGCAAGTTCCTGATCTAAATCATCAAATTTTATATCATTACATACAACACCATTCATACCGACTTCTAACATACGGACAGCCTTCTGCAAAACTTCCTCAAAACTCCTGGCAATAGCCATAACTTCACCCACAGATTTCATTTCTGAGCCTATTTCAAGGCTCACTTTTCTGAATTTTTTCAGATCCCATCTGGGATATTTAAGAACAACATAGTCTATAGCGGGTTCAAAACACGCAGAAGTTTCCTTTGTTATAGCGTTTTTCAACTCGGTCAACCCATATCCTAAAGCAAGTTTAGCCGCCACAAAGGCAAGAGGATAACCTGTAGCTTTAGAGGCAAGAGCGGAACTTCTACTTAACCTCGCATTGACTTCAATTATTCTGTAATCTCCGGATTTGGGATCAAGAGCATACTGAATATTACATTCTCCCACAATACCAAGATGTCTTATCACTTTTATAGTAAATGCTCTCAATCTGAAATTTTCAGAAGCTGTAAGAGTCTGAACAGGAGCAGCAACAATAC
>Ga0315532_1002303_pt1 | contig 13270 bp, 7 predicted proteins | sample SalMarWE160370MG_FD_203082 | JGI IMG/M metagenome (GOLD analysis project Ga0315532, IMG submission 203082) | Salt marsh sediment microbial communities from the Plum Island Ecosystem LTER, Massachusetts, United States - Salt Marsh Sediment WE1603-70 ... | reverse complement strand
CCTTTGGTGTAGGCATTCGCTCCTCCGATGAGTAAGAAGATTTGCAACTCGCTGTATTGTACACCTTATCGCTTTAGATGGGTAATGGGCTATCTCAAAAACGGAAGTCGTTTCTTAACGCCCCCTAGGGGACGGCACGGTCGTCGGGGGCAGCGTCGTCAGCGGTGATGTGAGGGTAGACCACGGCCTTTTCGTTGGAGGCGACTACACCCGTATCCAAGCAGAGAGAGTGCAGATCACCGTGCCTCCGGCAGGTCAGGCGGCGGAAACTCAAGAGCGTGCCCTGCGTGCCTACCTGGAGCGGCTGGCGGGCGAGTGCAACGTACTTCACCTGCGCGGGATGGACCCCCACGCCGCCGACGTCACCCGCCAGGAGACGATGTCATTGGCAGCGGTCTATACTGCGCTGGACACCAGCCGTCGCACACCCCTCAGTGATGAGGAGTTAGCCGCCCTGAAGGAACGGAGGCGCGAGCCGCCAGAGGTCATCGGCGAGGGACGGCGCGGCGAGCGGCCCCAGCGGCCGATGTCGGCGCTGGAGGCGGCCTCCTGCTTCGACCGGCTGGTGCTCCTGGGTGACCCCGGCGCGGGCAAGTCCACCTTCGTCAACCACCTGGCCCTCCGGCTGGCCCAGGCTGTCCTGAAAGGCGACGGGTTGGAACTGCTCCCCGGCTGGACGCGGGGACCGTTGGTGCCGGTGCACATCATCCTGCGGGACCTGGCCCGCTCCCCCCATCTGAGCGAGGGCGGCACCGCCGCCGGGCTGTGGGCCTTCGTCGAGGAAACGTTGGCCGAGGCCCATCTGGCCGGCGCCGCTCCCGCGCTGAGGGAGCGTCTGGACGAGCGGGCGCTGCTGCTCCTGGACGGATTGGACGAGGTGGAGGCCGAGGCCCGTCGGCGGGTGCTGGACGCGGTGGCCGACTTCACCCTCACCCACCGGCGCACCCCTATCCTGGCCACCTGCCGCGTCTACGCCTACCAGGAGCCGGACTGGCGACTCCTTGGCTTCGAGGAGACAACGCTGGCCCCCTTCGACGAGGAGAGGATAGACCACTTCATCGCGGCGTGGTACGCCGAGGTGGCCCGGCTGGGGCTGATGTCCGGTTCTGAGGCCGGGGAGCGGGCCGCCCAGCTGCGCGACGCGGCGCGGAGGCCCGACCTGCGCATGCTGGCCCCCAACCCATTGCTCCTGACGATGATGGCGCTTCTCCATTCCTCCTGGGGCCGGCTGCCGGAGGACCGCGTGCAACTGTATAGCGAGATCGTGGAACTCCTCCTGGCCCGCTGGGAGCAATCCCGCCTGGGACGGGAAGCGCTGACGCGGGCCCGCCTTTCTCCCCGTGACCTACGCTTCGCGCTGGAGGAGGTGGCCTACGTCGCCCACGGCCAGCAACCGGCGGGCGAGGGTACCGCCGACGTGGCCGAACCGCTCCTGCGCGGGGTATTGCAGGGCTACCTGGAGGGGGACTGGAACCTGGCCGGAGACGTGATCCGCTACATCCGGGAACGGGCCGGGCTGCTCCTGGAGCGCAAGCCGGGGGTGTACGGTTTCCCCCACCGCACGCTGCAGGAGTACCTGGCTGGCTGCCACCTCTCGGTGCAGACCGATTTTCCCACGCGGGCGGCCGACCTGGTGCGGGACGACGAGACCCGCTGGCGGGAGCCTTTCCTGCTGGCGGTGGGCAAGACCGCCCGGGCGGAGAACCGGGTGGACCTGGCGCTGGGCGCTGTAGACAATCTCTGCCCGAGAGATTGCGTTGAAGTGCCGACGGACGAACATGCCTGGCGCTCCGCCTGGTTGGCAGGGGAGGCGCTGCTGGAAGTGGGGGTGGACGCGCTGCGGCGGCGCGACGCCTGGAGGGTCCGGCTGGAACGGGTGGCGGGCTGGCTGGCAGGGTTGCTGGAGGCGGGTGCGTTGACATCGGTGGAACGAGCCGCCGCTGGTCGGGTGCTGGCCCGGCTGGGCGACCCGCGCGACCTGGACGAGGTGGGCTTTGTCCCCGGCGGGCCGTTCACGATGGGCAGCGGCGAGGGGGACGAGGGAGCCTACGACGACGAGCGGCTGCAGCACACCGTCGAGGTGGCCGATTTCTGCATCGGCAAATATCCGGTGACCAACCGACAGTACGGACGCTTCGTGGACGCCGGGGGGTACGACGAGCGGCAGTACTGGACCGAGGCCGGTTGGGCCTGGCGCACCGGCGTTTACGACAGCAAGGCACCCGATTATCTGAAAGACTGGCTGGCAGAGCGCCCGCCGGAGAAGCGGGATCGGCCGTTCTGGTGGGACGACCTGGCCTGGAACCTGCCCAACCACCCGGTGGTGGGGGTCTCCTGGTTCGAGGCGCTGGCCTATACCCGCTGGCTGGCGGAACAGTTCAGAGTTTCGAGTTTCGAGTTGCGAGTGTGGCGTGACGGTGAACTTGAAATCTGGAGCCTGAAACCCGGAACCCTCGCCGCGCGGTTGCCGACGGAGGCAGAGTGGGAGAAGGCGGCCCGGGGGCCCGACGGGCGCACCTACCCCTGGGGAGACACGTGGGCCGAGGACCAGGCCAACACATCCGAGGCTGGTGTTGGCCGCACCACAGCGGTGGGTGCCTTTCCGGCTGGTGCTTCCCCGTACGGTGTCCTGGATATGAGCGGCAACGTACTAGAATGGTGCAGTAGCGTGAGATACACACAGGCAGGCTACCCGTACCGGGCGGACGATGGCCGGGAGGACCTGGAACGGGACGCCATCCGGGCGCTGCGCGGCGGCTCCTGGACCCGCTACAGGAGGAACGCTCGCTGCGCGTCCCGCGGCGCCTTCCACCCGGACAGCTTCGACTCCGATGTGGGGTTTCGGGTGGTCTTCCCTGGCTCTCCGCCTTCTGATTTCTGAGTTCTGATTTCTGTTTTGCTGAGTGCTGTTTTCTGATTGCTGATGGGGGACTGGGGGGCTTCGCCCCCCAGTCGCTCGCGGCCAGTGTTTCGGTAGGGGCGCGGAAACCGCGCCCCCGACAGGAGGTGACCCTTGACATCTACACCCGCTACCGGGCACCAGCATCACTTTGAAGATCTCTCTCCCGACAACTTCGAGCGTCTCGTCTATTGGCTCGTCAAGCGCTCAGGCGAGTTCGACGCAGTCCAATGGTACGGTGGCGCGCGCGACAAAGGCCGCGACGTGGTGGCCTACAGACACACCCCGGCCAGAGAGCGCGAGAAGTGGTACATCCAGTGCAAGCGCTACCAGAGCATCACCTTCTCCACCTTGCGCGTCGAACTGGACAAACTGGCCCAGCACGCCGAGGGAGAGCCGGACTTCGCCCCCGTCGTCGTCGTCTTCGCCACCGCCTGCCCCGTCCCGCCCCAGGCCAAGGACCGGGCCGCCGCACATGCCCGCACATTGAATCTGCCGGAACCCTACTACTGGGGTCGTCTGGAACTCGATGAGCGACTCAAAGCGCAATTGGACACCGAGGAGGAGTTCTTTGGCTCCCCGTCGCCACCTCCACCGCCCGCCCACGTTGACCTGCGCGGCGCCCAAGTAGGGGGCAGCGTCATTGCGGGACCCTTGACAATGACCGGCAGCACCTTCATCGGCGGCAAGCAGACCATTGTTAAGAATGACCAATGACAAATGACCAAATGACCAATCAGCAAACCGACAAACTCCCATCCTCTTCTCACACCACCCAAATCGGGCACGTCACCGGCCCCGTTCACACCGGCTCTGGCGACATCCACCTCACTGTTCAAGGAACCGGCCCCGCCGACCTGAAAAAACTTGAAGAGCGCATCCTGGCCGCGCTGCGCTCCGCCGCACCCGTCGCCATCGCCGGAGGGCCTGGCAACACCACCGTCATGGCGGTGGACGGGGAGCCCCAGGTCGTGGTCAGCCGCGAGCAAGGACGGGCGCTCGCCCAGCGCACCACCGAGAGCGTGGACGCATACCTGGCCGGGCTGGTGGCGCATCGGGACTTCGGCCCCTGGGACACCTGGTACGTCCCCCTGGCGGGCACCGCCGCCCGCCCGGTCACACCCGAGGCATGGGCCGGGTACATTCCGGTCGAGTTGCGCGCGCTCTGCCGGCGCGGCGAGGGGCCCCAGCAGCGGGTTGAGCGGGTTCCCATCCCGGACATCGCCGCCGCCGTGCAGGACTACCCCCAGTTTGTGCTGCTGGGGGAGCCAGGCGCCGGCAAGACCACCGTGTTGCAGAAGGTCGCGCTGGACGCCGCCCGCGCCCGGCTGCGGGACGAGGCCGCCCCCGTGCCACTCTTCGTCCGCCTGGGCGCTCACCGGGGAGCCGAGTCCCCCTTCGACTTCCTGGCCGGGCAGTGGCGCGCCCGGCTGGGGTCCGATTTCGGCCCGGCGCTGCGGGCCGGGTCCGTGCTCCTGCTCCTGGATGCGCTCAATGAGATGGGACGCACCGGCTATGCCGAGCGGGTGGCCGCCTGGCGCGACTTCGCCCGGGAGTGGGAGGGGGCGCGTATGATCTTCACCTGCCGCAAGATGGACTACGCCCCGACCCTGCCGCTCCAGCAGGTGGAGATCAGCCGGCTCGATGACGACCGCGTGCGCAACTTCCTGGCCCGGTACGTACCCGACCAGGCCGAATCGCTGTGGGAGGAACTAGCCCGCCAACGAGGGGGCTTGCTGGACCTGGCGCGTAACCCGTTTCTCCTGGCGGTGCTGGCCTGGACCTACGCCGCCGAGGAGGGGCGACTCCCACCCAACCGGGGCCAACTGTTGGCCGGCCTGGTGGCCAGGCTCCTGAAACGAGAGGAGGATCACGCCCACCCCGACTGGATCGCCGCCGACGCCCAGGAGCGGGCGCTATCCGCGCTGGCCTGGACGCTCCAGGACCAGGGAGAGGGCACCAGCCTGCCCACGGGGGAGGCGCTGCGGGCGGTCCCGGCCCGGGTGACGGTGCGCGGGCGGGAGGTGGAGACGGAGCCGGAGGCCGTGCTGCATCTGGGCTGTGCCGCTACGCTGCTGGAGGAGGACACCCTGGAGGGGCGGGTCCGCTTCTACCACCACCTGGTACAGGAGTATTTTGCCGCCCGCGAACTCCTGCGCCGCTTTGGCACCGGTGAGGACCTGCGGTCCCTGTGGCAGGTTCCATGGCAGGCACGCCAGATGCCCGAGCCCGCGGATCGGGGAGAATGGGACCCACTTCCGCCTCCGCCCCCCACCGGCTGGGAGGAGACGACGATCGTGGCCACCGGCCTGGCGGCGGGACCCGCGCTGGTGGAAGCAGTGCAGACCGTAAACCCCATCCTGGCCGGCCGCTGCCTGGACGAGGGGGAGGCGGCAGTCCCCGACGACCTGCGGGAGCGGGTGCGGGCCGCCCTGCTGGACGGGATGCGGGACCGGCGGGTGCACCTGCGCGCCCGCATCGCTGCCGGACACGTGCTGGGCCGGCTGGGCGACCCGCGCCTCGTGGTGCGCGAGCGGGACGGCATACGCTACATCGAGCCGCCGCTGGTGCGCGTGCCAGGCGGCACCTGCGCCATCGGCTCGCCCTGGTGGGACCGGCAGGCCTACCGCGACGAGCGGCCCCGGCACCAAGTCCGGCTGGCACCGTTCTGGATCGGCCAGTACCCGATCACGGTGGCCGAGTACCGCTGCTTCGTGGAGGCCGGCGGGTACCGGGAGGAGCGATACTGGGAGACGGAAGCGGCCCGGGCCTGGCTGCGCGGCGAGGAGGTCGAGGGCGGAGCGCTGGTAGCCCTGCTAGAGCAACGTCAGTGGTTATTGGATTCGGCTCGCTCCCTGGAACACTGGGCCAAGGAATTGAGTTGGATGCCGCAGACGCTTGAAGCCTGGCGGGAGTTGACGGCAATGACCGAGGGGGAGGCCCGCGAGAGGCTGCGCCCGATCTACGCCGAGCGCTCACGGGAGGAGCCGGCCTGGTGGGATGACGCGGCCCTTACCGGCGCCAACCAGCCCGTCGTCGGCGTCACCTGGTACGAGGCCCGCGCCTACTGCGCCTGGCTGGCGGAGGTGACCGCCCACCCCTGCCGGCTGCCCACCGAACCGGAGTGGGAGGCCGCCGTGCGCGGAGGCGGAACGCGCCTCCATCCCTGGGGCAACCGCTTCGACGCAGCGCGGGCCAATACCGTCGAGGGGCGGGTGCTCGCCACCACGCCGGTGGGGGTTTACCCGCAGGGGGTAGGGCCGCTGGGGTTATGGGACGGGGCGGGCAACGTGTGGGAGTGGACCTCGTCCCTGTACCAGCCCTACCCGTACCGGGCGGATGATGGCCGGGAGGACCCGGCCGCCTCCGGGCGGCGCGTACTGCGCGGCGGCTCCTGGCTCGGCTACGGGTGGGGCGCTCGCTGCGCGTACCGCTACGCCTACCACCCTGACATACTTCAACTTCGATGTGGGGTTTCGGGTGGTCTTCCCTGGCTCTCCGCCTTCTGATTTCTGAGTTCTGAGTTCTGAGTTCTGATTTCTATTTTGCTGAATGCTGTTTTCTGATTACTGATGGGGGGTCTGGGGGGCGAGGCCCCCCAGTCGCGCGCGGCGGATTTTGAGACTGATGACCTAACGCAATACAAAATACACCATGAAAACCTACAAGAATCTCTACCCGCAGATCTGTACGTTCGAAAACCTGTTTCTGGCCTACCGCGCTGCCGCCCGGGGCAAGCGGGGCAAAGCAGAGGTGGCTGCCTTCGAGCAGGAACTGGAGCCGAACCTGTTCCGCCTGCAGGAGGAGTTGCTCGCCCAGACCTACCGGCCCGGTCCGTACGCCCACTTCCCCATCCGTGATCCCAAGCCGCGTATCACCTCCGCCGCCCCCTTCCGCGACCGGGTCGTGCACCACGCGCTGGTGCGCGTGATCGAGCCCATCTTCGAGGCCCGCTTCATCCACGACTCCTACGCCTGCCGCGTGGGCAAGGGCACCCACCGGGCGCTGGACCGCTGCCAGGAATTTGCCCGCCGCTATCCCTACGTGCTCCAGTGTGACCTGGTCCATTTCTTCCCCAGCGTGGATCACGCCATCCTGCGGGAGATCCTGGCCCGTCCCATCGCCGACGGGCGCACGCTGTGGCTGGTGGATCGGATCATCGAAAGCGGCCGCGATGTGCCCAGGCGCTATCCGCCGACCTACTTCCCCGGCGACGACCTCTTTGCAGCCACCCGGCCGCGGGGGTTGCCCATCGGCAACTTGACCTCACAGTTCTGGGCAAATTGTTACCTCGATCCGCTGGACCAGTTCGTCAAGCGGGAACTGAAGTGCCGGGGCTACGCCCGCTACGTGGACGACCTGCTCCTGTTCGACGACGACAAACGCACACTCTGGCGCTGGAAGACGGAGGTCACTGCTTTCGTGGTCGGGCTGCGGGTCCGTCTGCACGACCGGGAGAGCACCGTTTACCCGGTGACCAACGGCATTCCGTTCCTGGGTTTCCGCATCTATCCCAATAAGCGCCGCCTGAAGCGACGCAACGGGGTGGCCTTCGCCCGCCGCTTCCGCGCGCTGCGCGCCGCCGTGGCCGCCGGCGAGATCACCCAGGAGCAACTGTACCAGTCCGTCCAGGGCTGGCTGGCGCACGCCGCCCACGGGGACACCGAGGGGCTGCGCCGCGCCTTGGTCTCCGCCCATCCCATTCCCAGGAGTCCGTTATGAAACAATCACCCATCTTTACCCGTACCTACGACCTGCTGCGCTGGCTGATCCCGCTCACCGTCAAATTCCCCCGCTACCATCGCTTCGTACTGGCGGCGCAAGTGCAGGAGACGGCGCTGCGCTTCCAGGAACGGCTGATCGAGGCCGGCCGCAGCCAGCAACCCGCCCCGATCCTGGCCCAGGCCGACACCGACCTGGTCAAGTTGCGGCTCTACTTGCGACTGTGCCGCGATCTGAAACTGGTCGCCTTCAATCAGTACGAGCACGGACAGCGCATGGTGAACGAGATCAGGCGGCTGATGGGCGGCTGGCGCGGAAAGGTGGACCCTTCTGTACAGACCAAACGGCGGCCCTGACGGTGTCGCCTGCGGTGGGGCCGGGCCGACGCGCGGCGGCTCCTGGAACGACAACAGGAGGAACGCTCGCTGCGCGTACCGCAACGACAACCACCCGGACAACTTCAACAACAATGTGGGGTTTCGGGTGGTCTTCCATGACGCTTGGTGCAGGGCCGGTAAACCCCGTCGTCCACGGACGCGGGGCGGCGCCCGAAATAAAGAGAGCCAGCCCGGCCCGGCCCCGGTCGCGCCCGGGCTCTGCCCGGCCGGCCAAATATCGTCGCCCCGCGCCCTCCAGTAGGCCGGCGCTTGCAGGGGCAGGTCTTGCACCTGCCCGCCCGACTCGACCGTTGGCGCGGGGCACGGAATCAAGGAGGTCGCTATGACCGATGAAACGTCGCACATAGAGGGCAGCTACGTTGGCGGCCCTGTAGAACTGACCGACAGCACCTTCGCCGGGCGGGACTTGTTGCAGTTATTACAGTACAACTTCACTTTCCAGGTTGCTCCCTTCCGGCCGCCGCCGGACCTGGCCGCGCTGCGTGCGGCCTACAGCGACTATCTCTTCAGCGCCCACAGGTATCTAGACTTCAAGGGGGTGCCCCAGGTGGAGAAGGTGGCCACCCTCCTGCCGCTGGAGGAGGTCTTCGTGCCGCTCCACGCCCGGCCCACCGCTCCCAAGGCCGACACCTGGCGGCGGCTGCGGCTGGCGGGCCGGGAGGTGGGCGAAATGGAGGAGACGCTGCGCCTGGAGGGAATGTTGGCCCCGGCCGAAAGCGCTGAGCCGCTTCCCATTGACCAGGCGCTCAACAGGGAAGCATCGCTGGTCATTCTGGGCGACCCTGGCGCGGGCAAGTCCACGCTCCTCAAGCACCTGGCGCTCCACCTGGCCCGCGACCGGGAAGGCCCCTTGCCTATCCTCCTGCCCCTCAATGCCTACGCCGAAACGCTCCAGCGGCAAGAGATCAGCCTGCAGGCCTACCTGGCCCGCTACTACGCTGCCCGCCGCAAGGAATTGGAGGGAATCGAGGCGCTGTTCGACGTAGCGCTGGCTGAGGGTCAGGCGGTGGTGCTCCTGGACGGGCTGGACGAGGTGCAGGCGCGGCGACTGTACGTCAACCGGCTGGTGGATGACTTCGTCGCCGCCCACCGCAAGCGGGAGGGCAACCGCTTCGTCGTCACCAGCCGCATCGTCGGCTACCGGGACGCGCCACTCTCGGGGAGCGCCTGGCCTGTCTACACCCTCACCGATTGGGAACGGGAGGAAATCGAGCATTTCGCCGCCCGCTGGACGCTGGCCTTCGAGGTCGCCACCCACGGCGACACCCCCGAGGCCCGCGCTGAGGCCGAGGGCGAGCGGCAGGCTCTGATGGCGGCTATTGCCCCCGGCTCCGGCATTGAGCGGCTGGCCTCCAACCCGTTGCTCTTGACCATCATGGCCCTCATCAAGCGCCAGCGAGTCACGCTGCCCCGCGAGCGGGTGAGGCTGTACGAACTCTACCTGGAGACGCTGATCAGTGCCTGGAACAAGGCGCGTGCGCTCGATAAGCGGCCCGTTGGAGAGGATGTGGGTTATCTGGAGACGGTGCAGGTGCTGGCCCCCCTGGCCCTGTGGCTGCGGGAGGAGAACCCCACCGCCGGGCTGGTAACCCGCGAGCAGATCGAAGGCTGGCTGACCCGGTACTATCAGCAGGAGTGGGGCGAACCCCGTGGCCCGGCTCGCCAGCGCGCCCGCGCCTTCCTAGCTGGCGTCCGCCACTACTCCAACCTGCTGGTTGAGCGCGGGGAGGGGCAGTATGGCTTCCTGCACCTGACCTTCGAGGAGATGCTGGCCGCCAAGGGGATCGCGCTCCTGGAGGACCAGGAAGGACTGGAGAAGGCAATGGAGGTGATCTGCCAGCACTGGCTGGACCCCGCCTGGAGAGAGACGCTGCTGCTCACCGTTGGGGTGCTGGGTATCGTCAAGCAGAGCCCCTTCAGGGCCGGGCGGGTGCTGCGGAAACTGTGCGCGGCGGACCTGCCGGGCACCGACCGGGGGCGGAACGTGGTGCTGGCGGGCGAGGCGTTGGCCGACGTGGGGGAACCGGGCGCTGACCGGGCCTCGGCCGCAGCCGTGATCACTCGTCTGGTGCGGGTGATGCAGGATCGGGAGACGCCGGCCCCGGCGCGGCGCGATGCCGGGCACATGCTGGGCCGGCTGGGGTGGGAGCCGGAGGGCGGGCTGAACGTGTGGGTGGAGATCCCGCAGGGGCCATTCCCGTACGGCGGCGAGAAGGAGCAGCGCGTGATACAGACACCGTACTGCATCAGCGCCTACCCGGTGACCAATAAGCAGTTCGCCCGCTTCGTCGAGGCGGGGGGATACGGGCGGCGGGAGTGCTGGAGCGCGGAGGGCTGGGCCTGGCGCACCGGGACGTATGACAGCAAAGCGCCCGACTGGTTGCAGGATTGGCTTTCCCAGCGCCCGCCGGAGAAGCGTGACCGGCCCTACTGGTGGCGGGACGAGCGGCTGGGCAGTCCCCTCTGCCCGGTCGTAGGCATCTGCTGGTTCGAGGCCGAAGCCTACTGCAAGTGGCTCACGCAGCGTTGGCGGACTTCAGATGCCAGGCTTCAAGTCTGGCGCAACGGCAAACTTGAAACCTTAAACCTGGAACCTGAAACCGTCACTGTCCGGCTGCCGACCGAGGAGGAATGGGAGCGAGCGGTGCGGGGGAGCGGTGGACGGGAGTATCCCTGGGGAGAGGAGTGGGGCCACACCCGGCTCAACTGCGCCGAGTGGTGGGCGGAGCGCGAGTTGGCAGAATACGGTGATCTGGAAAAGTGGTCGAATTCCAAGGATTACAAGGAAGCCAACCCGACCCCGACGGCGGTGGTGACCTTCCCCGAGGGAGCCAGTCCGGCTGGACTGTGGGACGGCGCGGGCAACGTCTGGGAGTGGACCGGCTCCTGGTACACCCAGGGCGAACGGCGCGTGCTGCGCGGCGGCTCCTAGAGCGTCCTCAGGCGGAACGCTCGCTGCGCGTCCCGCAACGGCAACCTCCCGGTCCTCTTCGACTTCGATGTGGGGTTTCGGGTGGTCTTCCCTGGCTCTCCGCCTTCTGAATTCTGAATCCTGCTTTCTGCCTGCTGAATGCTGTTTTCTGGCTGCTGATAGGGGGTCTGGGGGGCTGTGCCCCCCAGTCGCGCGCGGCGGATTCCGGCACAGATTGGGGGCATACATTGCCCTGGTGGCCACTTCTGCCGGTCCAGCGCCCCCGACGGCCAGCGTAGGCCCGTTTGGTCAGGCATTGTGTAGGCGGCCCCGCGTGTCACCTGAGGAGAGTCCAATTCGATTGGGTGTGGCTAGGATCTGTGGGAGCGACTTCCCGGCCGTGCCCGCCGGGGCATAAAGTACCCCGGCTACGGACCAGCGCCCGATAAATCGGGTTTGAAACCGACTACTCGTTCGGAAAAGCGTCTGCCCAGGGCGATTCATCGCCCGCCGTTCCGTAGCCCGGCGACTTCATCGCCGGGCGGCCTGGGTACTCGTCATATCTTCCACAGATTTTAGCCATGCTCAATTCGATTTCAGGGCTGGAGCGTGTTTGCCCGAGAGTAAGCCGGGCGACCATCAAGCATCTAACCAACTAGCCAACTAGCCCCTTCCGTTGTACAATACCCCGCACAATGCCCACGCCCGTCATGCACCTGGCCCTGGCCGAGGAAATTCTGCGCGGGGATGCTCTCCCTCCCACCATCCGCCGCCTGCTGACCTGGCAGCGCGGCCCGTTCCTGCTGGGCCACACCGCGCCCGACGTCCAGACCGTCAGCGGGCAGACCCGCGACGAGACGCACTTCTACACCATCCCGCGCACTTCTGATCGCCCGGCCTACGAGGCGTTGTTCGCAGCCCACCCGGTGCTCGCCCACGCGGAGCCGCTCCCACCGGCGCAGGCTGCCTTCGTCGCCGGATACGCCGCTCACCTGCTGCTCGACGAACTGTGGCTCGACGACGTCTTCCTGCGCTATTTCTGGCAGGACTGGGACACCCGGCGAGATAAGCCTCGGGCCGGAGTCTTGCGCGAGCGGCTGTTCCTGCACAACGTCCTGCGCACCTGGATGGATCGCCAGGATCAGCAGCGACTCAACGGCAGCGTAGCCACGGCGCTGCGAGAGGCCGAGCCCCGGGGCTGGCTGCCCTTCGTCGGCGACGATCACCTGCGAGCGTGGCGCGATTGGCTGGTGGGGCAAATCGGCGTGGGAGGCAGCGTGCAGACGGCTGAGGTCTTCGCCCGGCGGATGGGCGTACCGGTGGCGGAGGTGGAGGCGGTGCTGCGGTCGCCACAGCAGATGGAGGAGCGCGTCTTCCGCTACATCCCACGGGCCGCGCTGCGAGCCTTTCACGATGCGGGCTACGAGCGCAGTGTGGCATTGATCGCACAGTACCTGAAGGGGCGCGGTAACCGCGCCCCTGCCAACCATTGAGGAGGTCTACACGTGAACATCCTGGTCACCGGCGGCGCTGGCTACATCGGTAGTGTCGTCACTGAGGGACTGATCAAGCAAGGCGACAGGGTCACCGTCTTCGACAACCTGTACTACGGTCACCGGGCGGCCGTCCACCCCGAGGCTATCTTCGTCGAGGGGGACCTGGCCGACCGGGCCGCCGTCAAGTCCCTGTTCGACACCTACGACGTCGAGGCGGTGATGCACTTCGCCTCCTATACGCTGGTGGGCGAGTCTATGGAGCAGCCATTCAAATACATTGGAGACAACGTCACCAACGGCCTGAACCTCCTGCAGGAGGCGGTCGCCCACGGCGTGCGCCGCTTTATCCTCTCCTCCTCCGCCAGTCTCTTCGGCGACCCGGAGCGCGTGCCGATCGGCGAGGAGGAGCGCATCATCCCCGGCAGCCCCTACGGCGAGTCCAAGCACATCCTGGAGCGCATACTCCACTGGCTGGATCACATCTATGGCTTCCGCTACGCGGCGTTGCGCTACTTCAACGCGGCCGGGGCCTCCCCCTCCGGCGAGCGAGGCGAGGACCACGACCCCGAGACGCATCTCGTCCCGCGCGTCCTGCAGGTTGCGCTGGGCCAGCGCGACAAAATCGGTATCTACGGCGATGACTACCCCACCCGCGACGGTACCTGCGTGCGTGACTACATCCACGTGACCGACCTGGCCCAGGCCCACATCCTGGCTCTGCGGGCGCTCGACGAGGGCAGCCGGGCATACAACCTGGGCAACGGCCAGGGGTTCACCGTCAAAGAGGTCATTGAGACCTGCCGGGAGGTGACCGGCCACCCCATCCCGGCCGAGGTTGGCCCCC
>Ga0315532_1002289_pt1 | contig 13328 bp, 13 predicted proteins | sample SalMarWE160370MG_FD_203082 | JGI IMG/M metagenome (GOLD analysis project Ga0315532, IMG submission 203082) | Salt marsh sediment microbial communities from the Plum Island Ecosystem LTER, Massachusetts, United States - Salt Marsh Sediment WE1603-70 ... | reverse complement strand
ACTTCTGTATGCGCCCTAACGTTTACGCATATGGCCAGTAGTGCATTTCAGAGTGATCATTTATACTTCAACCTTTTATAGGAATACATACATTTGCATTCCCACAATCCGCGCTATTGGCTATATGCGGTGTTAGTGGCAGGTTGTTAATTGTCATTTCTTTTCTTTAACAGTTCATAATCCTGCAAAATAATCCTAATACTTGAAATTAATAATTCAGGATCATCATAATGTACAAAATGGCCTGCATCTCCACTGTACAATAACATACCTTTATCAACAGATTGAATTACATCAGTCCACCTTTCAACTCTATTCTTCATTTTTGCTCGAAATAATAATGAATCATTAAGTTCCTTAATGCGAAATCTTGGTGGTGTATCATAACGACCACCAGTTAATATATGTACAGGAATATTAGGTAGTTCAGAATCTGTAATTTCTTTAAAATTTGTTTCTCTTAATTGTGCAAGCACTTCACTTTCCTCAATAACAGATTTAGGTTTTGAGGATGGTTGGTTCTTGTTAGCTTGATCCTCCAATGCCCATTTGTTAAATAGTGTGTCTACTTGTTCATTTGTTAAACCAATGTCAAGGAAAGGATTTCTTCTATTAAATTGAGTTTCTGTAAAATCAGCAGGATCAATTATTACTAATCCTGCTAATAGTTCGGGATAATAAACTGCAAATCCTCGCACATAAGCACCACCTAAAGAATGTCCAACAAGAACATACGGAGGTTCAACATCAAGGTAATTTAGAATCTTGATTAATTTATCCGATACATTTTTTATTGTGGGCATTTCATTATCAGGCTCAGACTCACCAATCCCAGGTCTGTCATATGTTATCAAAGGTGCTAATTCAGAAACTCCATCTAATATTCTATCCCAATGTCCCATAGGTGTTCCGTGTCCACTTTCAAATACAATCAAAGGTTGACCTTCTTTCCTATTTTCAATCCCGATAGTATTTATCCAGATTTTAGTACTATCGATTGTTATAAATCTTTTTTGTGAAAACGTATTTAAACATATCAAAATAGTAACTGTATTTAATACTAATCTCATTTTTATCATTTTATGTTATTTTATATGCATAATTTTCAATACAACTTGCCACTAACGGCCGGCAGTAAGGCAAGTAGCGATTTTCGGCGCTGCGTTCCTGTCCCCGTTGACCGTTACTTAACAAATATATTAAACATTGGTAAACCACAAACATAGCTATTTGCTTTACTGCTTGTTGTAGTGCGTTTGATATTATTTATCATTTTCTTTTTCCAGACTTAAATATCTCTCCAATAAATACATTTGAAGTTCTTATTGGAAGGAGATGTTCTCTAATATTAATTTCATCTGTAGGTTTTCGAAGATATCCAGATATCAAACCATCTCCATAGACTTTTCGAATTATAAGAAATAAAGCTGCAATTGAATAAATGGCGTTGTGCATATTTGCATATTGAATCATATTCACTACATCATGTTTGATTTTATTATAAGCTGTCCACCAGTCTGGTATATGTTCACTAGAAAGCTTTGAATTGCCTAGCCAATTTGACAATGAATCAAATGGTCTAATTCTTTCACCTTCACCTAAGTAAGTATGAAATATGGCTGATCTAATTTCCTCATCATTAATTTTGAAAAATCTTTCTAATGACAAGTAATTATAGATGTTTAGACTATTTTGCTCATCATTTTCAAAAAACTGCTGATATGCTTTTTTACATATTAATTCATATAAATTGCATGATTCCCTTATAATTGTTGCAAAACGGGGTGAGGTTGTATTCCTATTATCGAAAATTGGAGTAACGTATTGAAAAGATTCAAGTAATATTTCCTCAATTGAAAAATATTGGTTTGCAATAATTATTGCATCAACCGAAGTGTTTTTTTGGTAAGTAAAAGAGATATAATCAAGGGAATCCGATTTAATAAAAAAGATTTTGTTGTCAGAAAATTCGTTTCTTCGACTGGGGTATGGATAGTGAGGTTGAATTTTCATTTTACTACACATTTACTAGATTAAGACATTATTATTTTTCGAGTTTTTCTATTAACTGATAAACATTAAGAACATAGTTTTTATATTTTTCCTTAGTTGCCTTAAATAGGCCTTTTCTGTTAGGTGTCCTTTTTACCAATTTTAGGAGTTGCTTCAATTCCTTATCTGTATCACTATAAGGAAATTCATCCTCAATCATTTTTATCGATTTTTTCCCACAATAAAATTGTCTAGCTAAATAAGCTGCATATTTTCTTTTATCGTCTGACGAAGTAGGTTTTGTTGTCATAAACACTCTATAATAATTCTAAAGAAATCATAATTAAAACTCAAAAATCAACTTCGATTAAATCTACTTATCCTTTGGCTATCTTGTTTGTTAATTATCCCAAAAACTATGATAGGAACTCCAATAATGAATAATATCGCTAAAACGGTATAAATACCAGCTTGCCATAAGTAATCCCAAATAAGAATTAGTAATACTGGTGTGCCAATTACGAAGATAGCCAGGGCAACTAAAATTGCTATCTTACTTTCTCTTGCTTTAAGGTCATCAACATCATAAGTACTTGACTTATTGCATTGTTTGCAGGTCAGATCAATACTATCACCCTTGGACATTTTAAGAGACACTCTATCCACACACCATGTCCTAAAAGAGATTATAGATTTGCAATTTGCGCACTTTATGAAAAGCTTCATACTTGATATTTTGGTTAATAAACCGCTATGCAAAAATGCACTACAACGTTCCCGGCATATGAACAGTAGCGGAGTTCGGCGCTGCGTTCCTATCCCCGGTGAGCCGTTTTTGGTTTAAATATACAAACATTTGCAAAACACTGAGACCGCTATTGTTTATATGCCGTGTTGGGTGCAGTATTTGTTACTCATCAGGTAAATATCTAATCCCTAAAAACCATAATAGATTTCCTATAAAAGGAATTTCAAGTATTTTTTCCCTATCCTGCTTATTTGATTTATTTAACCATTCAGACAAATCAGGAATTGATGAACTTAAAATAGTCCTTTTGCAATTATATAAAACCTTCTCATTATTATCGAGGAACTTAATCTTTTTGTTCCCTGGTAATTTCTTGTAAAAACTTTGAATTCGTAAAGCTGGTCTAAAGTATTTAAATAGTAATGAGACATTTTCTCCTGAAAACACTAGGCTATCGCACGATTTACAAATCACTCCGTTAATTTTCCAAAATCTTAAACCTTTATCCTTTATTGAAATATCACATTTAGGACACCTTGTAAATAAAGTCCTCTCAATTGGTTTGAATAGTTCTAATGATAGGGTTTTTCTAAATGTCGAAAATCCTAAAACAACTTTGAATAAAATAAATTGCATTACAATTATGCCATAAAATAAAATTCGAAAAAGAAAATTTAGTTCTTTATGAAAAAGAACAGCATCATACAACCCATGAGCAAAGGATGCAATAGTCATTGCGAATATTATTCCCACAAAATTTTTTCTAACCTTAACATGGATAAAATAAGCAAGTCCGAGATAACCTGAAAAGCTAATATGGCCAATTACTGAAAAAATTGACCTTTGAAATAGAATCACAAAAGGCTCTGTAGATTTGAATGCATAAAAGATGTTTTCAATTATCGAAAATCCAAGTGATATAGCCGCAATGTAAATCAAGCCATCAACAATCTCATTAAAATCAGATTTGATGAAGTGGTAAATAATAATTAGTGCAAATAATTTAGAGAATTCTTCAATTGGTCCAATTTTGATGATGGCATCTATGAAATTATATTCAATATCAATAAACTTATATAAAAATAATGATGATATCACTGATATGGCCCCACCACAAATTCCAACAATTAGAAGCCTTAGATATGACTCCTTTTCATAAATATCAAATCTCCTTAATATCAATAAATAAACTAATCCAACTACTGAGGCTGCTAGAATTATATATAAATCTTGAGAATTCATTTTACTTAAGATAAATGCCTAAAAATATTGCACCCAACGTTCCTCGTATATAGTGTCGTTTGGCGTTTCAGGGCACTTTCCTGTCAAACCGTTAAAAAGTTTAGTAAAAGAAACTAAGCCAAAACCTTTGTACGACTCGCCAAATGCACTATATACGATGTTATGCCCTGTTTTTTTATTGTCGTTTAATTTTCCATCCGAATCGATTTGGACAAATTTTTCTAAATTATTACATATGTTATGATAGTCGTTTAATTCTTATTTAAATCTCATATACTTTTTTACTAATCTTACATTTTCCGAATTCGTCAACATTTCCAACAGCTTAAATGCTACATCTAACCCGGTTGAAGGTCCTGTTGATGTTATAATATTTTTGTCAATCACAATACTTTCATCCTGAACTTCTGCGCCAAAATCAGCAAGTTGTTTTCTTCTCACTCCATCCAATAAATCATACGTGGTCGCTTTTCTTCCTTTTAAGACTCCGGATTTTCCTATGGGCAATGCAGCGACACATATCGAAGCTATTATTTTCCCCTGTTTATCAAATTCCCGAATCAGGTTTAAGAATCGTTCGTCATAGGCATCTTGATAATATCCTGCTTTTTCAAATCCACCCGGTATTGCCAATGCATCAAATTCCTGAACATTAATTTTTTCAAATTCCAATTCTGGCCGGACAATAAAATTCCACGTACATTTTATCTCCGGACGAAGCCCTGTTGTTACCAAATTAACTGGTTTATTTCCATAAACCCGACTCCAACCGATAACATCAGTGAATACGCTGGCTTCATATTCTTCAAATCCCTGAGCAAGAAACAAAAGTATTTTTTTAGTCATATTTTACTGTTTATCTGTCAATTAATTCCTGAATCTCACTAAAATGCAAATCAATATGTCCGAGGTAACCCTCAATCATTTGTTGCAGTGTAACTGTAATATCCTCAAAACTTTGCCATGTATTATTTAGTTTTGACTGGTCAACAGATTTGATAACCTGGATCATATGCAGATTATAATACTTCCATAGTTGAATTATTATATTCCAATCGGCATTTTGATAATCCTGCAAAGCTATCCATAAGTCATTGTCCTGCTGATAATCGGGAAAATTCAGGCGCTCATTGTATTGTAACCGAATCATTCGTTGATGATTGTTGGCTGCCGAATCTATTAAATGGCCAAGAATCTGTTTTATAGTTCTGTTTTGTTGATTACGCCTGTTTGTAATTGTATCAACTGATAAATCAGTCAATTTTTGTTCCCATAGGTCAATATACCTATGAATTCCGTTTGTTATATTTGAAAAATCCATAATTTAATCTTTTTAATTTATCTATTTGTTGTTGTTTTTGATTTTTCTGAAAGTTAATCCACCAAAATCAATAATGTTATAGTTTTCGTCTTCAAAAAATCTTACCGTAAAACCAAATCCCACTCCCAGGCCACTGGTAACAGCATATTCATCGGAGACTGCATTTAAAGGGAAAGGATATTCGCCATCAAAAGCAATTAACTTCAGCATTAAAATCCTATCGTCGGCTATCGCCAATTCTGCCCCTTTAAATTTTGTATCACCCATTATTAGCTGGTAGCCATAGTGTTCATATTTTCCATATTTTTTTTCCATTGATGATGTATTAAACGTATTCAGTTTATAACCTAACTTTGATTCGTTGTATCCATTCTTATGAAAAAGAATATGAAAATCATCATAATCCATGAAACAATATCGTTCTTTATTTTTTACAGACAGGGAATCCTGCCCAGCTGTTTCAAAAGGCACAAATTCATTTTCAGAAAGTGCTTTTAAAATATATTGATTGCCGTCTCTGTAAATTACCAGATTGTCATCTTCCAAAGAAACCGTCAGATAGGAAAACCCTTGAGAATAATCCCCGGCATGTTTCTTTAAAACTTCAACAGGTAAGCTAATAGGTTCAATCTCAGCATGTATTTCTTTTATTACAGGAGGTGGAATAATATCGGAAACACTCAATCCAAATTCTCGGATGAAATTAAAGGAGAAGTCTCTTTTCAGCGATTCGCCTTCTGCTGAATTAATTAATATTAAAGCCGCAGCATTTTTTTCCGGAATCATACAAATTTCAGCATGACCGGTTACTGCATCACCAGCATGGGTAACTGCAAAAACCGAGTCATTCTTAAACATAAACCATCCCAGTCCTTTTTTATTGGACTCAATCAAAACATTACCGGTTTGAATCGCAAACATCTCCTGAATTGTCGATGCACGAATCACGGACGAATTTATACCATTATAGGCGTGTATCAATTCTCTTGCGTATTTAATAAAATCGTTGATGCTGGTGTAAATGCCACCTGATGCAATATCCCTGAATCCATAGTCATGCAGGCTTTCTCCACCGGAATATGCTATGGTTCTAGCTGTTAATGAATCCATAAAAAAGCCCGAATTACTCATTCCAAGCGGCATAAAAATATTTTTATGAATATATTCTGGATAATCCTGCCCGCTTACCTGTTTTATAAGATGCCCCAAAATGTTATAACCTGAATTGGAATATGATTCAACCAAACCTGGCGGATACAATAAATAAGATTCATTAATAAATCCCAATACATCCGTGTACTTTCCGGAACCAAGGTCACCGTTTTTCAATACATCTGTCTGAATTCCGGAAGAATGAGTTATTACAGATTTTATGGTCACATTTTCCAGATTTTCACCCCTGGTTAAAGGATTAAACTGTGGCAGGTATTTACTAAGGGGTTCGGTTATATCGAGTAATCCTTTTTCCTGAAGTTGCATGATTGCTAAAGCTGTGAATGTTTTCGTTGCTGAAGCTATATTTACAACAGTGTTTTCAGTCATTGGTATCTGGTTTTCCTTATCAGCGTAGCCAAAACCTTTTTTCCAAATGACCGAATCATTAATAATTATAGCAGCACTCACTCCAATAATATTATCCGATCCCATTTTTTTGACGATTAAATCTTCACATTCCTTAATCAGTTCCTGATGACTATGAACATTCTGAGCATTCACAATAATCGTTGGAAAAGTCAGGAATAAAACTAAAAACAGCTTGAATATTATATTTCTTCTCATTGCTAATGATTTAAATGTTATTACAATGAAACCAAGGCTAAGATCTCTTTATACAGGGGATAACCGCCGATAGCGTTGGTCATAATGACTATGCCCCTGCCCTGGCTGCGATTGAATTCTGAATAGCATATTTGACGGAACGTATCTCCATTAGCGCCGCTGTGGGAGAAACGATCGCCGCTTTTAGTTCTTTCGATCGCCCAACCGAGTCCATACCAAATTGTGTCATCTATTTTGGAACCTGACCTGAAGGTTGAGCTCCAACCCGTATTGATAACTCGTGTAAACATCAAATCAAGTGATTGATTGCTAAGTGAATGGACGGCAGATCGATCTGTTTTGAGAATCTCGATGATAAATTTTGCATACTCAGTGGGTGTACAATAGAGAGTAGATGCAGATACAGCATCATTGAAAATATAACGCTCATTATCGGGCTGGGGTTGACCCTGGGCATTGTGATGAACAGAGGCGATATCACGATAGCAATCTTGCCACTCGTGGCTGCCGAGCGTCAGCCCCAGAGGTTTAAGAAGTTCCTTGTCAGCGTATTCACAATAAGGTGTGCCTGTGATGTGTTCGATAACCCTTTGTAAATAAAGAAAACCTTCCCCGGAATATCCGAACCGCGTTCCGGGTTCGAATTCAACGATCAATGGATTGCTGCTTTGCCACCCCCACGGTCGCCAGTTAGGAAAACCGGTAGTATGTGACAACACTATCCGGGCCGTAATCCGTGTGTGCAGCGGTTGGTCGTCCAGGTAAGGTTTGTCCAGATACTCGACCAACGGACGGTCAAGGTCCAGCTTTCCCTGTTCCACAAGTTTTAATGCCAGATACGCAAGTACCGGTTTGCTCATTGAACAGGCTTCAAATATGGTATTCCGGTCAACCTTTTTTTCACTGCCGGCACGAAGGACACCATACTGACGATCCCATGCAATTTCCCTGTTTTCGATTCCTACAATCGATACACCGGGAACATTATAGAGTGCCATCAATTTGGGAACTAATTGGTCCAGATATTCGGGAATATGATCGGAATCTGCCGGTGTTGGCATTTTGACAGTAGTGTCGGCACCAAAATCGATAAGAAATTTCTCAGCATCATTTTGATTATAAATCCGGGCAAGATGTAATGGTGTGAATCCAATCTCATTTTTCTTATTCACGTTCATGCCGGTTTCGATAAGCATCTTTATACGGTCTATATCACCATTACGCACCGCTGCAAGAAAGTAATCGGAGATTTGCTTTTCGCCTAATGGACGACAACAAAAACTCCACCCTTGTTGCATATCCTGAACTTTGATTATAAGACGATTATTACCTTTTTTCATGTTTAAAGTAATAAGGTCATCATCCTGATTAATTGGTCGTGCAATCCAGTTTTGGTGAACGAGTTCTCCGTTCAGCCATACTTTTACGCCGTCGTCGCTGCCAATTCCTAACAATACTTTTTCGGGATTTGCCATTGTAATATCAGCACACGCATAAGCGATGGAAAAATCGACACCATTATATTGTTTGTCCAGATCTACTATATCGTCCTGACTGTTTAAAAATTTCCACTGGTATGTCTTACCCGAGATATTAATTGATTTGCTCTCTTTAATGTTGTCATATTCTTCAACGGGAAGCTGTTCCTGCTCAAAAACTGCTTTTTGTGTGTCAAAATCTTTATCTGTTGATTCCCCCTGAAATGACGGAATAGGCCCCAGTAAAAGCCATTGTTGCATGAAGGCCCCGGGTTCCATTCCCAAATATTTTGCGTTCTCAAATGCTATCTCTTTTTGTTGTGCACTTAATTTGCATATAGATAGCAAGATTAAAAAATGTATTAATATTTGTCGTTTCATTTTAATTACTCCTTTTTTTTATGTTTTTGTCAAATTATAAGTCTAGCAAAAATTCTGGTCAAGAACCCTGAAGAAAATAGCTTGAATATTATGTTTCTTCTCTTTGCTAATGATTTTAAAATTAATTACCATAAAGACGAATCATAAATAAAATTGCTGTATGTAAAATAATTAATAATTAAACTGTTCTGACATCCGATTATATTTTATGCTTTTCAAGTGCAACAATTATTAATTAATTTTTCAAATTAAAACGGAAATCAAATATTAATTGTCATATAAATGTCATTTATTGTATTTTTTTGTCAGAAAGCTTGAGCAATTGGGCATAACGTTCCTCGCGTATGGAACGTAGCGGTTTTCCGTGCTACGTTCGTATCCCCCGAGAGCCGCTTTTGCCACAAGATACAAAAGTTTGCGAACCCACCTACCCCGCTATGTTTTATGACGCGATGTTGGCAGTAGTTTTTTAATAATATCAGTTATTAGTCAATATTTTTATTTAAATTTATTTGCCACAATGAATTAATACCTTCAATATCAAGTGAATCCATTCTAGTTCCAAATTGAGATTTTAGGTTTTTTATAAGTTCATCAGATGCGTGAACGATGTATATTTCAGAATACTCAGAACCAGTAAGTATTTTTTCAACATTTTCTATATTTGGTGAGGCTCTCAATATATAGATACTTTCCGATTCATATTCGTTTGTTAATGTCAAAAATTCTCCAAATCCTAATCCAAGATTCATAGAATAATCCGTTATGAGCAAAGGTTTTTGTGCTTCTGAAAATAATGTAGATTCATTTAAATAGGAATCACAATTTGAATACACTTCGAAACATCTGTTTCCTGAGGCGTTTATAATGGAATAGCTACCTATTACAACCAGACCTAAGTAGAGAATATAATATACAATTTTTCCGCTTGCTATTTTCCTGTGCATCAGGAATGAGATAATTAACAAAATTACTATAAAAGCATTTAACTTATATCTAATTACTCCTCCACTCCATGCATTTCTTATTAAATCAGAAATCCAAAAGAATGTCAAGGTTGGCAACAATATTATTAGAATGAAATATAAGGTTTCCTTTCTGGCTTTTCTGAAAAAATAGATAATAGAAGAGTATATTATTATTAGAATCGAAATGGCAAAAAATAATGAGAAATGTTGATTCGGGGATAGCTTGTCATACAACAAAGACCATATAGGCCAACCTTTTACATTTATGAAAAATCGATAATAATATAATTCTGAATTAATGATTATAGGTAAAATTGATCTTTCTTCTTCTCTGTTCGACCAGGATAGTGCAAACATTATCTCTTCCCGGTTTTCTATAATAGATATGATCCAGGGTGAAAAAGCTGCAAGAACAATTAATAAAGTTATACTATACTTTATGCGAAGCTTCTTTCTGAAAATGCAAATGTAGACCAGATGTCCGAAAAGGATTAAACCAGAAAGAACCGAGGCATATAAGGCCAGAATTCCTGTCAAAGCGTATAATATCCAGAGAAAATATTTCTTTTCGTTTATAAACCTTAAAAACAGATAGTGAATCACAACTATAAAAAATAGCCAGAACATACAATAACGGGCTTCCTGGGCATACATGTGAATAAAAGGAGAAACTGAATACAAACTGACCGAAATCCATGCGGCCAGATCTGATCGGAAAAGAGTCCTTGTTAAAAAGAAAAGAAAGGGTAATGTAATTAAAAAGCATAATACAGAAAACAACCTATAATGAACCGGTTTGTCTCCAACTATCCTGTACCATATCATTAAAAATGTATAATGCAAAGGATTAAGATTTGTTGAAGTGTACAAGCCTTTTAGTTCTGATCCCAATGAATAGTTTTGCTTCTTTAAGTCAAGAAGATCTTTATATTGGCGAATACTTATAATTTCATTCTCAGGGATTAGATCTGAATATTGGTATAACGGAATTCCAGACGTGTGCTGAATTGTGCAAATTTCATCGAACCAGAAATATCTGTAATCCAAATGATAAAACTTTAGTGATATACCTATAGCAATAATTAAAAGATATAGCCAGGGTTTTTGCAGGAACTGTTGGATCTTTTTCATATTTGGGCTTGGTTTAAATGAATCTCAAGTTACCGTATTAATATGTGAAAATCAATCCTAAAATGTACGTGTGGCTTTGTAGGTAAAATTACTGCCAACGTTTTGGTGTATGCCGCCGTGCCGGCATTATTGATTGCTTTAACATTATAAAATTAAAGTACAAGTTAAATAATAAAAATTATATATCAAATAACATTGGCCGGCATGCGGTATACACCGTGTTATGCCCGGTTGCACCTTTCTCCATTCATGAGAAAATATTTTCATTATTGCTTGACTTTTAGTTAGTAAAGCAATAACTTACATTAATTCTATATTATAGTGATTTAGTCTTCAACCAAAGAATCAATTTACTGCAATTTTGCAGATTATTAGCTAGTTAGGAGTAAATACAAAAAGTAAAACTACACTTCCTTAAATAGTAAATACCATGAAAGATTTTATTAATCGAAGAGACTTTTTAAAAGTCAGTGTTCTTGTATCAAGTTCACTTTGCACTGGGCTTACATTGTCAGGAATAGACTTTTATTATAACAAAACAATTGAGAAGAAGGGAACATATAAATTTAGAATAGGTGATTTTGAATGTGTGTGCTTAAGTGATGGAGGTTACAATTACAATTTAGAAGACATGTTTTCCAACGTACCAACTGATTGCATTAAAGAAGTGTTACTAAAACATGGCATGCCAACTGATTATATTTGGACACCTTATACATATTTGTTTATCAATACTGGGGAAAACCGTGTACTTATCGACATGGGAGCAGGACAATTATATGATACTACAGGGAAACTGCTTAGTAATATGAAGTTAGCAGAAATCGCACCTGATAGCATTGACACTGTCCTCATTACACATGCCCATCCAGATCATATTGGTGGTGCCCTTGACGAAAATGATAAACCTGTCTACACTAATGCTCAATACTTTATTTGGAAAGAAGAATGGGATTTCTGGTTCTCAGAAAGCGCCTTTGAGAAAGCTCCTGAAGAATTTATTAGGATCGCCCGTAAAAATCTTGGACCACTTAAAGATCGTGTGAATTTGGTTGACAGAGAATCAGAAATACTCCCGGGTATTAATATGATACCGGCTCCAGGACATACCCCTGGACATGCAGTAGTCTCTCTCTCATCAGGCGACGAACAATTATTTTACATCGGTGATACCGTATTGCATCCTCTCCATTTAGAGCATCCTGATTGGTCCCCCGTTTATGATATTATACCTGAAAAAGCCGCGATCAGTAAGTGTAAAATCTTTGATCTCGTCGCAGATTTAGAGGCATGGGTTATTGGACAGCATTTTCCACCCTTTCCAAGCCTTGGCCATGTGACAAAGCAGGATGTTGGTTGGAAATGGCATCCAATAACAGAAATCTAATCATAAAAAGCAATTGGGCATAACGGTATTGGTGTATGATGTCGTGCCGGTTCTATTGATTTTAGTTATCAGGATACAATTTACATAAATCTTTGAGATTAACAATCGCAAACCACAAACTCAGGCATACATTATACACCATGTTGTGTGCCGTTTAAAAAGTTGAAACAAGCAATATTAAGTTATAGTATCAACCAGTCAGTAAATGTTTCAGTATATGTCCCCAATTTTTCTAATTCCTCAAATATGGGAGTTAGCTTTTCACTACTAGATTTTCCTAATTCAGAATAACTTCCATCTTCATTATAGTATTTGTTCCGGTGCTCCTCTGTTTTTATGACAATTATCAAACCAAAAATATTTATATTCTCAGCTTTCATTTCTTTTGCTAAGTAAAATTTCCAGTCTTGAAGATTTTTTTCTAACTCTGGTATTACCCTACTAATATAAAATTCCTGAAATTGCTCCATAGTAACATCAGGTTTCAGATCAACTGTTAATACATGAGTGCCAACTAGGTTCCCTTTTTGTAATGTTTGTCCAAACATGACTCCCATTAAAAAAAGGATAAAAGTTGTTGTAAAAATTAGTTTTTTCATGGTGTTTAAAGATTTTAATGAGTTATTAGTAAATGTTAAAATATTAAATTGGTATATTCATAATATGGCACACAACGGTCGGCGGTAAGGCAAGTAGCGGATTTCGGAGCTACGTTCTTATCCTCCGTGACCGTTGTTAAACAAATATACAAAACTTACGAAACCTGCAATCACCGCTATTTGCTTTAGCATATATGTAAAAGCACAGGTCTCAGGTAATTAGTAAATTAATAGTTCCAACAATAACTTATTAATACTTAAGACCTATGCAAAACAAAACTAGTAAAAACTTAGACTTTTCC
>Ga0315532_1002285_pt1 | contig 13345 bp, 9 predicted proteins | sample SalMarWE160370MG_FD_203082 | JGI IMG/M metagenome (GOLD analysis project Ga0315532, IMG submission 203082) | Salt marsh sediment microbial communities from the Plum Island Ecosystem LTER, Massachusetts, United States - Salt Marsh Sediment WE1603-70 ... | reverse complement strand
GTCCAAGTGAAATAAAAGAAAGAGAGGGTCGAAGGGATGTTCGAATCCAGCGGCAATCAGGAGAAGGCACCATACCCTGGGCAACCGCCTTCAGCGAGTGAACCCATAGAACCCAAAAAGGAAGGATTAACAATAACTGCGCTTTTTAAGTTATTGATTTTCTTCTTTTTTATCCTCTATGTCCTGGTATCCTTTTATCATGTGCAGATACTTACTCGTGTGGGCTCATACCTGGTAATGGCACACCCTCCTGAGGAATCGGACCTTATAGTCTGCATGGGAGGCGAGAATATTGAAAGGGGACTAGCGGCGGCTGATTTATATTTAGAGGGGCTTGCCCCCCGGATACTTATATCACAACAGCCGGTTGCCGATGGATATGAACTGCTTGAGGAAAGAGGGATAGACTATCCTCGGGAAGGAGATCTCCTCGAGATGTTGCTCCTGGACCTGGGGATTCCTGAACAGGCAATAATTCGAAGTGATTCCGAGATGGATAATACCTGGGAAGAAGCACTATGGGTGAGGAAGGAGGTTATAGACAGGAGCCTCAAGTCGATCATTTTGGTTACCTCCCCCACCCATTCCAGACGCGCCTGGTTGACATTCAGGAAGATCTTTGAGGGAAGTGATGTCCGCATCCTGTCGTTTTCTTCCCCATATTCCGGCTTCAATGCCGGGGAATGGTGGAAGGAGAGGGAGTATCTAAAGGATGTGCTACTGGAATACGAAAAGCTGATCTATTATATACTGAAATACCATATATTGTTTGATGGTGAATCAGGATGATTATTCTTGTAACTAGACTTTCTCCTTGCTATCAAAGCATTTTACCGCCCATATCTGCGGTCCGGAAAGATCAGGAGTTGAAGAGGGTTTTGCGCTCCAACTCCTGAATTTCTTTAAGAGATTTATCCCTTGATAATCCTGGGGATCATCATATGGTTTTGAGGACATATTGATAAGGGATTCTGATAAACGCAGCCGGCAAAGGCGGCGATATATTTTCTCAAATCAGGCAGTGATACCACTTCATCCACAAATCCCCTCTTGGCGCAGTAGATGGGCCTTGATTTATTATAGTATTCCTGGGCCAGCTCATTCATTTTGTCAATTACAGGCTGGAGAGGCCTTCCAGCATCCCGCTCCTTGACGAGTCTTCTGGAGAAGGAAGCTGCCGCCGCAGTCTCCCCGTGCATCACATATATCTCCGTGGTGGGGGTACCCAGGGTGAAGGCGTTGTGGTTATTGGCGGTCGGACCTCCCATTATATAATGCGCGGCTGCTGTTCCTTTTCGAAGCACTATACAGATCTGTGGCACATCCGTTTGCTCTATGGAGTAGATCAGTGACTGGCCGAGCCCCAGAAGTTCCGCCTTTTCAGCGATATCACCCACGTCGATTCCCGAGGTATCCTGGAACCAGACGATAGGGATCCTGTCCCTGCCGCAAAGCGTCACGAATTCGTTCATCTTTATAAGCCCCTGGCGGTAAAGTTTTCCGCCGATCCCGGGGTAGGGCGCATATTCAGGGTACTTGGCTCCCAGAAAGCCCTGCCTGTTGCCGATAAAGGCGATCAGCAGACCGTCTATCTTGGCAATACCCGTGTATACCTCAGGGCCGTAATCAGGCCTGAACTCCATATGCTCGCTGTTATCAAAGATGCGGGCCAGGGTCTCGTCGAAATTGTAGCTCCTCTTCTGATTGAAGGCTACTATCCTGTTGAGATCATCGGACGGGAACTTAGGCTCTTTCGGCTCTGCCACCCGAAAGAATGCAGGATCATAGGCAGGCATCATATCCATGTATCTTTTAAGGGCGTCAAGCACGCCTTCCTCTGTCTCATATACCTCTTTAAAAAAGCCTGTTTCATTGTAATGTATGGGGACACTTCCCGGAGGCACCTGCTTGAAATGTCTTGTTGCTTCTATAAGCTGCTCGGCCCCTTCCTCGTCAAAGAAGCCCTTAGGGCTCATACCTCCCACGATACCTCCGCCTCCCACAGCGATATTGGCGTCCTTATGGGCGATTAGAAGAGTGGGACTGATGCCCTGGTATCCCCCTCCGGCAGGGTTTGTTCCGTAGATGCCCGCCAGGATGGGAACACCCAGTTTTTCAAGTTCCGCGTGCCTGAAGAATGTGGTACCGTTTCCTCTCCGATTGGCATATACCTCTTCCTGTTCCGTAAGCTTAACACCGCTGCAATTAACCAGCCATACCAGAGGCACATGCAGCCTTTTGGCCATATCGGTCACCCTGAGCTGGTTATCCGCCTGACCTGAGATCCAGGCGCCAGCCATAACCTTGTTATCAAAACCTATGACAACGGCCCATTTACCGTTTATCTTGGCCAGCCCGTCGATTACGCCGGTTGTGCCCTCCTCGTTGAGTTGAGGATTATAGAGGGTGTGAAGAGGACACCATGTTCCGGGATCGATCAGGTGCTCAATCCTCTCCCATACAGTCATCTGGCCCCTCTTTTTGATAACCTCTAAGGGTATCCCGGCATTTTTTACCGCCTCGACAGCCTCGGCAACCTCCTGCTCCACTCTGTTGATCTCCGATACATTTTCCTCGGACTCCTTTTTCTGTTTATCAGAAAGGGCCTTTCCAAAGGGAGCCATATTTTCAAAATAAGCTCTCATCTCTACCTCCTGTAATTTTTAGTATTTTAATCGATTTCGAAGTCCCGGTCCTGATACTGTTCCTGAACACGAAAAATAACATCCCCCATCTTTGTTTGTAAAGCCCGGGGTAAATCAAATCCGGGCCCTCTGGACCCGGATTTCTACTTCGTTATATTGAAACCGCTTGAAGACAACCCTCCATAACAAGAGGATTATCCTTGAGCGGGAGTCCCCCCTACCTGTTTGCCTTGCGGATATCCAGTTGATCAAGGGCGGTGATCCATTTACAGATATTTGAGGATCCTTCAACGATCTGGTAAGCAGGGGCATCCCTGTAATATCTCGCCACCGGGTATTCCGTTGAATAGCCGTAGGCGCCCAGTATCTTCATTGCCACCTGGGAGGCCTTGACAGCTATCTCACCGGCCAGATATTTGGCCTGTGCGACCTCCAGCGTGTTTCCCAATTGCCCCTGGTCTTTTTGCACCGCCGCCCTATAGACCATTAGGCGCGCCGCCTCCAGCTCGCAAGACACCTGTGCTATCATATCCTGGTTCATCTGAAAGGTGCCTATGGGGTCTCCGAACTGTTCGCGCTCCTTACAGTAGGATATGGTCGAGTCCAGGCACGCCTGGGCTACGCCTATTGCTCCGGCGGCAGCGGACAGGCGGGTCTGGTTAAGGGATCCGAACACTATCCTGGCGCCGTTTCCCGGTTTGCCCAGAATATTTCCTTTGGGCACCTTTGTATCCTCCAGGATGATCTCCCCCGTCGGACAGGATCTGGTCCCGATCTTATCCAGATCCGTGGTGGTAATCCCGTTGAAATTCTTGGGCTCTATGACAAAGGCCGAAAGGCCTTTTCCCCTTGCCTCTCTGTCCGTATAGGCGTAGTAGATCACGGCATCCGCGGACGTGGCATTGGATATCCATGTCTTGTAGCCGTTTAACAGCCAGTGATCACCCTTGTCCTGGGCCGTTGATTTCATGGCCATAACATCGGAGCCGGCATTGGGCTCGGTAATGGCGAAACAGCCTAAGAGTTCAGCGGTTACCAGCTTGGGGATATATTTTTTCTTTAATTCGTCCGAACCATATTTGAATATGGTAAATGCGCATCCAAGGGTCTGCATGTTGATCTGCACCCTAAGGGAACTGGATGCCCTGGCGATTTCTTCCGAGAGGATCATGGCTGCGAGCCAGCCCATCTCATTACCACCGTATTCCTCCGGGATTACGGTCCCGAAAAAGCCTAATTCTCCCATGGGTTTCATGGCTTCCTCGTAAGGGAAATAGTGATTCTCATCCCATTCGTCGGCATAGGGCGCGACCTTTTCGGCAGCAAAGTCCCTTGCCATGTCCCGTAACATCTGCATCTCTTCACTTAGCTTAAAATCCATTTATTAGCCTCCTTTATTATTAATATATTTAGCAATGTAAGATTTAGTAGATATTAGTAAAATAAACTTGTCCCTTTTTCTGTTTCATGATCCTTTTTTCTCAACAAGATTCTATATAACATTGATCTGTAATTGCCAATAAAAAAATATGTATATTGTATCACTCTTGTCCAAAAACGATTTACCACAGAGACTCAGAGAGCACAGAGGATATTTTATTTTAATCCAACAGGGAGATACCTGTTGGATTAAAGAACTCATACCTTTGGGAGTAGTGAAATAAAGTCCAGTCGTAGACTGGATAGAATCTTTTCATTTGTCGGTATCTTCCGACAAATGAAGAAATGTTACTAATTTCCGTAGTCTCTGCTTGTCCCGCCATAGCTTCAGTGACGGCGGATGTCTCTAGTGAGCGACGCGAACGAGTGTGATAAACCTGCATTTTATATTTTGGATCGAGTCTAATTAAATCAAACATTTAAATTTAACAAATCAACAACATATTTTTATTTTGGACAGCAATGATATTGTATATATATTTAATGCTTTTTGTGGGTAGAAGGACAGGCGAATAGGGCGTAAAGAAAGGGATCTTTTGCCGGATTATTGATGGTTACAATGGGTTAGATTGACACTAGATTTTACGGCCACAGCAGGTTTATTAAGGTACCAACAGTCACGGAAGCAATCAGCATTATCAAGGATGCCTTGAGCATGTCTTTCCATCCCAATTCTCTCAGCATAACCACAAATGTTGCGATACAGGGAAAAAACATGGCCAATACCACACACCCTATCACCAGTTGCTGGTTTGTCAGGTTAAAAGGGGCAAGCATCCCGACAGCCACATCCTTGCGAAGGAATCCAACCACAAGGGCGATAACCGTCCCATCAGGAAGGCCCATTAAACCGGTCACTACCGGAGAAAAGAAATTGGCGACGTATCCAAGGACACCCAATGAATAGAGCAGATTTACAAAAAGCACCCCGATCAGGACAATGGGCACTGCCTCTCTCAGGAAAGCGTTCATGCGCATCCATAGTTTCTTGAATATAGCCTTTAAAACGGGACGGCGATACGGGGGGATCTCAATGAACAGTTCGGGCGCAAAACCCTTGGTTAGTAAATTCATTATCAAACCGAGGCAAAGCCATACGAGTGCCAACACGCCATATATAATGAGAACATACCTGAGGCCCCGATCGCCTACGAGGCCGAAGATCATGGCGTGGAGTGAGGCGCAGGGAATTCCTATGGAGATGAGGGTACAGGCGATAAACCTTTCTCTCCGGCTCTCGAGTATGCGGGTGGCCAGGATTCCAGGGACATTACAGCCGATGCCCAGTATGGTGGGGATAATCGCGTAACCATGCAGGCCTATCCGGTGCATGAAGACGTCCAAAAGTATGGCCAGCCTGGGTAGGTACCCCGAGTCTTCCAGTATCCCCAGAATAAAATAGAAGGAAAGGACATAGGGAAATACCATGCCGATCGGTACAAAGAGCCCTGTACTCAGAAGCCCGAAAGACTGAACAAAATCTATGTCCCCCTGGATAAGGGAGCCTATGAGTATTTCGTGCAAAAAGCCTTTACCGCCGAGGGATTGGCTGAGCGTAACCAGGATGGGTTTATAGTACCTTTCGAATACGGGTTCGAACACGTGCCCGATCAATCCTTCTCCTAAGAAGCGGATTACTAAAAAGGATATCGACAGCACAATCAGCGCGGTTACCATGCCTCCCAAAGGTTTAATGGAAAAATCCTGGAGTCTTTCAAAAAAGGTATGGTGACGGTGGGTGATTTTTTGGACCTGGTTTATGATCCTACCGACCTTATCCCATTGTTGTGATTTGTCTAGATGGGGGGGGTCGGGTATGGGCGCCTTTGGTATCATTTCTACCAGGGATCTAACGCCCTCGCCGGTAATTGCGGAAGTAGGGATAACGGGGACCCCTAGCATGTTTGAAAGCTTGTCAATATCTATTTTGATTCCTTTGTGTCTTGTCTCGTCCCAGATATTTAGCGCAACCACCATGGGCTTTTTCATTTCGAGTAATTGAAATATCAATATCAGGCTGCGTTCCAGGCGGGTGGCATCAACAACACAGACGACAACGTCGCCTTCCTGAATCATCTTTACCGCGACATTTTCCGCAGCAGTGGTGGGGCTTAAAGAGTAGGTTCCAGGAACATCTATTATTGTTGATTTTTGCCCCCGTAATTTTAAGAAACCTTGTTTAAAGGTTACGGTGGTACCGGGATAATTGGAGGCGACAACCTGTATGCCGGTGAGCCTTGTAAATAAAACGCTCTTGCCGACATTGGGATTGCCGATAAGAAGAACTTTCAACTAGGTTTCCCCCTGGTCGGGATTGTAATCATTATTCTATTTGCCATGTTGTAACCTAAAGCGACTTCGGTGCCGCCGACATGGAGAATAACGGGCCCTTTGTGGAAGAGATTGGAGACCTTGGTTACTTTTGAACCGGGATGGATGCCCATGGACTCAAGTTTCAGGCGAAAGGTTTTTCCTCCCGTGATAGCGGAGATCGTACCTCTCTGGCCTTTCTTCATCATGGCCAAATTGATTTCTTTGTTCATATGACGCCTTTATATAAAACCGGGAATTATGGGCAAGGCACGTGCAATCCCGGTTTATACCATCATTACAATAATATGAGGTTATTCTTCTAGATTTTTAAAAAGCTACATCCAGATATACACTGTTTCTGGCCGGGAATCAACCCAACTCTCATACATATCCAGCCATCCATCAGGCATTTATTAATAATGTTTCTCAATTATATGGGCTTTTGCGGACTTGTCAATCCCGGAATTAGATTATCCACCAAAAATCCTCCAAAAACCCACCATCGAAGAAAGACTGAGAGATAATAAACCACAAGGTTAACAAGCCGCTCCAAAAAATCTGGGCCTTAGATATTTTTACTTTTGGCAAGATAGAGCCACTTTCAATCTCTTATCGTTATATGCACTTTTGGAACGCTTTAAAGGGTTACGAATACCAGAAGTAATCATAACCTAATGTAAGTAGCCTGGAAAGAGATATTGAAAATATGATCAATGATGAAAATTTAAAGACTAATGCGTTAGAGGTAGGGGCGAACAAAATGTTCGCCCCAGAACTTTATACGGAAATTCCAAGGCTGTTTAAATCATATTAGAATAAAATTCCCCGGGATAGGGATTCATCATCAATTCTATTTCTGTCGTTTTGCGATTAATGGGGGCATTTGCATACCGCCACCGCCGGGACCACCGCCAGGGCCACCCATGCCGCCTTCCATGGAAAAGGTAAGTTTCATCTCATCGCCTGAAACTGTTCCTTTGTAATTAATTTTCATATCATTTCCCATGGCATTTACATTCACGGCAAAGGAAAGTTTATCACCCTCTATCTTTCCTTCGATGATCTCATTTTCAGTTCCCATCGGTCCCACAAAAGTTCCGCCAAGGTTGTTTCCGTTTGCCTTGAAGTTAAATGTAAATTTCATTGGACCACTAGGCCCGCCACCGGGTCCACCGGGAGCTCCTTCAGGAGCGGCCATTTCGGCTACCCAGATACCGGTAACATCGGCGATATCTGTGGCCTTCATACCGGTCGTTGCACATCCTGAAATAATAAGTCCGGAGATAAATATCAGTGCTAAAATTGCCAAACATCTGCTTTTACAATTTTTCATTTTTTATCCTCCTTTTCTGTTTAATGATATTATTCACTTTTGACATACTCAAAAAATTACAACTACTTATCGTTATACGCACCTTTTCGGCACTCCAAGGGGTTACAAATACCAGAAAATATGATAACTTTTTTAAATGATAAGTTCAAGTTCATATATGTTGGAGTGATCTGCATTCTTGAAAGCACCCTTTCATTGCCGATACATAGCAGTAAAACGTAACAAATTCTAATTTTTCTATTAATATTGGTAGGTTATATATGTTTAAGCTGCCCTAGATTTTTGATATTGTCAAGTCTCTTTTACTCTTTACCTTTATTCGTAGTTAACACTCTGATTAAACGTTTGTTGGGTGTTTCGATTCAATATCAAATTCATGGCCTTGAAGTAGTCCCTTTGAACTTTCAAATTCGATACGCTGCAATAACGTTGGGTAGTAGTAATCCAATTATGTCCCAAAAGGTCCTGGATAGTTTCTACCTCCGCCTCTGCATTTAACAACTGGGTGGCCATGGTATGCCGGAGATGATGACAACTCACGTTTAAACCGGTTTTCTTTGCATAGTATTCCATGCGTTTCTGAATTCCACGAACAGAGATCGGCCTTCCTTTATAAGTGCCCTTATCAACTAAAAAGATTTTTTTCACCCGATAGTGAGATCTCGACTTCAAGTACACCTCTAAGCCAGTGGCAGCGTCGTCGCTAATGTAGACAATCCGATCTTTGCTGCCCTTTCCATTTAATACCATGATCCTGCGCTGCTTAAAATCAACAGCACCAACGGTTAAATTGGCCACTTCCTCTACGCGTAAACCACACCGCAGCATAAGCCGAAACATGGCCCAGTCACGTTTACTTTTGATAATATCAAATAGCCGATCAACTTGTTCTTCTCGCAAAGCACGTGGCAGCGGCTTGGGGACTCGTAGGCGCCTGCCGGTTTTGATCGGGTTTACCAGCCTTATCTGCTCTTCGTATCTCAGATAAGTATAGAATACCCGGATGATAGCCAAATAACAGTTGATACTGGCAGGCTGCATGCGTTTACTGTGAAGGTAGTCGATATAGGCATCTATCTTTTTATCGGTTATCTGCTCCAGGGGAATATCAAGCCAAATGACGAACTGTTTGAGGATGTTCAGATAATACTTAACTGTATATGGCGAGTAATTACGTCGTTTCAGATATCGTCTAAAATTAATAATCACATTTATCATCAGCATTGAGCCCTCCTTTAAGGATCTTCTCCATGGCATTGAAATATTCTTGCTCGCGCGTTTTATCGCTAAGCCGTGCGTAGCGCCTGGTGACTTCTAAATTGGTATGGCCCAACAACACCCGCAAACATTCCAATGGCATGCGGGCATTGAGTAGTTCAGTGGCAAAGGTATGCCGCAGACAGTGAAGGGTATAGCCACGATTTTCAAGCCCAGCTCTTTGTAAATACTTGTTAAACATTGAACGGGCAGCCTCATAACACATTGATTGACGGCCCTGGCCGTAGAATAACAGCTCTTTAAGAGGATCTCTAAGTCTCAACCAGGCTAATAGCGCCTCCCGCGCATCATCGCTGAAATAAACTACACGACCCACAGAAGTCTTATCCGACTGGTAGATAAGAATCCTTTGCTGCTTTAAATCCACATCATCAACCTTGCAGTTTAAAAGCTCCCCGATGCGCATACCGGTTCGAAGCAAAAGTAAAATCATCGCACGATCACGTACGGCATTGATAACCGAGAGAAACAGAGTCACATCCTGGGGATCGATGGCACGAGGCAGCCGGTCAGGCATTTTCAGCCTTATCCTGTGCTCTAAAAGCTCATAGCTGAAAACCTTGTTTTTAATCAAATAGTGCATAAATGCGTACACCGCACATAGCCGTGTACGAACCGTCTCCGGCATTAGCCCTCGGTCTTGTAAATCTTCCACAAAAGCCTCAAAGTCTTCCCTGCTTAACTGCTCAAGCTGTTTTCTACCCGAGGTTTGAAAAAATGACAAAAACTGCATTAGGGATGCTGCCGATGACTTTAGCGTATTCACTTTGCAGTTACAGCGGTACTTATGTCGTAGGTACTGCTCAACATGTTGTTTGCCTGGAAGATCACTCTCGCATATCTTCTCCAGAATACGCTCCAATACCCGCTGACGGGCGGGAACCGGCTGAGTCTCGGCAATCCTTTGGATGTAATTTGCAGGTAGTAGATCGGGATCGACATTTTCGGAAAAGATATCTCTTTTATCATTGGAATGAGGATCGAATGACTCTGATAGGGAGGGAAAACCTGGACTTACAAACGATAATTGTTCCCATTGCATATCTGCCTCCTTTTCCTTTTTAATAGAAAAATCAGACAGATAATGAACTTCAACCAACTAAGAGTCAACTATCATTTTGTTACGTTTTAATAGCAGATACATGCAATTACGCAAAAGTAATGATTACATCTCATAAAGAAAGAGCTTTTGTCCGCATCACAGAGGAGAAAATTTTACCAAATCATTGTGGATCAGTTTTCGGCATAAGGGCTTTGTGTCCATGATAATGAACTCTCACAGTAGCAAGCTGCGGAGAATTCTTGTTTATAAGCGAGGAAAATTAAAAAAATCATCTTGTTATCTTCTTTGGTGGAATATCTGTACCACAAAACTTGCAGCACACAACACTGTTCTTCCTGTCGGAAGAAACAAACTGCGGTCGTTCACATTTTGGGCATACTCGCTTAAGTCCCTGAATAATCTTCATAAACGTTGAGATAAAAATTGGGTTCATCTTTGGTCCTCTTTTTGTTCATTAATCACGCAGCTAAAGCAATAAGACAAAATTCTTCCCTATCCCTTTCACTCCCGATAATCGCAACTAGATCATTCGGTAATAAGACAAAATCCGTATCGGGATTGGGGCTCAATTTCCCTTCTCTAACAACACCTACAATGGATGCACCCGTTCTTTTTCGTATTTCGTTCTCCCCTATAGACCTATGAATAATTGGACTTTCTGGATCTAAACGGACCCATTGCAGATCAAATTGCTGTTCAGCCTTTCGGAGTTGAGAAAGAACTCTATAATCATCACCTTGGTTAAATAGATTTGCATAGAGTTCCTGTCGAGCGGTATCCATGTATCGTTGAACTTCGGTTGGCGGGATTCGAAGACGGAGAAGAGACTGTCGCGTCATTTCGAGGCTTGCCTCAAACTCTGGAAGCACAACTTCCGAGACACCTAACTCCTTCAATAAGCCGAAAGAATCTGGCCCCGATGTTCTCGCTACTATTTCGAGGCGATCATTTAAGTGCTTTGAGTGCAGTATAACCGATCTTGATGCAACAAGATCAGGAATGGCCAAAATCAGAAGGGAAGCATCCTTAATTCCGGCTGCTTCAAGAACAATTTCCTGTCCGGCATCACCGTAAACTATCGCCGATCCAGCTGCTTTAGCCTGCTCAAACCGTCGGTGGTCAAGCTCGATAATAACAAATTGCATGTTTAAACGCTTCAAAACCTGCGCAATCTGAAAACCAACACGTCCGCCACCGACAATAACAACATGGCCAGTAAGTCCAGAATCAGGGATGTTTGATGATTCGAGCACCTCATGGCGGAACCAGCGCTTCTTCAAAGCATACATTCTTGCCGTCTGGCCTGAGACTAAAGGCGTGAGCACCATGGTCAAAATTGCAGTGGTCAATATCATAGAGTAAAGCTCAATCCCAATCGAGTTCGTCGATAAACCAACTCTTGCCAGGACGAATGAAAACTCGCCAATTTGAAACAGGCCCAGTCCAACAGCCAATGGTATTATATTACCGTATTTGAAAATGCGAGCTATAAAAGCGAAAATAATTCCCTTGCCTATACCTACTGCCAGCACCAAAATAATGACTTGTTGAATATGCGTTAATAGAAATGTTGGATCAAAGAGCATTCCAACTGATGTGAAAAACAACAATCCAAAAAGATCGCGAAGCGGAATAATATCACTTAGTGCCTGGTGGCCGAAGTCGGACTCGCTCAGAACCATTCCAGCGACAAACGCCCCAAAGGCAAAAGAAAGACCCACCATATGTGTTATGTAACCCACACCCAGTCCTATAGCGGTAATCGCAAGCAAAAAAAGCTCTCTTGAACCGAGCCTGGCGATGTGCGCCATTAAGCGCGGCAGCAACCTAGTTCCGAGTAGGATCATTCCAGCAATGAACACCCCTGCTTTCAGGGCCGCGAAACCAAGAGCAGGAAGCCCCACTGCCGGATTGTTCAGCTGCGGGAGGATTATCATCATCGGGACCACAGCTAAATCCTGGACAATAAGCATCCCGATCATCACTTTGCTCGAGAGAGTTCCCAACCAGCCCTGATTCATCAGCGTTTTGAGAATCACCATGGTGCTCGAAAGAGAAATTAAGGCACCTAGCCATAGACAAGCTTTCCAGTCCCATCCTATCAAGTTTCCAATACCAATACCGAGCCCTATAGTAAGGACAATTTGAATAGGTGTGCCTACTATAGCGACCATTTTAACCGGTTTGAGATCCTTGAGAGAAAATTCAAGTCCGAGTGCAAACAGAAGCAGGGCAATACCAATCTCGGCAAGTAACTCGATCTCATGAATGTTTGAGACCGTAAATCCACCTGTATATGGTCCCAAAATAATCCCTGCTGCGATATAGCCGAGGATTATGGGTTGGCGCAGCCTTTGCAACAATAGGCCGCAAAAAAATGAAGCAACGACAAGAAGAATAATGTCGGTCGCAATACCCATTTATTTCCCTTTCACATGTTAAGGGTATCAGGTGTAAAGGAACTTCGAGGAAATGTTCTTAGAGTTAAGTTGCCATTGTTGACACAAGGGTATAATCAAATCTTAATTAAGAATTGTAATACAAGTCGCAACCGTTTTCAATAAATCAAGGAAGGTTTATTAAGATCTGGGCAGGAGAAACATTGGTTGATCTGAATCTGACATATCTTGCCATTATCTCAACATTTCATCTAGTTGTGATATATTGAGAATATCTAAGATCTGATCAAAATTACTTACAACTTGCATATTTAATCTTCACTTTTCTAAAAGTGCAGACTAGCCGATTTATACTGGCTTTGACTGCAAGATGGGCGGTTGACACGGCCATAGAGAATTTAGCTTTAAGGTTGACAATTTTTTAAGGAGAAGTTAATTATTTACAATCTATAATGATTTATAGGGGAGCTTCATTTTTCTATAAAACAGTAATCTGCGGAGAGAATCCCATGGTACAGGTTGCGACTAATCTAAGCGAACAGAAGGCTGAATTCAGGAAGAAGGTGGAGGAGCTTTTACCTGAAGGAGGAAATCTCAATCTCTGTTACACCTGCGGGACATGTGCGGGAGGGTGCCCGGCCACAGGGCTTGAGAATATGGATCCCAGGAAATTTGTCAGGATGGTTGCCCTTGGTCTGGACGAGGAGGTAATAACCACTCCCTGGGTGTGGATGTGCAGTATGTGCATGCGCTGCAACTATGCCTGCCCCATGAACGTTGATATCGCCGGGATGGTGGGGCTGGCTCGACAGGCATGGCCCCGGGAAGAGAGACCGAAAGGGATTGTCGGTTCATGTGATATGGCCCTTAAACA
>Ga0315532_1002282_pt1 | contig 13350 bp, 11 predicted proteins | sample SalMarWE160370MG_FD_203082 | JGI IMG/M metagenome (GOLD analysis project Ga0315532, IMG submission 203082) | Salt marsh sediment microbial communities from the Plum Island Ecosystem LTER, Massachusetts, United States - Salt Marsh Sediment WE1603-70 ... | reverse complement strand
ACAAGTTACTGAATACATCAGATATTCAAAGCATTGAGGTTTTAAAAAACAAAGAAGCCAAGAAGGAATATGGAGATGCTGGTATAGGGGGGGTAGTTAAGATCACCATGAAATAGAACATAACCAGAGCCAATATGGAAAACATCAGCATAGCAGAAGGGAAAGGGCAATAAAAAAACAGACGATCCATCTGAATATAAATAATATTCAGAGCATTACAGGTGCAATTATACCAATCAATGGTAAGAAAAAGTAAAATCCTTCAACTGATTTTGATTACCTCTCTTTTTAGTTATCATAGTTGTGTACAAAAAACAAATGTCACAACAATTCAAGTTGAAGTTAACAACATTGAAGCCGATACAATTAATTACTACTTAACAAAAGATGGAATTGGAGCATATCCTCTCTGGCAATGGAATTACGTGGGTCTTGATTCCAGCATGAATGCGGTTATAGAGATTGAAAATCCATGTTTGAATTCAATTTTAATAATGACGCATTCAAGAAATTTTGGGAAATCAGCTTTTCTTTTAATACTACCTGGGGATTGTTATTCTGTAACTTTGGATCCTTCAGACTCAATTCAAGTGAAAATTAATGGAAACTATGATGAAGGCCAACAATTTATTACGGATTTCTATAACTATTTCAATACCAGTACCAGATATGAAACAGAGAATGAATACATTGGACATTTGTACTCTGATACCATCCCTGAATCAATCATGGTGAATTTTTACAAAAATAAATCCCCACACATAGAAAAAATTGAGTCCATTTATCAGAATAAAGGAATTGATAAAAAGAGATGTGAAGCAATCAGAACCCTTATCAATTATTCATACCTTGACAATATGCTCTCCGTGTTATTCAGAAAATCGCTGTTGAAAGAGATCGATACATTGGAATATTACAACAATGCTGTTGCTTATCCAGTTAATCTGATGCAGAATGATTTTCAAAAATTACTTTCAGATCTGTTCAACGAATTCCCGAATAATCGGGAATATATTAATCTTTATTTCGATTTGAGACAACATCTATACTATTACATCTGGTATAAATCGTTGAATGATTCCCTTTCTATACATGACAGGACTGAGGAGCTTCAATTAGCTGAGAAGTATCTGGATCCATTTCTGTTTGAATTATATTTTGCTTCACAATTCACAATATTATCCATGAAAGAATCATTCGAGGCAGTTGAAATGAGGCTTGAAACCTTCAAAACAAGGTATCCGAATAGCAGATATTTACCCGGCATTGAATACATCATGCCTTTCTTAAAGCAACCATATTATATGTACTATCCTCCTGAGGTAAGTTCAGATATTGAAGATCTATCGGAGGAAATTATGCTTGTTGAGAGTTATAAGGAAATTAAGTCACTTGATCAAATTATAGAAAGATACAAAGGCAAAGTGATTTATATCGATTTCTGGGCATCCTGGTGCGCTCCATGTATTGGGGAGTTTGAATACGCTCCTCAACTGCATGAGTTTGCAGAAAAGAATGCAATTGTTTTACTTTACATTTCAACAGATAAGGATGAACATAAATGGGTAAACGCTTTAAACAACTATATGTTGGATGGATACCATGCACGGATGGTTACTGATGAATTCCGGTCTGAGCTTGAAAAGTATGGTATCTATGGAATTCCCAGATATATGATTGTTGATAGGAAAGGAAATGTAATTGAACATGAAGCAAAAAGACCGAGTTCTGGTAATGAACTTTTTGAACAGCTACTGAAATATACCAATTGACTCAAGTTGCTAGTTATCGATAATAGGTTGATATTTTACTGAAGATATAAAGTTTTTCATATGGAGAGCGACTCTCTGAGTCGCTTCTCCCGCTGTCAGCGGGAGGTTAAAAAGCGCTCTGGAGAGCGCAAACGACTTGGAAAGTCGTTCTCCAATAGAAAAACAAGTTCCAGTAATATGTTAAATATGACTGGCATTTCACTCATAACTGACAAATTGAACTAATTTACTGTTCTGCCAATAAACAACGATAAATCAACAGGCAATGAAAGCCAGGATAATTCTTATTATGCTTTTTGCATTTTCAATGATACGACCGGTCGTATCACAGGAAGATGACATCCACCAGAAAACTGAACTCTATTTGTTGAACCGCCAATACACAGAAGCCATAGAGGAAGCGCAGCGGATCCTGACTGAAGATTCGTTGAGCTCCCGGGCAAATTTCAACATGGGACAGGCGTACATCGGGCTGCTCAAATACCCGGAAGCCCTTGAGGTGTTCGATCGGGCAAACCGGCAGGATCCTGAAAACATTACCATTCTGAACGCCATCGGAGAGACCTGGTCGGCACTCGGAGCGTTAAACAATGCTATCAATACCTACTATACGATCATTCAACTCGATTCCACCAACTATTATGGATTTATACAGTTGGGCAAACTGTACCAGAGAAAGAATGATTTTTTACGCGCCATACCGATCTACCAGTATCTCTGCAGCCTGGACTCTACCAACTTTTACTATTACAAGCAGCTTGGTATATGTTTTGAGAAGATCGATGATCCCACCTCGGCTGCCTGGTACCTTGACCGGGCTCTGAAACTCAATCCAAAGGATATTGGCTTGTATACAACACTTGCCAACATTTACATCAGGACAGGGATCTTCCAGGGAGCCATTGATCTTCTGGCTGCAGGACTGGAGCAGGATTCAACCGATGCTGCCATCATCAAAGTGAAATCGTATGCCCATGTCCTTGCACGCCAGAACGAACAAGCCATCGAAGGATTCCAGAAGTTGCTGGAAATGGGTGACTCCTCCCTGTTTGTCTGTAAATACATCGGGCTTGCCTATTTCGGAAACGATGATTTTGAAAAAGCAGTACATTATCTTGAAAAAGCCTATTTCGCCGATACGACCAGTGCGGAAAACTGTTACTACTATGCACTCGCCCTGAGTGAAGATTATTACAAACGGGAATCAACAGAGTACCTGTTAAAATCGATCGACTTGCAGCAACCCAATTTTGAGTTTTTGGGAACCATTTACAAAAAGATCGGCGAAAATTACAGGCACATCGCCGACTGGGAAAACACCCTGAAGTATTACATGCTGGCATTTGAAAACAATCCGGACGACCGGGAATTGATTTTCCGGATCGCAAGCCTGTATGATTACCGCCTGGAAGACCCCCATAAAGCACTTCACTATTACACCCTGTTTATGGAGGGTGCCGGAGAAATAACAGAGACCGGAGAAGAGAGCAATGTTATTTCCCTGGCTGCCGTTGCTGCCAAACGGATTGAAGCCATCCGGGAAGAGCTCCATTTCAGAGGGGAACTGGATAAGTAGTGATTGTATTAAAGATAAACCCAATTGGGGCATTTACTTTCCCGCCAGCATAGAATCGCCTGCTGCCTTCCGGTCCATGATAGGATTTTCCCCTGAAGGACCTTGAAGTTGGACCGGGAATGATTGCTTACAATTCGTTCTAAAAACATGCCGCACCTACGGCGCTTACAATTTAACCCGAATTATTCATGCATTCAGCATGAATAATGACGATACATAATTGAAATCTATTGATTATCAATTATATATATCAGGGTTAACCCTGATAAAAGTCAAATAAGGAGAAAAACATTAATGAATAATGAACTTATAGACGAACTTCGTTGCCAACTAACGATACGGGTCTCGTAACCAAAAAACGTCACTCGGTAGTCGGTAACGGATGTTGTAACCCCACATGCACACCCAATATTATTTCTTTATATACTTAAACTTCAGGTTATACATGAATAAATGTTTACGTGAATATTAGTAATTTTAGACAAAATAGAATCCGTAGATTAATGACTCTTGCAGAAAGGATAGAAGCGTTCAGCAGACTTGGAAAAATAATCAGCAAAATGCTGGAAAATGGAGGTAAACAGCCAGATTTACCTGTATCCGCTGTCGGGTTGAGTCGACTGATCCATACGGTTCAGGATCAAAATCCCTGGTTCACTCCCGAAAATGTTATATCAGCCCTGTCATCCATCGCTCAATCCCTGACACGAGAAAACATGGTAACCTGGACATCCATGTATCCGGCTCTTGAGGGCGAAACGACCCCCAGACACATTGGTGTAACGATGGCAGGGAACATTCCACTGGTGGGCTTTCACGACTTTCTGTCCGTCCTGATGTCGGGTCACCATTTTATCGGGAAACTCTCCTCAAAAGACGACCGGTTGTTGCCTGCCGTTGCCCATTTACTCACCAAAATAGAGCCAGAGTTTAACGGACTGATCGACTTTTCAGCAGGAGATTTTACCTCCATTGATGCGATTATTGCTACAGGCAGCGATAACTCGGCACGCTATTTTAACTACTATTTTGCCCGCTATCCAAACATCATCCGGAGGAACCGGAACGGAATTGCAATCCTTGATGGGTTGGAGAACAGATCAGAGCTAAACGCTTTGGGAGAGGATATCTTCTGCTATTTTGGTCTCGGCTGCCGCAGCATCTCAAAACTGTTTGTTCCCGAAAACTATGACTTTACCCCCCTGATCAATGCACTCCAGGCATACAGTCACTTTGCAGATCACAAAAAATATAAAAACAACTATACCTATAACCGCGCAAGATACACACTGCAACAGAAGGCATTCATTGATGCAGGATTCCTCCTTTTCAGGGAAGAAGATGAAATGGCTTCACCTCCCGGTGTTGTCTATTTCGAATACTACAATCAGCAGGAAGAGCTTAAAAAGAGACTCAACCTGCTGCAGGATAAGATCCAATGTACAGTCAGTCACAACAAACATTTCAATTCCATTGGTTTCGGAAAATCCCAATACCCTGATCTCTGTGAATATGCTGATGGAATAAATACCATGAAATTTCTTTTATCATTGAATAATTGAGTAAAAAGTTGTAAATTGTATGTACCTATTTACCGTTTTGTCTTCAGGAAAAAGCTGTTGGATAAAATTTTAAAAGACCATGGACAATTTGGTTTATACATTTCGAATGATCTCTAACGAGGAGGATAACTTCAGAAGGGATTTTGAAATACGTCCAGATCAGACGTTTTTCAACCTGCATCTTGCCATTCAGAAAAACCTTGGGTACGATAAGTCACACATGGCATCCTTTGTCCTGACCAATGAAAAATGGGAAAGGGAAGCAGAAATCACCCTTTTCAATATGAGGGATGAGCCATCGGAAAATGTGCTGATTATGGATAAAGTTAACATTGGGGAGGTGTGTAAGGATCTGAAACAAAAATTACTCTATGTCTACGATTTCTTTTCTGATCGTTGCTTTTTTATTGAACTGGTAAATATAGGTGATGAAGATCCTGGGGTTGACTATCCGCGATGTATCCAGGCGAAAGGGAAAATCCCAATACAGATCATCATGGAGGATAATAACATCGATACGTTTTCGGTGGAAGAGTTTGATAACCTGGAAAGTTTCGATGATGATCTCTCTTTTGAAAATCTTGATGATTATGATCAATTGTAGAATCGGATAACCGGGTGATCAAGCAACGATTTCCTCCATCATAATCCTTTTTTCCTACCGAAAAATCCTATATTTTTACACTTCCCTGTTTTTCAATAGCTCCGATTTAATCCATGAAAAAAACGCTGGTAGTGATCCTTGGTCCAACCGGAATTGGCAAAACCGGAATGGGAATCATGTTGGCCAATCACTTCAAAACCGAAATCATATCTGCCGACTCCAGGCAGATCTACCGTGAGATGGAGATAGGCACTGCAGTACCTTCAGCAGATCAACGAAAAAAAGCAAAACACCACTTTATTCAAACCCGGTCAATTCATGACTATTACAACGCGAGTATGTTTGAGATGGAGGTGCTTGATCTACTGGAGAAACTCTTCCTGAAAAAGGATATTTTACTGCTGGTTGGGGGTTCGGGATTGTATGTTGATGCCGTGTGTAAAGGCATCGATGATATACCGACCATCGACCCGGAGGTCAGAAAAAACCTGGTTGATCAATATAATAATGAGGGTATTGAAAGTTTGCGCAGGCAACTTAAGTTCCTCGATCCGGAATATTACAGTAAAGTTGATCTGAAAAACCATAAGCGGATCCTTAAAGCGCTTGAAATATCCATAATGACCGGACAGCCCTATTCCTCATTTCTCACCAGACAACCCAAAGTCAGGAATTTTCAGATCCTGAAGATCGGGTTGAACAGGGAACGCAGGGAGTTGTATGAGATCATTGACCAGCGTGTGGATAGCATGGTCAGATCAGGACTGGTTGAAGAAGCAAAAAACCTGTTTGCATACTGCAAAATCAACACATTGAACAGTGTGGGATATAAGGAGCTTTTCGAGCACTTTGAAGGAAAACATACACTGGAAGAGGCGATCAGATTGATTAAAAGAAACAGCAGGAGGTATGCAAAAAGGCAACTTTCCTGGTTTTCCAGAGACAAGGAAATCACCTGGTTTCATCCGAATGATACGGAGGAGATCATCCACCTTATTGAAAAGAAAACCAGTGCTTAACCTGAATCCAGGATTAAAATCCACCCAATAAAATTCCAAAGCACAAATAACAAATATCAAATAAATCGCAATCTTTAAAATTCAAAATACGAAGGATTTGCGTATTTGAATTTGAAAATTGATTATTGTTTGTGATTTGTTTTTTGTTATTTGTTTTTTTGTCCTGTTTTCATCTTTAAGGCTTTAATAAATCATGTCTAATTCTAACATAAAACATTTCGTCATCCGTGTATACGGATTGGTGATTAACGACAATAAGGAAGTTCTCCTGACGTATTACGGTTACGAAACCCGGGTCGTTTTTCGTCTTTCGTCAATATTAGAAACCGTTACCGAACTTCATCATTCGTTAATCACTGCCAGCCGTGTATTTCTTCAGTATTCAGGTAACAGATTTTAATCCACACTTAAATCCCAATTTGGTTATCCCATTTGATATTTTTTTATGAATATTTAGAAGCCAATGATAAAAGAATCCCAAAGGCCTGCCTGCCGCAGGCAGGGATTCAATTATGAGTAACCCGGTACGAGCCCCGAGGATTTTACTGGGGCGAAGTGCCGGGTAGGATGATGATAGAGAAACACAACCCCGAAGGGGTTGAATATTAATATTTTATATAGCAAAATTCAACCCCTGCAGGGTTGTAATCTTCTTGTATATACTAACCACCGGTCATAACCGGTGGTTACTCATTATTCTACCCCGTTCGGGGTAAAGTGTAATGGTTAAAACTAGTTTCGCAAGAAGGACCTTGTATAAAACCTGCTTTTTGATATTCGTTTTAAACATTGTTACCGAAATTGTGAAGTATTACACTGCAGGCAGGCTGGGATATTCATTATTCGATATTCAAATTATTGATTCACTTTAATTACGGCCCTCACCATTTCTTCTATTCCCTCCACCATTGCTTCCCAGGTAAATCGTTTTTTCTCCTCCTCAATGTTTTTTTCAAAAGAAGCCATTCGTTTGTTTTCATAGAAATCCTGAATGGCACCGGCAATGGCACCCGGATCCACGGCTGTGACATATCCAACTTTCTGATCGGGAACAATTTCGGGCAGACCACCAACCCTGGTAACCAGCATTGGTTTATTAAAATGATAGGCGATCTGTGTAATCCCACTCTGGGTTGCCGACCGGTACGGTTGTATGACCATATCACTTGCCGAGAAATAGAACTTCACTTCTTCGTTCGGAATAAATTTATCGGTAATGATCAGTTTTTCTTCTATACCAAGTTCTTTGGCCAGTTTCTCGTACCCTGATTTCTCTTCATAAAATTCCCCGGCCATGATCAGTTTCAGGTTCATCTTTTCCAGTTTCTCATTTGCCAGGGCACGATACAGCAGATCCAGTCCCTTATATTTCCGGATCATACCAAAAAACAGAAGGTATCTATGCTGAACCGGGAGGTTCAGGTGGTCCAGTGCAACTTCGCGGTCAATGCGTTCACCGAAATGATCATAGATGGGATGAGGAATGAAGGCAGCCGGGTGTTCTGGTTTGATCTCCTTTAACTCTGCGAGAGAAGAACTGGAAAGTGTGATGAATGCATCACATGAATTGAAATAATAACCTGCAAGCAGTCTGTCCGGCAGCCGCTGTTCGTGTGGTCTAACATTGTGAGTAAGGGATATTACCCTGATGGCTGATTTTTTTCTCACCCGTCTGATAATCCACCCTAAGGCAGGAGCCATAATGGGCATCCAGTACTGGACAATGATATAGTCCGGCTTTTCCCGCAGAATGTGGTGCACTGTCCGCGACCAGGATACGGGATTCACAGAGCTCATCAGGGATGCAATCGGAATGTCCTCCGGAGGTGGTCCTTCGGCGAATTGAGTTTTACCCGGAAAGAGAAATCCGGGATACTGGTAATAAAAAGAGATGATGGATGATTCTTTTCCTGCTTTTCGGAATGCTCTGCACAACGCTTCACCAAAAGTGGCTATTCCTCCGCGCAGGGGATAGGCCGGACCAAGGATCAGGTTCTTCAAAACTTAACAATTAATTTTCTTCTCAATCTGGTAAACGTTCCTGTCACTGGAGTTTCTGGATACAAGTTCACCCAGGAATCCGGCAAGGAACAGCTGTGTACCAATGATCATCGCAGTCAGGGCAAGGTAAAAGTAGGGACTCTGGGTAACACGCTGGGCGGGGATATCATGGAAGGTATTGTATAGTTTAACACCTCCCAGCCATGCGGCGGCAATGAATCCTGCAACGAACATCAGGGTGCCGAGTGTACCGAAAAGGTGCATGGGACGCTTTCCAAACCGGCTGATGAATGAGATGGTCAATAGATCCAGGAATCCTTTGATGAACCGGTCAAATCCAAACTTTGTTATTCCGTACTTCCGGTTCTGGTGCAGGACAATTTTTTCACCTATCCGTATAAAACCAGCTTGTTTTGCCAGAACCGGGATATAACGGTGCATCTCACCATACACCTCGATGCTTTTTGCCAGGGCATTCTTATAGGCTTTCAAGCCACAGTTAAAATCGTGTAGCTTTATGCCAGTAACAATTCTTGCCGTCCGGTTAAAAAATTTACTGGGGATTCGTTTGGTGATCGGGTCAAACCGTTTCTTTTTCCATCCGGAGACCAGATCAAAATCCTCGTTCTTAACCATATTATACAGCCCGGGAATCTCGTCCGGATTATCCTGAAGGTCCGCATCCATGGTGATGACCACATCCCCCTGTGCGATTTCGAATCCACTGAATAGGGCAGCCGATTTACCATAATTGCGACGAAACCGGATTCCCCGGATAAAAGCCTTCTCCCCGGAAAATTTTTCGATCACATCCCAGGAAGAGTCGTTGCTGCCATCATCAACCAGGATTATCTCAAAGGAATAGTTCTTTTCATTACAGACCCGTTCAACCCACTCCACAAGCTCCGGGAGTGACTCTTCCTCATTAAACAGCGGAATTACAATGGAAAGATCCATAGTGTAAGATAGTTCTTTTATTCGGCAGGCTCCTCCTCTATATCAGCCATTGCCTTTTTGAAGGCATCCCCCTCCCGCCTGAGGAAAATTGAAGCAATCAGGGAAATGATTACACCCCAAAATACATAAGTAAAAATCCCAAAGAACGGCATGCTTACAGGTGTAACTATCTTCCTTAATAAATTTACCTGCTGTTCGATCAACGATTCCGAAAGCCTACCCTGTTCGATCAATGTTTCCTCCTGAGAAATAAAAAATTTCTCGATCAGCTCAGGATCAATCAGGTTATACAGGATCAATCCAAAAACAGCAACAATTATTCCAACATAAAGACCAATTACGGTACCCGCACCAACACCCTGGCCATAGGTCAGGACACCACCCCTGGAATCATCCCTGAACGATCGGACCCCAAGTGTAAATCCCCCAACTGAAATTAAAAATCCAATTATTCCCAATATAATACTCCGGTCAAAAGTCTTATCAAGAAAATAAAGGATTAATGTATAAATGATCAAGACGAGGCTGAACAGCAATGCCGGATTCATTGTCCCTTTCCATACTGAAACACGTTTATTTTCCATTTTATCTTTGATTAAGGTTTCTAAACAAATATATTAGTTTTTTACTTAATAATCAGGCGCAGTGTTAAAAGATTTGTAATCTTTTGATTACACGGTAAAAGTTTGTAATTTTGCAGTGGGTAAGTCTTATACGACTAGCTCCTGCTGAAATCCCCCAGGACCGGAAGGTAGCAAGGGTAGGTAGTTGTAGCGGTGCGATATAAGTAGCTTACCCACTTTTTTATTTACAGGGAGTGATATTTTAACAAAAGAATATACTTTTGGAGGTTTAGTAAGATTTTAGAGTATGGAAATGTTATTGAAGATCTATCCGGAAAACCCCAGTCTGCGGTCAATCCGCAGGGTGGTTGAAGTGCTTGAAGAGGGCGGTATCATAATCTATCCAACCGATACGGTCTATGGGATGGGTTGTGATATCATGAATTCCAGGGCTGTTGAAAAAGTTGCCCGGCTTAAGGGGATTAATCCGACCAGGGCAAATTTCTCCTTCATCTGTCACGATCTGAGTCAGATCTCCGATTACACCAAACAGTTGGACAATCCCATTTACAAACTAATGAAGAAGCACCTTCCCGGTCCGTTTACCTTTATCCTTCACGCCAGCAACCAGGTTCCAAAAATGTTTAAGAGCAATAAAAAAACCGTAGGTATCCGGATACCGGACAACAACATCATTCTGGAAATAGTGCGTGAGCTCGGGCGGCCTATCCTCTCCACATCCATTCACGATCCCGATGAAGTCATTGAGTACACAACCGATCCGGAACTGATCTACGAAAAGTACAAAGACAAAATCGATATCATTATCCACGGTGGATATGGAAATAACGAAGCCTCAACCATAGTCAACTGCACGTTTGAGGAACCGGTGATCGAGAGGCAGGGATTGGGTATACTTGAGCACTGATTTATTTTCTCCAGAAGGAAGGCGAGAAAAGAACAAGAACCGTGAACAGTTCAAGCCTGCCCAGGAGCATCAGGAAAGATAAGAACCATTTCCCGATGTCAGGCAGGAAAAAATAATTTTCTGCCGGTCCCACTTTACCAATACCTGGCCCGATATTCCCAAGGGTAGCAGCAACGGAACCAAAAGCACTATCCAGATCACATCCAAGCAATCCCATAACAATAACACTTAGCCCGGTAATTAACATGTAAAAAACGACAAAGGCAAGGATATTGGATATGATCTGGGGAGAAACGGCTTTATGGTTAAACCGCACAGGTATCACGGCTTTTGGATGGATCAGTCTTTTCAGTTCAAGCAAACCGTTTTTAAACAGCAGGAGAATCCTCATCATTTTAATGCTTCCCCCGGTCGATCCTGCTGATCCACCCGAAAACATCAGGATAAGTAAAAGGATCACGAGGAATGGAGACCATTGCAGGTAATCAACCGTTACGTATCCGGTAGTGGTAATAATTGAGATGACCTGAAATGCCGCATCCCGGAATGATTTCTCAACGGTAATGTCCTGGGTAATCAGTATACCGCCCATTACCACCAGGATAGAAAGCATAACAAAGCCCACATAAAACCTGAATTCTTCATTCTTCCAAATTTTATCGAACTGCAGGTGCAGGGCAAAATAGGAGAGGGTGAAATTGGTACCGGCAAGAAACATAAAAAAGGTGATTACATAATGAATATAAGGGGAAGTAAAGTAGGCAATGCTGAGCTGCTTGGTCGAATAACCTCCGGTAGCCATGGTGGTAAACGAATGACATACAGCATCAAACAGGCTCATTCCACCAAAAAGCAGAAGAATGGCTTCTGCACCGGTAAAAATAGTATAGATTGTCCATAGTCGTTTTGCCGTATCCTTCACCCGCGGATGCAATTTGTCCGGTGCAGGACCGGGTACTTCGGCGATGAAAAGCTGCATTCCCCCTACCCCAAGCAAAGGCAGGATAGCAACGGACAGTACGATTATTCCCATACCACCCATCCACTGGGTCATACTGCGCCAAACCAGTAAACCGTGAGGCATGGCTTCAATGTCATTCAGGATAGATGCTCCAGTGGTGGTAAAACCCGACATGGTTTCAAAAAAGGCATCGGTAAAGGAGGGTATTGCTCCGCTGATGATAAACGGTATGGATCCGAAAAAAGAAAAAAGGATCCACCCGACCGAAACGATGATGTATCCTTCCCGCTTACCCAGGTTAGGCAGGGCTTTTCTCGTCAGGAATCTGCCTGAACCTCCCGCAGCAACGGTGATCAATGAGGAGATCAGAAGCGATACAAGGTCACTATCCCGGTAATAGAGCGAAAAAGGAACTCCAAAAAGCATAAAGATCCCTTCCAGAAAAATCAGGGTACTCAATACCTTCAGAATGATTTTGAAGTTTATCATTACCGGGAAATGGCTAAAAGAACTTTTCGATCTTGGTGATTGCAGTAGGCAGGGTAAAAACAACCGCACGGTCGTTTGGCCTGATCTCCGTATCGCCCTTGGCAATAAACGCGGATTTACCGCGAATGATACCCCCGATGCTTGCATCTTTCGGAAAACCGATATCCTTGAGTGCTCCCTGAGTAACCTTTGCACCCTCTTTCACTACAAATTCCAGTACTTCAGCATCAGATACGGTCAGGTATTTGATCCTCGACACCTCCGCCCTCATGGTAAACCGAAATATCTTACTGGCTGTGATCAGCTTCTTGTTTATCACCGTATCTACCCCGATATTTTCAGCCAAACCGATGTACTGTATGTTTTCTATTTCAGCGATCGTCTTTTTAACACCGATTTTCTGGGCAAAGAGGCAGGATAAAATGTTGGCTTCGGAATTTCCCGTAACGGCAACAAAAGCATCCATGTTTCTGAGTCCCTCATCACACAACAGGTCAGTGTCCCTGCCATCACCATTGATTACCAGTGTATCTTCCAGTTCATCAGCCAGCTGGTCGCATTTATCTTTATCGATCTCAATTATTTTAATGTTAAATTCCCGCTGCAGCTCGAGTGCTGTTTTTTTCCCGATGCGGCTACCTCCGAGAATCATGAGGTTCTTAATGCCAAACTTCTTTTTGCCTATATGCTTAAAAACCTCCTGAAGTCCTGACCGGGTTGATACAATGTACACCATGTCGTTGACTTCAAAACGGTCATTGCCCCGCGGAATGATCGTCTCCCCGTTTCTTGTTATGGCAATGGTGCGGTACTCCATCGACTGGTCTTTCCTGGTCAACTCGCCCAGTGTTTTGTTAATGACCGGAGCATTTTCGTCGAGCTTGAACACAAAAAGAGATAGTTTCCCACCTGAGAACT
>Ga0315532_1002278_pt1 | contig 13356 bp, 11 predicted proteins | sample SalMarWE160370MG_FD_203082 | JGI IMG/M metagenome (GOLD analysis project Ga0315532, IMG submission 203082) | Salt marsh sediment microbial communities from the Plum Island Ecosystem LTER, Massachusetts, United States - Salt Marsh Sediment WE1603-70 ... | reverse complement strand
CGTATTAAGAATTTAAAGAACAGTTCAAATATTACTGAAAGAAAAACTATAAAAACATAATTTTCTTAACTTTGAAGTGGTACACTTTTAGATATTATTCCTGGTACACTTTTAGATATCATTAACATTCAGAGAAAGAACACGAAAAAGGATAATAAATATGGTATTAATGCTACTTTTCTTCCCGGGCATTTCAAAGGTTATACAGTAAAGCTAAATCCACTTGATGGAGTTTATTATTGTGACATTCGACCGAATATGCAAACCGAATATATTTTAAAAGACCACATCAAGACATTTGATAACTTGTTGATTGAAGACATTTGGAAATTTTTATAACACAAAAGACTAAAACAAAAAGGGCGAAGGCATAACACGCAATATAGCAAAAAGCGGTGAAGTGCTTAATTGGAGTGGCTTTAGCCGGTTTCAACTTCATCTCGGTTTGATAGTGAATTGCTCGCAATCCGCTTCATGCCATATTGCAAATCGTTAGCAAAAATGCCATGAGAGCAGCGTAACAAAAAAACTTACCAATAAATTACCATATTGGTAACTATTTTATATCTTTGTCCGTAGATTGATAAAGAATAAAATGAGAGTAATTGCAAAAAAGATACTTCGAGAATTTTGGGAAAAGTACACTGATTCAGAAGACCAACTGAAAACTTGGCATAAAGAGGCAAGTAAAGCAAAATGGACAAGCCCAAATGATATCAAAGATGAGTATCCAAAAGCAAGTATTCTCAAAGCTGGACGAGTAGTGTTTAACATATGTGGCAATAAATATAGATTGATTACACATATAAACTATCTAAGACAATGGATTTTCATTCGATTCATTGGTACGCATAGTGATTATGATAAAATTGACGCAGAAAAAATTTGATAGCTATGAATATAAAAGTTATAAAAACAGAGGATGATTACCAAAAAGCCTTAAAAAGACTTGAGGAAATCTTTGAAGCTCCGATAGATTCTCCAGAGGGAGACGAAGCTGAAATATTAAGCATATTGATTGAAAAATATGAGGATGAACATTATCCAATTGGACCACCAGATCCAATTGAAGCAATAAAATTCCGTATGGAGCAAATGGATATGAAAAAAAGCGACTTGGCTAAAATAATAGGGTATAAAAGTAGAGTTTCAGAAATTTTCACTCGTAAACGTAAACTGTCACTTCAAATGATACGTCAACTTCATGATAAGTTAAAAATACCATATGAGTCTTTAATAGTAGATTATTAAAGTGGCACATTTTGCTAACACCGGATATAAGTAATAGCTATGGATACGGGGATTCTAAGGTTTCGGTTTATGTTTTTTTGTGATCGTGTTTTGATATGTATAATCGCCTGCATATCGCCACTACTCATATCCGGGGAACGTTAGGGCAAATTGTTCGAGACAGTGATAACGAAACAGAAATGATTAAATATAAAGACATATGAGAAATCTATTGATAAGTTTAACATACTTGTGTCTAATAAGCTTGATTCTTACTTCTTGTACTCTTTTTTATAGAACTCCGATTTCTGGCCTGGATAACTTTAATAGGGAATTGATTGACCATTTTCCTAAAAATGATACAAATCTGATTTTAAAATATCAAGAAACATCACATTTCAATGATGATATCAAAAATTATGGACAATGGTATAAGGAATTGTATTTGTATAGATTTGATTCCTTAGTTAATATTGATTCAATTAAATTAAACTCAAAAGCAATAATAAAAATCTCTGATAGCTGTTTAATAACACTACCAATTAGATATTATAAAAATATTGATATTGGAAGAATTAGTATAACGCCTTGCGCTGATTCCAATAATTTAATTCCGATTCCGAATTTTAGGAAATTATTAGAAAGGGATATAATTTCAGGTGAAGTATTACCTGATGATTTTACTTTGTATATTCTGGATACTAAAAAAGGATTATACTTTGAATCAAAAGATTTGATTGACCCTAATTTGATGCCAAAGTATTGGTCTAATGGATATTCAAAAGGGATAGCAATAAGCAGACAAAGAAAAATGATTATATATTGGATTGATGTATGGTAAATAAACAACTTGCCCTAACACCGGATATAAGTAATAGCTATGACTACGGAGATTCTAAGGTATCGGTTTACGTTTTTTGGAGATCGTATTTTGATAGGTATAATCGCCCGCATCTCGCTACTACTCATATCCGGGGAACGTTAGCAAGCATTAAAGACCACACCAGATGTGAGATGAACTGATTAAAAATTTATGAGACGAAAAATTTTCCAGATATTAACAATTATTCTCCTATTAACTTCATGTGGAATTCCAAAAAACACAGTGATTCTTGATATTGAAAACCCTGTTATTTTAAAATACTCAAAAAATGAAGATTATATAATCATTGAAAAAGTTAGAATTAATGATACCCTCAATGACTGGAATCTAATTTTTGACACTGGTTCAAATGGCACTGTAATTGATAAATCGGTTGCAAAAAAACTTAACCTTAAAACTATTAGAAAGGTTAGATTGGTAGATATTACAGGAAAAAAAACAAAAGTTCCATTCGTGAAAATTGACTCGATTAATATTTCAGGAGCAATTTTTAAAAATATATATGCACTTGTATCAGATCTCAGCCTTTTTGAGTGTGATGATGTGAAAATTATACTTGGAAACAATGTTTTAAAAAAGGGAATTTGGCATATAGATTTGAGTACAAACAAAATTACCCTTTACAATAAGAAAGATGATTTTGATTTCTCTGAATACAAGGTGATTCCATTTTCATATAGAATAAACCTAATAAAGATTCAATTTGAACTGAATAAGAAAAAATATAGAAATGTTCTTTTTGATACTGGAAATCCAACTGACTGTCTAATTTTAAAGAAAAAAGATAGATCTAATTTCAACTCGACTCCCAGCAGTATAATAAAAATCCTATATCGTTCAATTAACAATTCCCTACCTCAAATAATTTCAAGAGATTATTTCATTCTGCCTAACTTTAAATTGAATAATAACACTTCGGTAGATTCTGTATATGTTCGATTTTCACGGAAAAGATCTATGGGCTTAGGATTGTTCAAGAATAATCAGATAGTAATTGATTATAATAAAAAACTAATAGGAGTAAAAAAGAATCTCTCACAGATGAAATCTACCACAAAAAATGTGGGTCTTGCATTTAATTTGTTTGATGACAGTAATGTGGTGGTTTCTGCTATTAGATTAAATTCTTCAGCTGATCGAATGGGAATTGAACTTGGAGACACCATTGAAATAATTAATGATTTAGAAATTTATAAAATGAATTTAGCTAGATGTGAATTAATTGATAGTCTGAATCACTTAGTAATAGACACCATGCAGCTAAAATTAGTTGGACGAAATGATACTATTATATTAATTCCATAGTATGAATAACGCTTGCTAACACACGGTAATAAATAATTTGGCACTTAGCGGTTTGCGTGGTTTAGTTCTTTTAATTATGTTTACTGTAACTTGATAATGATAAGCTTTGAAAGCCAAACTATTCATACCGCGGGAACGTTATGCACAAGCGGATTAAAAGACAACTGAACATTGAAACAATAATGGAAAATGAAATTAAAAACTGTTTGATAAACCTAATTAGTAAATTGATTGCCAAACACTCATTGCCAACCCAATTGTGTTTTAATTTTTTTATCCTACCCGCAAAAATATTGAAATTCTTTTTCCAGCCCACATTACACACATTTGCAAGTCCCACAAAGCCAACCCCGCAATCAAAACTTGCAAAAGAGTGTAATTGTCCCGACGCTGTTATTGACAATTTTAATGTATTTTTATGGTCATATGAATAATAAAAATGAAATAATAAAACCTCATTATGCAGACCACAGAATTCGGCTCCGAAACCGTTTTTTAGAACATGGGATAAACGGTTTACAGCCATATGAAATAATAGAATTATTCCTCACATTTGTGATACCTCAAAAAGATGTTAAACCAGCAGCAAAACAAGCCATTGAAAAATTCGGCTCTATTAAAGGATTTTTTGATGCAGATGAACTGGAGTTAAGCAAAATACCATATTTCAAAGACAAAGCATTAACGCTTCGACAGTTTATTAAAGAGGTTGCACTTCTTTATCAAAAACAACAAGCCGAACAAATACCTGTAACTGTTTCAAAAGATGATTTACTTAAGTACTGCAAAAGCAAACTTGGTTTTATTAAAGAAGAAGAATTTTGGATGATTTCACTAGATAGTAAGTATGCATTAATAAAAGAAAATCTAATTTCAAAAGGACTCAATAACAAAGCTCCAATTTATCCCAGAAGTATTCTTGAAAAAGCAATGAAAGATGGTGCAAGTTCAATACTTCTTCTGCACAATCATCCTAATGGAAAACCTGATGCAACAGAACAAGATATCACAATAACAAAAGCTATTGATATCCCTGCAAGAGTTTTAAATATTAAAATTTTTGACCATATCATCGTAGCAGGCAACAATCATTTCAGTTTCAGAGAAAACAAGATTTTATAAGATGAAAGAATTACAACAAAAATTTATAGAAACTTTTAATCTTGGCTCTGATATTGAAAAGCAGAAAGCCGTTTTTGAAACTAATGGTCCAACACTTATTATTGCCGGGCCCGGTACTGGAAAAACCTATACATTGGTTTTGCGAACCCTTTATTTAATACTTTCCGGTAAAGCAAAACCTTCAGAAATTGTATTAACTACATTTACAGAAAAATCTTCTTTTGAATTAAGAGACCGTCTTAGCTTATTTACAAAGCGACTTGGTGAAAAGATTAATTTACATGAGCTAATAACAGGTACAATTCATGGTATTTGTGATAATTTTAATTCAAAATATATAAAACAAACTTCATTAAAAAAAAATTACACTGTTCTTGATGATTTAACCTGTTCTCTATTTATAAATGAACATTTTGAAGAAATTATTGAGCAATTTCATGATGGTGAAAAATACTTTGGCAAATGGAAAGGTAAATGGGACACAATTGGAAGAATTAAAGGATTTTATGATAAAATAACCGAAGAACTTATAAATCCAGATGATCTAATAAATAGTGAAGATGATTTTCTTACTCAAATAGGCGAATCATACACTATTTATCGAAACTTATTGTTCGAAAATAACAGGGTTGATTTCTCTTTTCAACAGCGAATATTTTACGACCTTTTACAAGTAAAAGCTACTCGAGATAAAATTGCTTCTACAATTAAATATATGTTGGTTGATGAATATCAGGACACAAACTTTATTCAGGAGCAAATTGCTCTTTTATTAGTAAAACCACATAATAACCTGACTGTGGTTGGAGATGAAGACCAGGCACTATATCGTTTCAGAGGTGCTACGGTAAGAAACATACTTGAGTTTGAAACACATTTTTCGAAATGCCGAAGGGTAAAACTACTTGAAAATTTTCGTTCGCATAAAACTATAATTGAGCATTACAATAATTTCATGCAGGACATTGACTGGACAAATCCGGATGGAAATGTTCAGTTTCGTTATTCTGAAAAGGAAGTTGTACCTGCAAAATCAACAATATCTCCTGATTATCCTGCTGTTTTTTGCATCTGGACAGACAGGGTTGCAGATGAAGCATCAAGATTCGCTGATATGGTTGATTATCTTTTGAAAAATAAAGTAATAAACGACCCTAGCGATGTTGCTTTGCTTTTAAGAAGTGTTATGCTAGAACATAGCGAACCATTTATTACTGCTTTAAATCAAAGAAATATAAAAGCTTTTTGCCCAAGGGCAAAAGCATACTTCGAAAATGAAGAAATAAAAATTCTAATTGCCTGTTATGCTTTGATTTTTGATTTTTTAGGTGATGATTTGGATAATTATAATCACAGAGAAGTTATTCATGAAGGTATTCAGCAGTTAGGTAGATATGCTGATAAACCTTTGGGGGCATATATTAGAAGGATGAATGAAAACATAAATTCATTGCATAAAGGTGAAAGCTTAGACGAAATACCTTCAGATTTTCCTTTCCAAATGTTTGCCTACTTGCCTTTTAGTGAATATCTGAAAGATGAAAATGCTGCACGTAATCTTTCTCAGTTTTCATCACTCATCAGTTCATTTATGACTTATTATCATTTATCAATAATTACAGGTAAAAATAAAGTTGCGTTAAAGTATCGGTTATTCAATAGCTTCTTCAATTTGCTTTTAAATTCAGGGCAGAATGAATATGAAGATGAGAATAACCCTATTCCAAAAGGATATGTGCAGATAATGACAATCCATCAGTCAAAAGGGCTTGAATTTCCTGTTGTGGTTGTTGGTTCATTAGACAAACAATACAGTGTGAACAAGCAAACCGACAGGTTTTTATCTCCCTTATACCAACGTGAGGTTTTTGAGCCTGAGAAAAGAATAACGCAGTTTGACCATGCACGATTATTTTATGTGGCTTTTTCACGTCCACAAAAACTATTAATTCTTACATCAAGTGGTGAACCTAAAAATTTGTTTTCAAATATTTGGGAAGGGCTTGACCAATGGCCTCATGTAAAAAAAGATACTCTAAAAGCTCAACGTTTCGAATCAAAAAACCCATATATACCTAAAAAAACTCTTTCACTTACTTCACACATTAATGTTTATGAAACCTGTCCAAGACAATATTTATATTTTAAAGAATATGAATTTACTCCAAGTCGTTCGGGTCAGGTTTTATTTGGAACATTGGTGCATGAGACTATCGAAGACCTGCATAGACGAATTTTGGATAATGAAACGGTTAACGAGCAAATTATTGCATCCGATTTTGAAAATAATTATAAAGGTCTTTTGGCAAACGGATACAGACCTTTAGGTATTCAACCCAAAGAAGGCGCATTAAGGCATGTAATAAATTATTTTCAAAAAAATAAAGATTTGTTAGCCCGTGTTATTGAAACGGAAATAGATGTCTCCTACGAAAAAGATGATTATATTATAAATGGAAAAGTAGATTTACTTCTTGGTAAAGATGATAAGCTTGAGGTACTTGATTTTAAAAGCCAGCAAAAGCCTGATGCTACTGATTTAATTATTGAAAAATACAGGTACCAATTACATGTTTATGCACACATATTAAAAGAACGATACAACAAAGAACCGGAAAGATTATATTTATACTGGACAGCTGAGGAAGAACGTAAAGATGCCTTAATGGAAATTGAATATGACGAAAAATTAGTGGAAGCTGCCGGAAAACATTTTGATGGTGTTGCAAAATGTATTATTAATAAAGAATTTGAAATAAAGAATATACCCGATAAATCAAAAGTGTGTAAAGAGTGTGACTTTAAGCATTATTGCAGGATAGAAAATATTTAAAGAGACTAAAATATGAGCAAAATTGAAATTAAAAAAACCGAACTCGTATGGCGTGGTAAATACGATGATGAAGGTAAACTTGTACCAGTTGAAAAACCGGGCCCTTTTCCCTTCCAGATAGTGGAAAGCATAAATGAACCACGTATTGAGAAAGGAGGTATAGAGGCCACACAAGGTTCTTTATTTGATTACTGGAAAGGGGATGAAGGCAATACTTTTGAAGACGGCTGGAAAAACAAACTCATTTGGGGTGATAATAAATTTGTGATGAGTTCACTCCTTGAAAAGTACTCTGGGAAAATTGACCTCATATATATTGACCCGCCTTTTGCTACAGGTGCAAACTTTAAAACAAATGTTGAAATAGGAGATACAAAAATTACAAAGGAGCATTCAATAATGGAAGAGAAGGCATATAGGGACACATGGGGAGATGGATTGGATAGCTTTCTTCCTTGGATGTTTGAACGATTACACATTATGAAAGAACTCTTATCTGAAAAGGGTTCTATTTATATTCATCTTGATTGGCATGCAGGACAGTATGTGAAAACAATTATTGATGATATTTTCGGATACAACTTTTTTAGAAATGAAATTATTTGGCACTATAGAACTGGTAATCTTGCTAAGAACCAATTCCAAAGAAAACATGACAACATTTTTTTCTATTCTAAATCTGATAAACCAACTTTCAATGTTCAGGAACAAAAGGAATATTATGCTGATATTTATGGTCCTGATTTCAAACCTTCATTTGAAGGTAGAAAACAAGCAGAAGATGATAAAGGAATTTATAGAATGACCACTGTTGATTCCGTTTGGGATATTTCAGCAGTTTTTACTTTAAGCAAAGAGCATCTTCCTTATGATACCCAAAAACCTGAAGCATTATTGGAAAGAATAATTAGAGCTAGCAGCAGCGAAGGTGATTTAGTTGCTGATTTCTTTTGTGGCAGTGGAACAACAATGTCAGTTGCAGAAAAATTAAATCGCAGATGGATTGGCGTTGACTTTGGTAGATTCAGTATTCACACAACCCGTAAGCGTTTGCTGGAAATTGAACACAGCAAGAGTTTAACCGACGAAGAAAAAATATACGGAAGGAAAGCAAAGCCATTTGAAATACTAAACCTTGGCAGATACGAAAGGCAGTTCTGGAAAGTGAAGGCATTCGGTATTAAAGATGAGAAGCAAGCATTATTTCAATACCTTGCCTTCATTCTAAAATTGTATGGAGCAGAACCAATATCAGGCTCAGCACAAATCCATGGCAAAAAAGGGAATGCACTTGTCTATATCGGTGCGATAGATGCACCAGTTACCATTCAGGAAGTAACTGATGCTATGAAAGACACCAAAGACATGGGTATGAAAGAAGTGCATGTTTTGGGTTGGGAATGGGAAATGGGCTTGAACGATGCAATTCAGGAAGTAGCAAAGCAAATGGAAGTCAGACTTAAACTCCGAATTATTCCTATGGATATCATTGACCCACAAGTAGCTGGTAAGGGAATTGTGAAGTTCTTTGAACTTGCCTATTTCAAAACTGAAATAGAAGCAAAAGGCATGAAAGTTAAAGTAAAATTGGAGGATTTTGTAATACCGCATACCGATTTAATTCCGCCCGATGTAAAAGAAAGCATCAAAAAATGGAGCGACTGGATTGACTACTGGGCAGTAGATTTTGAATTCCAGAATGATACCTTCAACAATGGCTGGACAAGCTACCGTACAAAACAGGATCGCAAACTCAAATTAGTTGCTGACCATGAATTTTCAAAAGCAGGTACATATAAAATATTCGTTAAAATCATTGATATTTTCGGAATAGATACATCACAGGTTTACGAAGTAAAAGTTAAATAGCCATGCCAGATTCAATCATTCAATACAGTAAAGAGCTTCCTTACATCGAAGACCGCAATCCCTGGGAAGTACCGGTAAGCTACCTGAGAAAAAAATCAGCTAACCAATACGAATTGGTACAAGGCCGCAGACCAAGCAAAATGTTGCTTGTAAATAAATTACGCAGTGAAATAGATAAATGGAGAAATGACGGTTATCCTGGGGCAACAGCAACATCGCAGGAATTACTTACTTTCTGGTTCGACCAGTCACACACTCCTGTTTTTGGAAATGAGCCATTTCATTTTTATTTCTGCCAGAGGGAAGCCATAGAAACTATTATTTACTTATTTGAAATAAAGAAGTTTACCGATATTATTCCGCTCATTAATGATTATCATGAAAAATATACAGGAACAATATTTGCATCAAATGTTGAATTTAGTGAAGATTTAGGAGGTAAAAGAAAAGTTCAGCGTTACTTTCCTGAACTTGAGCAAGAAGGAGAACAAGAATTACCTGATAAAGATTTACTCCGATATGCTATTAAAATGGCAACCGGTTCAGGTAAAACCTTTGTTATGGCTTTTGTGGTTGTTTGGAGTTATTTTAACCGTTTAAGGGAGAAAGACCGAAGGTTTGCAAACAATTTTCTTCTAGTTGCTCCAAATGTAATTGTGTATGAACGTTTGGCAAAAGATTTTACAAATGGTAAAGTATTTATTGAATTTCCATTTGTTCCTGATGCATGGAAATCGGCCTGGAAACTTAACATAAAACTTCGTGGAGATGAAAGCCCTCTTGCTGCTGAAAATAATTTTATACTAAACAACATTCATCAATTATATGAAAGCCGGATAAAGGAGTTTAATCCAAACACCATAATTGAAGCTATTTTAGGACGCAAACCGCAAAGTGACCCGGGCAAATCGCCACAAACACTGCTCGAAAGAATTAAAGAATTGGACAATTTACTTGTTATGAACGATGAAGCGCATCATGTTCATGACGATGAATTAAAATGGAATGAAAGCTTGATTTACATACATAAAAATATTCCGGGTGGTTTAAAAATGTGGGTTGATTTTTCTGCTACACCAAAAACACCTGAAAATACATATTATCCATGGATTATATGTGATTACCCATTAGCACAGGCAGTTGAAGATAGGATTGTTAAAGTACCTTTAATTGTTCATACTGTCAATAAAAAAGACCCTGAACATATTACAGGTGATAACATAGTTCAAAAATATGGTGACTGGATTTCTGCTGCCTTGGCAAGGTGGAAAGACCATTTTGAAGCTTATAAAGGAGTTGGTAAAAAACCTGTATTATTTATAATGGCAGAAAAAAATATATATGCAGATAAAATAGCTGAAGCGATTGCACAGAGAGGTCAAACTTATGGAATCTCAGGTAATGAGATAATGACAATTCACACTGATAATACTGGTGAGGTCAGAAAAAGTGATTTGGAAAGTCTCCGAGATGAAGCACGTGATGTTGATAACCCAAAAAACAAAATAAAAGTTATTGTAAGCGTACTTATGCTACGCGAAGGCTGGGATGTACAGAATGTTACAATTATTTTGGGTTTACGGGCTTTCGATTCTGCTATTCTTCCTGAACAGGCAATTGGCAGGGGCTTACGATTAATGCGGGATATTAGTCCTGATAGAACACAAACTCTTGAAGTTATCGGAAACGATAATTTTGAAAAAATTATAAAACAACTTGAAATGGAAGGTGTTGGTATTAATACAACCAAAACACCGCCACCACTTCCAGTTACGATTTCACCAGAGAAAAAAAGATTACAATACGACATTGAAATACCTGCAACCGATTTTTCATACAGCAGAGCTTATAAAAATTTAAGTGGAATTGATTCAAAAAAAATTCCATCACTATATTCATCAGATAAGTTAGATGAAAATCGCAAAGTACTTTTAAAAATGGAAATGATGCAGCTTGGTGTTGAGGTGCATCAGGCAGAGATTAATGCAGAATATATAGAATTAGGCAGAGACCTTACAGCATATATCACCACTCAGGTAATGAAAAAAGCTGGTTTGACTGATTGTTTTCAATTTATATATCCAATTTGTGAAGAATACATATTAAACAAATGCTTTGAAGTTAAAATTGATGATATTGAAAAGGAAGAATTAAGAAAAGTTCTTCGTGAACTTCCAATTCAGGAAGCAATAATAGATTTACTTGCCAAAGAAATTGGTAAAGCAACAGTTGAGAAAAAAGAAGTTAAAGTAAAAGGAAAAAGTATTAAACTTTCTGAAACACCAAAATTTACTTGGAGACGAGGACATATTAAATGCAAAAAAACTGTATTTAATTTTGTAGCCACATATAATCCATTTGAGGCTGAATTTGCAGAGTTCTTGGATAAAGCAGATGATGTTAGTGCATTTGCTGCACTTGCTGATATTTTCCGTATAGATTACCTTTCAAATTCAGGCGCTATACGTTATTATTTTCCTGATTTTGTAGCCATGCAAAAAATAGAGGATAAAGTCACTTTCTGGATACTTGAAACAAAAGGTAGAGAATATCCCGATTTAGACAATAAAAACAAGGCAATTGAAAGATGGTGCGCTGCAGTGACTAAGCAAACGGAAATTGAATGGAAATATTTATTAATTAAACAAATAATTTTTAATATTGATAAAAAATCAACTCAAACCTTAAAACAGCTTAAAGAGAAAATTAATAGTCAAAAGGAAATTTTATAAGGCCAACGCATTTGCAAGCACATTGCCAAAGCCCCACAAGCCAAGCTGAAACCAAAACTTTGTCAAAGAGCTTGCAAAACCAGCCCAGGAGAAGAATTTCAAAATTTTTTTTCATGCTAAAATAAAAAGAATTGACATGTTTAATAAGAATGTGCAATTTGACTCAAACACACAGACAGACAAGAACGGCCAGCTTGTAACATCGTGTATAGTGCATTTGGCGGATAGTGCTAATTTTAAGGGCTTTACATCTAATAAACTTTATAGCTGTTTGACAGTTTCGTGCTTCGAATCGCCAAACGACACCATACACGTAGAACGTTGTGCAGCATAATTTATCACCTAACGAAACTTATGAAACATAATTTAACAATAATATTATCATTATTGATATTTACATCAGGATATACTCAGAGGGCTATGATTCCTGATTCTACAAAATCAATAGAATGGATTAATTCTCTTGCATATTTGCCATCAGTATATGGGGAACATGAGTATTACTATTTAAACAATAATAGATTTAAACACAAATACTCAAAGACAAGAGTTATCTGGAGACTTAGATGGAATTCTAAAAAGATTTTTAAATCGCATAATAAGCAATCAGTTATAAAATCATTTAACACATTCTTGACATACAATAATCAGAAAGTAATTTCCATTGGATTATTAAAAGCGGATAAAGATTCTTTGGTTTCTATGTCAAAAAAGGAAGATTTTCATGGTAATCCATTATATTCATGCAAATATTCAAACTTGGTAAAATATATTTCAAATTCAGATACTATCCAAATTGATATCGAAGTATTCAATTCACAATTTAGTAAAACTATGGATGCTATGACATCTGTCATTGATGGTGCACCTTTCTGGATAAACTTGAATATTATAAATATGAGTAGTGATACAATTCGATTTGAGTATAATGGGAATTTATATGATGGAGTGAAAGATACAAATGTTGATGAATTTTTGACCTATTATAAAATTTACAATTCCAATAAATTATTCAGATATACACCTATAGATAGTTATTTTACCAAAGAGAATTTATATAAGGTGATTTTAAGATATATCGATTACAAGGAAAATCCAATTGATATGGATGAATTTTATAATATTAAAAGTGAATAAATTACGCAGCACAACACGGCGTATAATCAAGGCGGGGTGGCTAGCACTTTGACAAGTAAACAAAATAAAATAAACAGGCAACGGTCTGACAAGCAGGTCAGGTTTGCACCCGCCCAAATCATACGCCGGAACCGTTGTGTGTTATTTTGAGAGTCATAAACGATGCGATAAAAATCAAAATTCTAATAGATTATGAAATATTTATTAGTGCTATTCCTTTGCTTTAGCACAGTTCTATTAAAAGG
>Ga0315532_1002276_pt1 | contig 13374 bp, 10 predicted proteins | sample SalMarWE160370MG_FD_203082 | JGI IMG/M metagenome (GOLD analysis project Ga0315532, IMG submission 203082) | Salt marsh sediment microbial communities from the Plum Island Ecosystem LTER, Massachusetts, United States - Salt Marsh Sediment WE1603-70 ... | reverse complement strand
AAATTTGATAGAACCAAAGACAAAGAGATCTTTGAAGCGCAAAGAAAGCAACTTGAAGACATTATGCTTCCTGCGTTAATGGTTTAACCTAACCCGAATATTTCATGAAAATTTTCGAAATGAACGCCTCGCACACGTGAAATATCCAGTCTAAGGGCTCACTCAATTTGTACTTCGCATGCGCAAATTTATCTCCAGCCGCTCCAGGGACAGCTTGATCACATCCTTGGCCGTGTCTGTTTTTTTCATGTAATCCTCAAAGAAGGCTTTGACCTCATCCGCTCTTTCCATACCCGCCACCGGTACAATCGAAGCGATAACCCGTTCGTAAAGCAAGGGATGGAATTTTTCGATTTCTTGGAGATTGGATACATACCAGTCCCACATTGACGCTATGGCATACGGATTTGAAGCCATGGCCACGACCGGGAAAACCTTGTTGCGGGCGGGAACCGTCTGGAGGACGTAGTTCTGGGATTTTTTGATCAGGGTTTCATCTTTAAAACACCCCAGTGCCACCAGGATATTCAAGCGTTCATGTTCGATCTCGGAAGCCCGGAAACGTCCGTCAAACCAATCAAACACCTGCGCCTCACCGGTCAGGGCAGTCACTTGCATCACGCATCTTATTAAATCCGGATGCACCGGGGCGCCGTTAAGAAGCGCAGAGAAGTGATGACCTGCAAATTCATTTATCTTGGTTGAGCCAAATAGGGCTGCCTCCCAGATGAGTTGCTCGCGCAGCAGTGACACTGTATTTTTTTCCGCTTTGCCGGGTTCATAGCCGATCTTTTCAAGGATGTCTTCGTACCAGGGCCTGGCCCACACAGAGATTTTTTCTTTATAATTGGCATCCATGACCCGGTAAAGCTCGGACAGGCTGGAGACGATACCGATTATCGGAAGGTATGCGGTTTCTTCCCTATAATGGGAAAGAAATTGAAGATAATCATTCACGGAGACGTCTCCGCGTTTGACCCATGCGTAGAGATCGTTTTGCAGCCCCCACCGGTCTTCCGTGGACAGGCTCTGATCGTTGATCCGCCGGCCGAGCGCTTCAAGATTTTTGGGGTCTTGGTATTTAACCCGGTAGAACCCGGTTTGTCGATCATTTACCTTATACGCAACCGTATCCGCCGGAATGTCAATTATTTTTTGGGTATTGTCGAAAAGGGTGGTCACTCTCCGAGACTTACCCGTGTCATAGAAAAGGCTGATGATGATCGGAATTACCCATTTTTGATCGAAATCCTTGGGCAGGTACGTAAATCTCTTTTGCTTGAGAACCAGCGTATGGCCCACTCGCGTTACTTCTACCATCGGAAATCCGGGTTGTTCAATCCAGCTTTTCATCATCGAACCTATGGGCTGGTTTGAAACGTTTTCAAAGGATTCCCAGAGGTGGTGACTGGCTGCCGACCCGTATTTGTGGGCACTGAGGTAGTCCTGCAAACCTTTTCTAAAATTGTCTTTGCCAATATACCCTTCAACCTGCCTCAAAATACTGCCGCCTTTATTGTAAATAATCGGGGCGGTACTTGTATTTATGACCACATGTTCGCCACTCGGTATTTCAATGGCGGTGGTTTCGTGCAGCGCATCACGGGACAGTGCGGATGTGGTCATGCCATGGAGAAACTGCTCCCAGGTATCCCATTTGGGGTAAAAATGGTCCACCACTCCGTATCCGAAATAGGTTGCAAAACTTTCATTCAGCCACAGATATTTCCAATCCGACGGGGTGACGAGGTTCCCGAACCACTGGTGGGCAATCTCGTGCGCGATAACCTCGCAGATTCTTTGCTGGCCGGATTTTGAGGTAATCTTCGGATAATAAAGGAGCAGGTTCTCTCGAAACGTGATGGCCCCCCAATTTTCCATGGCACCGAAAGCAAAATCCGGGATGGCAATCAAATCCAGTTTTGCTAAAGGATAGGAAATCCCGTAATATTCCTCGCTAAACTCAAGCGCTTTTCGACCGAATTTGAGGCCCAAGGGTGCGTATTTTTTCTTTGCCGGCAGGGTAACCACGCGCACGCGAGGATCGTTTTGATCTATAACGGATTGGAATTCACCCACCCCAAAAAAAACCAAATAAGTGGACATTTTCGGAGTACGGTCAAATGTAACCCGTTTTTTTCCATTGTCCAAAATGGTTTCAGATTTGATCGGGCTATTTGAAATGGCTACAAGATTTTTCTCAACATCCATTTCAATATCAAACGTCGCCTTTTTCGCAGGGTGATCCATGCACGGGAAGGCCCGCCGGGCATCGCTTTCTTCAAACTGGGTCACGGCGATATACTTTTGTTTTTTTCGACTCATATAGCCGCTACGGTAAAAGCCGGCCATCTTATCATTGATATGCCCCTGATAGTCTATCCGAACCGTAATATTACCGGTCATTGCTTCCGGTAGAAGGATGCGCAGTTCTTCTTTTTGGGTATTTACTAAAAAAGGACTCTCAACACACTTGTTTTTCTCCAGAACGTTGCAGCTCCAGATTGCGATTTCCAGAATGTTCAGAGGTATCTCTTTAACCAAATTTGGAGCATCCAATAAAATTTCGGCGCATGCAGCGAATGTGAAATTCACCAAATCGGGTTGGAGGCGGATTTTATAATTTAACGGCGTAGTTTCCTGCATATGTCCTCCTTATTTTTTTTCATGGATTAACGCGGCAATTTCAGGTAGTATGTTTATCATAAAATAATTTTATTAAAAAGCAAGTTTTCAACGGACTAGAATCCACAGAAAATAAGACCATGGGCGGACGATTTGGAAAATATGGGGATGTCAAACGCAAAGCCAACATCCGTCGAAGTGAGCGTATAAAGAGGGAAATCTCCACACAAAAGAAATCCGACCGTCAGAATCGTCGATTTCGTAAAAAGCGAAATAGGCGACCCGTTTAACAAAATCCGATCCACTTCGGAGAATTTCCATGTCCCAAAAAACACCGCAGGGCCTTTATGACGTGAAACAATACAGGGAACACACACGGGTGTTCCGGGACCGGGTCCATGCCGGAGAAGTGCTGGCCCGTATGCTCCATCCTTTTCGGCAAGATGCGCACCTGGTTTTGGGAATTCCGGCGGGCGGGGTGCCGGTGGGTGTTGTGGTGGCCCAAACCCTCCACCTCCGGTTCGATGTAGCGGTGGTCAGTAAAATTACCCTTCCCTGGAATACCGAGGCCGGCTATGGGGCGGTGGCTTTTGACGGAACCGTTCGGCTTAACAGCGCTTTGATGGCTCGAATCGGACTTTCCGAGTCACAGATACGAGCCGGCATTGAAGAAACGACTGCTAAAGTCAACCGGCGGATGGAAAAACTCCGAAAAAAACATCGGTTTCCGGATCTATCCGGACAGGCCTCTATCCTTGTGGATGACGGACTTGCTTCCGGATTCACCCTGCGCGTTGCCGTGGAAGCGCTGAAAAAGGCCGGAGCCAAGCATATCATCGTGGCCGTGCCTACCGCACATAAAGAATCGCTGGATGCCATGGTATCTCAAGTGGATGCCGTATTTTGCCCCAATATCCGCAGCGGACTGAGATATGCGGTTGCCGATGCCTATGAGAGGTGGACGGATGTGGATGAATCCGAGGTGCTGAAAATCCTCGAACGAGTGTGGAAGACGTCCCCGCAAAAAACACCTGTCCGTTGATATCAGTGTTTCTTTATCTTTCCGATATTTTTACACATTGTTAAAATTATTGACACCTCTGAAATCCATTCATGAGATTTTCATTTGATAACCCTCTGTAAAAGCAAATAATTTTACAAATTACTATCATGGCACATTTTTTGCTTTTTAAAGTTATTTATCCAATGAAAACATGGGATGTATGATTTTACGTCTCGGAAATTCTACAACTTTTTGAAAATACAAGTTTATCAATGGCAACCTGTTTGTGCCATCAAAATGGAATTCTGGAATTCTGGAATTCTGGAATATTGGGAGTATTGGCGGAAATAAACCATTTTAATTGTAAAAAACTCCTTCAAAACCATCATTCCATTACTCCATTATTCCATTATTCCAATTGGGGCGAAGCCCCTAAGTTTATCTTATCTCATTTTAATCTCATGATTCTCAAAAAAAATAACAAACGAATGGATTTAGGTAAGGGAGGTATTCATGTACGATATTCAAACAAATCCCATAAAGAACAGACTTTATATAACTTTAGGAGATAAAGATTACATTGATATCCCAGTGTACGTCAACCAAATCGAAAGTGCCTGCAGATATCTGGCGCCGGGTTTCACCTGTGTGGCCGTTGTAAATAAAAAGGGGCTAATACGCCAGAGTGACGAAGACCTGCTGTTTAATACAACAGATTTAATTTATGCTTATGGCGCCCGTAAAATAGTTTATGTTATAAAAAACAATCGCAATTCAAGTTTATTCCAGCGAAGTCCAATGAATTTTCAAATTGCTGCCACGGTGGAGAATGCAACCAATATCCAGGAAGCAGAGGAGATCCTCGATGAAAGAACACCCGGCAGGTTACAATTTCACCCTAATTAATCAACTATGAGGTTGCTTTCTGTGTTTATTTCGCATGAAACGAATCTTAATTTTTTATGATTTACATTTGATGGTCTCCTAAAAAATCAAAAAAACTCCTTTTACGAGAGTTTTAGGTTTTAGGAAAACGCTCGTTTTTTCAGTTCAAGGTCTTGTGCTGTTCAGCCCGACAAAGGTACCACCGTTTCTCTGACATAACGCGCGCATCAGGGTAGCAAATCTTTCCCCGGTGTTGCCGCGTTGGTTGGTTTTTTCCATGACCACCGGAAAACCCACGGCATGAATCCGGACGCGACGAGAACCGTCTTTTGTTGCCGTGTTGATTCTGTCCACCTCATTGACGACCGGTTGGATTGCCGTACCACTAAATTCGTCACCAAATACATAGAGACTTATTTTTTTATTTTTCGAATAGAACCTATTGATCGCTGCGGTAATCCCTTCCACCGGACTGCTGTTGCTGAAAGAGCTCCAGGAACTGAGGGCTGAGATGATAGCCCTGCGGCGGGCGGGGGTGTCCGGTATCCATTTTCCAGCATACTGGGAAAACAGGAAATTTCCCATATCGTTCATGATCTGAATACCTTTGACTTTGGGATAGATTTCGAGAGTCTCCCGCATTTTTTTCTGTACCAGGCGCCAGGCATTCCGCTGCATGCTGCCCGAAGTGTCAATGATAAAAACGATATACTCGCTGTCCACCGGGATACCCCCCACCGAAGTGGTAATTTTTTTGGGTCGGCTTTTCAAAAGTCGCTTCATTTCTTCGGTCAGTTCCTGTCGTGCCCGGGCCAGTTTGCCTTCAATAATATTTTGTACCATGGCGTCGTCTTTGGATGCAGCGAATTGGCCTTCAACGTCCGAAAGATCGCCCTGGAGACGGGCGAGCTTTTCCTTCTCTTGGGACAATTGCTCCTTTTTCGCCGTCAGCTCGCGATTCAAGATTTGAGTTTCGCCCCGGATTTCAAACAGTTCGTTTTCCAGGCGAACGATTTGGGTCTGCATATTTTCCTTGATTTTTTCAATGACCACCGGTTCGGCAAATTTGGACAGCACAAACAACAAAATGATGGCGCCGAAACCGCAGCAGATGCAATCAAGAAAGGAAAGGCTGAATATTTCTAGGTCCCGTCTTCTGTTTTTCATAATGCATAAATAGCCAATGGACTGCGTTTACGGCCAATTTCTCGAAGGACAGAAAAAAGATCCTTTGGTTTTCTTGGCCAGACGCCAATAGGCATCCGCAGCCAGCGGATCCCCCTCCATGGGATAAAGGATAATGTTCACCGGAACTTGGACCGGCAATTTCTTGATCGCCTCATTAAATAAACGGACACGTTTTTTGCTGGAAACTCTTGTTTGCCACGGCTTGCTGCTGCCCATGGTCGGCAAACTGTCGGAAAGTAAAAATATGTTGTCCGGAGCCGGTTTCATCTCCCCTATGGCTTTGAATGCGTTTAACAAGCTGGTTCCTTTCTCCGGAACCACCCGGTGCATGCTGTCTGCCGCAAGGGTTAATGGATCAACCTTACCGGCATCCAGCCAGACCCCTTTTGTTTTTTCAATCAATGGACGTGCGGTGTCGTTAAATGTGTATATTTGAAATTTACTGGTCGGTGGAAACCGGGTTATCAGCCAATCCACGGTTTTTACGACCTGACGCCATTTGGGGGCACTTAATTTTTGGGAATTCTTTAGATTGCGCCGACGAATAATCCCCACAATGGTTTCATCCAGCATGCTGGCGGAAACGTCCACCAAAATAAAAATTCGTTTGCCGCCCATCTTCAAATCGGTGAGATACTGTCGATCCCCATGCCCGGGAAACGGGCGCAACCCGGACCCCAACTCATCCTGTGTTTTTGCCCCGGCCTTCAATCGCCGGAGTTCCTCTTCCAGAGATTTTAAATCGGTTTTCAGCTTATTGATGTGTGTTTTGGTTGCCAGGGTATCCTTGTCCCGATCGGCCAGTTCCACCTTATTTTCATTGAGTATGTCTATGATTTCACTGGATCGCCCCTGGGTCGTCACCAGTTCGGTCTGGTTTTGCAATAGGATGTTGCGGGCCTCAACCAATTTTTTTTTACCGTCCAAAACCTGTTCTTCCAGCTTGTTGGCCTCAGCACGCAAATCCGACGTCACGGCATTCCGACGAACGGCACCCTTGGCGTTTACCAGGACAAACAAAAGAATGATTGCCCCTAACCCGCAGCAGATGCAGTCGATAAAAGATAAGCTGAATACATTTAATTTTCTACGTTTCATGGGTTTCCATACAGGCAATGAGACGGAAGGTTTCTCCGGATGTCCCCAGACGAACGATTTGGCCAAGTTCCAGTGTCGTGCTCCCCTCGACCCTTTGATCGTTCACGAACGTTCCTTGATTGCTGGTATCCGTTAAGATAATCCTGTCCGCATCACGGTGAACCGTACAATGCTTTTTAGAAACGCTGGATGATTGCGCCTGAACATATATGCCTTTTCCGGCCGGGTAAGGATCGCAGCCCATGAAAAGAGGTTTTTGGGAGAGCGGATAGGCCACATCCCGGTAGAGCAAATGGGTCGGCCGCATCTTACCGGGAGTTTCATAAGGAATGGTTTGGGACACTTTCGGTTCTGCCTGCCGCCAGGGACGGCTGGTGAAAAAGGACGCTCCATTACCGGAGTGCCGATCTCCCAACTGGTCCCAGATCCGCAAAACACCCAGAGCGCCGGCACCGGGTTCGAGTTCCATAATTTCGCAATGATCAATTTCTGAAAGTTTATCCTTTAATCCCGGTAGGCGGGCGATTCGATGGGTCAGCTGGAGAGCAATCAAAAGGCTGTTTTTACCGTGCGCATCTCGCATTTTTACAATAGAACGGCGGATTTCATCATACACCGCCTCGCTCTTTTGTTTCAGCAGGTCCCAGAGCAAGGGAGTGCGATAACGATGTTTTCCGTGTGATATTTCAAATATAAACGATGACTGACTTTTAAAGATTTCCAGAGCAGCGGGTAAACGGCTGTATAGCTCCTGTTCGGTGGCGGCCTGATGAAGCGGGTCGAACCTTGTGGTACGCACAAATTCTTCGGCAATGGATTCCACCCAGCCCCGGTATAACTGCTCGAGGTTAATTTCCTGGACGGCCACCGAGTTCTCCCGGGTCAACTGCTCATCCTGACGGAGATAAACCATCTCAAACCGGTGCAAATGAATATCCAAATGCAGCAGCATTGCATCAGGACAAGGATTAAATGATGCGGCTATTGGAAGGGATACAAAACCGTTAACAGGAATCGACAGTTCCTGGGCCATCCCCAAAATAAGTCCCAGTTGTTCCCGACTGTAATAGTCGGAAACAGCGATAACCATCTCATCGCCATGCATTTTAATATTTTCCCAGATGTGGGATAGGTGAGCACAGGCAATTTCAGCATGATTCCGCGCATGCCGATGCGTTTGCTTCAGGGGTTCCGTATTCAATTGATCCCAGAACCTGTTGATGACCTGAAGCGGAAACAGGTGTGCCTTGCTTGCTGCGGAATTTCCAACAACCAGACGCTTTTTTTCCGGGATGGCAAACCCCGGGCTTTCTTGCTTCTGTGCGTCGACCTCCAATAATCTCGGCGGTTTACCGCCGGCAGCTAAGATTCCGGCATCACTGAGTTCAAGTCCGAGAAGCGTCATTTAAGCACCCCAACAGATGAATTTTGAGACCTTTGAAAAATGTCAATTATTGTTTAAGTTCAAGAAAGGCGATAATTTTAACCACAGGAATACATTGAGTATTTCGAGGATTAAAATTTGAGCCTGACGCAGAAATTGAGCAAAAAGGGGCGTTTTGCAAAAGTCTCAATTTTATTGTTGTTGTTGCATATGTAAATGTCTGGTTAATTTATCCTCACAATAGGCTTCGGTTTCCAACACATATCTTTCCTGAAGGAGTTGCAGTTGGTGCAACATGAACATGAGAACAATACTGATAAGAAGTGCGATCAGGGTGGAGTTGAACGCGACTCCCAGACTGCGGGTAACACCGAAGATCTCTCCTTCAATGGCCTGGTGCGCCTGTCCGAGCGCATCTCCAATTCCCCGGACCGTGCCGATGAATCCGATGCAGGGAATGGCCCAGGCAACATACCTGATCATAGACAATTCGGATTCCAGCCGTTCGCCTTCCGCCGAGCAGTAGGCATGGGTGGCATCCGCAACATCCTGAACATTTCGGGTAGAGCTGAATCTCTGCAAACCCGCAAGCAACGCTCTTGGAAGCAATGCGTTCCGTTGATAAGGCGGCAACGCTTGAATCTCCCGGGACAGTTCCCGGGTATCTTCAGGCAGGATACGCACACCTTCGGCCAGCGGAATCAAATCCCTCTCTATCAAAGTCCGGTGCCTTATGGTGGTAACGGCTTTAAACACCATAATGGCCAGCGCCCAGAACATGAGAATAAAACACGATTCCTGCTCATAGTCTCGAATCAACACATAGACCGACCGCTCTGTACTCAGGGTTTTGTCCTTTTCGATCATAGCGGCCTGCCGTTCCAGGATGGCATCGGCATTGGGACGGATGATGCCCACGTAAGCGGCATGGACAACAATGATAATCAAAATCAGAGAGAATAGCTGGTAAATAAATTCCATGGATACAGGTAATGTTTTTTTCATGATGAATTCTTTTTTTTGATATCAGAAAATTTTTCAGCTTTAATAATATCTTCATTAATCATATTGTAACTTCTCAATAAATTATGGATTCGGCTCACTATTATCATTTTATACACCAGAACTTACTGAGAAGTTACATCATATTTCACTCCACCTGATCGCGAGTGCAACAAGCAATACCATGATTCAGTTTTTATGCCGATCAAATATCGTACGGGAAATCCACCCCCTGATCCGCCGGAATCTTTTCTGAAGGGACGAACGGCTTCATCTGTTTTGTGTTTTTTTGGGCATTTTTATCTTTTGTTAGGGTTTCCGATTGGGTTGTTTTTTCCTCGGCTTTTGAGAGATCATCGGCAGAAACGGTGTTCGACGTTTTCTTCGGATCATTTTGTGCAAAATATATTCCCGCATGATGAGTTGAATCTACATTTTTTATAAGCGGCCCGTTTAAATCATTCAAGGATCTTGCCGGATCGGTTCCGGCACAGGTCATTTGGGGAACACATACCCCCAAACAAACAATAATTATGATATACCAGTAGGTCATGTTTACTTTAACCCTAATTGAGCGTAAACAAAACGGGAAAAATATTTGATGTGTTTGATTTATTTTAAGTACCTGCAAACCCGAAAACCGACATCCTGCCGTTTATCATCGCTGTAACTGCGGTATGCCAGCCTTAGAGTGCCGATGCTTCCGTGCTTCCAGCTGGAACCCCGAATTACATGGTGTTTACCGTTCACCGGCCCGACCGGGTCTGCATACATCTTTTCGGGTGCATAGCTGTAAATCGAATAATAGTCGTGACACCATTCCGCCACATTTCCCCCCATATCATACAGGCCCAGCCCATTGGGTTTAAATTTGGCCGGAGGGGCCGTTGCCGCATATTGATCATTGTACCCTTCAAGAACGTTCGGGAGCAAGTCTTTTGCGGATTGATCGGCATAATTTCCCGATAATTGCTTGGGAGGGAATTTATGACCCCATGGATATTTTAAGGATGTCTGCGTGTTGGTAAACCGGGCACAGTATTCCCACTCGGCTTCGGTCGGCAGTCGGTAACCGGTATTTAACGGTTCTACCGCAACCAGCTTTTCCCCTTTTTTACTATAGGCAGGCGAGAGTGATTCCTTGGCGCTGAGCCAGTTGCAGAACAGCGCCGCCTGTTCCCAGGTTATCCCAACCGCAGGCTGATCGTCACGGTTCAGATGTTTGGATTTGAAAGTTCCTGAATTGTGCTGGCCCATGAATTCCTTGAACTCTTTGTTCGTCACTTCTTGAAGCCCCATGTAAAACGGCCGTGTCAGTTTGACCTTCCTCAGGGTCTCATTGGATTTGCGTCCCTGTTCTCTGCGTGAAGATCCCATGGTATACGTCTTGGGCCGAATTAACTTCAGCCGGTAACCGGTTTGGGTTGTGATCATCGTGGATGTCGCTTCTTTGGAAACACTCTCTTTTATCAGGGCTATTTTCAATTGTTGTGGGAACCCGGGCCGGGGTGTAATACGGGTACGATACGAGCGGTATCCTTTTTTTTTGAATTCCAGGGTATGTTCCACTGCAATCAGTTGTAGTTGCTTGGGGGCAGTGCCCCATGATTTGCCGTTCACCAGAAGTTCCGTGTCTGCCGGTTTCAACCAAAAGTGTATGATGCCTTCCCTGGGTTTTAAATTTACGTCGAGCCGTGTTGATGTTGCCGATGGAACCTTCACGTTACGGGTTGCTTTTTCATAACCGGCCTTGGAAATTCGAACCACGTGATCTTCATTGGGAGAAAGATCAATCACCAGCGGCGTTTGACCGATGAACGTTCCGCCAATCATCACATTCGCCCCGACGGGTTTTGTTTTGATCGCCAACTTGCCGTCAGCCGGCTGGAGCTGTATATCCTTTATTTCCTGGGGTTCATTCGGTTTCACGACCAGGCGGTGTTTCCAGGTTTTATAGAGATCGGCACTGATTTCCAGCAGGTAAGTGCCGGCCGCAAGCTGAATGCGTGAAGGGGTGTTTCCGAACAATTTTCCGTCAATCTTTAGGGCAGCGCCCTGGGGCACGGAACTGACGGTAACATCCGACCATCCCGGAAGCAGCGCCATATTAAACTCCTGAAGTTTTCCGCACCCGTGCACCTTGATATCCGTCTTCAAGTCCTGGTAATTCGAGGCGCGAATTTCAAGGTTTGCCGGACCCGGCTTTATTTCAAGACTTTCTATGGGGGTTTTTCCGACCTCATGACCGTCGATATACACCTGCGCACCAACAATGTTGCTCTGGGTCACGCCGGATTGATGGGCTTGGATCATAAGCCGACCGGGAAGTTTTTTCATCTTCAGATGTAAATTCTGCCGTTTTTCAGCACTGACCCGAAACGGATGCTCGAGGGGGAAAAAGCACTCCTTTAATGCCGTCAACGTGTATTCTCCGGGTCGCATCAGATAATAGTCGCCGATTCGGGGCGTAAGCATGCTTCCGGAAAACGCTAGGGTTTCAGGAACAGGCGCTATGGTTATCACGACCTGGCGGGCCGTAAAGACAAACCATGCCGAGATCCCCAGTAAGATCAGAACAACTCCCAAAAAAACACCGGAAAACCATTTTAAGATGTTAAACGGCTTTACTCTTGGGGAGGGACGCCCGGAGCGAAAGGATTTGGGCTCGATTTTTATCGGTTTTGATTCCATTTTTATTTGACCCGTTTTGAGGTCACACCTTATTTCCGCATATAACCGTTACACGCATTGCTTTCTGGCGGGGTTTCACAATGATTTTCTGCCGGACATCTTTGTACCCATCACGTGAACCGACCACTGTGTAACTACCGGGTCTCAGCGATAACTCGCGAGTGGTAAATCGCCCAAGTTTGCCGACTTTATAAACGGCAACTTCCGTGAGATTATCTGATTCGATCATCACCTTAACGGGGGTCCGAGCGGCATCCACCAGAGCCTTTAGTTCATCCAACCGTTGGCTGAGTCGCGGTCCTCTCGGTTGTAAGCTTTCGGTTTCCTCGATGACAAGTACCGCATTTTGAAGCTGCGGGTTTGATTCCATGACATCGGGTTTTTCAAGAAAAAACCGAATCCGCTTGGCAACGCGAATTTGTTCCAGAGCACGTTCTTTACCCTGTACGGCAAAGCTTATATTGGGATCAATTTTAAGAACCGCCAGATAAGATCTAAGGGCCTTCTGCCAATCTTCAGTCTGCTCGGCAGTCAACGCTTTCTGCCGCAGTTTTTCAATTTTAGCGAGCCGGATTGCCTCATCAACCTGTAATAGAGCATTCTGTACTTCGCGTGAATCGGGCCGGAACGATTTTGCCCTTAGAAGCTGGGTCCTGGCAGATTGATAACGGCCGTCGTGATATGCCGTCAATCCATCTGACATGAGTTTCTGAAATTGTTGGCCGACGATCCGTTCTTTCACTCGGTTTAGGGCCTTTTGAGCCTCTTTGGATTCAGGGTCCAGCTTCAGGGCTTCCTGGTAATCGGTGTGGGCAAAAGCAAACCGGCCATTTTTCTCATGGGTTTTGCCCGATTCTACCAGGAGATTCACCGCATCAAGCTTCTCAGCCCGTTCCAGATTTCGTTGGGCCGGATCACTGAACGGTTCGATCATTAAGGCCGTGCGGAATTTTTTTTGGGCAATGTTACTGTCACCCTCTTCAAGAGCCTTCCGACCTTCCTCAAGCAGTCTTTGAAACACAGCTTGGGTCGTGTCGGCCAACCCGGCTGCTTTCCTGCCGGCTTGCACATATTTTTCAGCGGCAGCCAAAAACATATGATCCATAAACCGCTCATCCGCTTCCCGGTTGAGGGTTGTCATTTCCTCATATTCTTTACCGCCCCATTCAGCCACGCCCTTTTCTTGGATCACTTTTTTTATTTTTAAAAACGCTTCCAGCGCCTTCTCCGCATTTTCTTTTTCAAGAGCCCGTTTTGCAGGATTGATCGTTTGTTGCGGTTCCATGGTCTGTTGTGGGTCGAGAGTTACGGGTGCAGACGGTGTCAAAGGGTCGACCTGTAATTGGGTCCTCCGGGTGGCATCCGGGACCGGTTTCTTTTGGACGTGGACTTCCGATTTTTTGGTCCCATGAGTTTCTTCGCTCACATTCACCGGATGTTTCGATAAATGACGGATGAAAATAAAGCCGCCTGCTGCCACTACCACCAGGCCTATGAG
>Ga0315532_1002275_pt1 | contig 13376 bp, 5 predicted proteins | sample SalMarWE160370MG_FD_203082 | JGI IMG/M metagenome (GOLD analysis project Ga0315532, IMG submission 203082) | Salt marsh sediment microbial communities from the Plum Island Ecosystem LTER, Massachusetts, United States - Salt Marsh Sediment WE1603-70 ... | reverse complement strand
ATTTATTTCCGTTACTACTGTAGCTGAACTCGCAAATAGCGTCGCGATTTACCTTGACTCTGAGTAGTATCGAGCTACCCGAACAGTTAGCGGAACCTGCCCGTCCGGCAGGCGGGCCTTGCTCGATCTCTTTACCATTTTTATTTGCGTTTGTGCAAGAGATTTTAATAAGTCGAAAACCCGATGTCTTTCTTTCAACTGCGAGGTATGAATAATCCATACCCATTACAATCAGGCCAGCTTTCTCACCAATAGCGATATTGCTAAAGTCGAGCTTCGTCGTAACAGTGAACTCAGGAGCTGGAAATTTTTGAAGTATCAGATTTGGGACCGACCACAGATTAACTGCATTCTCAGGAATCGGCACTGAGAACAATCGCATCCAGCCAGAACGTGCCATCAGTGACATCCAACCATCCTTTGGATTTGCGTGCCATTGCCACTGTAGAGCAAGTTTGTCTGCATTGAACTCGTCGCTTGTTTGTAGAACTTCAACTGGATAGGACTTACTAACGTCAGGCTTTTTGTATTCAGTTACCGGTTCGCCGACACCATTACCGTCCAGGTCGATGCCCATCAGAGGCCAGTCATCGACCCATCGCACCGGATTCAGATGTACGACGCGACCATAAGCGCCACGATCCTGAAAGTGTATGAACCAGGACTGTCCTGATTCCAGTTTGACCCAACCGCCCTGGTGCGGGCCATTGATATTGGTCGTGCCCTGTTCCATTACCCGCTTGGCCTCGTATGGCCCCATGATGTTCTTTGACCTCAGTGCCAACTGCCAACCCTGCTTCACACCTCCCGCAGGTGCCAGGATATAATAGTAACCATTGCGTTTGTAAAATTTTGGCCCCTCGATTGTCGGTTGAACTCCATCTCGTCCGTCGAATACCATCGTCCCCTCGTCAAGCAGCTTCATGCCGTCGGGGCTCATGCGGCGGACCGTAAGAATACTATTGATGCCTGCACGGCTTTTAGCCCAAGCGTGTACAAGGTAAGCTTTGCCGTCATCGTCCCACAGTGGGCAGGGATCAATCAGGCCTTTACCTTGCTGCAGCAGGTGAAGAGGCTCCCACGGTCCCGCGGGATTCTTGGCTTTGGTCATGAAGATACCTGCATCGGGGTCGCCATAAAAAATCCAGAACCAGCCATCATGATATCGGATCGATGGTGCCCAGACGCCATTGCCGTGTTGCGGCACATCAAAACGTTTGTCGGCAAAGCACTCGATTGCATGGCCGATAAGCTTCCAGTTGATTAGGTCTTTGGACTGCAGGATCGGCAGGCCCGGCACACAATTAAAGCTGGAGGCGGTCATGTAAAAATCATCATTTACGCGTATGACATCAGGATCAGAATAATCAGCAAAGATAACCGGATTTTTGTATGTACTGTCTCTATTATCCGGAACCCATAGCATATTCTTATCCGTGCCTGACAATTTAGTACAAAAAGCAATCGAGTAAAAAAGAAATGATGCCAAAAGCGAAAGCGAAACGGTCGGTTTTGGTATGCGTATATTGCTCATCCTTATAAAATCTCACTTACGTATCACTATAATTGGCTATCGTACCTTTGGCTTTTCATTAACCGGTAGGACCTTAACCGAGTGCACATCGTACAGACGCTCATGTGTTGCTCGTAAAGCTTCCACTAGTTCTGGATAGGGCTGATCGGTAACGTCTATTAATCCAATATTGTAGTTTTCACCATCCATGCGCCCGGTGGCCGGCTGATCAACCCACTGAAACCAATGAGTACCGATTACAGCAGGATGAGCAATTGCGTTCTCGACATAGTAACGGTAGGCAATGCTGCGCTCTTGTTGGTTTTTAGTCTGTCGCAACCCGGGTGCCAGACCCCTTCCTGGGGTGCCAAAGTGAAATTCCCCGATGATAATCGGGCGACCGGTGAGCTGATAGAGTTTATCAAGATACTGCGGCTCCGGAACATATTTATAAACATTCTGGCTGTAGACGTCAAAGACACGTGCCATTCGTATCACCTCTTCCGGAGGCGCTCCCCCGTATCGAATGCCAAGATTCAAATGATTGGGGTCATGTTTACGTATCGCAGCATTGATGATTTCAAGGCATTTCTCAAATGCCCGATGGACAAAGGCCTTGCGACGTTCTGGCGTGTCGCCGGCTGCAAGAAACTCTTTAAGTTTTTGCTGGGTTACTGTTGGTTCACCTTGTAGAATCATATCCACAACCAAAGATTCACGCCCGGGCCAAGGAGGTTCGTTGGCAACAAAATATCCCAGCAGCCAGGGATCGTCCTTGCGTGGCCCGCACTGCCTGGCGGCGACCTCGTCAGCCCTTTGAGCAAATTCTTCTAAGTACACATCAGGCAAACCCATATAACCGGTTCGCATTCCCCAACCACCCAACGTCGCCACGTATGGCTTTCGCTTTATACCCAACAAGCGCGGATCGGACCAGTTCGCGATAGTATTCAAGCCCCAGGCGTCCATACGCCGAATAGCCGTGTCGATCCACTTATGATCCCAGTCCTCGCCGTAACGGCGCTGTAAGTTCCAGGTGTAAAAAGAGGCGTATGGAAATCGGCCACCTCGGCGTGCCGATCGCGTCAACTCGGTGGGTGGCAGTGTGACAAATATGTCCTCTCGGCCGGTCGTTTGTGTTCCCATCCATGCCCCAACACAATCAGCACCAATAGACAGGAACTGATGTCCATCCGGATCAATGAACCACCACTTTCCGTCGATCTGCTCAACCCTGAAAAAACCAGTTGCTTTAGCCTGCGTATGAAGATAACCACCATATTTGCAGTAGTTAAAATCGCCAGGCTGTAAGTTCTCTTGTTCCTGCTGCCACTTTTGTTTCAGTTCATTTAGTGTCTTGACTTTGCCAGGCCAATCAGCGCCAGCCCACTGTCCAAACTCATCAACTAAAGGCCCCGCTTGTAGAACTGCGTCGCCGGGGTCTTCTTTGGCAAGACGCACAGAACGAATCTCAAGCGTTGGCTCGCCGATTGGCTCTGTCATTGCCACGCCAAGAGCCTTGACCTCATTCAGGGGTCCGTATGAACCTAATAAATTAATCCAGAATGTATTGCGAGGTTTATTTCCAAGCGAAGCCAGATCAAATCCTTCACTCTCCGGTCGTTTGAAGTATTTTAGTGGCACGGACGCTCGAATCCATGCCCCTTGAAAGGGGTGTATCCGCACCTTACGTATCCCATCGGTGGTGTGAATGTGCAGCTCGAATCGCTGAGTTGAAGATGCTCGCAATTCCATAACCAGGTAATCATAAGTTGACCAATCGCGGGGCAAGTCGGGGTTCAGCTCTTTAAGCGCCCACTTATGCTCTGAGGCAGAATCCTCGAAAACCACCCGTTTGGTTTGCACAGATTCTGACTGTTGTGATGTCACTGGCAGAGCTTCGATTTCGACCGACGCTTCCTTCAGCCCGTCCGCACTGGCGGTCAGTCGGATCCTGCCCGGCTGGCGCACTGACTGCACGATCGCCAAGCAGAGGCCATTGAATGCTCGACGCCTATCTGCCTGGAATGAATCGTGGTCTGCGGGATTACCGTTGCCGACAGCGATGAGATGTCCCTGACCTTCTACCGTGAAATGCACAAGGTTATCAGCAGTAGAGACAAAAACACCTTTGGAATCGACTATCTCAACCTCCACGTGGGCAACATCACGAGCATCTGCGATAATCGATTTGCGGTCGGCCCTCAATCGAATCGCAGCCGGCGCTCCAGCAGTGCGAACCTGCTGGGTGCAAACCACTTGGCCGTTCCTTTTGCCAACAGCTTTTAGAACGCCTGGCTCATAAGGGACATCCCAGGCCAGATGCAAATCAGCGGTCGTGGGATTAATGGGCAGTTTTTCGTAGCGATACCAACTGCCGGAGTTACCCTGCCTGGGGAATTCGAGGCGTTTTTCGCCGAATGATTTGCCGTTGAGGAATAATTCGACGGCGTCGCAATTAGTATAGCAGAGAACCGGAATGACCCGGCCCTGACGGTCAGGCCAGTTCCAATGCGGGAAAATGTGAATCATCGGCTCATCGGTCCACTGGCTCTGGTAGAAATAATAGCTATCCTTTGGGAAACCGCAAAGGTCGAGGACGCCACTTGAAGAACTCTTCCATGGCCAGCGGGACTCTCCAAGGTAATCGATGCCGGTCCACATGAAATCGCCAATTACATAATCGCGAGTTGCGACGAATTTCCAAAGCTGTTCGGCACGGATCATGCGCGTATTGTAGTTGGGTCGGACGGTGTCTGGGTCTCTACCCAGCGAGTAGCCGCCGCGAACACCGTAGATTGAGACGCTCTCGGTGCCGACCATTTTCCAGTCGGGATGTTCGTGCCGGTCAAGGCTATAGTACAACTCACGCCGCTCATGCCAACGGTCGACATAGTTGTAGCCAACGATATCGAGCAGATTGAGGAAAGGTAACCGAGCGGAACCATCATCTGCGGCGATATTGTCGCAGCCAACGGTAACAGGCCGTGTGGAATCTTCACGATGGAAAATTTCAATCAACGATTGCAAAACCTCGTGCCCATCCTCACGAGGCTGCTCACGGACTTCATTGCCTGCGCTCCACATGACGATGCAGGGATGATTACGGTCGCGGTGGATCATGGCCTTCAAATCTTCTTCGTACCACTCGTCGAAATAAAGATGGTACATGTTAGGCGCCTGTGACTTGGCTATCTTCCACTCGTCGAAAGCTTCGTCCATGACGAGAAAACCCATGCGATCACAGATATCGAGGAATTCAGGAGCAGGGGGGTTATGTGCGGTGCGGATAGCATTGCAGCCCATAGCTTTGAGCATGCGCAGGCGGCGCTTCCACACACCTTCCGGCACAGCCGAGCCGACGCAGCCTCCATCGTGGTGTAGATTGACACCTTTCATCTTCACTTGCTTACCATTGAGGACAAAGCCGCGATCGACATCGTATTCGATCTTGCGAATCCCCACCGGTGTGATGACCCCATCCGTGGGTATACCGTTGTTGAAAACAACCGTGCGTATTGTATAGAGTACAGGCGTCTCGACCGACCAGAGACTCGGCGATGCAATACGTATTCGCTGTTTGAGTTCGGTCTGCTGTCCGGGCTCGATCAAAAAGCTATTTCCGATACTGGCTATCTCTCGACCGTTGGGGTCGATCAGAATCGAACGCACCTCTCCTGCCTCCGCAGGGTCCGAGTCCTCGTTCTTAACGAGCGTACGGACAGATACTGTAGCTGAGTCAGTCGAAGCCTCCGGCGTGGTGATATATACTCCCCAATGGCCAACATGAATCAGCCCCGTTACAATCAATCGCACGTGACGATAGATGCCCGAACCGCTATACCAGCGAGTATTAGGTTGATTCGAATTATCGACGCGCACAGCAATGACGTTCTCGCCATCGACCAGGTAGGGCGTCAGGTCATAATGGAAGCTAATATAACCAAAAGGCCGCTCGCCGAGATACTCTCCATTCATCCAGATGGTGCTGTTCTCGTATATGCCGTCGAACTCAATCCAAACAATGCGATCGCTCGCTGCTTCGGGCAGCGTGAAACGCTTGCGGTACCAGCCGACGCCGGTGGGCAGGTACCCACCAGCCCCACCTGTTGGGGCGTTTTGATCATAAGGTCCTTCAATGCTCCAGTCGTGCGGAAGATTTACCTTGCGCCAGTTGGAATCATCAAATCCAGTTGCGACTGCATCCGGAAAATCGCCCCTGCTGAAACGCCAGTCAAAATCAAAATCCACATACGTTCGGGTCGGCGACATTGTGACATTGATGTTACCTTCGTTATTGTCGGATTGGACATCGCCCAGAATGACCCGTTCGGGTTTGTCCTGCTCCCTGGCAAAATCACAACCAGCAAAAAAATAACATATGACAGTTACCAGGATAGTCAGAAAAATCCTTGTTTTCATTCTCCGCTCCTATAAAGAACATTTGATAATCATGTGGAGCCCCACGGGCATAGCCCGTGGCACCTCTCCATTCTCCGTAGTAGAACTACTACGAAGGATGAACATCTACGGCGGAACCCGCCGGAGCACATCCAACTGCGCTAAAGCTTCGGCGGATGCCCTTCTCGAATTCATCCACGGGTAGAACCCGTGGCTTTCTGCGAAGGCGGGTAAACTAACCGATAAAAAGCGACCATTTATAAATAATACTACTGAAAAATTGTAGGAATTTTTACTCTCGCGTAATGGGCTAATATTAATAAACCTCAGGTTTATTAAAGTTATCATATTACTGAATAAAGTCACATGTTTACGCCACGTAGCAGTTCAAATATGCTGGCTGCGTATGGGCGTGCCACCCTGAATCGACTCGCCCGAGTAATATATTTAAGATACGTCTATATCATAGACACTCAACTATTCAATGGTTAGCACAACGACAGACTTCGACGGAAGGGTGGCTAAGATTTGGCCATCTTCCAGTTTAATCCCTTCGAGGATCGTTGGCTTAACTGTATTGGGCTCATCGAAGGTATTATGAGTGTTCATCTTACTTGCTGTAAGGACTCGGCCAGTGACACTTTTAACTGTTGCGCCACGCACCTCACAGATAAGTTCAGCAGATGCTTTAGGATTTATATTGCAAATAGATAGCTGAATCTTGCCAGCTTTGTCTTTGGATGCGGAGCACACTAACATTGGCAATTCCTGACCATCGTATCGATACGTGTCACTGCTAAGGTCGCTCGGCAGGTACGTCGCACCCTGGTGGACCTTGTACATTTCAAAAACATGATACGTCGGCGTAACAATCATTTTTTCGCCTTTGGTCAATATCATAGCCTGCAACACGTTATTCGTCTGGGCAATATTAGCCATGCGGACACGATAGCAGTGTTCGTTGAACGCATTCAGGAATATACCAGCCGAAACTGCATCACGCAGCGTATTTTGCTGGTATAAAAAAGCAGGATTCGTGCCAGGCTCAGAATCCCACCACGTGCCCCATTCATCTACAAATAAGTCTACTCGCTTGCGAGGGTCATATTTGTCCATAATCTCGATATTTTTTTGCAGCAACTCATAGATAAACAGCGTATTTTTCATCAGGGCAAACCACTCCTTTTCGTCGAATTGGGTTGCACTGCCCTTTCGAGTCCAATTGCCCGTTCCTCTAACATAGTGATGCAAACTGATCGCATCCATCCGATTACGGCAACGTTGCATAATAACTTCTATCCAGTGGTAATTCACGCTTCCTGGCCCACACGCAACCTTTAGGATTTTGTTGCCGGAATAGTTACGCACATAGGTCTGAAAGCGATTGTAAAGATCCGCGTAATATTCAGCCGTCATATTTCCCCCACAGCCCCAGTTCTCATTGCCCACACCAAAGTATCTCACGCGCCAGGGTTTGTCACGACCGTTCGTACGGCGAAGATTGGCCATCTCACTATTCCCGTCGGATGTCATGTACTCGACCCAGTCCTGCATCTCTTCAACTGTGCCGGAGCCTACGTTACCTGCAATGTAGGCTTCGCATCCAAGTTGCTGACACAAATCCAGAAACTCATGCGTGCCGAAGGCGTTCGTCTCTGTCACCATGCCCCAGTGTGTATTTACCATTGATGGACGCTGATTACGCGGGCCGATGCCTTCTTTCCAGTGATACTCATCAGCAAAACATCCACCCGGCCAACGCAGGACAGGGATATTTAGTTTCCGCAGGGCCTCGACAACGTCTTTTCGTATACCGCGAACGTTGGGTATCGATGAATCTTCACCAACCCAGAAACCCTCGTAAATACATCGCCCCAGATGCTCGGCAAAATGCCCATAGATTTCAGGCGCGATTACATCTTTACCCTGGTCGGCGTGAATGATTAGTCGATTAATAAACTGCTGCTCAGAGGACGTTTCCGCCGCTAATGAAATTCCAGCTAATAAAAGAACAACATTGCCCAATATCATTTTTTGCAGCCTTGAAAAATACATAATTCGTTCTCCTTGTAATTGCGTTTAAAAAGCCTGTTTATTTTTATTACCTTATCGAGGCGGATTGTTAATAAAACCAGCCAGTGCGTAGACCAAAGCTGCCTGCCAGTTAATGGCGATTTCATTGGTCTGGTAACTTTCTTCAACATCCTTCCAATCCGTTGCGGAATGTCCGCCTCCAACGACATAGCCCGGCCAGGGCTGCTCAATATCGTCGGCACCAGAGCGTCGGTCATGGGGATTCATCGGAGGCCGATGTCCCAATCCAGTGACATAGGACCGGCCATAATAATTCCTTCCGAATAAATGCCCAATAGCATCCAGCGCAGTGTTAATATAATCCGGATTTTCAGATATCTTATTGGCCACCTGTAAATTCAATACCTGTCTGGCGACCGTGCCATTACAGCCCCAATAATACCGTCCGCCGAAAGGTCTGCCGTAAACATCCTTTTTTGCCTTGGCAACGATGGCATCGGCAATGGCGACTATATCATCACGAACCTTCTGCAGGAGTCCTTCGTTTGCTCCAGGCCTTTTGGATAAGGCGTATGTGAACATGCCGAGGTTTCTGACATTTCCCCAATCCCAGTCCTCATCTACTTTACCCTCGGAGGATTGCGCTTCTCCTCGTCTTCTATGAGTAAAAGGAGCTATTGCCCTTTCTTCGAAGTCCTTGAGATATTGCTCTTCGCCGGTCGTCTCCCACATCTCAGCCGCAGCCCACAGCCGATCATCTGAGTCGGAGGTGTTATAGCTACCCGTTCTAAAAGCTCTTAGATCGGGACTTTTATTATCCGGATTGTTTTTTAGAAAAGCGTAACTTTTCTTCGCAGCTTCCAGGCAGGTTTGTGCATATTCGGCATCGTAAGACTTGAAATACCTCGCCGCCATAGCCATTATGGCAACAAAATCAGCAGTAGCTGCCGAGCTCCAGTCCGAAAAGTATCTCTTTTCTTTATCATCTTCCGGCATGATAAAACCCGAAAAGTTTAAGCGTGTTAGTTTGTGAGAAACTTTTCCCGAACCATCGGGGTATTGCATCTTCAAAAGCCAATCTGTCTCCCATTTGATTTCCTTGAGCAAATCCGGATAACTGGTCGCAGTATCGGGAATATCAAGGGAGACGCTTTTGAGTTGATCTTGAAAATGGTCCCAGGCCAAGAACAGCACTCCTACCGTGACGCCGGCATTGACAGTATATTTGCCATGATCACCAGCGTCATGCCAGCCTCCTGTGCCGTCTCTTTTGGAGTCCTTGATGCCGATGTGATCTTGATATGCATCATCAAGATGGCAGGCAGCCTGTGTATAACGAATGTCGTTATGTGTGCCTTCGACCGCTGTGCCGCAACGCCACAGATAAAAGCCCCTCATAGCCGTGTAATAGGCGAAATCATAGACTGTATCGCCAATTTCAAAATCAAAAGAACGACCTACGCCCGGCACGTCCAGGTAGTATTTACCTTTTTCATTGACTCCGGAGAAATCAGCTATCCACACGTCCTGATTTACATCCTTTTGATGCAACGGCCTTGTCACCTTTCCGGAGTAAACCACTTCGCCGCTCGTGGCTTTTTTCACGGTGAAACTGGAGCACTCAGAGATGATCGTAGCTTTCTTCGGCATATCTGGTAGGAAACCCAGAGAGTTAAGCCGGATATCCGAGTCTGTGCCCAATGCCCCATTTATATTGGATAAAAAAAAGAGTGTGTTCACTAGTAAGCCAAATTTCATTTTCGTGCTCCTTAAAATAATATGCAGATACTATCCCGCATCTGGGGATCGGATGTCACCTGCAACAAATAGGACCAAGAGATATAACTCTGGCTTTATTTAGTTAACACGGCACTCCAAAAGGCCGCCCGAATAGTCTTCCTGAAGTTGGATCTCGGCACGCAGGCTGTCCGTCTTAACCTTGTTAAAAGTTGTACGATTATACTTGTTCAATTCTGTTCCAAAGCCGCTTGCATCTTCGACCAGCTTGTATTGATCGCCTTGCTTATATAGAACACGCCAACTCTCCGGCACACGGCACTCGCCGTGGCTACGATCATCAAACCAGTAGATTTCAATACTCGAAAACTCGTAAGGCTTTTCAAAATCCAACTGCAACCACTCCTGGGTACCCTTATTAGGCCACCAGTGATAGAAATCATTAGACTCGTCACTGGAACTTTTTGGTTCAGCCTGGTCAACGATGCAGGAAGCCATGCCTGTGCCGCGAGAGACGGTGACTTTGCTGGTCGAAGCAATAGTTGGAATGGGAGGCAATGTCACTACATCTTCACTTCTGGCAATCCATACAGCCATTTCTCCTTGTCCACGGTGTGCCCAGGCATAATAAGGAATAGCCAGAAATTGCTGTGGACTTTTCTTAATTGACTGGTCGCTCGGGTCTCTGCTGACGGCAATGGCCTGGCCTGTGATAACCTGCACTCCACCAAGAAGGTCTTTTCTAAACTCGGTTTTTAGTGGCGAGTCATCTTCGATAATCAAATTGCGGACATGCCCGTCTTTATTGTCGGGCCATTCAAGACAGAAGACTACCGGGCCCCGCTGTAGGGCAATCCGCCCTCGGTCAGCCGCCACATTTTCATGCGCCACGACTCTGCGTATGGGCATAGGCAGAAATAGATCGATCGTATCACCTTTGGACCATTTGCGCTCGATAGTTACGTAACCGTTTTCTAAATCCAGCTCAATCGCCTGGTCGTTGATCTGCACACTAGGTTTCTCATCAGAGGAATCAAGAAACCGATAGAGGCCACTTGGAATTGGCTCGTTACGACACCAACCTGGTATACGTAACTTAACTGTGAATTCGTCAGCTTTTTCCGGCTCCATCGTGATGCGGACCTGCCCGTCCCACGGGTAACGCGTTTGCTGTTGGAGCTGGACTTTCTGCCCGCCCACTGTCAAATCAGCCTGTCCAGCGGCAAACAGATTCACATACAATACATCGCCCCGCTGGGCATAGACATATCCTGGTACCGATGCTACAAACCGCGTGATATTGCCAGGACAACACGCACAGCCAAACCATGGGCTGCGCGCGTGCTGGCCCCTGGATTCAAGCGGATTGGGGTAGAAAAATTTCTTGCCATCCAGAGAGACTCCGGAAATTAGGCCGTTGTACAAGGTTCGCTCCATGACATCAATGTATTTACCATCGGCGTGGAGCAGGAACAACCGATGATTCCAGTACACGTTGCCAATAGCCGCACAGGTCTCGCAGTAGGCAGTCATATTCGGCAGTTCATAATTGCGCCCAAAGGCCTCACCACTGCCGGTCGATCCAATCCCACCAGTGATGTATATCTTTTTGGAAACCACATTTTCCCAGATACGACCGATGGCTTTGACATAGTTTGCGTCGCCAGTTAGCGCCGCAACATCGGCAATACCTGAGTACATATAAGTTGCGCGTACGGCGTGACCAACAGCTTCATCCTGGTCAATTATTTTCTTGTGAGCCTGGCTGTATTCGCCGTCACCTGGGCCACGTGTATCCAGAAAGAACTTGGCCAGGTCCAGGTACTTCTTTTGCCCGGTCACTCGATAAAGCTTAACCAGACCCATCTCGATAATCTGGTGACCCGGCGCATCCTCATTCTTACCCGGTCCAAAGACTTCACATAGTAGATTAGCATTTTTAATTGCGATATCCAGCAGGGTGCGTTTGCCGGTAGCTTGATAGTGCGCTAAAGCGGCTTCATACAGATGCCCCATGTTGTACAATTCGTGACTGAGTTTTTTGACATTGATCCAGCGCCTTGGTCCCGCCCATTTGTGTGGCTTTTCAGGATTGATTGTACGAGCGGTGTAAAGGTATCCATCAGGCTCCTGAGCCGTTGCAATCTTGGCGATCAGCTCGTCAAGATACTTTTCCATCGCCGGATTAGCCTTGACGCTAAGCCCGAAAGAGGCCCCTTCAAGAACCTTATAGATGTCTGTATCGTCGAAACAGAAACCTCGAATATGACGGTCTTCAAGAGTAGGATCGTTCTGTAAGACCCTGGCTGCTCGGACAAAATTATCTATACGACCAGTCTCTTGGCACTTCTCGAAGGCGTAGGGTATGGTAACGCTGCGATTCGTTTCGATCCTCGGTGCCCAGAACTCATCGTCCAGATGCACCTTGGTAAACGGCACAGGCTGAACGGGATAATCCTTTTTTAGCGTCGGTTGGACGATTGATACGCCCCGGACAACATTAGAGCATATACTAGCCGTGCCCCATAGAACAGCACTCAGTGCGATCCATTTTTTATAGTCTTTCATTGTCCCGCACCTCAAACGCATAGACACAATAACAATGCACTTACAATGATTATTCTCCGCTTAAGTTTAGGGGCTGATATGAATAATTGCAAGAAGAACTATGCGTATCCTTCATGGTAAATTCGACGTTTCAGCTCAATTACAGCTACGCCTTCTCAGGAACACTGAAATTATGTTGGGGGATGTATACGCTTCATGTTTCACGAGATACATGTCTCATCTGCCGCCTTATCGGTTCCTAATCGCTTTAATATAAACCCATCTCCCCTACCTGTTCCAAGAGGTGTACATACAGCGCCACCGTCGCATAACACAGTAAAATCGTACCCACTATCACAAATAAACTGACAACGATTTTCGTAGTCGCGCTAAGCCGTGGATTAAACCATACCAAAGGTAAAGCAAGCGGCCCAACACACAAAATCCCAGCTATAATTGTCCAGTTACTATGATACCATTTTACCACCTTTTTATCCGTTTTTTCCAAAAACTCGCCGCAATACCGACACTTTATAGCCTCGTCTTGAATCTCTTCTTTACAAAATGGACACTTCTTCATAGTCTTCCTTTCTTACCGGCTTTCGATATACAATATCGTAGTACTGCTCTGAAAGCAAATGACTTTTAAGCAGCGACGATAGACTACAAATATTAAAAATCAAACCAAGATAAATCTAAAACTCGCCCTAAAAAAGAACCAAGACCAACTGAAAAATATAAATGGGTTGCCACTTTGATTTATCTTTTACGTGGATATAATTTGCTTTATGAAGAACGCCGTTTTAAGTGAACTTTTCGACCAAATGGCCAACATTATGGAAATCCTCGGCGAGGATCGTTTCCGCATCAATAGCTATCGCAAGGTCGCCAGAATCATCGGTGATACACCCACCGATATCGAGGCTCTACTTGCTACCGGCGATCTCGCAAATATGCCGGGCATCGGCAAGTCGAGCCTTGCAAAAATCGAAGAGTTCATAAAGACAGGAAACATTACAGCGTACCAGGAGCTGCTTAATAAAATCCCTCAATCGTTGCTTGAGCTGCTTACAATACCGACAATGGGGCCGAAAGGAACAAAGGCAGTCTATGAAAAACTAAACGTCACAAATATAACCCAGCT
>Ga0315532_1002270_pt1 | contig 13392 bp, 13 predicted proteins | sample SalMarWE160370MG_FD_203082 | JGI IMG/M metagenome (GOLD analysis project Ga0315532, IMG submission 203082) | Salt marsh sediment microbial communities from the Plum Island Ecosystem LTER, Massachusetts, United States - Salt Marsh Sediment WE1603-70 ... | reverse complement strand
TTGGTATCACGTTAAATGTCAATAGCATAACTGGGGCAGAGATCTTCAAAAAACTGATAAAGCACGCAGATATTCTTGTGGAAAATAATCCACCTCATGAAGTTGAAGAGCTAGGTTTTAACTACCAAAACCTGAAGAATCTCAATCCTGGACTGGTGATGACCTCGATTACTCCATTTGGTCAGGCAGGGCCCGACCGAGACTACAAATCCTGTGACCTAATCAGCTTTCATACGAGTGGCATGGCTTTCATAAACCCATCAGAGGGCGTAGACGATATTGAAAAAAAGTCACCTTTACGAGGAGCAACACTTCAGGCCGATTTTGTGGCCGGGTTGAGCGGGGCGATTGCTACGATGTCCGCAATTTTCGCCCGCCAAATAACAGGGCTGGGACAGCATGTTGACCTATCAGAGCAGGAGGCTTTGGCATCATTTATGCGTCGTGAGCTTGGGGTCTTCACTGTGGAAGGAATGGGATGGACGAGACTGAAAGGGACTCAGCCAGGTATGGCGTCGGACATATACCAATGCAGCGACGGCCGCATCTACCTGATCTGTTTTCATGATAGAACGTGGGAACCTTGGATTGAGTTTATGGGCAACCCCGACTGGGCTACCAGCGAGCTATTCGCAGACATAGCTTCGCGACGTGAGAACTGGGATGCAGCAAAGGCTATGATCGAAGAGTGGACGAAAGAGCACTCGGTGGATGAGATCGTCCATGCCGCCGAGGCGATGCGCATTCCCTGCAAGCCAATTAATACCGCGAAGGAACTAGTTGAGTCGGAGCTATTAGAAGCTCGAGACTATTTTACCGAGGTTGACCATAAACAGGCGGGGAAGGTCAAATTCCCCGGAGCGCCCTACAAGCTATCTGAGACCCCCTGGCGCGTGGAAAACCCCGCCCCTCTCCTTGGAGAGCATAACGAAAAGGTTTACTGCGACCGGCTTGGCTACACCAAGCAAGACCTGGTGAGAATGAGAGCAGGAGGGGTAATCTAGAGGATCACGAAAACATGCTGGAGGTAAGAAAGACTTGGAGAAGCTTCCACTAGAAGGCATTAGAGTTGCAGATTTTACCGCTGTTTGGGCCGGTTCCCACATCACCCAATGGCTAGGAGTGATGGGGGCCGAGGTTATCAAGATTGAGAGCAATCTGCGGCCAGACTTAACGCGGATGGTTTTCAGGGGTATGTCGGCGGATTGTCCTATGAGCGCCGTGTTTGCTGTGTTGAACTACGGCAAGAAAGGTTGCACCCTCAACATGACCCTCCCCAAGGCAAGAGAGCTTGCCAAGGAGATAATTAAGGTCAGCGATGTAGTGGCTGAGAACTTCGGCGGGCCGGTGATGGATCGCTGGGGACTGGGATATTCGGACCTGAAGAAGATAAAGCCCGAAATAATCATGTATGCCGGCTCGGGTTTCGGGAGAACAGGACCCTATAAAGAATTTCCTGCCTTTGCTGGGATTGTTGAGGCCTTTAGCGGCTTGTGCTCCTTGAATGCGCATCCTGATGGTGAACCACTTCCAATGGCGACGCGAGGGTATATTGACCTGGCAGCAGCTCAGCATGGGGTATTCGCCATCCTAGCAGCTTTGTACCATCGGTCAAAGACAGGACAAGGACAGTATATAGACCTCTCCATGACCGAGGTACTGTCTGCTCTTCTTCCAGAGCCAATTATGCACTACACCATGAATGGCACAGTGCAAGCGCCCCAAGGAAACCGGTATAGCACCATGGCTCCCCACGGATGTTATCGGTGTCGAGGCGACGATGAGTGGGTAGTCATTGCAGTTTCCAACGATGATGAGTGGAGAGCCTTCTGTGACGCCATCGGGAATCCTAAATGGACCGAGGATGAGATGTTCCACGATGGTTTGAACAGGCTGAAGAACCAGGAGCAACTGGACAGCCTGATACAGGAATGGACGAAGAATCACGACCACTATGAGGCGATGGAGATATTGCAAAAGGCGGGAGTGATGGCAGGACCATCCCTTAAGGTAGAGGAGGTAGCGCAAGATAACCACTTAGGCCAGAGGGGTTTCTTCGTACATATAGACCATCCGGGGATAGGGGCAGTCCGTTTAGCCGGTTTGCCGTGGAAGCTAAGCGATGTTCCTCCGGGGAACTACCATCATGCTCCTTTACTTGGTGAGCATAACTATTATGTATTCAGAGAATTACTGAAAATGCCCGAAGAGGAGATAGCTCGGTTGCAGGAGGAGCAGGTCATCTACTAGCAGGCCAGGAGATGGTGCCTTTTTCGCTGACGATTTACAGCGTTAAACAACATTTGGTTTGTAAACCCTGTTTACCCAGCATTGCTTAGCGAAAGCAATGCTCCATTCGGGATCGACAAATCCAACAGAAGCGAGCATTTCTTCGTATTCCTCCTTTGTCAACAGAACATAGATCCCCTTTTTGCCCTTCCTCTCGATCTGTCGGGTATATTTAAAAATCTTCCCTGCGGCCACAGGAATAGGAACCCCATATCTAATCCAACGCAAAGGATTTATGATGTATCTTAGAGACACCAGGGCTCCCAACAGGTTACTTGCGCCCTTTCTGGGCATACTCCAGACCAGTTGACCCCCCGGCTTCAGGATTCGAAACATCTCTCGAAGAACTTCTTTTAAAGCTTCAGTCCCTCGCTGCCCTTCGAATTCGAGCAAAAAGGTGAAAACATGATTTCCAATTATCCCATCAAAGAAATCGTCTGGAAAAGACAGTTGCTCTTGAAGGTCAGCATAGATTAGCTCTATAGGCATACGTTCCTCGAATTGAGCAAGTTTCCTTCTGGCTCCGGCTAGAACAATGTCAGCGGCCCAGATCTCCTTTACTTTTTCGTCTGATTCTTGCCAGATCAATTCCGACATCGAAAGCTGCCCACATCCCGCATCTAACCAGACTTCACCATACCGAGGGTTTATAAACTGTGCGATTTTCCCCTTCAAATCTTGATATAGAGCACCCTCCGTGTATGGACGACCATAACTACTACCCATGAGTGCATTGTATTCTTCCCAATACTTCAATTCGATTTTCCAGGCAAAAAGCCTCTCTTGTGTTTCCGAATCCAAATTAGGATTCCGAGCCAGGAAATCTGCGACAACTTCCGAATTTACTTCCCCTGCTCTCGCTCCACCAATCAGCGTAAATAGACCGGCTGCCACTCGTTCGCCTCCCTCGTTTGTGCATTTTTGGCTTAAGAACTCAGAACTCAGCGGCTATTATGCCATATAAGATTCTGGGAAGTCCAGCTTTTCCTATAAAGCCTTGTGCACTTGCAGCATAAAGCCGATACATAGAAATTACTGTGCCCTAAACCATGTGGATGAGTACGGTACATTGACCAAAAGCAACCTCATGCAATATAATTCAAGCACGAAAGGAGTGTGACAATTTCGTATGAGCACACAAGCGCTTTCTGGCTTAAAGGTAGTTGAGTGGAGTGAGTTTGTCTCTGGGCCATATTGTGGGAAGCTACTCGCCGATATGGGAGCCGAGGTGATTAAGGTTGAGAAGCCTGGCTGTGGCGATAGAGCGAGAAGCCATGGGCCCTTCCCCCAGGACATATCTCACTTGGAGAAAAGCGGCCTGTTTCTATATCTCAACACCAATAAGCTTGGAGTAACTCTAAACGTTAGGAACGCAACAGGAGCGGAGGTCTTCAGAGAACTAGTTAAGTGGGCTGATGTACTGGTTGAGAATCACCCACCTGCCGAGGTTGAAGAATTGGGATTTCAGTGGGACAGCCTCAAGGGTCTTAATCCCGGATTGGTGATGACCTCCATTACGCCATTCGGGCAGACCGGCCCATACCGCGACTACAAAGCATGTGACCTGAACACCTTTCATGCAAGCGGGCTGGCCTTTGAAAATCCATCAGATTGTGTCGACGATACTGAACAACAGCCACCCCTGAAGGGACCGCTACATCAGAGCGGTTTTGTAGCTGGGCTCACCGCGGCGATTGCTACGATGTCTGCCGTTTTTGCCAGTCAAATGACTGGGCAAGGACAGCATGTAGACCTATCAGAGCAGGAGGCCCTAGCTTCTATAATGCGTCGTGATTTTGCAGTCTACACCATGGAAGGCATGACATGGACGAGACTAAAAGGAAGTATGCCAGGGTTGGCAACGTCGGATATATATCGCTGTAATAACGGCCTCGTCTACTTAGCTTGTGGACAGGATAGAATGTGGGCGAGTTGGGTGGAGGCAATGGGTAATCCCGAGTGGGCTACCAGCGAGCTATTCCAAGACCGTGTCACGCGTCGAGAAAACTGGGATGCGGTAAAGGCACTGATCGAAGAGTGGACGGCGGAGCGAACCAGAGACGAGGTTGCGGCTGCGGCTGATGCAAGGCGCGTTCCCTGCAGGCCGTTAAATACAGTGGCTGACCTGTTCCACTCCGAGCTACTGACAGCTCGAGACTACTTCCAAGAGATCGACCACAAAGAAGCGGGGAAGGTCAAATTCTCTGGTGCGCCATACAAGCTTTCCAAGACACCGTGGCGTGTGGAGCGTCCTGCTCCCCTTCTGGGCGAGTACAATGAAGAGGTTTTCTGCGGTCGACTTGGTTACACCAAGCAGGACTTGGTCAGGATGAGAGCAGAAGGGGCAATCTAACAGCTTGCGACAATATGAGGAGGTAAGAAAGACTTGGACAAGCTTCCATTAGAAGGCATTAGAGTTACAGATTTTACCGCCATTTGGGCTGGCGCCCACATCACCCAATGGCTGGGCGTGATGGGCGCGGAGGTCATCAAGATAGAGAGCAGCTTGCGTCCCGACAACACGCGGACTTCCTGGCGTCCAGGCCGTAATGCGTCCCTGAACACCACCGCCGAATTTGAGTGCTTGAACTACGGCAAGAAGGCCTGCACTCTCAATATGACCCTCCCCAAAGCTAGGGAGCTAGCCAGGGAGCTAATCAAGACCAGTGACGTTGTGGCGGAAAATTTCGGTGGGTCGGTGATGGACCGATGGGGACTGGGGTACTCGGACCTGGTGAAGATTAAACCGGACATCATCATGTACTCAGGGTGTGGTTTCGGTAGAGTAGGCCCATATAAAGAGCTCCCCGCCTTTGCGGGTATCGCAGAAGCGTACGGAGGCTTGCTATCGCTGAATGGATATCCTGGTGGTGAGCCATCTCCAATGTGCACGCGGGGGTACGCCGATATACTGTCGGCTGAACATGGCACATTTGCCATTCTCTCCGCATTGTATCATCGCTCCAAGACCGGAGAGGGGCAATACATCGACCTCTCTATGACCGAGGTGGTGTCTGCCGTTATCCCCGAGGCCATCATCGACTACACTATGAACAACCGAGTACAAGGGCCACAAGGAAACAAGGATAGTGCCATGGCTCCTCACGGCTGCTACCGTTGCAAGGGGGACGATGAGTGGGTTACCATCGCAGTCTCCAGCGATAAGGATTGGACCTCCTTATGTGAGGCCATTGGGGACCCCGAGTGGACCAGAGATGAAAGGTTCCGAGATGGATTGAACCGAGGAAGGAATCAGGCGGACCTGGACAGGCTGATACAGGAGTGGACGAAAACCCATACCCATTATGAGGTAACGGAGATATTACAGCGAGCTGGAGTAATGGCAGCACCCACCTTGAAAGCCGAGGAGGGGGTGCGAGATCGCCATCTGGAGGAAAGAGGCTTCTTCATTGACATTGACCATCCGGGAACGGGTAAGCTGCGTTTGGCCAGCCTGCCCTGGAGGTTAAGCGATGTTCCTCAAGGCAACTATGAGCATGCTCCTTTGCTTGGTGAGCATAACGATTATGTCTTTGGAGAGTTACTGAAAATGCCCAAGGAGGAGATAGCTCAGTTGCAGGAGGAGCAGGTTATCTTCTAGGACGCTATGTCGACATGGCCGCACCAAGCCCTGTGGTGTTATAAGTCAGCAGCGTCTGACCCTTACCGCAGAATTCCGAGAGACGAATGATGCCCTCGTCTAACGAGGCTTTGAGGCAAGAGAGTGTGAAAAAAATACTGCTTCATACCTGCTGCGCTCCTTGTGCCACCTATACGGTAAATCGCCTCAGGGAAATGGGCTTTGATGTTACCGCCTACTGGTACAACCCCAACATTCACCCCTTCACCGAGCACCGAAATCGCCTTGATTCGATGCGGGCGTTTGCCCAGACAATAGATTTACCCCTTATCGTTGCCGAGGGCTACGATATGATCAGCTACTTTCGTGCTGTGGTAGGACATGAAGGAGAGCGGTGTGGCGACTGTTTTCGCATGCGTCTTGATAGGACCGCCGCAGTCGCCGTTGAGAATGGGTTTCCATCCTTCACTACAACTCTACTTATCAGCCCATATCAAAAACATGATTTGCTTCGCGAGGTCGGCGAGGAGGTAGCTAAGCAGAATGAAGTCGAGTTCTACTACCAGGATTTCAGAACCGGCTTCAGAGAGAGCCAGCAGCTCTCTAGGGAGTTTGATTTATACCATCAGAAGTATTGTGGCTGCGTCTATAGCGAATGGGAGCGCTTCGGCAAAATAGACATCGCCAAGATGCTGGGCTCTACTTAGCGCCTTCTCTATATGGGCCAGCCAAGTAGGGGCGAGGTGTCATCGATCATATAAACGGCGTACAAAGGATAGTAGTGAGCAGCCATGCTGTGATAAAATGTTCCCAGCTTTGTATGAAAACAAGTTAACCTATGGCATTCACTTTAGCCGTTTTGGGATGACTCTCAAACCTACCCTTCAGGCAAAATGACGTTGAAGGTCGATTATTTTCGTGATTGGTTATGAGCTTTGGACCAGAAGTGTTTCAAGGAGTATAGCTTGAGCTACGCTGTAAGACCAATGTGTATGGGGGATGTTCCACAAGTCAATGAGATCGACCGGGAATGTTTCCCTACCCAGTGGCCAACAATATCATTCAAGAGAGAACTCCTTTCTAACCGCTTATCTCGTTATCTTGTGGTTTTAGAGAAGCATAACAGACCTACTGAGCTTGCAGAACAACTCGACCAAAGTGGTTCTAGGTCTGGTAGTCGCTTTCCAGAAAGGTTGAGGCGCTTCTTTTACATTGACAACACATCTCGATCAATTACAAACCAACGAATCGTGGGAATTGTCGGCTTCTGGATAATGGCGGGCGAGGCACACATCAGCACCATAGGAGTGCGACAGTCATATCGGAGGCAGGGACTGGGGGAACTGCTGCTTATCTCAACAATCGAACTTGCACAGACACTGAACGCCCAGGTGATTACCCTGGAAGTGCGCACTTCCAATTCAGTTGCCCAAGCCCTCTATGAGAAGTATGGCTTCACAAAAGCGGGGGTGAGACGAGGCTACTACAGCGATAGGGAAGATGCCGTCATCATGACCACAGACACCATCACCTCAGCTACCTTTCAGAGCCAATTCCAGCGATTGAAGGAAGCACACGCCAAAACATGGGGGACCGGCTGATTGCTATTCTACATAATAAATCAATCGCTGCATAAAAAGAACGCCTTGTTCTCATCATATGCAAATACCCGTAGTGGTCGACAAAGTATGAACATAGCTGGCAGTGTCATTTGGTTTCGGGTGTGTTAGAGGCCTTGACATCTGGTGCGAAGGAGCTTTAACATAGCCACAGTTGTTGACGCAGCGAACAACGTGCCAAAACCAATCTTAGCAATCGTAGATATTCAAGTAAAGATGGAGGTGTACAATGAGACTAGTCGTCGTCGGATTGGGGCAGTGTGGCGGTAGGCTCGCTGATGAGTTTGCCAGGTTGGGTAAGAAGGCAAGAGCCAAACGCGGTATAGATATAATCACCAGCGCCTATGCAGTCAACACAGACCAAGCCGATTTAGCCGGCCTGCATACCATTAGATCCGATTTCCAACACCGAATTATTATCGGGGGTAGAAAGACCGCCGGCCATGGCGTAGGCAAGATAAACGAGGTTGGTGCGGCGGTTGCAAAGGAAGATAGCTACAAGGTGATCGATGCAGTAAGGACAGGAGAAAGGTTCTATGAAACGGCTTCCTTCTTAGTTATTGCTGGCGCCGCTGGCGGAACAGGATCAGGGGGGATGCCAATCATTGCCAAGGCGCTAAAGGAACGATACCCCAATAAAGCGGTTTATTGCCTCGCCGTCCTCCCTTTCGAACATGAAGAAAGGACAGAGGAAAGGGCTGCATACAATGTTGCAACCTGTCTTAAGTCTACCTACTCTATCGCTGATGCGGTGATTCTTTGTGACAATGAGCGGTTTCTTAAGAGAGATGTCAACCTGATTAATAATATAGAAAAGATCAATCAGGAAATAGTGGCACCATTTTTAGATTTGCTCTGTGCCGGTGAGGAGGTAAAGCGAAGCCGTATTGGAGCGAAAACCGTCGATAGCGGCGACATACTACAGACTCTGGAGGGTTGGAGCGCGATAGGCTTAGGCAAATCGTATCTACCAGCGTGGAGTTGGTGGCCCTTCGAAAGACTACGAAACTTCAGGAAAAAGGGTAGAGAAACCCAGAGAGGCTTAGAGGCAGTAGACCAGGCAATAAGTGAGCTTTCTGTGGCAGTTAGTCCCAGGGATGCGGGAAAAGCCCTATACATGCTCTCCGCACCATCCAAGGAGATGAATGTGGCTCTGGTGAGAGAACTTGGAAGTATCATGAAGGAGATGGCAGAGGATGCCACCATCAGAAGTGGCGACTATCCCAGAGCAGGCCGTGATGTCAGTGTAACCCTTATTTTATCCAATCTTAGCAGTGTAGATAGATTGAAGGAGTTCTATCGGGATGCAGCAGGCTCTACCTCCACTCTGAAAAAGAGGCAAAAGGAGGCACAGGTAAGACTTAAAGAGATGGACGAGATAGCAGAAGATTTGCCTTCGCTATTTGAGGATCTCAGGTCATAGTCATCTCATATATCCATGTTACAGAGTGTTTGTCGAGAAGCAATGCCAAGCGACTCGATGAATGATAAATAGTGGCGGGTGCTATGGCAATGATTCAGAGCTCAAAGTTCTTACTATCTATAGGGATAAGCTGTCCCATCTTCGCAGATGATATGCAACTACCTTCTCTCTAATCACTCTGACACCCCCGTACAACTACATTAGAAGGCTATGAGGCCAACCTTATGATAGGAAAGAAGCAACTGATATTATTCCTGGCCATAGCCATTTTGTTGATTACGGTGGGCGTCATTATTCTTGTTGTAAATTGCCTCAAGAAAGATGAACCAGTTTCGACCCCGCCTAGTGGTACGCTGATCACCTACATCGACTCATCAGAAAACTGGATGAACTCGCGCAACTGGGCGTATCCTGGTGCTGTTGGGAGCCGAGTTACAGCTCAAACGTCGAAGCTCAGATAGCCTACAAATGGTGCGTTATCGATGCGCTTCTCTGACCCGTCTGGACTGCTACCGCGTTGTGCCTGGGCTTACCAGACGCCAGTAATAGTTTGTGGTAAGGTTCTGAATGATGGCAAACTCCGGGCCGATATAAGATAGCGCGATGTTGTCTCCGGCCTGCATCTCGGAAGCACCTATCTTGAAGTCGACATCGAAATCTATCTGCTGATGTTTTCCGTCGTATAGACCTATAATGGTAATCGAGTAATACCATTGGAAGCCGGAGCGATTAGAACTTATCGTTCTCAGCTTCCCAGCAAGGCAAGTGAAAGTGGCCTGGCAGTTTGGGCATCGTAGCTTCTTTGTTGACCGATTGAAACTATACAGGTTATGCGCATCGCAATCTGGACAAATGAGCATAATCTGCGACAGCGAAGACTTCCATAGAGCCTTGGGTCCCTTCCTCCGTCTAGCCAGGTAGACCTTATCATAGCCAGCTCTGCTCACCGAGTCGGATAGACATAGGTATGCCTCATCAAGGAACTTCATCCGTTCCACAATGATATCGCTGTCCTCCTCCTCGAAGTGATATCGCTGAATGAGGGCAGCATAGGCAGTCTTGATTGCCTTCAAATCAGCATCAGGATTAATGCCGAGGATGGCGTAGTAGTCCGTCCAACTTAGCTCTTGCTCTTCCATCTACATCCGCTCCGTCGCGACAATGAGCGTGGTCACCTAATAAGGGCGTCTCAGGCTGGCTATGATTCTAGCACAAAAACACAATGCTACGAAAGGACTACACGAGATTTTACCTCCATAGACATGTAGGTCAGCGATGAAATGCCACAGTCGGGAGCGTTGCATTGAGGGAGAGTATGGAAAAGCTAGCGAGGTTTAATCGCTGCCATTAAGGACAGTAGAACGTCGAGAGCCTTGTCTACCTCTTCCCTAGTTATAACGCATGGCGGACAAATCTGGATACGGTTAGTTCTCGGCCCCACCAAACGGGTAAATATGCCGTTCTCAAGCAATTTGTGCCAGAGTCCCTCTCGTAAATCCCGGCGAAGTGGTCGCCTGCTCTCCTTGTCCTCCACCAGTTCCAGGGCCTGGAAGAGACCGCGGCCTTCTACCAAGCCAACACAGGGGAGCGGTAGAAACTCAGTCTCCAGTCGCTGCCTTATGTGCTTGCCCAGGTCGGCGGCGTGCTCCACAAGCTTTTCTTGCACGTAGTAGTCTATTGCGGCAGATGCCGCAGCACACCCAATCGGGTGTCCCGTATAGGTGAAGCCGTGCATGAACAGCTTTCCCTCGAAAGCCGAGTACACCTCGTCGCTGAAGGCAACGGCCCCAAAGGGTATGACCGTCCCACTAATCCCCTTCGCCATAGTCATTATGTCTGGCCTGATATCCCAGTGTTCAGAAGCGAACATCTTGCCAGTTCTGGCGAACCCGGTCATCACCTCATCAACTATGAGCAGTATGTTATGTCTCTTGCATATCTCCATCACCCTGGGCCACCACTCTGGTGGAGGTTCAATGCAACCTGCGGAGCCCATTATCGGCTCGGCGATAAACGCGGCGATGCTGTCTGGACCCTCTTCCCAGATAACACTCTCTAACAGACGGGCGCTCAGCATGCCACTATCGGGAGCGTCTCCAAACATGGAGCGATAGCTGTAGTAGCTGGGGACCCGCACGAAGCCGACAGGCGGTGGACCGAAGGGGTTATTTATGGCGCCCGCCCCCAGGCCGGTTACGTAGGTTGAATAGCCAGACAGCCCGTGGTAGCCATGGTACAAGCTGATAATCTTATATCTGTTTGCTTGCCCTTTAAAGTACCAGTACGAACGGGCAATCTTGAGTGCCGAATCTATCGATTCTGAACCACCACTTGTATACAGGAAGTACCTCAGGCCTCCCGGCGTAAGCCTGGCCAGCTTCCTGCTCAGCTCGATGGCGTATGTGTTAGTAGCTCCATAGAAGCTGGTGACATAATCTATATTGCCGAGCGCTTCTTTCACTGCGTCGACTATTGCCCGACAATTGTGCCCCAGATTGCAGCAGACCAGTTGGGATGACAGATCGATATACTCTTTGCCCTCCGTGTCAACCAGATATATGCCGTGGGATTTCTCGAAAACGATGCCGAGATTTTCGCCGACCACACAGAAGGGATGAACAACATGTTCCAGGTCGGCTTGAAGAAGCTCCTTTGTCCTTTCACTGGTCATTTTTCTCCTTTCTATACTAAGGTTCACCTGAATTGGTCCCCATTATCACTCATTCCGACTACTTCCTCAAGCGGTTCGTGAATAGCAAGCATGTTACGATTTGCATATCTAGCAGTTCAGAAGAAGAAAGCGACTTAACGGCGATCTCCAGCAGTTGCCTTAGCTCTGTATCGACTTGGTGCCCCCAAGCGGCGTGGCTTTGAACAGACTTTCAGCTTTGGGGAAGGCCGTTAGCATATGTGGGTGTCCTCTCTTTCCTGCCACCTCTTGGGGCTCTACTAAAATTGACAGGAGGCTATCAAACGTTATAGGATTTCATTGTATATCAGGAGGTGCAATAATGCTGCCAGAAGAAGTGTCCAAACTTACAGGCAAGGCTGGAGAAGTAATGGTTTTTGATGTAGAGAAGGAACCTATCAGACGTTTTGCTGATGCCGTAGGTGACCTTAATCCACTCTACTGGGATCAAGAATATGCCAGAAGTTCAAGGTATGGCTCTATTATAGCTCCCCCAGGTTTTATTAGTTCTCCGTGGTTTAGCCGGCCGAAAAGCGGTACAACCTCTTCCAGTGCAAGAGAGGAATTAAGAGATGCCCTGCAAAAAGCTGGGTATACTAATCCAGCGGCTATTGACGCCGGGATAGAATACGAGTTCTTCTGTCCAGTTCGGGCTGGAGATACCATAGCGTTCACCTCGACGATTAAAGATATTACCGAGCGCGAGGGTAAAACGGGAAAGATGGCTTTCATAATAACAGAGACAACCTACACTAATCAGAATGGTGATCTGGTAGCTAAGGCACGCGGTACTTTGATTCAACGATAACTCATCAGTTATTTGGAGGAGGAAACAAATGGCTAAGCAACTATACTGGGAAGATGTTGAAGTGGACAGTGAGATAACTCCTCTACCTAAGGTGGCTACCAGCCAGATGCTGGTAAAATGGGCAGGCGCTTCGGGGGATTTCAACCCCCTTCATTACGATGAACCCTTTGCTGCTGCTTCAGGAGTAGATAAGCCGGTTGTCCATGGAGCATTGAAGCGTCAGTGGTTGATTCAGTTAATGACCGATTGGATAGGGGAACAAGGGACTCTGAAGAAGTTTTCGTGCCAGTACCGGGGCTTTGATTACCCGCGATTGATGAAAACGATGGCTGAGCCTCACGAAGGAGACACCTGGTGGTGCAGGGGGAAGGTCACCAACAAATATGTCGAAGGTGACGAACATTGTGTCGATTGTGATATCCGGATTGAGGATGGGAAGGGTGAGGTGACAACCCCGGGCAAAGCCACCGTTGTCTTACCGTCTAGAGGCTGATTCTCGGAATATCGATTACTTCGAATTGGTTCTGGGTCCTGGTATCAAACCGTTCTGGTACCCCCAAGCGGGGTGAGTTCGAACCATACATATTGAATAGATTGAGCCACCTAATTTGGGAAGATGGCTAGTCGGCCGTACTTTGTTTGACAGGCTTGTTCAGAACCCATATCCCAACGTTCAGATACGAAGCAAGGCTGACCCACACGATGTAGGGAACAAGAAGGGCTCCTTCCCACACAGAAACCCGAAACGAGGCAACCATCGTTGCCAAGATAAGCAACCACAGGATGGCAATTACTATGACTCCGCCCCCCTTGTATCTCCTTCCAAAGAAGGTGACGGACCAGAGGGCGTTGAAGGCAAGCTGAACCCAAAACAGCGTGAAAGCAAGCATGACGCCAGGAGTGGCCAAACCCTTCTGCCAGACGAGGAAGACGGATATTCCCATGAGTATATAGAGGATGGTCCAAACTGGCCCGAATGCCCAG
>Ga0315532_1002260_pt1 | contig 13424 bp, 12 predicted proteins | sample SalMarWE160370MG_FD_203082 | JGI IMG/M metagenome (GOLD analysis project Ga0315532, IMG submission 203082) | Salt marsh sediment microbial communities from the Plum Island Ecosystem LTER, Massachusetts, United States - Salt Marsh Sediment WE1603-70 ... | reverse complement strand
GACAGTAATGAGGTCCGGTTCAAATTCGATGACAAAGTATCAACAACGGAACGCCCCAGGACATCGGCTAAGGACGAGCAGCACTGGCGGAATAAACTGAACCAAACAGACCTGCTTGAACGCCTGCAAACAATAAAAGAGTTAGATGGCGAAGGAAGAAAGGCGATACCAAAATATTTTAAGGCTTTGAGCGATAAGTATGCCTCCGTGCGTTACTGGGCTGTTATCGGCTTGCACAATAATTGTAAAAGGTCTTCTGATATGAAGCGTGCAAAAACGGCGCTTAGAAAATCGTTGAAGGACCCGGCGGCGATTGTTCGCATCGCCGCGGCGCACGCGATGTGCGACTGGAGTGAAGAAAAGGAAGCTTTGCCGGTGTTGGCCGAAGCGCTGAAAGATAAAACAGATAAAGCACGGCTGTACGCAATTATCGCCCTGAACAAGATTGGCGAAAAGGCCCGGCCTCTCTTGCCTCAGATAAAGGCAAACGTAAAGGATTCGGACAACTACGTCCAAAGGGTAGCACGCACCACGTCGGAACTACTGGAAAGCAAATAGAGCACAAAATCCCGCGTGAAATGTGGGCTAAATAGTTCCTGTTGCGGAAACAATATTTGTCATTCCCGCGAAAGCGGGAATCCAGTTTTTTCGCTCTGGACCCCTGCTTTCGCAGGGGTGACATCGTCGGTTTTTGCTTTCCGCAACAGATACTAAATAGATTGTATCGCTGGGCTTGTAATAAAAACGCTGGTGGTGTTCCTGCTTGCGCAAGGATTACATGAAGGAGTTGAAGATGTATAAGCGATTCATTTTTAGAGTGCTGGTCGTTGTTTGTTTTGGTGGGGTCGTGTTCAGCACCGCTGAGGGCATTGAGGCAAAGGAATTGGTATCGAATCCGAGGTTTGAAGTGGCGGAGACAGCAAAGTTGCCAACTGGCTGGTCTGTCTGGAAGCCTGTGTGGGAAAAGGCAGCGTGCCGGATCAGAAGTGTTGACGAAGGGCTTTTGGTCGAGGCAGCAGATCCTTTCGCCGTCGGCGGGGTTATTCAGGAAATCAAAGACATCAAGTCCGGGCAAGCTTATGCAGCTAAAGCAGTTTGTCAATTGCGCAATATTCCCACTCCTTACCAGTCAGTACTGGTGCGTATAAGCTGGACCCGTATGGGGAAACTGATTCATCCGGCTGGGATGCTTGTGCGAGGGCGGGTGCTCGCCGGAGGCATAGCAAGCTTTGAAGATGTGCTTGTTGCGCCTGAGACGGCTGATGGTGCACGATTGTCACTGGAGGTTAAATGGCCCGGCGGTGGTTCGGTGATTTGGAAGCAGGTGAGCTTACAGGCGACGTCCCGGCCGGGGCAGCGAAAGGTCAAGATCGGCACTGTATATCTGCGACCCAGAAACAGTACACCTAAGAATAATTTGAAATTATGGTGTGAGCAGATTGATGCGGCCGGTAAACTTGGACTGGACGTTGTGTGCCTTGGTGAGGCGATGACTATGGTTGGGACGGGCTGTTCGGTTAAAGACTGCGCCGAGCCGATGCCCGGGCCGGCCACAAGGCAGTTAGCTGATGCGGCGCGCAAGAATCGCATTTGGGTGGTGGCGGGCCTTACCGAGCAAGTGGGCGATGTTGTTTACAATACCGCTGTACTGCTGGACCGTAAGGGACAGATTGCCGGCAAGTACCGGAAGGTCCATCTGCCCCGTGAGGAATGGAAGCAGGGTATCAGGCCGAGTGATGCGTATCCTGTTTTTGAGACTGATTTCGGAAAGGTGGCGATTCAGATATGTTACGACTGGTTCTTTCCGGAGTCGGCAGCGATATTTGCACTTAAGGGAGCGGAGATTATCTTTGCGCCGACCTGGGGCAATACGCTGCCTGACGAGGCCGGCCGGGTGAACGGTGAGTCGACATTCCGGGTTCGGGCCCGTGACAATGGAGTATATATGGTTCCATCGGTGTACAGTGGTAATAGTCTCGTGATTGACCCGATGGGAAGAATATTAGCTTGCAGCGGGGGTAAAGAAGGCGTCTTCTGGGTGGAGATTGACCTCAACGCCCGAGAAAATCTCGAATGGGTCGGATACTGGCGTTCCATCGGACCACGTCACCGCATGCTAAAAAGTTATGGCCCTTTGCTAAAGGCACCCCAAGGCTCAAAATACTGACTCGTGGGATAGCTTCTTAAAGCTGAAGGTGATATGAAAAATGAACCTAACGGAAGAAAAAAATCTCGCAGGATGTTGATGAATTAGACTTAAAAGCCAAGGCGAAAATCCTTAGATCGGTAATTCAGGATTTAGCGTTGAAATCTCGTACTGATATGAAACTGAGAAAAAAACAAAAGTAAAAGGAAAGATAAAGTGAATACGAAAAGATTTGTCGCCAGCGTATTAATTGTATCAGCTATATCTTTTGTTTTCCCCATCATGGTCTATGGATTATTTATGAGATTTTTCGCATTAGTTCCACCAACTGATTTGAACTGGCTGGATTTATTTGCCATGATTCCAACTACTATTTTGGGAGGATTTGTTTTTGTCCTGATATTCTTTCTCGCCAAAGGTTCAAAGATTGGACAAAATGGATTGTTATATGGAGTTTTATGGTTTCTTGGATTTAGTATTGTTAGTGAGGTTGGATTTTGGCTCGCGTTAAAATACAGTCCAATTATGATGATAGCAGGGATAACTTCGGGGCTGGCTCTCTTAATAAATGGAGTTATTGTTGGTAGATTAAGCAAGTAGAACGTGGATACTATATCTTTCTTACGGCGAGGGTGTAAATCGGTCTTTGGTCTTTGAGGTATTTACGTTCGAAATTTGTGCCGAGCCGTTCAATAAAACGATGAAGGCGATGAATCGAACTATGGATGAAACCGAGGCGATTGTGGATAAAAAAGGCGGATAAAATGAAATGTGAATTATGATAGGAAAGGGTAGGTAAATGGATAAGCATATCACTCTTGTGGCAGTGCTCAATATTGGATTTGGTGTCATGGGATTATTATTTGCATGTATGGCTTTTTTAGCTATTGCCGGTGGAGGAATCATTTCAGGAGACTCGGACGTAATGATAATCACCATGATAGTTGCCTCTGCGATAACTATATTTTTTATTATAATATCTTTACCGGATCTTATCGGGGGAATTGGTCTTCTGAAGCGCAGGGGCTGGGCGAGGATTCTGATTATGATAATTGCCGTTTTGGATTTGTTCGTAATTCCGATTGGAACCTTAATCGGTGTTTATACACTCTGGGTTTTGTTGAATGACGAGACGGCAAAGTTATTTGCGCAAGGTTCCGGCTGATAGATAACTTGGCCTGAGAAGCTATTTCAAAGAGGCAAAAAACCTTTTGAATCTGGGCTGATATTTGTCGGTAATGTCGAATGAGCTAATTATACCTTTCGCTTTTCCGACGATTGATTTTCTTTCCACAAATCCAAAATATCTCGAGTCCTTACTATTGTCCCTGTTGTCGCCCATAACAAAGTAGCTGTCCTGCGGTACTGTAACCGGCCCGAAACTCCGCACTGCTGCAATTGAAGGTGTGCTCATTACCGCATGAGCAAGTCCATCCAAATCTTCCATTGCCAATATGCACTTTTCTTTTAGTTTGCCGGACAGATGTTCTGTGTATTTCGAATCGATTTTTGTATAGCTGACCGGTTTTCCATTTAGAAAAAGTATATTGTCTCTTAATTCGATTGTGTCACCGGGCTGTCCTATTACTCTCTTGATTAATCGAGTTTCGTCTTCAGGAGAGAAACAAACTACTATGTCGCCCCTTTGGGGGTCCGACCATTTAGTAAGCCGATGCAAAGTAAGAGGAAATCTCAGGTCATACGCTATTTTATCCACGTAGATCAAATCACCTTCCAGTATAGTGGGATTCATAGAGCCGGTCGGGACCCAATTCCAGTCTGCTAAACTTGATTTTACGGGTAGTACTATAAACACTATGAAAAAAATGGTCATTCGCCATTCTTTCCAGAGCCTGTGGATATACTTTGTTGCTTTTTGTATCTTCATTTTTCCTCAATAAATTATTATCGGTTAGGAAAGTCTAATTCTATACGTGAAAAATTCGTCAATGTTCTTTATTTATCCTTTTTGGCAGCGATATTCGCTTGTGCCGGCCGGCAATCTACCCCGGCTCAGTCAGGCCTGCCCTGAGCGAAGTCGAATGGGGTTGTGTTGGGCAGGAAAAATTTGGGTGCACGCCTGTTCAAAATCGTTAGTATTTCTTGACTTTTTGGCTGGTTGCAGGTAATCTATTTGCGAACAAGATTTAGTGTTAAGGATAACTGAGAGCTTATGAAGGAAGTCAAGAAACCACAGGAGCAATTCGAGGATATGCAGATCCTCGATGAGTTGAAGAATTCGTACCTCAACTACGCGATGAGCGTGATAGTTTCACGGGCCTTGCCGGACGTTCGCGATGGTCTGAAACCTTCGCAAAGACGGATACTGGTTGCGATGAACGATTTGAGCCTCGGGCCGCGAAGCAAGCACCGCAAGTGCGCCAAAATCGTCGGCGATACCGGCGGCAACTATCACCCCCACGGCGACCAGGCCACGTATGGAACATTAGTGCGAATGGGCCAGGAGTGGAATATGCGTTATCCGTTGATTGACCCGCAGGGCAACTTCGGCAGTATCGATTCTGACCCGCCGGCGGCTATGCGATATACCGAGGCAAGAATGGCAGCGCCGGCTATGGAAATGCTCGAAGATATTAAGCATGATACCGTCGATTTTGTGCCGAACTATGACGAGACCCGTGAAGAGCCGACGGTTTTACCCTCGAAGTTTCCGAATTTGTTAGTCAACGGCTCTACCGGAATTGCGGTCGGAATGGCCACCAACATCCCGCCTCATAATGTTGCCGAGATTTGTAGCGCTTTACTGCTGGTAATTGATGACCCGGACTGCGGGTTTAAGGATATTATGAAGGTTCTGCCCGGCCCTGATTTCCCAACAGGTGGAATCATTTGCGGCAAAAGGGGCATCATCGACGCCTACACCACCGGTCGCGGCCATTTAACGGTCAGGGGCAAAGTCGATGTCGAAACAACCAAAAGAGGCAGGGAAAGAATCATAATAACCGAAATACCCTATATGGTCGTCAAGACCACAATTGTCTCGAAGATTGCGGGTTGTGTCCACAATAATAGCTTGGCGGAAGTAGCCGACATCAGAGATGAATCGGACCGCCACGGGCTGCGGATTGTCGTGGACCTGAAAAAAGATGCCGATGTCGAAATCGTGCTGAACAAGCTGTACCGCTACACTTCTTTACAGAGCACTTTTGCTATCGCCAATATCGCACTGGTCGATAACAGGCCTGAAATCCTTAATATAAGGGAGATACTCGACTGCTTCATTAACCATCGCAAGGCCGTCGTTCGCAGACGGAGCAGATTCCTGCTGAAAAGATGCAGAAACCGGGCCCATATTCTCGAAGGTCTTATCTTAGCTGTTAGTGACATTGATGAAATCATCGACTTGATAAAAAAATCCCCCGATACCCCGACCGCAAAGTTGAACCTGATGAAAAAGCCTTTGCGGTTAGTACAGTTAGCTACGCTGAAGAAAATCCTTCCCAAGGCTTTTATTAAGGAAAAAAGTAAAGGCAAGCATTTCCTCACCGGCCCGCAGGCCGATGCGATTTTGACAATGCAACTGCAAAGGCTCACAGGTCTGGAGATGGAAAAGTTAGCCAAAGAGTATGCTGACCTGACCGAGCAGATAGAAGGGTATGAGGCAGTATTGGCCAACGAGGAGCTTTTGCTGGATATCATTCGCGAGGACATCTACGAAATAAAGGAAAAATACGGTGATGTCAGGCGGACGAAAATCACGGCCAAGGTTGAGCAGCTCGATGTGGAGGATTTGATTGCCGAAGAGGAAGTTATCGTTACGGTCAGTCACAGCGGATACGTTAAGCGGCTGCCGATTGATACGTACCGCAGGCAGGCCAGAGGCGGCAGAGGAATCATCGGCTCGGTTACAAAAGAAGGTGATTTCTTAGAGCATCTGTTCGTCGCCTCGACGCATGATTATCTGCTTATCTTCACTAATCGCGGCAGGTGCTACTGGCTTAAGGTCTATGACGTCCCGAGTATGTCAAGGCAGAGTAAAGGCAGAAATATCGTTAACCTTCTGAAGCTGGGAAGCCAACAGGTGGCATCAATAATCAACGTCAGTAGGTTTGATGGCGAAGACGACGAGGACACACAGCAGCGCCAACTGGTTATGGCTACAAAAAATGGCATTGTAAAAAAGACGAGGCTATCGGCTTACAGGAACCCGCGAAAGACCTGGCTCATTGCCATCAATCTGGACCCGAATGACGATTTGATTGGCGTTGCGCTGACCAAAGGAAATGACCATATTGTACTGGGCACGCGAGATGGTATGACCATACGGTTTGATGAAAGCCAGGTTCGTTCGGTGGGTCGGGCCTCACGAGGGGTCAGAGGTATTAAGCTGCGTTCCGGAGATGCTGTAGTCGATATGGTGATTGTCGAAGAAAAAGCCGCTTTGTTTACAGTCTGCGAAAATGGATACGGCAAGCGAACGGGCCTTGAGAATTACCGGCCGCAGAGCCGAGGTGGAGTTGGTCTGAAAAACATAAAAACGACCGCCCGAAACGGCAAAGTAGTTGCGCTCAAAGCTGTTCAGGGCAAGGACGATTTAGTGATGATAACGGCCACCGGAATGATTATTCGGACCGGACTTGACCAAATCCGTTCGATTGGCAGAAACACACAGGGTGTGCGTTTAATCAAGCTCAAACCCGGTGATAAACTGGTTGCCACTGCAAAGATAGTCGCCGAAGATGCGGACAATGCGAAAGGCAAATCCGGCAGTAATAAAAAACCGCAAGCAAAGCCAAAGCCGAAAGCTAAACCTAAGCCGAAATCTAAAACCAAAAAGAAAAGCAGCAAAAAAAGAAGAAAATCCTGAATAGATGCTGGATGTTCGTGAGATGGTGAGTGGTTAATTGGTGAGTGATTAATTGACTACTCACCACTTGCTATTGTTTCATGTTTCATGTTTCATATTTCGAATTCAGGATTTGTTTTTCAGTAATTGCGAGTATCGAGTGTCGAGATTCGAGTATCGAGATGAACGAGCTGATTTACGTAATTGCGGGCAAAGAAGATTCTCTTGTCAATGCCCGGTGCCGGGCACTTCTCGATGAGCTATTGGAGCCGTCGCAAAGGGCGACAGGACTCTTTGACGCCGAGGCTGCTTCGGTCTTAGTTTCAGAGGTGCTGGATGAGCTGCGGACAGTACCATTTCTAACCGACAAGCGAGTTGTCCTTGTAAAAGACGCAAACAATTTCATCTCTGAAAACCGTCCGTTGCTTGAGAAGTATTTTGATAAACCCTGCTCTACGGGACGACTTATATTGACGGTAAGGACCTGGGATGCCCGAACGAATCTGGCTAAGAAACTTGCTAAGGTTGGCAAACTGATTAAGATTGCACAGCCTAATCGTCGTGAACTGCCGCAGCGGTTGATGAAATACGCAAGCGATGCATACGATAAAAAGCTCAGCAGAGACGCAGCCGAACTTTTAATCGAGCTGACCGGCGATGAGCTGACGCGCCTGTACAGTGAAATCGACAAATTAGCTTTGTTCGCGGATACCGAAAAGGTCATAACGCCGAAGCATATAGAATCGCTCATAGGCCATAATCGCTTATTCAATGCTTTTGCCGTGATTGATGCCGTTATCGCCGGCAATCCCGGGGCGGCGGTAGAGCGATTGAGGGGTATGTTCGCACAGGACAAATCTACGGAATTTACCGTTGTCGGGGCTTTCGCGTTTCATTTCCGCAGAATGTTCAATGCCAAGGCGCTGCTCAACAAAGGTGTTCGCAGCGGCGAAGTTGCAGAGAAATTTCGAATATGGAGCAACAAAGATAGATTCTTTGCCCAACTTCGGCAGATGAGCCTGAAAAAAATCGGCGAATACTTGCAGCAGTTAGCTGAGACTGACTACGCTATCAAAACCGGCCGAACAAAAGCAAAAGTGGCTATGGAGCAATTAGTGCTCACACTAACCACCGACAGTGGGACACATTGAAGCGCAACGCTCAAGCTATCGATAAGTTCGCAACTGGTTGCTATCTTCATGTATTTTACCATCGAACAGGTCCCCGTTAGTTTTGTAAAGCCTTCTCTGGGAGCTTGGCTTTATCACTGTTTTGCTTCCGCCTCCACTGTCTGTCGCTGGTTGCGGAATTCGTAATACTCCACCGCTTCTCGTATAGCCGGTTTGAATTCTTCTTCGAGCTGCCAAGGCTTGGTAATGAATTTGAAAATCTCACCCTGGTTTATCGCTGTCAAAAGCGTGGTTACCTGGGTGTATCCAGAGAGCACCATTCTTACAATATGCGGATACTCTTGCTTGACGGTTCTAAGAAGCTCGAGTCCTGACATCTCAGGCATGCGCATATCGGTTACGATTATATGTACTTCTTTTTGCTTGAGGATTTCAATCGCTTCTTTGCCACTCGATGCGAAAAGGGTATTGTATGGTTCATCCAGAAGGCCCCTTTTTAGAGACCGGAGGATTTTTTCCTCATCATCAACAAATAGCACGGTTCTTTTTTCCATCGTTTATCATCTCCTTTTCAGTGGTTAGCTTTTGATTTCTAATCGGAAGCTTTATTGTGAATTCAGTGGAACCAAACCACATTTTTTACTCCACTCATACAAACGCCTTTTTCGAATCGAGATTAACACTTGAATAAACTCAACATTTATTTTTTCCGGCTTAGTTCCTTCTATTAATTGTTCAACGAAGCCCATCAGCATCTCGCGTTCACTATGGAGGTAGTAAAACTCTATGGCCTGCTGGATAGTCGTTTTGAGCTCTTCATCGATTTTCCATGGCTTGGTGATAAATCTGAAGATTTCGCCCTGGTTGATCGCCGCCAGCAGAGTATCTATATCAGTATATCCGGAGAGAATCAGCCGAATGATGTGAGGATACTCTTTCTTGACGATTCTAAGAAGCTCGAGTCCGGACATCTCGGGCATGCGCATATCGGTTACGATTACATGGACTTCTTCTCGCTTGAGGATTTCAAGCGCCTCTTTGCCGCTCTTGGCGAAAAGGCTGTTGTACGGTTCATCCGTAAGGCCCCTTTTTAGAGACCGGAGGATTTTTTCCTCATCATCCACAAATAATACTGTTCTTTTTTCCATTGCTTATTATCTCCTGTTTATTGTTCGGTTCTTCTTTCCTGCTAATAGGCAGTTTTATTGTAAATTTCGCTCCCTCACCGACTGTGCTGTTGACAAGAAGCTTGCCATTATGCTTGTTCACGATGATGTCGTACGAGACGCTTAGTCCCAGCCCTGTGCCCTTGCCGGCAGGCTTGGTCGTAAAGAAGGGGTCGAAAACCTTCGACAACATATCAGGGGCTATTCCGGGACCGTCGTCGGAGATTTCACAGACCACCTCGTCATCCGTCGCGTACGTCCTGATTGTTATAGTTCCTCTGCTGTCTCTTTCCTGAGATTTGATTGCTTGAGCCGCGTTTAAGAGGATATTGAGGAATACCTGGTTTATTTGGCCTGCATTGCAGAGAATTATAGGCACTTCGGAAAGCTCCTTCTTGACATTGGCATCGTATTTAATTTCATTCATCGCCATAATGAGGGTGGTCTCAATGCCGCTATTTATATCATATTCGTCGAGACTTCCCGGCTGGTCTATTCTCGAGAAATCCTTGAGATTCTGGATGATACCGGTGATTCTTTCCAAGCCTTCTCTCGAATCATTGAATAGTTCGTGGATGTCCTCGAGGATAAAATCAATTTTCATGGTATATCGAGATTTGTGGATGGCATTTGCTTTGTTCAGCAGTTCTGTTTTTCCCAAACTTTCAATTTTTCCAATGAGTTCGTCATACATTGTCAGCAGGTCTTGCATTTTCTTCAAATAACTTTCCAGCGTCTGGAAATTGCTGGCGACAAAACCGACCGGAGTGTTCATCTCGTGTGCAACGCCGGCGGCGAGCTGCCCGATGCACGCCAGTTTCTCATTTTGCACTAATTGAGACTGCATCTGCTTCAATTCATTGTTGGTCTTTTCGAGTTCTTCGTAAGCGAACCTTATGAACTCCTCTGCCTGCCTGTGCTCATCAATTTCATTTTCGAGTTTTTGATTAGCGTCCTTTAGTTCAGATGTGCGATTCTGAACCCTTGTTTCCAGTTGTTCATTGACATCTTGAAGCTCTTTCTCTACCTGCTTGCGCTTGACCAATTCCTTGTTCGACCTTCTCATCTCCTCCAGTCCCTGCAGCGATATCCCAAATACCGGCGTGATATAGCTGAATACATTTGCATAGTGAGCCAAATCAAAAAATACATCAAAGAGCTGCTTGGAAAACGACATATAAACCTGCCCTCCAAGATTGAACAGGATACTGGCAAGAAGCATACCTGAAAAAGTATCCCTTTTTACAGTATATCGCTTCCATATAAGGGGAAAGGCGACAAGAAATAACATGGCGGAGATAAAGTCAACAGGTCTTGATATCAATTGGTTCGGATAGATAAATTGTGGAAGACGTATAGTAAATGCCAGAGCTGTTAAACCTCCACCAGTTACTATGGCAATGGATGAGAAAATTATGGCTTCACGCTTCATTCTTTTTGCCTTTTTCATCCCATATTCTAATAAAGGTGCAGCAATAATCATAACTGCGAGGGTCATCCTTCCGGCAACGTATGTACCTGGAATAAATCTTGAAAAATCAACACTCATGCCACTGAAGAGACGTTGAAAGGCAAGTATGCCGTGGATAAGGTCTTCACTGCCGGAGATAAAAAAACCAAGTCCGGTGATCAGAAAAAATCGGCTGTTCAATCCAAAAAAGTACATCAGGCAGGCAACACCTGCGATAAGTGCGATGAAAGAACCTATAATTTCTATACATGAATGAAAATCACTCGAACTAACCCAGTCCGAGGAAAAGGTCCAGGGACCGATCAACAAAAAGAAAAGGATAATTACTATGTAAAATAAGACAAAGCCCTTTATACTCCTCTTTTTTACATTTTCACTTTTATCAAATGTGTTTTCCAAAATATTCATATTTAACACTTCTCTGGTAGTTGCGTTTTGCTGCGGCTGAGAACTTTACCAATCAAGATAGCGCAGAAAATAACTGCTAAGTTAACTTCTCCTATGCAAATAAATGCTTCTTTCAGTCCTATTTCCCAGTATCCGTAAATAAAACCAGCTATCAAGGCATCAAGAGAACAAAAGAGAATCAAGATCATAGTAAAGCAAACGGATGTTTTCTGTATGTGCCGTCGTTTTTGTATTGCTTCGATTTTCGGTTTGTAAGCTACGACAAGATAACTACCAGTGATTAAAACAATCAAGACTACGGTACCTAATAAGCTTTTTGACACAAAGGTATCCAAATTCTGTTGAATTAAGAATCCAGACAAACAGAATAGAACATGAAAGAGCGGACTAACCAGAAGCACAAGGATATCAGCCTTTGCTCTTTCCGAAACAAGCAATGCGATAAAAAAAGAATCTACACTTACTATTAGCGCAACAACTATATATTTTATCGTCATTAAGTTAATCTCTTATGCTTTAGTTCATCTTCTATATTCGTGCAGACCCGTTTCTTTTACCTGCTTTTCGCTTTTGCGCATTGGTGAAGAAAGAATTAGTTGTCGCTATATTTCTTTCTGCACCAGCACGCTCAGGATGGCAAAATTTTTCTGACAATCACTTGACTAAAATGCAAATAGACGTCCCCATTTGATTTAAAAATAGCTATATTTATATCGGTTAAAGTAAACTGCTACTTTTTAGATAAAAACCAGGATTTGCAAATCTCTGGGCCCAGCGGCTTCTAAACAACGTAATTACCTATTATTCGAGCGTAGGCAAGAAGATCTTTTGAAATGCTTAGAGATTCACAATAACAGCGTGCTGCTTATAGGACGAAAAATTCGGTTGTACTAAAGCGCGAATATAAACTCCCGTTTAGAAACTATCTCAAAACACAAATTGCCATTTTGAATTTCTGTGAGCCACCTGTCTGATTCGGATTTGCTGTAGCCTAAAAAGTCGCTTTCTTTATCGTGATTATTAAAAGCTCTGTGGGCTTGTTGTTTATTCATATTGGCGTAACAGTAAACACAGCCGTGTGGGCAGGTGTCATACGTTCCAATATCCGTGCTTTCCGTACAGCCGCATTCTTTTCTTGTCGGTTTTTCTTTGTATTGAAGGCCTTCGGGAAAGAACAGGTTTTCAATAATAATTCCATCGATACAATGTGCTTTTTTGATGCTGTCGTTCACTAAATAATCGCCGCTGCAAGAGAACATTTGGATTCCGTAACGCTTTGCGATAGCCGCAAGGTCGTTTGCTAATTCGACCTTATAATCATTACCGTAATCTGTTATTTTCAAGCCAGTTTTTCTTTCAAGCTCTTCGAAATTGCGTTTTACTTTGCTGTATGCAACTACAAAGCTGAAATAACAACGTTCTACGTATCCGGCAAATTCGGATGCGAGTTCTTCAAAGGCATTGATGTAAAAATTGCGGTCATAAGTGCCGATTTCGGCGAGCTTAGCCGAGCCGGAGAGGATGATTGGATCGAAGCGCCAGTTAACATGCCGTGGTGAGTACGTTCTGCTCAACTGCTTTAGGCTTTCAATCGCTGATTGTTTTTCTACATTATTTTCGAAGACGCTCGGCAGGGCGGTCACGGTGTAGTTAAAATAGAATTTATAGCCTAATCCATCAATGAGTTTCAGGTTCTCAATAAAGGGACTGAAGTTTTTGGACCAGAAGACAAAACAAATAACGTCTTCGGGCCTGAGCGATACAATATATCTTTTGCCGCTAAAGGGACTGACCACGCCGACAAAGCCCTCCTTTAGCCGGTGCATAAACCAATCACCGTAAAAGGCCGGTATATCGGTTCTGCGCGATACGGAAATAATCCTTTTCATTACTGGTCAACTCTTAAAACGGGATTTGCCTTTTCTCTGAAAAAACACGAAAACAGAGAAGTGAGGATTTGAGTCAATCCTCTTTGCTGCACCTTATAGAGCAATGATTTTGAACACAAGAGTTTTTTTTCTGTTCGGCAAGGATTTCTAATAGCCTTGACGCGTGCGTGGGATTTGGGTAAGCTTTCCAAAGTTCATAGTGCAGGGCATATTATTTAGAATTGTTAACTTGTGTTTTTGAAAGGAAAGGCTATGGTTAAAAGAGTTGTGTCAGGGAAAGTCCTCCATCTTTTACTGTTTGTTGTTATGTTAGGATGTATATCCTGCCAGCGAACAGTGGACATCGTTACCGAGCCGTATCTGCTTGATACGGGGCTGGTGTCGCGTTCGATTTGTTTTGAGAATCC
>Ga0315532_1002257_pt1 | contig 13430 bp, 14 predicted proteins | sample SalMarWE160370MG_FD_203082 | JGI IMG/M metagenome (GOLD analysis project Ga0315532, IMG submission 203082) | Salt marsh sediment microbial communities from the Plum Island Ecosystem LTER, Massachusetts, United States - Salt Marsh Sediment WE1603-70 ... | reverse complement strand
AGCGTAGTGAAGGAGGATAAAGCCAAGGACCTCGGGGCATTAGAGGAGGCCCAGGGTGGGGAGGAGAGTCGATGAAGAAGGTAACGGTCGAGATAGACGAAGACCTTTACAACTACCTAGAGTTCCTTGAGCGTACACGATACATCAGAAACAAGAACGAGGCCCTCCACAAGGCGCTGATACTCTTCAGGAAGCTCAGCATGCACGACTGGCTACCCGACACCTACCGCATCGGCGAGAACCGCGTAATCATCATGGACAGGGGGATGCTCCTCGACCTGTTTGAGAGCCTAACGGAGTACGAGATCTATAGGGTGGGGAGCATGACCGCCCTAAAGCGGAAGGTGCTGAGGCCCGAGTTCAGGGACATCAACCTCACCAAGAAAGCCAACTGGCCGCTGGTGCTCAACGAGCTACAGAACCTGGGCTGGGGAACCTTCGAGAAGATCGAGGACGAAATAAAAGTAGAGAACACGGCGGTGCCGCCCCAGTACCTCAAAGGCTACCTAGAGACAATGTTCAAGGTGACCCTAGAGGAGCACCAAACCAAGATAAAGGACCTAATAGTGTTCAAGGTGGCCAAGCCCAAGGAAGACGCCTGGCTCTAGAGCCCCGTCCACGGGCACCTCTTGTAGGGCCCGATCACTATGGTCACCACGGTCCCCAGTATCCCGTCCAGGGCTATCTCCTTTTCTAGGAACGAGTTGAGGTCCTCCATCTGCTCGAAGATAACCTCTATCAAGAGATCTACGTCGCCGCTGGTGCGGTAGAGAACATGGACGTCAGGGTTCTTCTCTATGACCCCGACGATGGATGAGAGCTTGGCCGGCTGGACCTTGAGGCCGATGAACGCCTTGATGGCTCTACCCAGTTTATGGTAGTCCATGATGATGGTGAACTTCTTTATGATGCCCTCTTCCTGGAGCTTGTCGATCCTGTTCTTGATGGTGGCCTCGCTTACCCCAGCCTCTTCCGCCATCTTCTTGTATGTGCTTCGCGCGTCGTCGGTGAGACACTTTATTATCTTCATATCGAGGATATCCAGAGACATACGTCAATATTATTGGTCTACTAGTTGAAATATTTTTAGGTTCCTTTAATGGTATTGGGGTTTTATATAATCTAGTTTCATGTTTTTTTACTTGTATTAAAAATATTTCCATGATCTTTCAATATAAACAAAAAGATGTTAAAAAACCCATCCAGCATCATCCAATATTAATATAAAAAGACAAACACCTAGAAATATCTTTAAAGAAAATATAGAAAAAATAAAATCAAACTTGGGAATCCATAAAATTTTCTAGTTGTTCTATGATTTTCTTAATGAAACATGATATATTCAATATGCATGGTAAATACCATTGAAGGAAAATGGAAGCCGTAAACAATGTGCCCGCGTCTCTGTACAAGCCCCTATCGGACAAGCTAGTGTCCATAATCCTCGACGCCGAGGACCGGAACGCAGTCTCATCCGATATGACGAAGAAAATCATCTACCTGTGGAGACAAGACATGCTAGCCTCCCCGACAGGCATAGAGGCGCTGGTCAAGGCATCGGTTCAGGTTGACTCCTCGGCCGTCGTCAAAGTAATGGACGATCTGGGCCTCAAAGAGCTAACAGTAGCCGTGAAGAACCTATAAACCTAAATTTTTCTTTATACCATTATTATATGAACCGTTGAGGAATGATCGATTTGGTTGTAAGTTACACTCTGGCGAGGGTTCAGCCGGCGAAGGATGTCCAGGTCTACTACAAGATAAAGGAGCTCCCCGAGGTCGAGGAAGTGATAACAACATACGGCGAGTACGACATAATCATCAAGGTTAACGTCGGCAGCCTAGAGATGCTGGACGAGTTCGTATTCCACAAGCTGAGGACCATCGAGGGCGTGGAGGCCACGACGACACTGATACACGCCGACTTCCCTAAGGATAGGTGAGCCGCGCTGGAGAAGTTTCCTTCAGTCGTCTCTGACATAATGAACGAGCTGGTCACCATAGAGGGCTCGAGGTCGGTGAAGGAGGCGTCCGAGATAATGCTTGAGAAGGGCATCGGTAGCATCGTGGTGACGGAGGAGGGAAGCCCCGTTGGTATAGTGACTAAAAGCGATCTCCTGGGCAGGGTCATCGTGAAATGCAGGGACCCGAGGGATTGCAGGATAAGCGAGATCATGTCGAGCCCCCTAATCTCCATAGACAAGAACACTCCTATACTCGACGCCATGAGGGAGCTGAGGAATAGGAAGGTCCGCCGTCTCCTCGTGAGCGAAGGCGGGAATATAGTGGGCATAGTGTCGGAGTATGACATGATAAACGCCGTCACGATCTCGTCTCTCACGCAGTTCAGCACGCTGCTTAGAAAATAGGTTCATCGCTTCATAGCAACCAGTTCTGTCGGCTTAGGGTAGGTTGCTATGTTTCCCGGAAACCTTTTTATCAATTAGATAAGCTATAAAGTGATTCGCTTTGATGAAAAAGGTCACGATCATTACTCCCCCTGAGTATGAGGGGCTGTTGCTGGAGTCCCTCGGTAAATCTCAGGTAATTCATTTCACCAAGGTGACTGGCTCAGAGTACGAGAGTCTGAGAGACCCATCCGAGGAAGCCATCGATTACAGGATGCTGCACAACAGGGTCAACACACGATACAAGGAGGTCCTTGATATGGTGGACTTCGCCGTGGAGCGGCAGACACCTCGCCTCGAGGAGCTCAGGGAGTTCACTCTCGATCCAGAGGGAAAGGCAGATGCCATAATCGATGAAGCGACAACTTTGATCGAGGATGTAGAGGAGAAGCGGGAGCGCCAGCACGTGGAAAACGATAAGCTGGTCAAGGAGCTTCAGGCCGAACTGGATGCTGAGAGGGAGAAGTTCGAGAAGGAGAAGGAGAAGCTGGTGGGGAAGCTCGCTGATCGAGTCCTCCTTTCATCGAGGCTTGAGTCGCTTCAAGCTCTGGAGCCGGAGCAGGTTAGGAGCAGCTTCGCCGTCGGCGTCGTGAAGAAAGACCTCATCCCCAAGGTGGCGGAGTATCTGAGACGGTATGAAGGGACGTACTACAGGACTGCCCCCATATCGGAGGATGAGAGCTTCATATTCGTGTTCGGCTCCGAGGAGACCCAGAAATGGGTGGAGGCGCTGTTTCTCGTCTTTGACATAAAGGACATATTCGATACGTTAGACTCTCAGGATATTCTTCTCGTGCTTGACCCGGCCAAGAGGGCGGAGGCCATTAAGAAGTACGAGGCACAGCTTACGAAGCAGGGTGAAGAGGCGGGCCCCAGCGAAGTGCCTGAAGAGGAGAAAAAGATCAGGGAAAAGATTACGGAGCTTGAGAGCAGCAACAGGCAACGAATATCCGAGCTGCGAGCCGAGTATGACCAGAAGATCAAGGAAAACGAGGAGAAGCATACTAAAGAGATCGCGGATCTGATGGGCGAGCAGAGCGACAAGATCGGAAAAATCGACTACTATGTAAACTTGTTGAGGATGTTCTCAAGCAGGAGGGTCCACATCCTCAGAGGGATGGTCATAAGCATCTTGCAGGGCTACACGCCCGAGAGCAAAGTACCCAAGCTCAGGGAATCCATAAAAAAGGTGGAGGACAGGATCGGGGAGAACCTGTTCGTGGAAGTGAGTGACCTCGGCCCCGAAGACAAGCACGCCCCGACGCCGACGCTGGAGATGCCAAGCTTCCTGGGACCATCTTGGATACTCACCAGGCTAAGGGGCTGGCCTTCCGCGGAGGAGCTCAACCCGGGGTACATCTCGGTCCTCATATTTTGCTTCCAGTTCGGCCTCATGTTCGGGGACATAGGGCAGGGGCTCATATACCTGGCGATCGGCTTGGCTCTTCGTAACAGGTTCGATAGGGGTATGATGAGGTACCTGACTAACCTGTTCATACCTATGGGTATAGCTGCCATAGTGTTCGGGTTCATGTACGACTCGATATTCCTAGTTGAGCACGCCATAAGCCACTGGCTCCACGGGGCGGGGCTACACCTGCCTTTCCACTACCCGATAATGCCCAACCCGGTGCACGAGATGGGTGAGCTCATGAACCTCATATTCATGATAGGCGCGGTGGAGATAGTCCTCGGCGCCCTCCTCGGAGCGTACAACGCGTTTAAGGAAGGCAACTACGTCGGCATGATAGGTGAGCACGGGTTCGGCATGGGCTTATACGTCACCGGCCTATACCTCTCGGCCGGCTCGCTGTTCACGGAGGGCCTCGACATCATGTTGATGGTGGCTAACTGGCCCTTCAAGCTGATGATCGCAGGGATGCTGCTATCGTTCGTGGAGCCTGTGCTCCACTCTGTTCTGCACGGACACGGTCTCAGCATAGAGTCCATGGGTGAGGGGCTGGGAGGGCTGCTGATGACCTTCGTAGAGGGGCTGGCAAACATGTTCAGCTTCCTACGTATCGCGGCCTTCGCGCTCGCCCACGCGAGCCTAGCCGGAGCGGGTGTGGCCCTGGGCCACGCCATAGGCAGCGGCATACTTGGGCTGCTGATAATGAACGTGATCGCGTTGAGCTTCGAGTTCGTCTCAAGCAGCGTGCAGTCGCTTAGGCTGCTGTACTACGAGTTCATGGGCAAGTTCTTCCACGGGGAAGGCGTGCCCTTCAAGCCTTTCCGCGTACGACAGGGATAATCCCGATTTTCTTTATTTCTCAATTTTTCATGGTTGGAAAAAATTATATGTACATGTGATACCTTGAAGGAAGAAAAGGAGAGGTAGCACAAGTGACAACCGAAACTACGGTGCTGTGCAGGCAGGTGAGGCGTTAATGGCGTACGAGACACTCGCTCCCGTCATACTCGTAATCGTGAGCATCGGGACCGCGGCGTGGACCATGGTGCAGGGAAGCATCATCAACTCGTCGGCCGAGATGGAGGGTAAGAAGACTCCCGTATGGGGGGTCGCCCTGAACGCCTTCGGTGGCTTCACAGTTATAATCAACTTACTGTTCTCCATAGTCATCATATTCGGCGGAGGAGGTGAAGGTGAACTGATTCCAGTAGAAGCATGGGGAGTACTCACCGCTGCTATGACTATGATCGGGGCGGCCTTCGCGTCCGCTCTGTGTATCATGGTCGCGGCAAAGGCGGGCGCAGAGATGCTGACGGAGAGGCCGGAGCTAAGCATCTGGTCTCTGCTGTTCGTCGCGCTCGGTGAGGGCCTCGCTATCTATGGGTTAATCGTCGCCATACTGTTGAGCGGGTAGCCCGTTCGACGGCGGCAGCCGGTTTCTCTTTTTTAAGATTCATCCCATCAGCCATTAAAATACATGAAAATTACAATAACAGTGTAATAAACGGGCATTAATGTTTTATATATTTACACATTCATTAAATGACGTGCGGTGCCCATAGAGTGTGCATCAATAATAACCATGTTGACCGTGAGGCTGTATGAAGTTTAATGCATTTGTTTATGTCTCTTTAAAGTCCGGGTACAGCGACCCTGAGGGCGACGCCACTGCCGAGGCCCTCAGGGGACTGGGCTACAGCGTCGAGAAGGTTAGGGCGAGCAAGACGTACCAGGTAACCTTCAAGGCTGGGGACAAGGCTCAGGCGGACGCGCTGATAGACGAAATGTGCAGGCGGCTGCTGACGAACCCCACGAAGGACGACTACAGGTACGAGCTAAGTGAGGCGTGATGAGCAGGGTCACCGAGTCGGGGCACCCCTTCAGCCACCACGTGGTCGATCTCCTCAACGCGTCGGACGACGAGCTCCGGGAGATAGCCAAGACGCTGGGGCTGGGGCTATCGCTGGAGGAGCTCAGGTACATAGCCGATCACTACGTGCTCCGGGAGAGGCGGGCGACGGACATCGAGCTCCAGACTTTCGACCAGACCATGTCGGAGCACTGCAGCCACAAGACGTTCAAGGGCGTGATCCACACGCCCGAGGGCACCGTGGACGGGCTGCTCAAGACGTACTTCAGGCGGCTCATCGACGAGTTGAAGCCTGACTGGTGTTTCAGCGTCTTCGAGGACAACGCCGGCATCGTGGACCTCACCGACGACATAGCGGTGGCCATCAAGGTCGAGACCCACAACCACCCATCGGCAATCGAGCCCTTCGGCGGCGCCGCGACTGGTCTGGGCGGCGTCATCAGGGACATTCTAGGGGTCTGGGCGGACCCGATAGCCAACACGGACGTGCTCTGCTTCGGGCCCCTGGACCATCCATACGAGGGGCTCCTCGAGGGGGTGAAACACCCGCTCTACTTGTTCAGGGGCGTCGTGGACGGCATAGGCAGCTACGGTAACAGCATCGGTATCCCCACGGTGAACGGCGCCACGGTGTTCGACGAGGACTACACCGGGAACGTCGTTGTTTACTGCGGCTGCCTGGGTGTGCTCCCCAAGGACCAGTACATCAGGGACGTGAAAAGTGGCGACTTCGTTGTGCTGGCCGGCGGTAAGACGGGGCTAGACGGCATCCACGGAGTCACCTTCGCGTCGGCGGAGCTCACGGAGGAGAGCGAAGAGGTTAGCAGGCCGGCGGTGCAGATCGCGAACCCCATCGAGGAGGAGAAGATCAAGCGGGCGGTGAAGCAGATCAGCGACCAGAAACTCGGGTCCGGGATAACTGACATCGGCGGTGGAGGCATAAGCTGCGGGATATGCGAGACCGCGGACCTTTACGGGCTAGGAGTCGAGGTGCACCTCGACAGGATACCGCTCAAAGCCGAGGCCATGGCCCCTTGGGAGATATGGATCAGCGAGAGCCAGGAGCGGATGCTGCTAGCGGTGCCTCCTGAGAACCTTGAGAAGGTGCTACGGATCTTCGGCGACGAGCAGGTGGATGCCACCGCCTTGGGCGTCTACGACGACTCTGGCGACGCTAGGCTCATCTATGACGGTGTAGATGTGGGGAACATAGTCCTTGAGGCGCTGTTTAACCCTCCGCGAGTGGAGCGGGACACGAACTGGACTCCGGCCGAGAAGGAGGACCCCGAGATACCTGAGCCGGAGGACCTTGGCGAGGTCCTTCTCAAGCTGTTGAGCAGCTACGCCGTCTGCAGCAAGGAGCGGGTCGTGAGAAGATACGATCAGGAGGTGAAAGGCCAGACGGTGATTAAGCCGCTGCAGGGCTGGAGGGCTGGGCCGAGCGACGCGTCGGTGCTCAAGCCCTTAGACGAGTCGTGGAAGGGCGTAAGCGTCGCGAGCGGCGTGAACCCCCGGTACGGGAAGATCGACCCATACTGGATGGCCGCCAGCGTGGTGGACGAGGCCGTACGAAACAGCGTCTGCGTCGGCGGACGCAGGTGGGCGCTGCTGGACAACTTCACCTGGGGGAACCCGGAGTACGAGGACCGGCTGGGCGGGCTTGTATACGCTTGCCGCGGTTGCTACGACACGGCCAAGGCTTACGGCGCACCGTTCGTTTCGGGGAAGGATAGCCTGTACAACGAGAGCCCGCTTGGGCCCGTGGCTCCGACGCTTCTGGTGACGAGCCTCGGCGTGGTGCCTGACATCAGGAAGGCGGTGAGCATGGAGCTCAAGGAGCCGGGGAACGCGCTCTATCTCTTGGGGGTGACGAGGCCGGAGCTGGGGGGCAGCGAGTACCTCAGGCTCCACGGGGAGCTCGGTGGCTCGGTGCCACAGGTGGAAGCGGAGAGGAACATCGAGGCTTACAGGCGCGTCTTGAAGGCGATGGACGAGGGCGTGGTGCGGGCGTGCCATGACTGCAGCGAGGGAGGGTTGGCCGTGGCCGTGGCCGAGATGGCGTTCACAGGCGGCCTAGGAGTAGATCTGGATATCGGCAAGGTGCCGGTCTCCGGGGCGATGAGGGACGACGTGCTTCTATTCAGCGAGAGCAACGGGAGGCTGCTGGTGGAGGTGCCGCCCGCCGCCACGACGCGGTTCGTCGAGACGATGGGGGACACTCCCCACGCCTGTATAGGGGCTATCAAGGAGGAGAAGGCGCTGACGGTATCCAAGGACGGCGAGCCGCTGTTAGAGGTCGACTTGGAGACATTGATCGGGGCGTGGAAGACTCCGCTGGAGGCAGGGAGATGAGACGCGAGGACATCCGGGTTCTGATGATGCGCGCCCCGGGCACCAACTGCGACGAGGAAACGGTGAGGGCGTTCAGGGACCAAGGCGTCCAGGTGCACCTCGTCCACACACAGAAAATATTCCGGGAACGGAACCTGGAGGACTATGATGTCCTCGTGTTCCCCGGGGGCTTTAGCTACGGCGACTACGTGCGGAGCGGCGCCATCTGGGCGAAGGAGTGCGAGTACAGGATCGGCGGAGAGCTTGAGGCGTTCGTCGACGAGGGAAAACCCGTGGTGGGCATCTGTAACGGGTTCCAGCAGCTCGTTGAGATGGGGTTCCTTCCGGGCTGGGAGGGGAGGAGCATATACCCGGAGGCGGCGCTGGGGAACAGCACCAGAGGCTACCAGAACAGGTGGATAAGGATGAAGTACGTGGGCGGCGGCAACTGCGGCATGATGGCGGCGCTGAAGCCGGGCTTCATTCTTCAATGCCCCGTGGCCCATGGAGAGGGGCGGTTCATTTTCCCGCCTGGGCAGCGGGAGGAGTTACTGGAACGGCTCTACAACCTGGACATGCTGGTGTGGCGGTACGTGAAGGCAGACGGGTCCTTCGCCGAGCTCGACTGGCCTGAGAACCCTAACGGGGCCTACCACGACATCGCGGGCATCTGCAACCCCGAGGGAAACGTCCTAGGGCTCATGCCTCATCCTGAGCGCGCCTACTATGGCTATCTGATGCCTGAGTGGACCAAGGAAAGGCAGCCGCCCCACTACGGTGACGGCTACCCATTCTTTAAATCCATAGTGGATTACGTGGAAAAGGAAATGTAGGAGCAGGTTAAAAGGCGTCTTTAACCTGCTAAATTTTTACATCACTAATTTCTTTTTGGGAGGTTGTAGAGTACCCTCGCCCGCGCCCTCTCCAGCTGTCTTATCGTCCTGCCCAAGTCTATCTCTGTGGGCTCCCCGAGCCTGCCTCTGATGTAGCTTAGAGCGACGACCTGCTGGTTGAAGTTTATAGTCATCTCGGGTGACAGATAAATAATCTCGGCGCTGCCGAAGCAGTCCGGGAACATCTCCCTGTACTTCTCCTCCCACTGGAGGTGGTCGTCTAGGCTCGTGTGGTTGCCGAAAAGCAACAGGTTGTACTTGCCGTGGATCGTCTGTATCGCTATGGGAATGTTTGGGTCTATGATGATCTCGTTGATGACACGCTCGTCAAGCTTATTGAAATGGACGAGGATATAGGTGAGGAGGTAGTTGGGCGGGACAAAGAAGTTGGGGAACCTGCACACAGGTTCGCTCAGGAGGCGTGCATCGATGAGAGACTCTATGCGTTTATCGACGGTCTTCCTGTGGAGCCCCGTCTTCTTACAGAGCATCGATATGTTAGTCTTTATGCCTTTACCGTTTACGAGGCATCTCATCACGTCGAGGTCCAGCTGCTCCAGCTCGTAGCCTCTCAGCTTGAGGCCGTCGTTCTCATTGAAGTCCTTCTCTATTAGGTTGATGCCGGTGCTAGGGTTGTACTTGATCATGAGCTGGTTGCTGAAGTATGCCGTGCTCGAGTAGAAGAAGGCGTCCTCCTCGTCCACGCCGTAGTTGATGTTGAGGATGCTGGGGATGCTCGATATCCATATCTGGTAACTGGTTATGCTCTCATGATAGGTAAAGAGAAGGGTGTCATACTCCCCCTGCCTGGACCTGAACGCGGCGAATATCTGGGGATCCTCCTTGACCCACTGGATGATCTTATCGGTGCAGTCCTTGCAGTCGGGAATGTCGAGCTTCACGACTGCTAGAAGAGGGTAAACCATGTACAAGCCGTGGAAGGGGTAGAACGGGTTCTCTAGGATGTTGTGTTCAAACACGGCTTCGACGCTCTTCTTGATGGTGTTCCTGTGCTTCCCGAGAATCCTGGAAAGTTCGCTGATGTTGACACTTACGGCGTTCCCGGATACCAACTCCTCCATGAGCTTGAGGTTATCCGCGTCTTCTAACAGTTCTGACATCTCAGACATACGGATGTGACTATAATTTATATTTTTCGTTTCAGTAAATACCATCGTTGACCAGATCAAGGGTGTTAAATGCCAATAAATGCCACCTCATTTTCGATAAACATTCTACATAATGAGCCCATGATAAATAGCGTTTTTTAACATTTTCCCCTCTTTTTCTGTAAACTCGGTTTATATCAAACATGTAATTACTATCACCCAGATGGAGGAGGAAGAAAGATGGGATATCAGAAGGATGATGACGCGGTCTTCTTCGGGCCCGGCTTGACGAATCAGGAACTCGATAATGAGTTCAAGACGCTCTACGACAGCCTCATGGTCTACAAGAACAACATATTCCACCTCGTGGACACGGTCTGCACGGACTGTGAAGCGGGTGACAGACTAGCGAGAAACATAGCCGAACGCGACACCGCTTTGCTTCAACGCCTCGTCTGCAAGGAGTGCGAGCAACGCCAGATGAGGAGGAAGGCCAAGAAGGAGTCGGTGGTCGAGCAGCTGAGGGCCGAGGGCAAGAAAACCCTGTCCTTGGAGGCGATCATGAATGCTAGGGTCGGCTCCATGAAGGACATGCTCGGGGAACAAAGGAAGTAGGCCAGCCATGCAGGAGCTAACCCTCAGGCAGGTCCAAGAGACGATGCTGGAGACCCAGGAGGACAAGAGCCTCCGGGAGATGTTCATACACAAGTCGCCGTGCGCGGAGGAAGGGGTGGGAGCGATTTTCTTCGCCGTCGCGGGGACGCCGCCCAGGGGATACGCCATGTTCCTGCCCGACGGAGAAGACGGGTGCGAGGGCACGTTGCACGTGTTCGACCGGCTTGGACTGAAACGCAAGATACTGCACTGCAGGATTGACGAGCTGGCGAGCTGCGAGGGCAACGACGTCTGGAGTCCGAAGGTAGCCGCACCGGTGATAGAGGCATAGCCAGACCGATGGATTCGGTGAGAGACAGGAATCATCGGGTGAAAACTGGTGAACACTGAGACGCTCATCGCGGTGAACATAGGGTTACCCATTGTCTCGGCGCTGGCCGCATTTCTGTTTAACCATAGGAGGGCTCGGGAAGGCATCGTCTCTGTGACGGCGTTGACGCTGATAGTGTCCTCGCTGCTGCTTTTTCTAAACGGCGGCATGGAGCTGAGCCTAGGGCACTCATTCGAGGTGATTGTGGTTGTACTTGACTTTGTACTTTTGTTATACTTCCTCTACCAAGGTTTCAAGGCTTTAAGCTGGCAGGTTATCGTCCTTTCGCTGGGCCAACTTGCCCCGGCGGCGTACTTCGAGTTTGTTTTAGAGACGCCTCCCGTCGAGGCCATCCTGGTCATCGACCGACTCTCGATATTAATGACTCTCATAATCAACGTAATAGGCTCGATAGTGCTTGTCTACGCCCTCGGGTACATGGAGGAGCATGAGAGCCACCAAGGAGGGGAAAGCAGGCAGAACCTGTTCTTTTTCTACCTCGTGCTTCTGCTCGGGGCGATGAACGGGCTCGTGTACAGCAACAGCCTCTACTGGCTCTACTTCTTCTGGGAGGTCACGACTCTCTGCTGCTACGAGCTGATAAGGTATGAGGGGACAGAGGAGGCGACCGAGAACGGGCTGAGGGCTCTCTGGATGGGGCTCGTCGGCGGCGTCGCCATGATCGCCGCCATGTACGTGGCCAACTACGGATATGGGACCATCGCCATCGACGAGTTGCTCGCGGCGATCCCCAGCCGGTACCTGTACCTTACCTTCGCGCTGATGGCGATAGCGGCCTTCACGAAGAGCGCCCAGCTGCCCTTCCAGAGCTGGCTGATAGGGGCGATGGTTGCTCCGACCCCGGTGTCCGCGCTGCTGCACTCGAGCACGATGGTCAACGCAGGGGTGTACCTCGTACTGAGGGTGGCGCCCGCCATCCAAGGCACGTATCTTACTTACGGCATCGCCTTCATAGGGATCTTCAGCTTCATGGTCACCGCGATCATCGCGCTCAGCCAGAAGCTGTCAAAGAAGATACTCGCGTACTCTACGATAGGCAACCTCGGCCTCATTATATTCTGCGCGGCGATGAACACGCCTCTCAGCTATTCCGCGGCCACCATACTGTTGCTGTTCCACAGCATGAGCAAGGGGCTGTTGTTCATGTGTGCGGGGGTGATCGAGAACCGCCTCCACACACGCCAGATCGAGGACTGGAAGGGGCTGATCAGCAGGCTGCCGGTGACCGCCGCTATAACGATGGTCGGAATGGTGAGCATGTTCCTGCCTCTCTTCGGCGTATTGCTGGGCAAATGGGCGGCCATAGGCATCACGGCTACGGCGCCCCTTTTCCTGTCCATAGTCATGATAGCGATGATGGTTATAGGAAGCAGCGCCACGACCCTCTTCTGGGCAAAATGGCTGGGGCACTTCGCCATCACGCCGATGTCCGACTCGGAGCCAGCCAAGGAGAATCTGCCAGCCACGTACAAGCTCAGCCTATACTCGATGTTGGGGCTCGTCATCGCGGCCAGCCTAGGCTCGGGGCTCGTCCTGAACAGGTTGGTGGCCCCAATCGTCGCCATGAACTACGGGAAGGTGTGGGACACGAGCATACTCGTGCTCTCCTCACAGATAGGGTCGTTCATGATACTGCCGCTGTGGGCGGCGTTGGCGGCCGTCTTCATAGTCGGCGGCTTGATATTCAGGAGCAAGGGCGGCGTAGTTAAGCCACCGTACATGTCGGGAGAGAACGTGGAGGGAGAACCCGAGGCGTTCAGGTCCACGGCGGACGGCGTCGTGAAGTACCAGATCGCCGGGATGTTCTTCGACCCTGACATAACGGAGTCTAGGTGGGTGCCCTACAGCACACTCGCGGGGGTGTTCCTCAACATGATACTGCTTGCGCTGGTGATACTATAGATGGTGGACACGATGAACTTTCGATACATGGTTCCGATACTCTACGTCTTGGCTACGCCGCTGATGGGCGGCCTCATGATGGGGCTCGACCGAAAGATAACCGCCCGCATGCAGGGCAGGGTGGGGCCCCCGCTGGTGCAGCCGTTCTATGACGTCATAAAGCTCTGGGGCAAAGAGCCTTTCATCTCCAGCCGGATGCAGCCCATACTGGCGACGGGGTACCTCGTGTTCGTGTTAACTGGGCTGACGCTGCTGGCCCTAAAGGCGGACCTGCTGCACATACTGTTCACCCTGACGCTGGCGGACATATGCCTGATCGTCTCGGCGTACAACTCGGAGTCCCCCTACAGCAACCTCGGCGGTCGCCGGGAGCTGCTGGCCATGCTGAGCTACGAGCCCATAATGGTGCTGACGGCGATGTCGATACAGATAGTGACTGGAAGTTTCCTCGTATCAGGGATATTCAGCTACGGGACGCCGCTTCTGCTTGTGATGCCGGC
>Ga0315532_1002250_pt1 | contig 13455 bp, 10 predicted proteins | sample SalMarWE160370MG_FD_203082 | JGI IMG/M metagenome (GOLD analysis project Ga0315532, IMG submission 203082) | Salt marsh sediment microbial communities from the Plum Island Ecosystem LTER, Massachusetts, United States - Salt Marsh Sediment WE1603-70 ... | reverse complement strand
AGAAATTCCTGAAAGTATTGAACTTCCTGAAGGAACTTATTATGCCACAGCTCATTCTGATAACAACGTGCCTGCAGAATTTGACAATCCTTACTATTTTGGCAGTTCCGGAAATTTTGCCATCACTGCCGGACAGACAACTTCTTCAACCATTACCTGTACCTTGTCAAATATCATGGTTACGGTCATATATGAAGAGAACGTTATACAGGATTTTACAAGCTATTCAACTTCTGTTTCAAATTCAGCTGGATCACTCGTTTTTGGCATGGACGAAACCCGGGCCGGATTTTTTGATGAAGGCCCCTTGCATATAGAATCCAACCTTAGCTATTCCGACAATGAAGGAAATATACAAACCAGGAATTTATCAGGAGATATTGCCGGAGCTGAAACCGGGAAACATTATGAAATCCATATTGATGCTTCCCTTTCTGATGGAAATGCCTTAATCAGTTTGAACGTTGATGAAACTTATGAAACGGAAATTGTTACATTAAGTGATATAGAAACTGAAATGTCGGGGGAACTCCTCATTACTGAAATCATGTACAATCCTTCAGCTTTAACGGATACAGAGGGAGAATACATTGAAATAAAAAATGTTTCAGGAGAAAATATAAACCTTATGGATCTTGTGATCCGCCGGGGATCAAATGATGCTACTCATGTCATCTCAGAAGAACTTATTTTACTCCCGGGAGAAACTGCTCTATTAGGTCGTTCAGCAAGTGCTGCCAATGAAGTAGATTATGTATACTCTTCCATATCCCTGCTGAATGATGGTGATAAATTATACATCAATGCTTATGGATCTGACGGAACAGATGGTTCTGTTATTTGTATGGTAGATTATGGCGCTCCGGGTTTTAATACCTCACTGAACGGAGTTTCTATTCAATTGGACCCAAACATATCGGATGCGAATGATGCTTTATTGAGCACTAACTGGTGTGAAAGCACAACTTCTTTTTTGACAGGCGATCTGGGAACTCCGGGGACAGAAAATGAATTGTGTCAGTGAGAATGTGGGAAAGTAAAAAAATGGGAATGTGGGAGAGTGAGAGGGTGAGAAAGTGGGAAGATGAGATATGAGATTTTGGGATGATTATATAGTGAAACTAGAGACCAGAAACTTGAGACTATCTTTTGGTGCTTGTTTCTGGTTAAATTGATTAATCGGGGAATCGATAAAATGAAGATCGTTTACTGGCATAAACCTTGTTATAAAACTTTAGTTCACCAGTTCAACGATTCAACGATTACACAGTTTGGGTTGTTGGGTGGTTGGTCTTTAGTTTCAAGTCTCTGGTTACCAGTCTCTGGTCTCTCATTTTATCAACTTCTCAATTAATCAATGTCATCAGTTTAACGGTTCCACGATTACACAGTTTGGGTTATTGGTAATTGGACATTGCCTGCCTGCTGCAGGCAGGGATATTAATTGTGATTTGGTGTTTGAGATTTGAGATTTTTTAAAGAAGGAAGGTGAGAGCACGGATTGCGCTTCGCTAAATCCACGCTAGCGTGGGAAAACACGTTATTGCAACAGGAATGAAATGAAGCGCAAACCGGAAACACGTCATTGCCTTTAGATTAGCATTTCAATAATTGTATTAATAATAAAGATAATAATGATGTTGAAAAAGGGGATTCCAGGGGGAGTTAATAACTTTGGAATTTGTTAATAACCCAAACTGGAAGGAACACTGGTGAACTATGTCATTGCGTGATTATAGACTCATCGCAATAACAAGAAGGATGGTTTTAAAGTTAACGAAACAAATCATAAATACTTGAGACTTGCAACCGGTGACTTGAGACTCCCTATTGACAATAATCCGTATAGATCTTTGCAATCCCTTCATCGAGAGAAATGCTTTCCTTCCAGCCAAGACTATGAAGTTTATCTACATTCAGAAGTTTTTGCATAGTACCGTCGGGCTTGGTGGTATCCCAGACCAGTTCCCCATTAAAACCTACAACAGATTGCACTTTGCCGGCAAGTTCTCTGATAGTAAGGTCTTTGCCTGTTCCTATATTGATGTGTGTATTTCTGATCTCCTTCAGAGCAATATCGCCTATTTCTTTTCTTCTTTGCTCTATAAGATCTTTGAAATCAATATTTTCCATCAGGAATACACAGGCATCGGCCATATCATCGGAATGAAGGAATTCCCTGCGTGGAAAACCGGTTCCCCATAATGTTACATCAACTGATTTCCCGTCTTTTGAAATTCCGTACTTCGTAAGTTTTTCATTTATCTCTTTATCTCCTGCTTTCCCATCCAGCCCTTCAACGGGTCTTCTTTCGAAGTCCTTTCTTATAGCTTCCCAGTCGTTGTTCATCAGGCATTTACCCAGATGCATTTTACGGGTAAGCGCCGGAAGTACATGCGATTTTTCCAGGTCATAATTATCATTGGGACCATAAAGGTTTGTGGGCATTACCGAAATGAAATTGGTATTGTACTGTAAATTATAGCTTTCACTTGATTTAATCCCTGCTATTTTAGCAATGGCATAAGGTTCATTCGTATATTCAAGCGGTCCGGTCAGCAAATATTCTTCTTTGATCGGCTGAGGACATTCCTTTGGGTAAATGCAACTACTGCCTAAAAACAAGAGTTTTTTCACACCATGTTTATAAGCATTGTGTATAATATTGTTCTGAATTTGTAAATTTTCAAAGATGAATTGAGCACGATAGGTATTATTTGCAACTATCCCTCCGACTTTAGCGGCCGCCAATATCACATATTCAGGTTTTTCTGTCTGAAAGTATTCATCGACCAGAGTAAAATCTGAAAGATCAAGTTCTTCAATGCTTTTGCCAATAATGTCAGTATACCCTTTTTTCTTCAGGTTCCGCACAAGTGCACTTCCTACAAGTCCCAAATGCCCCGCAACATATATCCTGCTTTTTTTTTGCATTTCTGATTCTTAAAATAAGTCGTTCCTGCTAAAACATTATTCAAAATAATTCATAATCTTATACCCTCCCTGGCGCAGGTATTGTTCCTTTTTCATCAATTTGATATCAGAAGTTACCATGTCTTTAACAAGTGCCGGCAAATTGTACTCCGGCTTCCATCCTAATTTTGTGTTTGCTTTTGTCGGGTCACCAATTAACAGATCAACTTCAGTGGGCCTGAAATATCTCGGATCAACTGCAACAACCTCTTTCCCTTTTTCCAATTGATAATGCGGATCATTGCATGATTTCACAAATGCTTTTTCTTCAGGCCCTTCCCCTTTAAACTCCAGTTCAATGCCAACTTCGTTAAATGCCATCCTCAGAAAATCGCGAATCTCAGTTGTAATACCTGTAGCTATAACATAATCTTCGGGCTTATCCTGCTGCAGCATCAGGTACATTGCTTTAATATAATCTTTTGCATGTCCCCAGTCACGTTTTGCAGAGAGATTTCCAAGATAAATTTTTTCCTGCAATCCCAAAGCTATTCGGGCAACAGCTCGAGTGATTTTCCTTGTCACGAAAGTTTCACCCCGTATTGGAGATTCATGATTAAACAATATGCCATTGCAGGCATACATACCATAAGCTTCACGATAATTTACCGTAATCCAGTAACCGTAAAGTTTTGCCACTCCATAAGGACTTCTTGGATAAAAAGGTGTTTTTTCACTCTGGGGAACCTCCTGAACAAGACCATAAAGTTCGCTGGTAGATGCCTGATAGAACTTTGTTTTTTCAGACAGTCCTAAAATACGAATTGCTTCAAGAATTCTGAGAGTTCCCAGACCATCGGCATTGGCAGTATACTCGGGTGTTTCAAAACTAACATACACATGACTCATGGCGGCAAGATTATAAATTTCATCCGGTTGTACTTCCTGAATAATGCGTATTAAATTTGTTGAATCTGTAAGATCTGCATAATGCAGAAGAAAATTCCTGTCTTCCACATGAGGATCCAGGTAAAGATGATCAATACGGTCTGTATTGAACAATGAGCTCCTTCTTTTGGTTCCATGAACAATATAACCTTTTTTTAAAAGAAACTCAGCCAGGTATGCTCCATCCTGACCTGTAATTCCTGTAATTAATGCTACTTTCTTATTTGCCATTTTCGATGATCTTTATATTTGTAACCACAAAATTATTTAAAGCCAAATGGATGGTAGTCTCCTTTCTTTCCAAGAGGTTCTGAATTTCTGATCGTATAGACTGTTTCAATAGAAGGCTTTGCCTCCATGAGTGGAAAATGATCTCCTTTAAGAATCCTCTTATAGCTTTCAGTATGCAAATCAGTGAATCCTCCGCTGAATTCAATTTCCTTATTATCAACCGTAATGGATCGATAAGTACCCATACCTTTGTTTTTTATTTCCGGAGGAATATCATTGTAATCAAGACTTAAAAACCATTTTATCCGTGCATTTTCCAATTCAAGATATCCTGCAGCTTTTTCTTCATCGAGACGATGAACTACATTTTTCTTTACTCCTCCGAAAATCCATATCAGCATATCAAAAAAATGTACTCCTATATTGGTGGCAATACCTCCTGATTTGGATTGATTGCCTTTCCATGAAATATGGTACCATTTCCCGCGACTGGTAATATAGGTTAACACAATGTCATGAATTTTATCTTTCGGGAAACTGTCGATTTTATTTTTTAGCTCAACGATTGAAGGATGTAACCTCAATTGGAGGATGTTGCATATTTTCTTGTCATATTCTTTCTCAATCTCATTCAGAGCTTCCAGATTCCAGGGATTTAATACGATCGGTTTTTCACATATGGCATTTGCTCCGGAACGTAAGGCAAAACGGATATGCGAATCGTGCAGATAGTTTGGAGAACAAATGCTTACATAATCCATATGGATCCCATTGCGCTTGAGCTTATCAATGTGTCTGTCGAAGCGTTCAAATTCAACAAAAAAATTGCTTTCGGGGAAAAAACTATCAATGATTCCAACACTGTCACACGGATCAAGTGATGCCAGAAGCTTATTCCCTGTATCTTTGACTGCCCGCAAATGCCTTATAGCAATGTATCCGCCAACACCAATGATTGCAAAATTTTTTATTTTATCAGGGTTTTTCATATTGACTTGAACAAGAACAAATTTCTATAGTAAGTATTCATGAGAACAAGCTTCAAAATAATCATAATTCCCTCTTCACGAGCAAATTTATGATTGAGAAAAAGCCATATTTTCCTAAAGACTCTTATAGGTATATTGATCCGACAATTTTTTATACAAACCTTTTATATCAAACACTATCCCTTCCTTATTCAGATGTTCCTTAAAGAATTCATCACTCAAACCTGAATATTGACTGTGAGCTACCGCCAGCACTATCGCATCATATTTTCCCGATATCTGGTTTTTTAAAACAAGCCCGTATTCCTTTTTCACTTCCTCGGCATCAGCAAAAGGATCAATTACTTCAACATTCATTCCATACGAATGTAACTCAAATATAACATCGGCCACTTTTGAATTACGAATATCACTTACATTTTCCTTAAATGTAATACCCATTACCAGGATGCGTGAATTGAGCACATTGGTCCCCGATCGTATAATTCCCTTTACGAGTTCGGTGGTAATAAATTTACTCATACCATCATTCACAGATCTGCCGGCAGTAATTACCTGTGCAAAATGTCCCAACTCATTCGCTTTGAATGTAAGGTAATAGGGATCGACACCAATGCAATGCCCACCAACAAGACCGGGATAAAAATTTAAAAAATTCCATTTCGTGCCCGCTGCTTTTAACACATCATATGTATTGATATTCATCTTATGAAAGATGATCGAAAGTTCATTCATCAGGGCAATATTCAGATCGCGTTGTGTATTTTCAATGATCTTTGCGGCTTCAGCCACTTTGATAGAAGATGCACGGTGAATGCCTGCTTTTATGATATGTTCATATACCTTAGCAATTTCTTCAGAGGATTCCTTATCACAACCTGAAGTTATTTTTACCACATTGGTCAGAGTATGAACCTTATCACCGGGATTAATCCTTTCGGGAGAATATCCGACCTTAAAATCCGATAAAAATTTTAACCCTGACATTTTTTCAATTGCCGGAATACATATTTCTTCCGTAGCTCCAGGGAAAACCGTTGATTCAAAAACAACATAGTCTCCCTTTTTAATCACTTTGCCTACAATTTCCGAAGCAGAAATTAAACTCCTCAGGTCAGGAAGATTATTTTTATCAATTGGTGTGGGAACAGCAACTATATGAAAGGAGGCCTTTTTCAAATCCTCCGGTTCGGAAGTAAACTGAATATCAGAATTTGCAAAATCGGATTCACTTAATTCCTTACTGGGATCTATCCCTTTCTTCATTAAGTCTACTCTCTTCTTATTAATGTCAAAACCTATTACAGATAGTTCCTTTGCAAATTCAAGTGCAATAGGCAACCCAACATAACCAAGACCAATTACTGACAGTTTGTTTTCCTTCTTCAATAACTTTTCAGAAATGCTCATGACTTATCTAATGTTAAAAGATTGTTTTACTCTAACCTGCCCTATTCATAAATTCTAAGAATATTCTGTGCTAAATCAGAGCCTGTCCCGGCAATTGCCGGGATTAGCCCGATTTAGTTAGATTTATCCCGATTGAGTCGGGATTAGTCTAACTTTATCGTAATCAATTAATTATTCCATTTTTATTAATTATGGAGGCTAAATTACGCATAAGTTTTAAATACCGAACTCCTTTTTCAGTCTGTCAACATAATCCAGTTTTTCCCAGGCAAAAAATTCAACCTCCCTTGTTTCAGAATTTCCATTATTTAAAAATGTCACTTTCCTCTTCTCAGATTCTCTTCCCATATGACCATAGGCTGAAGTTGCCCTGAAAATCGGATTTTTCAAACCTAGTCTTTTGATAATCACACTGGGACGCAGGTCAAATATTTCCTCAATCTTCTTGGCAATGGCACCATCACTGAGGTTAACTTTCTTTTTCCCTTTTGTATCAACAAATACCCCAACTGGTTTGGCAACACCAATAGCATATGCAATCTGAACAAGCACTTCATCAGAAATTCCTGCTGCCACCATGTTTTTTGCAATATGTCTTGCAGCATATGCCGCAGAGCGATCCACTTTCGAACTGTCTTTCCCTGAAAAAGCTCCGCCACCATGTGCTCCTTTGCCTCCATAAGTATCTACAATGATCTTTCTCCCTGTCAATCCTGTATCGCCATGAGGGCCGCCGATAACAAATTTTCCTGTCGGATTCACATGGAGAATATAATCATCCTTAAATAAGGACTGGATCCTGGAGGGTAAAAGTTTCTTCACACGGGGGATAAGTATGTTTTTTACATCCTCTTTAATTTTCTTCTGCATTCTTTCGTCTGTGTCAAATTCATCATGCTGTGTTGAAACAACAATGGTATGTATTTTCTCAGGTTCATCATTATCGTTATATTCAATCGTAACCTGTGATTTGGAGTCGGGACGCAGGTAAGTCATTTCTTTCTTTTCACGCCTTATATCAGCAAGAACCATCAAAAGGAGATGAGACAATTCCAGGGCGATTGGCATATAATTGTCAGTTTCCCTGCAGGCATAACCGAACATTAATCCCTGGTCTCCCGCTCCCTGCTCATCTTTATTATTTCTTTCGACACCACGGTTAATATCGGGCGATTGCTCATGAATGGTTGAAATAACACCACAGGAATCACCCTCAAACATATAGTCCGATTCCGTATATCCTATATCTTTAATGACTTCGCGCGCAAGTTTCTGAACATCAACATAAGCAATTGTTTTTACCTCGCCGCTGAGAACTACCAGGCCGGTGGTTACCAAAGTCTCACATGCCACTTTCGATTCCTGGTCCTGTTTTAAGAATTCATCAAGCAATGCATCACTAATCTGATCTGCAACTTTATCAGGATGTCCTTCTGAAACTGATTCTGATGTAAATAAGTAGCTCATTTTTCTCGAAATTTATTAGATTTTTATTTTTTATTTGTCGGAAGTTAGTTTTCTGAAAGCCTGTTCAAGCGTTTCTTCCACTTTTCGAATAGTTAAGATTGTTAAATTATTTTGCGTAGCAAAAGTAAATATCTTTTCCCGTAAATCATCCTTTGAATTGCCTGCAATCAGAAATTCTTTGACAGAAACATTCTGAACTTTGTTAATCCCTTCAATTTCTTCCAGCAATTCAGGTTTTATGGATGCATTGAATTCAATGTATATGGTTTGTTCATTTTTATCCTGCGACTTCCGAATGGTTTCAGCCGAACCATCTGCTACAATTTCGCCCTGATTAATAATCAGTACACGATCGCATATTGCCTCCACTTCCTGCAGGATATGAGTTGAAAGCAATACAGTTTTGTTAGCAGAAAGTTTTGAAATCATACCTCTGATCTCAACCAGCTGGTTAGGATCAAGTCCTGTTGTCGGTTCATCAAGTATCAGAACCGGAGGATTATGAATAAGCGCCTGTGCCAATCCAACCCGCTGGCGATAACCTTTTGAAAGCTGTCCTATTAATTTTTTCCTTTCAATGGTTAGGCCTGTTAATTCAATGATCTCATTCACTCTTTTCTTTCTTCCGGCTTTCTTATTGTATATGCCATCGATGCAATTCAGATATTCTCTGACATACATTTCGGTATACAACGGATTGTGTTCCGGAAGATATCCAATCATTCGTTTTATAGTAAGCGTGTTTGCATAAACATCCTTCCCTTCTATTTCTATACTTCCGTTATCCGGAGGCAGAATACCGCAAATACACTTCATTGTCGTGGTCTTACCTGAGCCGTTGGGCCCAATAAATCCAACGATTTCACTTTTGCGCAGTTCGAAAGAGATATTGTTTACAGCTTTTTGGTTTCCGTAAATTTTCGTGAGATTTTTGACTGCAACAGACATAAATACTTTGGCTCTAAACTTATTTATTAGCAAAAAAAGCACATTTCACGATGAAATCAAACTGTACGTTTCCGAACAAGAAGTGTACAGAAACAGTTCATTTCAAAATTATACAGTCTGCCTTGATTTAATTGTAAATGTCTCATTATATGTGCTTTATAATTTTTGGCACAGAAAATGATATTAATCCATCAACATCCAAAAAAAATAAAATGAAAGCAGTAAAGATCGGAAATAAGATAAGAAAAACAGTCCTATTTATGACAATTCTAATCGCAGGATTATTCAATTTGCCTTTCAATGCAATTTGTTCAGATCCCGATATATCAAATCCAGGATTTAATACCGGGTCAGATGCAGCGAATACAGAAAAAATTCTTGCAGAACTTTCGAAAGTTGAATTGGCAGAAATTTCTGTGCTGGTAACCGAAGAAGAAACTGAGTTGGAAAAATGGATGATTGATATCAACGATAGCTCATGGCAACAGGATAAAGAAGAAGAAATGCCGCTTGAAAAATGGATGTTTGACACTGAAGATAAAATCTGGAATACTACTGATAAAGAAGAAGAGATGGTCGTTGAAGTATGGATGCTGGATTCTTCCGACTGGTTAAGTTAGTGATAAAACAGGCGCGATTTAATTACACTGGTAATTTCATCCGTGGACCGTACCCTCAGGTACGGTTTTTTTTGCAATAAAAAGATTGCAAAGATAACCATCCCAACTTCCTTATACGGCCACTCATCTAAAACAATGCATCATTTATCAATGAGTAACATGTCAGAGTTGTTTTTTTGTTCTCAATGACTATCTTTGCTGGTCAATTTTGCAAACAATTAAATATCTGACAATGATGCGAGTAGTAAGGAATTTTTACAGGATTATTTTAACAGCAGTTCTGATTGGCTTTATGCAACATGTATCGGCACAATCTCTGGATGAAGCAAGAGACTTATACAATCAGGGCGGACAGGCAACATTAGAAGGAGACCTGGAAACAGCGATTCAGAATTTTGAAGAATGTGTTGCCATTTGCGAAACCCTCTATGAAAAAGAAGAAGATACAGATGCTGAAGAGTTAATGCTCACCGTTCAACAAACCCTCCCCAAGTTGTATTGGCAGTTGAGCCAGAATAAAGTAAAAGAAAAAGACTACAATTCAAGTCTTGAGTTTGCTTTAAAAGCAAAAGATGCTGCAAATAATGTAAGCGAAACGGATATTGCTTCCAAAGCTTCGACTATGGCGTCAAAACTTTACTATAGCTTTGCTTTGAGAGATTACAAAGCTAAAAATTATACCGAGGCACTTACATATCTTGACAATTCCATCAATGAGAATCCTTCTAACTTTAGTGCCCATTTGTTAAAGGTTGTTATTTATAAAGATACTGAAAATGAGAAGGCTCTGATCGATGCAACACAAACACTGGTTGCCATTGAGGGAGATGATGACAGCAAAGACAAAGCTGTCAATCTCACAGCCAATTATTTTTATAATGAAGGTGTTAAAGCAAAACAAGCATCCCAATACGAGAAAGCAATAAATTATATTGAAAAATCTTTTGAGTTCAATGCCGAAAATGCTGATGCCTATTTCCTTCTGGTTTCTGTTTACAATTCACAGAAAGACTGGGATAAAGCCATTGATGCTGCGAATGAGGGATTGAAATATGAAGATAACCCGGCAGAAGCAAAAGCCCGTTTCTATTATGAATTGGGCAATGCTTATGTTGGAAAAGGCGACAATACCAGTGCATGCGATGCATTTAACAAAGCATCTGTTGGTGTTTACTCCGAAAATGCAAATTATCAGATCAATGAAGTTCTGAAATGCAATTGACAATATATTCTTCTTACAATCAAAAAGCTGTATATTTAATACGGCTTTTTTTATTTTACAAACCCGCGTTAGACGTAATAATCAGACAAATGACATACATGAGTATCAAACAATGGGCGAGTGATGACAGGCCGAGAGAAAAAATGCTTGCCAAAGGAATTCAGTCTCTTTCCGATGCTGAGCTACTGGCCATCCTCATTGGCAGCGGCACACGCGAAGTTTCTGCTGTGGAACTCGCACGTCGTATACTTGCAGAATCAGACAACCGGCTTTCTTCACTGGGCAAAATGGGTATTGCTGAATTAGTAAGAATAAAAGGCATTGGGAAAGCCAAAGCCATAACTATTCTTGCTGCACTCGAACTGGGAAAAAGAAGAAATTCTTCAGAGGTTATTGAAAAACAGCAAATCACCTCGAGCAGAGATGTCTATGATCTCTTCCATTCCCTGCTTTCTGATCTCTCACACGAAGAATTCTGGGTTTTGCTATTGAATCGTTCAAATAAGATCATCGAAAAATACAAATTAAGTCAGGGAGGTGTTGCAGGCACTGTAATCGATATCAGGCTGATCCTTAAACGCGCCATTGAGCTACTGGCTTCCGGCATTATTATTTGTCATAATCATCCTTCAGGAAATATCAACCCTAGCGAAAACGACAAAAATATTACTGAAAAATTAAAAATTGCTTCCGTACAAATGGATATCAAACTCCTCGACCATATCATTGTGTGTGATAATTCGTATTTTAGCTTTTGCGACGAAAACATACTCTGATCAGTATAAATAGGATAACTAACATCTCCCGTTAATAAGTATCTGTAATTTTTAACTATATATACATTTCACACATCTAATCAGTTGAATTGTGTCCATACGCTATGTTGAACAGGCAGATATCGATCCTGTAAAATGGGACAGAACGGTCGATGTATCATTGAATGCATCGCTTTATGGCAAATCATGGTTCCTGGATAGCGTTGCTGATACGTGGGACGCTTTAATAGAAAATGATTACCTGGCTGTTATGCCTCTTGTTTTCAGAAAGGGTTTCGTTTTCACTGAAATTTATCCTCCTCTTCTTACAAAATATCTTGGTATTTTTTCATCATTGCCGGTAAATCATGATAAAATCAATCGCTTCATCCAGCATATTCCTAAAAAATTTAAAAAAATCAATATCTGTCTGAACAGGTTAAACACCCAGAGTTTGCAGTTGGGCAGGGTATCAGGTCAGCCATGTTTCGAACTTGATCTGATCTCATCTTACGATTTGAAGCAGAAAAAATATACTTCAATTGCTCTGGATAATATAGCAATAGCCTGGGAAAATAAACTTTCTGTAATGAAGCATCTTTCGTTAACCGAATTGGAATACTTTCTAAGAGTAAATGCAAAAGCCGGTAACAGAATCCTGACATTCTCATCCCTTCGACAGATCCTATCGCGTTTGAATAAAAAAGGAAAGGCAATAATTGTTGGTGTATACGGACCTGAAAATACTTTATGTTCTGTTGCAGTATTTGTAAATGAAACAAACAGTATAATCCTGTTGTATGCATGTACAAATTCGCAATGCTGTGCTTTTAAGGCAAATTACCTGATCATTGATTCCTTTTTACGTGACTATTCCGGCAACAATATCACCATGGGTTTTGATTATACCGATACAAGCTGGAATGAAAACTTGTACCATGACTTTGGTGCTGTAAAAGGATATTGTTATACTGTAAAAATAAACCGCCTGCCAACCTTAATCAAGTGGGCATTTTGAAAAAATGCAAGTGGATTATACAATAAAAAATACACATCCCCTTTCCCCCTCTCCTCGCCGTCGCATAGCCGCTATGGCGAAGCACGGTCAAGAGGGGGAAGTAAAACACAGGTACAAGAATTCCTCATAACACACATTTATCTTGCGTGACGTATTTGCTTAATCCCAAAGGGGTGATATATTAATAACCCCGGGTGAAAACCGGGGTTTCCATGCAAAAGAGAAATGCGTTTCAACTGCTTCCTTAATTCAAGGCATAAACATTGCATGAAACGCAATCTGCTGCTATATGAAAGTACCACTGATGTGGCGTATTTAATAAAAAATGGTCACGCAATGGTGTGAGCCCGTAAAAATGTGTGCATAATATTAAAATTCATCTCATCTTCCCATACTATCACCCTCTAGACTTCTATACTCATCAACAATAAATGATTAACTGGACAACTGGTGAACTGATTAACTGAGGCTATATATAAAACATTTCGTCTGTTGATTATCTTCATTTAATCGATTTACCAGTTCCCCGATTAATCAATATTAACGATTAAACAGTTACACGATTCAACAATTCATCAACTAATCAACTCATTATTAATTTTTAATTGTCAATTACACATTTACAGAATTCACCGGTTAATCCTTCTTGTCAATAACCCAACAATTTAAAAACCTAATAACCTCTTAAACACTATACTTCTCATCTTTCCACCCTCTTATTTTCACTCTCCCTCTCACACTCGCACTTCCTAACCCAATTTTTATCTATACATTCTTTTAAAAGCGTATTGATATCTTTCTTTAACGCCGGATGGATAAAATCCGGCGCTATTTCCTGAAGGATCGCCAGAGTAAATCTTCTTAAATGCATCTTCGGATGCGGGATGATCAGTCTCTCCGTCTCGATCAACTGATCGTTATAAAACAAAATATC
>Ga0315532_1002249_pt1 | contig 13458 bp, 10 predicted proteins | sample SalMarWE160370MG_FD_203082 | JGI IMG/M metagenome (GOLD analysis project Ga0315532, IMG submission 203082) | Salt marsh sediment microbial communities from the Plum Island Ecosystem LTER, Massachusetts, United States - Salt Marsh Sediment WE1603-70 ... | reverse complement strand
TTGAAAGAGCTACCGCTAAATTAGGTATTCAAAGTTACTTCTCCAGAGTCAAAACCCCCAATGATAACCCGGAGATAGAAAGGTTTAATGAGACCTTAGAGTATGAATGGCTTTAAAACTTCAATCCATCTTTAGACCCTGAAGAGCTCAACCCCCGGCTAACTGAATGGCTTATAGAATATAACTTCACCCGCCCGCACCAATCCATTGCCTATCTTACTCCTATAGAGTATATTGAAAAAGAACTTGCTAAAATCCGTAGTCCAGTGTTACCTATGTGGTCAGCCAGCACAGGGGCTTGACAAGTGCCATTGGGGTAGTATAATAGTAATAGGCTATAAGTAATATATAGTGGGATGGAATAATGAATCGGCGAAGGTCTAATATAGAGATAATAGCTGATATGCTCAGAGTGGGGGAAAATGGCGCTGGCAAGACGGAGATTATGTATAGCGCCAATATGAGCTATGCCCAGATACAGAAGTATCTCGGTTTCCTCTTGAGCCACGGGTTCATCAACAAAGTGAAGGTGGGAAATCCTGCGGTTACCTATCAGGTAACGGACAAAGGAGGAGAGCTTCTTAAAAATATAAACTACATAATTGAAGTACTCGAGTTCCGAAATGGCAACGGAGCTTGAGTCTCGAATGTTGTGGAGTTACAGAGGGGTGCCTGGAAGTAGTGTGAGGTCACCCCTTTTAATATAAAAAACAAAAATCTAAGGAGTGTTATGATAGGAGCAGTATATGTCTGAAAAAAGGATGCTAATAGTAGATGCTGAGCTGGTGAAAAAAGTGGATGACAATCGTGGTGATATGGGCCGGTCTGAGTTCATCGACTTTCTTATTGATACTCAATTGAAGGAAAAGGAAGAAAGTAAAAAGCGAGACGGCGTAACCCGAGAAGAATTTCACCAGTTTCAGGAAGGAACGAAAGAGCTATTGCGCAATTTTCTGGAATTCTTTATCAGCTATGGGTTGGAGCTAGGCAAGCAACCTAGCGATAGCGAATTCGAGCAATTAGCTCAGAAACTGCAAAGTTTAGGTAGCTCGGCAAAAGTAAAAAGCTCCTGACTTTCTTTCCTCGCATTTTCCTCCGCAACCACATCCTCCACAGCTTCAAATAGAACTATCTTCTAGAACATAATCTCTTCCCAAGCTATTCCCAGCTTGTCATACTATCTTCAAGATAATGAAGTTCCTACGTTGTCATTCTCTGCGTAGCCAACGGTCTTAAAGAACTCTGAATGACACGGGGGAAAACAGGGGGATATAGATATGACAAGGCCCATTGATTTACTGCGACAGGGGAGGAAAGAGGAGCTATGGCAGATGTGCTGTGGCTTTATTTACCTCAACCTGGATCAGTTTATGGCTATCCAGAAGAGGCTGCTTCTGGAGGAGATTGAGCTATTAAAGAACAGCGAGCTGGGTAGGAGGGTGATGCGTGGCGCCATGCCTGAGACGGTGGAGGAATTCCGGGAGCAGGTGCCCTTGACCACTTATGATGATTATCTCCCTGAGCTTGTGGAAAAAAGGGAAGACGTATTGCCGACCAAGCCTGCCATTTGGGTGCATACCGTAGGCAGGGCTGGTGAGTATAACTTCAAATGGGTGCCCTTATCTGAAAGGTTCTTATATGATTTTGAGCGGGTGGCTGGTGGCGTTGGTCTTCTGGCCCTTTGCAACCCTCAAGGCGATTTTGCAGTGAAAGAGCACTTGAAAGCTCTGCCCACTATAAGTGCTCGAGATTATGGATCAGGTGTTGTTGGATACTTGATGCAACAAGCACTTGGCTGTGATTTCTTGCCTTTGAATTCCGATATGGGTGGGATGGCATTTCGGGAAAGGATAAAAGCTGGCTTTGAGGAGGCTTTATCTCAGGAGCTTGATGCTCTTGGCGGTTTGCCCTCTATCTTAGCTTATGTCGGTGAGATGTTTAAGAAGGGAGCAATAAATGTAGACACTCGTTTTTTACTATCGCATCCAAAAGCTTCCGCTCGCTTCATCAAAGGATTAATTAAGAGCAAGCTGGCTCGTCGCGCGATGCTGCCCAGGGACTTGTGGTCTGTCAAAGCGATTATTGGTGGCGGTATAGACAGCGCTATCTTTGGGAAGAAGGTAGAAGAGTTATGGGGGGGGAGGCTTTTGGAGATATATGGTGGTACTGAGGGTGGCGTTTATGCCACTCAGACTTGGGACCACGAAGGCATGACTTTTATCCCCAACCTCAACTTCTTCGAGTTCATTCCTGAAAGGGAGTGGTTCAAATGGCAGCTAGACCATTCCTATCAGCCGAAGACTGTCTTGCTGGACGAAGTGAAAACGGGTGAGAATTACGAAATAGTCATTACCAACTTCCATGGTGGTATTTTGACCAGGTGTAGAATTGGCGATGTAATCAGAATAACCTCACTCCGAAACGAAAAGTCAGGTGTTGATATTCCCCAGATGGTATTCCATAGCCGCGCCGACGACCTCGTTGATATTGCTAGTCTCGGTCGGCTGACAGAGAGAATAATCTGGGAGGCAATTGGAAACGCCGGCATTCCTTATGTAGATTGGGTAGCACGCAAGGAAATAATTGATAATAAACCTGCGCTGCATTTCTATCTTGAGCCTAGAGATGAATATATTGCCAGTGGGGAAGGGATGGCAGCAGCGATACGCGAGCAATTTAAGAAATTAGATAGGAAATATCGGTGTAACTTCTACAGCCTTATTGGCGATATGGAAACTGTGCTGGGCTTAAAGCCCTTAGAGGTTACTTTGCTCCCTCAAGGTGCCTTTTCCAGCTATATGGCTCAATGGCAAGCTGAGGGCGCCGATTCAGGTCACCTGAAGCCACCACATATTAACCCTTCGGATGAAATGCTTTCCTTACTCGGAGCACCCAAGGTGGCGGTGGAGGCTGTGCCGGCAACTGAAGCCGAGCGTGCCGCTGCTCAATGAGAGTTAAGCTTAAGGCGAAATAAAGGAGATGAGGAGATGTGGTCATGACAAGGCCGATTGAATTATTGCGACAGGGCCGAAAAGAAGAGTTATGGAAGATGTGCTGTGGCTTCATTGACCTCAGTCTGGAGCAACTTATGGCTATCCAGAAGAGCTTGCTTTTGGAGCAAATTGGGCTGTTAAAGAATTGCGAACTAGGTAGAAAGATAATGCGTGGTGCTATGCCTACCAGTGTGGAGGAATTCCGGGAACAGGTGCCTTTAACTACCTACACTGATTATTGTCCTGAACTTATAGAAAGAAGGGAAGATGTATTACCAGCCAAGGTTGTCAGGTGGGTGAGAACTTCAGGTACATCTGAAAAATCCTATGTTAAATGGATACCCTTTTCAGTGGACTTTGTTCGTGAATTGGAGAAAGTAATGGCAGCCGAGATTATTTTTTCCGGCTGCAATAGTAAAGGCGACCTCTCCAGGTTCAAGGAACATTTGAGGGTGCTTTATACTTTAGGGCCTCCAGAGTATGGAACGGGTTTTTTATCTTACGTAACAAAAGAAACAATCGGCTGCGACTTGTTGCCTTCCCAGGGAGAAGAGTTATCTTTTGAGCAGTGCATAAAGCTTGGCTTCGAGGAGGCTCTATATCGTGGCCTTGACGGTTTCGGTGGCATAACTTCGGCATTAGTCTATGTGGGAGAGCAAATTAAGAGAGGAGCGGGAAATATAAGCATCCGCTTTTTATTAGCTCATCCCGGGGCATTATTTCGAGTAACCAGAGGACTGGTTAGGAGCAAGCTGGCTCGCCGCCCGCTGTTGCCCAAAGACCTGTGGACAGTACGAGGTATAATATGTGGTGGCAGTGACGCCACAATTTTCAAGAAAAGGGTGGAGGAATTATGGGGCAGACATCCTCTCGAGCATTATGCCAGTTGTGAGGGAGGCCATTGCACTCTACAAACCTGGGATTACGAAGGCATGACTTTTATCCCCACTCTCAACTTCTTTGAATTTATCCCTGAAGGGGAATACTTCAAGTGGCAACTAGACCATTCTTACCAGCCGAAAACTGTTTTATTGGATGAGGTAAAGGCTGGTGAGAATTATGAAATAGTTCTTACCAACTTTCATGGTGGAGCCTTTGTCAGGTATAGGATTGGCGATATAATAAGAATAACTTCGCTACGAAATGAAAGGTTGAACATTGATATCCCGCAGATGGTGTTTCATAGCCGGGCTGATGACCGTATTGATATTTCCGGATTTGGGCGTCTTACCGAAAAAGTAATTTGGGAAGCGATTGAAAATAGTGGGATTCTTTATAAAGATTGGACAGCGCGTAAAGAAGCAATCGGGGATAGGGCAGTATTACATCTCTATCTGGAACTCGAAGATAATTATGTTACCAGCGAAGAAGCTGTAGTGGCAACTGTATACGGCGAGTTACAAAAGCTGGATAGTGTATATCACTATAACCAGTACAGGGCCTATAGTGACCCAGAGACTGTGCTTGGCTTGAAGCCTATAAAGGTTACCTTTCTCCCTCGAGGTGCTTTTGCCAGATACATCTCTCAACGTCAGGCTGAGGGCGCTGATTTGGGCACCATCAAGCCGCCGCATATTAACCCTTCGGATAAGGTCCTTTCCCTGCTGGGAGCTCCCAAGGTTGTGGTGGAGACTGCGCCGGTAACTGAAGCCGAACGTGCGGCTGCTCGCTGACAGTAGCATAGTTTAGAGAAAAACAGGATTCCTTGCCAAGACAAGGAGGGCGAGGTTTTAACCTAGTCCTTTAGTTTATCACCCTAAGCCCTTCGCAGATTCTTCGCCGGCAGCTCAGAATGAAAAAGGTGAAGCTTCAAGCTCGCCTTATGCTGGGAGAGCGGTGACCGAGAAAAACTAGTACTTTTGGGGGATTACTATAGTCCCTCTTGACAGCTTCCAAATTTATGTCAATAATAGCTTTATATTAACGTGATTTATAGAAATCACGACACAACAGTCATTACAAGGCACAAAGTGCTGAAGCGATCCCGTGAAGGGGCTCAGAATGACAGGTGAAATTATGTTGGGGGATTTAGGGGTTTGACTATATAAGGATAATATCATGAATTTCCATGTTGCAATTCCCTTAATTGCTACGATTGCTTATATCCCCTTATTTGTTATTTTGCTATCTAACCGTCCATGGCAACGAAGGCATAGGCTTTTCCTCCTATTCTTAATTCCTGCCATGCTGTGGAGCCTCAGCGGTTTTTTCCTCCGCAGCAGTCTTTTCATGCCACATATTCTAGCTAAAGTTATCCCCTGCGCCACTATCTTGATGCTAATTCAACTTCACTATTTTATCTCCTCCTTCTACCGATCTGAGCACATCAAAGTACCGTTAGCTTATATTTTCCTAGTAGTCACTCTTGTCCTGACAGGGTTGGACTATATCCCACAGAGCATTGAGGTCACTGCCGGAGGCGCCGTCATTGTTAACTATGGTATCTGGATGGTTGCTTTGGGCCTCCTTTTCTTATTCACTCTAGGCGTCAAGAATGTATATTCCCTGCTGCAAAGGTACAAGATTTCATCTGATGCCTCAGAGCGCAATCAAATTATGTATTTACTTGCTGCTATTGGCGTCTTGATAGTTTTTCTATTAGGCTCTTTCACTCCCCGTGGAGGGCAATATCCTGTACCTCATATTGGCAACTTTGTCACTGCCTGTGTCTTTACCTATGCCGTTGTCGCCCACCGGCTGCTGGATATCAGGGTTATATTCCGCCAAGCTTTTATCAACGTAATCCTCTATGGCGGCAGCGTTGGCATGGTGTTACTGTTTTTCAGCCTAGCTCACCGATTCGTCGGCTTTGAGATTAACTTTGCCTCTTTAGCGGTAACCATCGGCCTAGGAATTCCAGCTATCCTGTTTCTTGTTCACAAGGTGCGTGACCTTTGGCGAACTAAGGTGGAAGAAGCATTCATCGGGGCAAGATATCCGTATCGCAGGCAGTTATCTCAGTTTATCACCAAGATACACAATGTCCCCACCCTGAAGCAACTGGGCAGCGAATTTACATCACTGGTTGCTCAGTCTCTCGACTGTCGGAGAGCTTGTCTGCTTTTACCCGAGGCTGAAAACGAAGGTTTTAGCGCCCGATTTATCTACCCTCCTGTGGAGGATAATCCTATGGGGAAGTTGAAATTAAGGCAGGATAGTCCCATTGTGACCTGGCTGAAGCAAAAAAGCAACATATTGCCGGAAAGGAATCTCGCTATCTTTCCTGAATTTCAATCTATATGGGAGGAGGAGAGGGAAGAAATTCGATTGGCAGGGGTAAAGATATTTGTTCCCTTAATCAACAGGGGGGAGCTTGTGGCTGTTCTGGCAATAAGTGAGAGTCGAGATGGGAGGCTTTACGCCGTGGAGGACATTGATTTATTGGAATTTGTCACTACCCAGGTGGCAGCGAGCATGGAAAAGGAGTATTTATATGAGAGATTGAGGGAACAAGACGAAGAAATAACCATGGTTAATCGTTTAACCACAATCATGACCTCGAGCGTGAGCATTCAGATGATATTTGAAGGTTTCGCCCAAGAACTGAAGAAAGTGGTGAGTATTGATTGGGCATCAATTGCTTTAATTGAGGGAGACGAGCTTTACTTCATGGCTCTATCCAGCACCATGGGTTCTGCTTGGCAGGCGGAGGAGAAGATACCGCTTGAAGGGACGGCTACGCAGTGGGTGTGCCAGGAGAAGAAGGGCTTATATGAACCTGATTTGAAACGACATAGACGGTTCTGGACCGGGGAGTATCACTTGCAGCAGGGGTCTCGTTCTATTGTCTACCTGCCGTTGATTGTCACAGACCGTAGTATTGGCAGCCTGATTTTGGCCAGTCGCAAACCTGACGCTTACAGTCGCGGGCAAATAAAACTTCTGGAAAAGGTGGCTTTGCAGGTTGCCGCGCCAATTGAGAATGCTCAACTTTATGGTCGCATGGAACAAAGGGCTCGTATCGATGAGCTTACCGGGCTATTTAATCGGCGTCATTTTGAAGAGCGGCTCAAAGAGGAGATCCCCCGGCATTTTCGTTACGGTAATGAATTCTCCGTACTCCTGCTTGACTTGGATAACTTTAAGAGCTACAACGATATGCATGGGCATCCTGCCGGGGACATTCTTCTGAGCCAGATAGGGAAAATTATCAAAAGCTCTATCAGGGATGCTGACCAAGCTTTCCGCTATGGCGGCGATGAATTTGCTGTCATTTTGCCCCAGACAGCCAAGGATGATGCCTATGTCGTAGCCGAGCGAGTTCGAGGGCAGATTGCCGGGGGGATGGAGAAGGAGGCAGTTACTGTGACTTGTAGTATCGGCTTGGCTAGCTATCCTTCAGATGGAATGATACCCGGAGAGCTTATCACCGTGGCTGATACTGCTCTTTATTATGCCAAGCGGACTGGAGGCAATCGGGTCTACCTCTCCTCCAAGATTTTATCCGAGCCACTGGATGATGGGGGGATTAATGCCCGGCACAATGGTTTGAGTGCTGTTTATGCCTTAGCCTCGGCAGTAGAGGCTAGAGATCCATATGTCTATGGTCATTCTAGAAAAGTTAACACTCTTGCTGTGGTTTTGGCTGAAGCGATTGGACTATCGCCTGATGAGGTATCTAAGGTGAGCACTGCTGCTTTACTTCACGACATTGGTAAAATTGGCATTCCCGATAAAGTGCTTAACAAAAAGGGGGAGCTTAATGCAGAAGATTGGGAAGCGATTAAGGCTCACCCTAAGTTAGGGGCAAATATCGTCGGCAACATACCCAATCTAGTTCCCTGTGTAAGTAGCATTTTACATCACCATGAGAGGTGGGATGGTAGTGGCTATCCTAAAGGGCTGAAAGGCGAAGAGATTCCCATAGAAGCTCGCATCCTCGCCATAGCTGATAGCTTTGATGCTATGACTTCTGCCCGTCCTTACCGTCCTGCCTTGTCTCACGAGGAAGCGGTAAAAGAACTCAGACAAGGTGCTGGGATTCAGTTTGACCCCAAGTTGGTGGAGGCCTTCATTGGCATTATCGAGGCTGGACTTCCCGAGAAGGTGAAGACAGTTCAAGACTTATCCAGTGAGCAATCGGGTCAATAGCCGGGGATCTTTGAACCGCAAGGCAGGGCTAAAGCATCGCTCCTACAGTATTGAAGAAATCCTAAATCCCAGGCACTCAAGAGGAAAGTCCAAATACTAATATCCAAATCTCAAACGATATCAAATACTCAAAATTCCACGGACCCAAATGGTCTTGAATTCGAAATTTAGAAATTAGGATTTGTTTAGTATTTGGTGCTTCAAATTCAAGATTTGGAGCGGAGCGCCCTTATGATTTGAAACTCAACCAGCGGGTTTGCCATGCACCTTTCAGATGCTCGCAATGACATTAAGAGAGAGGCTCAGAATGACAAAAGCTAAGGGCTCACCAAAATGACGTCGGTGAACACTTACAAATACAGGGGCCACTACCCCTTCGCGTCCTAAGCAGGTATAAAGAATTTGTTACCTGGTTCAGAAGTAGTCATAACTGAGTCAGTCCCCGCCTCAGTTAATTTGCGCTGCAGCCGATAAATGCAACTTTTAAGTATAGCCAGCATAGGGTATTGACACATGACCTGCAACAGGGTATCATGATAGCCCGCAATGGAAGATCAAGCTAAAAGGAGGTGATAGCCATGGCCGTAGACGGCACTTACGACATTGAAATGACAACCCAAATGGGCAAACAGACTGCCAAACTCACGCTGAAATCCAGTGACAATGTGTTGAGTGGTACTCTTGCTAGCAGTCTAGGTACGGTTAATTTCGACGGCGGAAAAGTAGACGGCGATAATGTTGTCTTCTCAGTGAACGTCAGTGGTCCCATGGGCCAGATGAAATTGGACTACTCTGGAAAGGTTGAAGGCGACAATATCTCTGGTACGGTCCAGTTGGGGCAATATGGGTCCGCACCGTTCACTGGAAAGCGGGTCTAATAGAGCCCGTCGTACTGGCGTGCAGTTGCTCGTAACTATGTAGGCACAGGTTGTAAGTAACAGTACGCTGAGAATTTTGCCCTGCAACGAAGAGCCAGAGCCTGATTTACAGCTTACTCGTAGTTGTAGATTGCTAGCCTTTATTGTTGGTTTGGCAGGAGCTCTCTGTTCCCAAGAGATTTTTCGCAAGAGTCCTTTGCTGCAAGAATCAAGTAGACGTTTTCTGTAGTCTCCAGGATGCAAAGAGAGTAAGGGTCCCAAAAATCGACGGTTGAAATTGCTACCCCAGCTACAAGAAGCTCTCTTCTTGTATTAGACTAAATGGCGGGAATGAGACTCCCAAGAAGGAGCAACGATAGTTCAGCCGGAAGCTGAAATGGAAGAGTAGGGGTGATTTAAAAACTGAATAGCGATATTCAGGAGCGAGCTCCAAATTTTGGAGCTCGCTCTTCTTATTACTTATTATGCTGCTTTGACAGTTACCTGAATAAGCGGATGATAAGGTTCAGAATGATGGTAAGCACAATGCTAATTATAATGCAGGTTACTCTATGGGGAAGAAGAACTGAAAGCTCCCCTTTTGCAGAAATATGTCGCCGGGGAGCTTTCCTAAGAAAGGAATTCGCTGCCAGAAGAACAATAGCAAACCGAGGAAGGCGAAAAAAGCTCCGCCAAGAATTAGAATCTTGCCTATACTTTGCAAATCCATGCTAAGCCATTAGTATCAATTTTACCTTATTATGCTATCTTTGCTGCAATCTGGCCTGTATAATATTGGTAAGGAAGGAGAGGAGGTGGGCATGGTCGCCTCATACAGCCGGGAGTTGATGTTAGGTATCCCCCAGGGAACCTTGATTGACCTAGAGACTACCGGTCTTGACATGGGCCACGATGAGATAGTCCTTTTTGGCTACATTCAAGGGAGCCGCCTTGAGATAATTTGCCGGAGTTCGATAGAAGAAGCGCCGTTTATCGTCCAGCTTGCTGAACTTGTTCCGAGGCTCTCAAAGCCATTCTACGCCTATAATCTCTCCTTCGAGAAGGGATTTCTTCAAGCTAAAGGGATTACTATAGAAGGGATAGACTTATTTCAGCCCTGGAAGGAAAAAGCCGAGGCACTTTACCTGAAGTGGCCTAAATTGGACGAGCTCTTTTCTCATGCGGAGCATTATTTTAACGAGCCAGTGATAAGCGGCAAAGACGTCCCTTTGCTATGGCAAAGATTCATTTACACAGGGGATGATAACTATTTGCAACAAATCATAAGGCACAACGAGTCTGACCTGCTTAGAGAGCTATACTTGCTAGTGTATTATCGAGATAGCTACAAGGTTTAAGGGAACCAGGCATTGAGAACACTGAGAGTTTTTTCTGCTCTGGTAATTTGGGTGCCGCGGGCTTTCTACAAAATCCATGAGTAGCAGGTAGGTTTTTTCAAAATTTCCCCTCTTAAGATTAAGAGGGGAAAGGGCAGTTATGAAGGAAGGAAAAGGTCTCTATGCTTGGGGGATATTGTTCTCATAACCTCCTATATCCCCCTTACCTTAAGGGGGACACTGATAGAAAGGACTATTACCTTAAGTGGAGATACTAAAGGATTGAATGCCCATTTTAAGGGTGAACATTAAAGGAGAGAACTCTTATCCTAAGGAGGATATTAAAGGAGGCAGTCTTTACAGAGGGTGTTTGAAAATGGAGTGCGAGGCTTTAGCCTCGTGCTGCACGACCCTGAAGGGTCGCACTACAAAATTTACAGGTGAAAGGCTTTCAAAACGCCGGAAAGCGAACGGTAAATCAAAATTAAACAACCTGTTTTACCTTGAGGGGAATGAAGATACTCTTAATTTTTAAGTGGGAGCTTGCCAGAAAAACTGAACTATTACAATTTTGGAAAAGCTAAACTGTTACATCCGTAGGATAGCTTTACAATTCATGGTAGAATAGAAGCTAAATTGGAAAGTACTATGAAAAGGATTGGCGTCTTAACAAGCGGCGGTGACGCTCCAGGGATGAATGCCTGCATCAGGGCTATTGTCCGCTATGGCGCTAGCAACGGGCTGGAGGTCATGGGAATTCGCCGAGGGTACTGCGGCATACTGGAAGAGGACTTCGTAAAGTTAGGTCCTAGGTCGGTAGCCAATATTATCCACCGTGGGGGCACTTTCCTAGAAACAGCTCGCTGTGAGGAAATGAAGACCGAGGAAGGCGTAAGGAAGGCAAGCGAAATTCTGCAAAGGGAAGGCATCGAGGGACTGATAACTATAGGCGGGGATGGCACCTTTCGTGGTGCAACAGCCCTGGCCGAGGCTGGAAATGTAAAGGTGATTGGTATTCCGGGCACTATAGATAACGATGTCTATGGTACTGACTATGCTATTGGCTTCGACACCGCCATAAATACAGCTTTGGATGCCATAGATAAGATCAGGGATACATGTCAATCTTTACAGCGTCCCTTCTTTGTTGAAGTCATGGGAAAAGCCAGAGGCTTCATCGCTTTGGATGTGGGAATTGCTGGCGGAGCCGAAGACATTTTGATTCCAGAGTTGGAGACAAAAATAGACCAGCTTTGCCTTGAAATAAAGAACAGTTTTAATAGAGGTAAAAAATGTACTACCATTATAGTTGCTGAAGGAGACGAGGCCGGAGGTGCTCTTAGGGTTGCTCAGCAGGTGGGCGAAAGATTGAAACTGGAGTACCGAATTTGCGTGCTGGGACATGTCCAAAGAGGTGGCTCACCTACAGCCAGAGATAGAGTTCTGGCCAGCAAGTTAGGAGCAGCAGCTGTGGATGCTCTGGTTAAGGGCATGTCAGGTTACATGGTGGGGGAGTTGAAGGGAGATATAGCCGCCACCCTTCTAAGGGAAACCTGGGAGAAGCGGAAGGAATTGGATAGCGACTTGTTACGGTTGATCAAGGTTCTGGCTGGATAGGAATGTAGAAAGGCTTGATCTTACTTCTATCGATCTTTGTCGTGTTCTTCTCAAATAATACCCCCGGTTAACTTACTGTACACCTCACGATATCTTTTAGATGTTCTCTCTATCACTTCCGGTGGCAACATAGGCGCTGGTGGTTCTTTATCCCATCTTGAAGCTACTAGCCAATCACGGACTGGCTGTTTATCAAAGCTAGGTTGCGAATGGCCAACCTCATATTGGCTGACATCCCAGAAGCGACTTGAGTCTGGCGTCAATAGCTCGTCGATAAGAGATAATTGACCATTGACGAAGCCAAACTCGAATTTAGTATCGGCAATTATTATGCCCTTAGTTTTAGCATAATCCCGAGCATAGCAGTAGATAAGCAGGCTTTTTTGTTCTAATTCCTCAAAAAGGTTTTCAATGCCAAGGTCTTTTATGTCTTGACTGGTTAAAGGGCGGTCATGTTCCGTCTCGCCCTTAGTAGTGGGAGTAAAGATAGGTTGGGGCAATTCCTGACTTTCTTTCGTTCCCGAGGGCAAATGGATGTGACCAACTGTTCCAGTCTCTTTATACTCCGCCCATGCCGAGCCAGATAGATAGCCCCGAACAACGCATTCCACAGGTATGCGCTCGGCCTTAGCCACAAGCATAGAGCGGCCGATAAGAGAATCCGGTAACTCCCCCGGCTGGCTCGAGAGATTCTTCACTTCGTTCAGAACGACATTGCTGTCGATTACCTTGATAAGATGATTAGGTAGGATATTGGCTGTTTTCTCGAACCAGAAAGCAGAAAGCTGGTTAAGAACCTTTCCTTTGTCAGGGATACCGCAGGGCAGGACAACATCGAAGGCAGAGATGCGGTCGGTGGACACAATGAGCAGTCTATCACCTAAAACATAAACATCTCTTACCTTGCCACGCCGAAATAAAGGTAGAGCTAAGGTCGTATTTATTAAGACTGTTGGGCTGCCACTCATAGTTTCCTCGGCCCAGGCTATGATGTTCCCAGTAACGATTTCCAGTAACTAGGATTCAACGCCACACAACCTTTTTGCGTTGCTTTTCATTCTCTCTATATTAGCCCGTCTTCCAATCATAATCTTCTGAGCCATAGGTGATCCGGCACCATGCATCGATTCTGTCAAATAACATACAGCTCCTAAACCTACCGTGAGATTCTCAATCAGTCGTAGTACATGAATGCGATTTTCTACCGCAATACCATCGACACCCTTCAGGTATTTGGCGACATATTCGCCTATCTTGGGATGCTTAAGGTCTTTTTCGGAAGGCAGCGTTACTATTATGCCACCAGCGATGTCCTGGGCTAGTCTGGCTATGTCATAAGGAAATTTCGTCACGTTTAGTTTAGATACATTGGCCCTTAGAGTGTCTACAAAGTAAGTCCCTGAAGCCTCTTTGTGACCTTCGTAAGCACAGGCAAGACTGCAACACATCATAGTTTCATTGAGCTGAATCATGTCAATGATTTTGTCTTTAATATGAGAAGCTTTTGAAGTGCCTTGATACTCAGCGATTAATTGACTGGCGCCAATCAGGACATCGCTAATA
>Ga0315532_1002247_pt1 | contig 13465 bp, 10 predicted proteins | sample SalMarWE160370MG_FD_203082 | JGI IMG/M metagenome (GOLD analysis project Ga0315532, IMG submission 203082) | Salt marsh sediment microbial communities from the Plum Island Ecosystem LTER, Massachusetts, United States - Salt Marsh Sediment WE1603-70 ... | reverse complement strand
GCCGAATCGCCGCACTGCCTGCCGCCACTCCTCCTGCTCGCCCGGCAGAGCCGTGTCGCGCCACAGCGCCCACTCGTCCTGCGCCACCCCGAAGCGGGAGACGAACTCCCGCTCGTCAAACCCTTCCTGGCGCACGGCTCGTGCCACGTCTCCGATCATCGCACTGTAGGCATCGAGCACACTTCCCTCCGGCATCTCCGGGGGCGGCACGAACACGACCAGAGGGACGTGCCGCTCACGCGCCAGTTTGAGCTCGCCGTTCACTGTCCCCACGATGTCCACCACGAGCAGGATGGCTATCATTCCCCATACCACTTTCCAGAACCACGCGATAGGGCTCCAGAAAGTGGCGCTGATCCCTACCAGCGCCAGAATGGGTTCCCATTTGTCTTGCCATACCCGTTTGGCGATCTCAAGCATCGTGAACCCCCACCCCGGTCCTCCCGCCCCCCCCGGTCCCCCCCAACTTTGGGGGGGAAGGTGGGGGAGGGAGTTTTCCAGCACCGCCTGGCTTCGACAGGCTCAGCCGAACGTTTGCGGCGGTGCCTTCTTCGCCCCCGCCTGACGTTGCTCTCGTGCCCGGTCCCGCACCGCCTGCAGGTTCAGCAATTCCGCCACCTCGTAACGCGGTGGCGTGGCCTCTGCCGCCGGTCGAATGCGCAGCAGCGTAGGGAAATATCCCATCCGCCCATGCAATTCGGCCAGCAAGACAGTGGCGAGCGGGGCCAGCCCTGGCGGGTTGACCAGCAGCGGCAGCGTCTGCCACTCCTCGGCGCTCAGCGGTACCTCGTCCACCAGGGCAGCCACCTGGGGTTCTATCGCCTTCTCCACGTCCGCGTGGGCGGGCACGTCCAGCACCCGCGCCACGGGTTGCCCGGCCCGGACCTCGATCTGCATCCGCTGCGCTTCCGTCAGCGGGTGGGCGAAGTTGACGACGGTAACGCCCTCAGCCATCGTTGCCCTCCAGCAGCGGTGGCCAGGCGATGTTGACAGGTTGGTCGTTCTGAGGTACACTATTCATAACCATTGCCAACTTATGGCGTGGAGCACAGAGAATGAACTCACTTGCCCAGATCACGCTCAGTGGCCCCGTGGCGGCCGGCCAACAACTCGACATCACCGTAACCGTCCGCGCCCGCATCGAGGTGGACGCTGAGACCGCCCAGCGTAAGGCCACCGGTTGGCTGGTGAGCGAGGTTGGCAATTTACTCATCGGTGACACTCCCGCGTTGGTGATTGCCGACCGCGCGGTGTGGCGTGTGCCGGTGCTGCTGACCTCCCCCTCACGCGGTGTAATCGGGACCGTCGGTTCCGTGGACGTGGACGCGCAGACTGGTGAAATCCTGGCCGACGAAACGCTGGGACGCCGGATACTCAAAGATGCCCACCAGCAGATTGCCCGTTCCGCACCGGCCCCAGCAGAGTGAAGCCAGTTGCCTGGCGCCCTTACCTTAACGTCGGATCCTCCGCGTCTGGCCCATACCGTGGGTGGTCTTGCGCCCCGTGCCGCAGAACTCGGCATAGTCGGCCAGGGCGTTGAGTTGCCACACCAGCGCCTGGTTCAGCCACCGCGCCTTGGTGATGACGAATGTTACCTCTCCCACGAACCCTACAAAGGGTCTTCCACGGCCCAGGTTATGTTTCTCCGTCCGCAACCGATGCGCATCAATCGCCACGTTGGTAAGCACTGTTTCCATCAATGATGTGCTGATACGCCGGTCTGGAGGCGCAAAGTCGTTCCATCGGCTCAACCAACTCTTAAAGACGGCGACGGGTTCGGGCAGAGGAGAATCCAGGTTACCCGCGCTAAAGGTAGTCGGTGAGGTAAACTTCATTTCGATGTAGTCGGCTGGACGAGTAGCAGTCAGCAGCAAGTCATAGCTATGATGTATGACCTGGGCATCGGGCCAGCGCACGGGCCAGGTGCGCCCGTTCAGATCGAGCACACCCACAGCCTGCACGCCGGTCCACAGCGGCTCCCAGAGATCATCCTCCAGCAGCGTCACCCGCCAGCGCCAGTCTCCATCGCGGCCTTTCTCCAGCGCCGAAAGCGTGAACGGTTTGCGCACGGGACGGTCGTGGATAACGTCTCCCAGGCCAGGATAGGCTGCACCCATCCACCGCATCAGGTTGGCGTACAGGGTGCGGTAGAGGTTGGGCGGCGGTGGTTGGTCACCGCCCGCGATGGGGAATTCGATGGCGTAAGGCATAATCATTCCTGGCCGGGCTTCGTCCGGGTTGGCCTGTGGCCCGGATGCGGCAACGCTCGCAGGCCAAGGCTTTGCAGCGTGTGGTTGATCGCCGTCCGCACCGCTTTCACCTCGTGGGGAAACCAGGCCCGCAGCACAGGGGCCAGGTCGCGCCGGCCCCGCTCGCCGATGGCCTCCAGCAGCATGAACTTGATATCCCGGTTGATCGTCTTCAGCCGGGGCCAGACCTGCCCTGGCTGTCCGGCCTCCTGCCAGTCCTCGAACCAGCCCAGCAGCCGTTCCACCCACAACTTCTGGACTCGTTCCCACCCCTTCTCCGAGTGATAGAGCAGGGGAATGCCGTTACGGTTATGTTCCAGGCGCAGCCACCTGTGATGGATGCACCAGTCTATCTTGCGGGTGATCTGGTCGGCGGTCAGATGCCGGAGAGCGCCATAATCCGGCAACTTGTCCCACTCCCATTCCAGCGCCTTCTTGCTGCGCGATCCGTTGAGGATCAGCGTCAGCCCACTCCGGCCAGCCTGGTCAATGATACCGTCCGCGGCCATCAGGATAGCGTCAATCTCCTCCTGCGCCGGCGCTTCGGCCGGCAGGACGAGCGTTACGGGGATGGGTGGGCGTCTACGACGGCGGGGCATAGAAGCACCTACCTTTCACAACAGCGTCGCGCACTTGCCCTCGATGGGCGCGGTCGGAGACTGTGCCCTGTTCGCCCCGGTCAGGAGATCGGGGCGAACAACGGGCGTCAGCGGCGAATCCGACCGCGTTCATCCATCAACGGCAGTCCAGCGTCATCAGCAGACAGGTCCAGCGGAATAGGCTCGTCCCTGCGTTTGTTCCCTACAAACCACTTAAAATTCTCCCCCTTCTCGGTAGGCACTTCACGTTCTCGCGGATAATGGATAGCCGAGATAGTGGGATCGCTGAACAAGTCCCGCAGTTCTTCCAGCAGGCCGTCGAAAGACGTGCTGTATTCGATTTGCATTGCTTTCTTGAAGGCTTCAATCAAGCCTTCTTTGCCCACTGGCGGATCCTGCCAGCTGTCGGACGATAGGTCCGAGTATCGCTTTTCTGGACTCAGCGCCTTCAGGTGGTCAATCTTGAGCGTCACCGAGCCAAACCCCAGGGGTTTGCCGTAGCCCAGACGGTGGTGCATTCCTTCCTCAAGTTCCAGAGCCCAAAGGAGCGCTCCCAGTTCGAGCGGGTGCAAGTTCTCGAACTCCAGGGCGAATGTAAACTCAGATCCTTCTTTCACCACGCCGCGCACGGTGCGGTTCTGGTCATCCTGCACGTCCCCAACTCGTTCATACTCATACTTTCCCCCTTCACACTTACTGGGCTCCTTTCCGTGGTGGCGATAGAACTTACGTCCGCGTAACTGGGCGTTGGGGGTGTCATAGTCCACGCGACTGTCCGGCTCCCCATCTTTCAGGAGATAGAACTGCGTAGTCGTCGGCTTGGGACTGGAAAGGATGGACAAGATGACAGGTTTTTCATACCGTTGTACTGTTCCATCTACCCCTGTGGCATGGGTCAAGCGAATGCGACCGGCATAGGCTGTACGCACCGTTGATGCAAGCTTCTCACCCGGCTGCACCTTGCGAATCCAGCCAAAGACCCTGCAAGCGGGACACAACTGATTGTAGCATCGGCACTTGTGGAGATCGCTGTTCTCCGGCAAGACACCAGGATCAAGCAAGTCGCCAATGCTATGATCGTATCCCACACGCGGTATAGAAACCGGCGCGATGAATTCGACCTTGGGGTTTTCAACTGTATCGCTCAGGTAAGCATAGACAAGCGTTCCATCGCTCAGTTGGCTGGCCTCTTTTGTATAGATAAATCGGCTGAACCCGGCCTCCTCTTCGCTGATGGGGATACCAGGTGACTCGCCACGTTTGTCGACTTGCTTGGCATGACGTTCCTGGTAGTCCCTGATGAGATTCTCATAGGCGTCACGGACAGACTCGGGTAGCTCGATGTACTCTGGGCCGACAGTATTTTTCGGATCACGGAAGAACAATCGCTCGCTGTGCTTCGGCTCAATGTTTTGATTGGTGAGGCATAGCCACCCACGCACCACACGCTGGCCTCGATTAGGCTTGCAAATGCGCTCAAGGCCGTCAGGCTTCCGGCTAACCTCCAACACGTCCCAGAAACGGATGCTGGGAAAGGGATGTTTCCTTGGAGCCAGGAGCGCGTAGCACTCAGAGCCATGTTGAAGCCCCTTTAAGTCCACCTCTGTCCCAGGCCGTGTGCGTTGCTGGAATTCTTGGACTTCAGATTTTCGCGATGGATTGGACAACGTGCCGCTGGGCTTCATAGGCCGATAGCGATGTACCCAGGCGGCATACTGCTTTCCTCGGGGTTCACTGCCCACCTGGAGAGGTGTCGTACCCGCGAGTAGGTGCAACTCCCATTTACCCTTGTGCTTCTCGACGCGTCCTGGAACCAGTTGTGGTGCCAGCCGCGTGTCGAAACGATGACTGAGCCGCTGATCGCTGAAAACAGAGAAACACGAGTTTGTCACCGTCTCGAATACCGAGCGGATCATCCCCCGCAGGCTGCTGGCCGGAATGGCAGGCTCGCCGTCGTACTCGAAGAAGCGGAAGGTCTTGTGCTTGTTCTCCCCTACCTTCACGGCGTGTGAGTCTGAGATAAATAATGGTGTCACAGCCGTCACACTGCAGGTGATACGTCCGGTGAGCAGGCCATCCACGTACCGGTCGTGAGGTGGCGGCGGGCAATTACCCAGAACCTGGCCATTCTCCCGCGGCTGGGACAAGGGGCGCACAAAGTTGTAGGGGTTCAGGAAACGGTAGCCTCCCGGCCTGGCAGGTGTGACCTTCCTCCGCGGTTCCTCAACCGGCCTTACTGGTTCCATCCCCGCAGGCCGCACGTTCTTCGCTTCGAGTTTGCCCTTCCTTCCAGGTCCTACTTCAAAGGTCACGCGGTTACCCTCCAGAGGCTCGCTCCCCGATGGCCCGCGCCATTGGTTGATGTGGATGAAGAGATCGCCTCCTTCATCTTGCTCGATGAAGCCATACCCCTTGCGGACGTTGAACCATTTGATCGTTCCTTCAGTCATTGTACGCCTCCAATCCCCGCAGCCAGACGGCCAGCGTCCGCCCAGCCTGCGTGTACTCGTAGTAGCGCACCTGCACCCGCGCCGGAGCGCCGTCCACCGGATAAGTCAGCGCAGCGCCCGCCGTCCGGTCATCGAACCACTGGGTCTGCCCCTCCTTGCGCTCGCCCCATAGCAGCGCCGTCCGCTCGCGCCGGTAGACCAGGCCGGTCTCGTCTCCTGGCCAGTTCAGATTGTCGCCCTTCGGGGCGTTTTCCTCCTCGCCAACGTAACGCCAGAGGAACCGGCTCCCGTCACGGCGGACGTTCAGGTCACCGCCCTCGCCGAAGAGACGCGCCCGCTCCAGCCGCTCAAGTTGCTCGGAAGGCCCATCGTTACCAATAGTGCAGCGATCGGTAAACTCCCAGATGCGGACATCCATACTGGAGAGATTGAGCCCGCCTAGCCATCGCGGCAACTCCGTTTCGGGGCACGTTCCACCAGCGATGGTTGGCCAGTCGCCAGGCTCGATTTTGTCGGCCTCCATCTCGGCCTTCAGTTCCTCGAAGTCCACAGCCTTTCTTTTCTCGCTCATTGCCCTTCACCTCGTCTATAGATGTGATCCACCACGCCGAAGTAACTGTCGGCGGGCAGGCGCAGTTCTTTGGGCCGCCTGTATGCGCCCGGCTTGTCCTCATTCAACTTGTCGTTGAACTCCTGTACCCACTGGCTCTGCCTCTCTCGCAGTGCCGAATCGTTGAAGGGGAATGTGTCCACGACGAAGATGGACGCTTGTCCCTTCTGCACCTTGCTTGCATCCAACGTCGCCAGGCGCAACGTGCCCTCGGTGATCTTGACCTGCCCGAACCCCTTGGCAGCACCAAAGCCAACGCGCAACCAGCCCTCGGCCAGGTCCCGCAGGGCCAGCGTCAGCCAGCCCAATTCCCACTCCTCGGGATTCTCCAGGAACATCCGCACCCGGAAGGCCGGCATCCACAACGCCAGCGCGTCGAACTTGAGGTGCTCCGCCCCGCCGCCGGTGAAGCGATCAATCGCCAGAAAGTCCAGCATCTTGTACACCGGCAACCCATCGCCCGCGTAGGGTGCATCCTCGACGATCAGGCGGCTGCCGTTACGCGTACTGCCGAACAATTGGCAGGCCAGGCAGAGTTGCTCTGGTTGCACTTCATCGTTTGGGTCTTGCCCCGCTGCTTGCAATAGGCTATCGCAACACTCCAGCGCTACACCATCACTCTCGCGGCGGGTGCGGCGGGCCAGTGGGTCGCAGGCCGGGCAGTGCTCCAGAAAATACTGCTCCGGATCGTCATGGCCTTGGTCTACCGCATCGCGCGTCACCAGCGTGCGGGCGATGCGCTCGGCGTGTGATCGCAGCACGCCTCGTAGCCCGGCTCCGGTGAGCATCGGCTTCGTCCAGTCACCCAGCGTCGCCAGAAGCGGCGCGTGGTCGAAGCCGCTCAGCCCGGAGGCAGTGGCGTCGTTGGTCAGAAGCGGCCCCTCCGCCTGGAGGGTGAACTCCCACTCGGCCCAGCCGCGGGTGATGGGCAACTGTGCTGCCTGCTGGGGGGCAAGCATTTTGATGTGCTCCGTGGCTACGTCCAGCCGGTCTTGCAACCAGCCTTTCACCTCCTGTGCATTCTCCCAGGGCCGCGGATCGCGTAGGAAGGCCACCAGTTCGTCGGGATCGTCCAGATCGCGTTCGTAATAATGCACATCCTTCAGCAAGAAGGCCCCCAGTCCCCGGGCCACATCGCCGCCCAGGTGCAGCCGGCCGGCCTGCCATTCGGCCAGCGCCACGGCCAGCAACTGCTCGTCCTCCATCCGTTCGTCCGAGGCGTCCTCCCGCAGTTCCATCCGCAGCGCGAACTCGACTCCGGCAGGCAGCACTTCCAGGGCAAACTTGGCTCCCACCGCCCGCGCTGCCGCACCGGTGGCGCGGTCAATTCCCACGCCGTCACGGATCAAGGTACTGGCTTCCGAACCCTCGATCAGAAGGGTGTTGAAGACGAGCAAGCGGGAAGCGGCGCTGGTACTGCCCGCTTCGTCGCTGGGCTCTACGTCACCGAAGAGCCGGCAGACCCGGCAAGTGCAGCCTTTCTCACCGTCGCCCGCACGCACAGGGCCACGGAGCGCTTTACAGATTCCGCCACCCAGCCGGGGAGCCAGGCGGGTGAGCATTGCCCGCAGCGCCCCGGCGATGGCCGTACCGGGGATGAGTATGTTGCCCTGCGTGTCGCGCCGCAGCAGGGAATCGGCCAGTTCGTTCCCCTCGCCACTGCCCACGTGGACGGCAGTGCGGGCAACCAGTTTTCCCGTGATGACTCGATATTTCATCGCTCCTCCTCCTTCTGACCGGCGACTTCGGCCAACCGGTCGGCCAGCATACGGATGCCCAACGGCCAGCAGGCCCGGTCTTCTTCCTGCAACTGCTCTAACACTTTCTTGACCAGTGCGAGCCCCTTGGTGCCTACCAACCGGTCGGGCTTCTCTCGATCGCCGTATTCCTCCTTGCCCCCCACACATTCGATCAGTTGGTTGTCGGGCCGGCCCAACTTCTCCATCTCTGCCAGCAGCCAAGCGATGTCCATGTGCTGGTGCGCGCCCAACCAGCGGGCCAGCGCCAGGAAAGGCTCATCCCGGCATCGCTCCCAAGTCTGGTCGGCCAGACGCTCCTCCCAGTTGTGCTGGAACGTCGCCTGGAGGCTCTCTGCTCGCCCAGCCAAGTCCACCACAGGAGGGATGGTAACCGATGTCTCGGTCAGCCCGGCGCAATTCTTGTACACCGGATGGTCGAAAGCCACCTGCCCATATCCCTCGTTGCGGCGCAGGCCGATGCCCTTCCGCTCGACTCGCGCCAGCGCTGCCAGCAGACCCTCTTCGGGCTGCTCTACGACGCGCAGCCGGACGCTGGAGCCGGCCGCCAGCACCACATCGCGCCAGCGAGGCAGCCGCAACTGCGTGTTGAAGCCGTCAACCACCCGCGTGGCGGCGAAGTCGCGCCCTTTCACCACCATGACCTCAAAGCCCAGTTCGCGGCTCAGCCACCTATCCTCGAAGCCGGTGGCGAAGCGGTCCCAGGTGTCGGTCACAACCGCGTCGGTCAGCAGCGTCAGCGTCAGTTTTTCCGCGTCCTCGTTCACTCGTTTCTCGAGCGACTGTTGAATCCACACTGACGGCTCATCGTTAAGTCGTTCCAGCCACAGCATCACTTGTCCATAGCCCCGGCGCATCCCTTTGCCCAGCCGCAGCGGGATGGGCTTTTCCTCCGCCAGCCCCGTGAACTTCCCCAGCAACTCCCAGGCATCTTCGTCCGCGCATACCAGTTCGCCGATGAAGTACTGGCCCGCCTCCAGCGCCACGTACTCGAACAGTTGTCCCTCCCCTACTCGCCCGGTCTCCGGTTCGACGCGGATGTGCATCTCACTCCGCATCTCGGGCTTGAACCGCTCCGGCTTGAGTTCCCGCAGGCTGAAGAATTCCTCCCGCACTCCCTTGACCGGGCTCTTACACGTCTCTTTCCTACACTTCTCGATCCGCTCTTCCTGCTGCGTGCCCCATTGAACTGGGTGGTGGCGATAGACTTTGCAGGCAAAGCCGTCACGAGGCACGGGGAAGGCAGGGTAAAAGCGCCCGCTCTTATCACGGAACAGAGGGTACAGGGTGGGGAAGCGCACGGCGCCTCGGAGGAACAGCGCGATGAATGCATCGTAGGTTATCTTATCCTTCAAGTCGAAGCAGTCGGCGGCACGGGCGGCCAGTGCGCCCCGTAGTGTCTTGCCTGTGATCGCCGGCTGGCTCTTGAACTGGTTTCCGGCTGAGGCCCGCTGGGCGATCAACAGCGGTTCGTCGGCGCGGGCCAGCACCCTAAGACGCACCTGTTTTCTTTCGGCTGGCTCGCTGCGGCCCCGCTCCAGACGACTGTGCTTCGATTTGTCTAACTCCTGCGGCTCGCCTTTCAGCCACCGTTCCTCGAAGCGTCGGAGCAGCCATTCCTCCGGATTGTCGCCCGCGTCCGCTCCTTCGACCGCCGTCAATGAGATGAGACACTCTCCCTGTCCCCGGCGGCGGGAGCGGCCCAACTGGCGCACGAAGCGCGCCGCCGCCACCAGCAGGGCCGCTTCGTCCAGCGCCGCTTCGTCCGCAGCCGGGCAGGTGGCGCTGAACGTGAAGGTCAACTGACCACCGTGCTCTTGAGAGAACAGTTGGCGCGGCGCGGCCCGGCGTGTGCGTGGATTTACCCGTACCCGCATCACCCGCTGGCTGGCGGTCTCCTCCAGCCTGTACGGTGTCCCGGCCAACCGCTCCTGGCCCACCGGTCGCGCTGACCCAATACGCCAGCGTTTCATCGTGCGCGGGGTGCCGAACAGCCGGCAGATGGGACACAGTTCAGGGTGTTTGCCGGGATCATATTGACCACAATAACGCTGTTCCTCATCGCCTTTACCCGACTCCTGGCATCGTTGCCATCGCTGCAGCGGTCCCTGCTGTAGCAAGCGCCACAGCCCGTCGCGCAGAAGACCATTCAGGATGGTGCCCCGCAACACCGGCACGTTGTCAGCATCCCGTGACAGCGCTGAGTCAATCTCGGTGCCCAGCCCATATCCTGCCCCGACGTGATAGTCGGATTCCAGTTTCAACCGGAAGGTCAATTTTAGACTCATCGCTCGCCTCCCTCATATTCGCTCTTGGAGTGATCCAGATTCAGCGCCCACTCCCAGACACGCAGCAGGTCAGGCATACCGTGGCCCCGCCGGAATTCTTCATCACTCTTACGTTCAACGCTGTACCACTCCTCTAACTTTGCGCCGCCCAACTCCTCCAACGCAACTCGCACAGGATGTTTCCCTTCTTGTGCCCAGTCCCGTTCGATGCGTTCCAGGAGATACCGCAGGTCTTTATCCCAGTGTTGCAGCGCCTCAATGCTGCCATCTTTCGGTACTTGACCAAAGTGGGCCCGCAACTGAGAAAGGCGGCGCGAAGGAAGTGTAAGCCGGTAGCGCCAGTCCAATAGCGCGTTAATGGGCAGCCCCCATCCAGATGGCACTTTGCCATCGGCCACCCAATAGGGACGCAGTGTGGGGCGTCGCCCGCCGGTCAGTTCCTTGGGCGCGGCCTGGCTGCCCAGCACGGCCTCAAAGTCCACCGCCGAAAGATGCGTTCCCGTTCTCGCCAGTGCCTTGACCATCCGTTTGGCGGCGGAGAGACGCTCCTCGCCGATCTGGTGGGCCAGGTAGTAGGGATAGTTGGCCTTACAGATCACCACGGCGGCGGTCATCGTGATTTCGTACGGTATTCCCTGCCCCTGTGCGAACTTTGTCATCTCGCTCTGGAAGGTTGCGCAGAGACGACGGGCGATGTCGAGCGCCCAGGGAGCGGGCACCAGCGCGAAGAGGTCGTCGCCGCCCATAATCAGCGGCAAGGCCGGCACGAACTGCGGCCTTCGATTGGCAGCCGGATTGCTCATCAACAGACGGATCGGCTCTGCCAAAGCCTCCCGTAGCACATCGTCCATCTTCCCGGATAGTTCCTTAGCCTGCTCCTTACCACACTTTCCGAAGACCTCGCCCATACCATTGCCGTCTGCGATGATGTAGGCCACATAACCTCGGACATCATACTCCCCCACTGCATCGGCCTCGTGGGGCCAGTCCATCTTAGGAAGCGCATCTTGTCCCACGACCGCTTCGTAGAAGGGTTTGAGAAAACCGCCCAAACCCCTCTCCACCCGCTCGGCGGCCTTGGCCCGGCAGGAGGGACAGAGATAGAACGCCCTTTCCTCTTCCTCGACGCGGGCCTCGTGCGCCACCGCCAATCCCACCCCGCACGATTCGCAGAAGGCGATGTAAGGAATGTGCGGTGTCATCACAGCAGGCCCCCGGCGCTTGGCCTGGCGCAATCTCTCACCGGCCTCTTCGCTGGCCGGCCCGTAGCCTGCCGTAACCTCCACTGGTTTGGCGACACTCAGCGTGCCGCCTGTGGCGCGGTTGTAAGCCTCAGCCAGCGCGGCCCCAAATTGCCGGGCAGCCGCCTCAGCCTTCTCGCCATCCTCGTTCTCGAATTCCACGTAGAAACTGCCGCCGCCGCTGGTGATAACATCCACCTGGGCCTCCAGTCCGGGGACTAACAGCAACGGCTTCTCTTTGACCTCTTTGCAGAAGCGACTCAATAATTGGCTGCCTCCTACCACCTCGCGCAAGCGCGACGAGCGGAAGAGGAGATACTGTATGCGATCCGCTTCAGCAGCCAGTAGATACTTCATAAGAACACCTCCTCAGTCCAAGAGATTGGGGGGCAGAAAGGCATCCGCCCCGCACAGTTCACACAGTTCGCGCCATTCCAGTGTGTGCACTACCACGTCAGGCAGTGACCCCACGGCCCAGTGCTCCCGATAATCGTCCAGATTCCGCCGCGCCACATCGGCGGCACCCTCAGCAATGCTGCGCGGTACCGAGAGATAGGTGTGCACCGTTTTGTTGCGCAATTCGATCACGGTTTGCAGGTCGATGGCACACCCATCCCAGAACAAATTCAGTTTCTCAACATCAGGGGCTAATGAGACCTTCGCTCCACGCCCAAGCGGTACTCGCTGTTTGCCCATAAGCACCTGCAGCATAGGCCCTGCAGCGGCCCTTTCGACCAAGGCGTCAAACGGGAGCAGCGATTGGCCCTGTGGTGCGACTAATTTCTCGTCGCGCCACAAGCGGGACAGGCGGGTCTTGAGCAGTACCTCGTTCAAGGAAGCCGCACGCAGCAATGCCGAACGATAGTCCTCGTTGTACTCGATCAACCGCTCGATACGCGCCAGTTCATCTTCGGCGTAGACCACCAGCCAGTCAGCATGGCAAAAGATCGAGTTGGCAGGATCTCCCTCACCGCTGGTCAGTCTTCGATGACCGTCAAGCAGTTTCTTTGCTGCATCCTGAGCACCCAAGGTCTCAGATGTATAGGGCCAGAGGTCGCCCAGTTCCTCAACGGCAGTAGGCGGCTTGAAGTTGAGCCCCTGATTGCGTATCGCCTGCGCCTCCCGTTGAGCCGCCTGGAAATCGCCGCCGTCCCATAACTCATAGCAACGCAACACGGCCACCAATCTCTCCGTCGCGGCAACGTGCTCCGGCCCAAAATAGGGCTGACCAGACCCGGGTAGGGAGCCTTGCATCACCGGGATGATCTCCTCCTTGAGCAGCCTCCGGGCCTCACGGAAATGGTAGGAGTTGTACAATCGCTGGACGCGCTCCCAGTCACGCAGGGCAAATGCAGTGTAAGGATTCTCAAACAATCGGATATGACATGCATAGCCATACGGCCTGCCGTACCTCGTGCTGTACACTGTGTCGCCAAAGTCCACATAGGAGACAGGGACATCGGCATAGGCTGCGTAGAGGAAAGCACCGGCCACCATGCTCTTCTTAGCCCCGGTGATGTCAACGACCACGCCCTCCCGGTCACGCACCTGCTCGACCAGTGCTCGGAAGACGGCGGTCGGTTTCGCCTGCACGATGACCTGGTGAATGCGCTCGTCTGGGACCCGTCGCTCTTCCGGCAGTAGAGATAGCAGGTCGCGGAGATCCTTCGCAAAGTCCCCGCCAGAGGTCTCCTCGCCGTACTGCTGGTTGAGGATCAGCAGCAATTCCTGAGGCTTGTAAGCCCACACGGATTGCAGCAGCGGCTCGATAGAGTGTCCCACCAGAAGCACCAAGGTGTGGCAGGGCTTCGGCGCGGGCTTCCCTTCCATCTCTAGCGGAAGCAAATCCCTCACGTATTCCCGCCACACAGGTTTACGATGCCGATAGTTGCGCCGGAGTCTCTCCTAGTACGCTTCGGTCTCCTTCTTTAATCTTCGCTCATCGTAACCTTCGGGCATCTTTTCTTCTCACTCACATCTGATCACCACCATAACACACAATCTCCAAGTTGTCATCGGCAGTTCTTCGCAGACGACCTACGTAAACAGACGGAGCCGGGCGACAGCATACGCTGCCGGTACCGGCTCCGAGGTGTTCGTGTTGAGGCTTTCGGGCTGTAGCGAAGCATCTGTGGGACGCTCCTCGCTCCTGCCCAGATTGTCGGGCGGGCTCTCTCTGTTGAAATCGAACGCGAATGCTTTCTCAGGGACGGGACGCAAGGCGGGCTTCCCTGGGGGCTACGTTGTGATGAGAGCAAAAAGCCGCCCGAC
>Ga0315532_1002244_pt1 | contig 13474 bp, 11 predicted proteins | sample SalMarWE160370MG_FD_203082 | JGI IMG/M metagenome (GOLD analysis project Ga0315532, IMG submission 203082) | Salt marsh sediment microbial communities from the Plum Island Ecosystem LTER, Massachusetts, United States - Salt Marsh Sediment WE1603-70 ... | reverse complement strand
CCGCTTTTTTATGCGGTAGCAATGGCTGAGAAGGTAGTGGTTGTCGTGGACGAGCTGAACTCAACATTGGGCGAATGCCTTGTTATGCTTCAATCCGCAGGCGTAACAGGCGGCTACTTCATCCTTATAAACTACATACCGCAAGAGAAAATTACTCCGTTAATCAAAGGCACCAGCCTGGAAAAATTCGAGTTCATCGAAGACAACCCAGCTTTGCTTAAGGAACGTTGCTTGGCTGAGGCGGCGCAAAAAACGGTTTCTGACGCGTCAAGTGTTGCTGGAACCGTTCCGGTGGACCACGCGTTCAGCGTGAAAGGCGTGGGAACGGTAGTTCTGGGCTTGGTGGCTAAGGGCGCAATCAAGAAACATGACATCCTGAATATTCTGCCTGGAACCATGACCACTCAGGTCAGGTCAATACAGAAGCATGATGACGAATTTGACTCGGCGTCTGAAAGCGACAGGGTGGGGTTAGCGTTGAAAAACGTTGAAGTTCAAGACGTTGACCGCGGCACAGTGCTCACAAATGACCCTTCAGTTAAAACATCCAAAACGCTTGAGACCCAAGCTTTTCTGGTCAAGTACTGGTCCACCCCGCTTAAGGCGGGCATGGTCCTGCACTTGGGGCATTGGATGCAGTTCCTCAACTGCAAGGTTGAATCCGTCACAGATGAGGGCGACTGGCGCAAACCAACTTTGACGTTGACTTTGGAGAAGGGTCTGGTGCATTACCCGGGTGACCAAGCTGTTTTGGCGTATCTGGAAGTTGGCAAACTGCGCGTAGCAGGCACAGTCACATTGCCCTGAAACGTGTCGCGTTCACGGCTTACTCTGCTGGGACTCCACGCCAATCTTGCTTCTCAGCGTAACCATGTACGCCGTCAAGCCTTCTATGCACTGGACCTCTTTTCCCACCAAAGCTGAAAGCTTGCGCCAGAACTTGACGTCGGGTTTTATTTTCCCTCTTTCAAGACTATGCTTTAGGTGTTTTGTTCCTTCTTTTCCGCGTCTGTCAAAATCCAAGAGAAGAATTACTTCAGGCACGCTCAGCTTCTCTATTTCCGAAACTGCGTCCAGAAAGGATTTTCCGCCGGTCTTAACCGTCAGCATCGTGCCAGCTACACCCGAAGCGCGAAGAGCTTCAACGTCCTTTTTCCCCTCCACTATGATGGGCGTTCCTTTCGCTGACGCTTCCGCTAAAGACTCAAGGAGTTCAAGAATTTTTTCCTCTTTCTCTTTCAGCCTCGTCGACAAACTCGGTTTACCTTGTTATCTTCGCTTTCCGCACAATCTCCAAGCTTTCTTGGGCTTCGCTGTTGCTTGCGAAGTAACGTCTCACGGGCTCCAGTATCTCGGCGAGTTCAGCAGCCACGCCGTTTTTAAGGTCTTGCGGGTGAAGCTTGCCCTCCGCATAAGCCGTTTCCAGTTCGTTGAAGCTTTGGAATTCTATGGTGCCGCCGAATTTGGCTGGACGTTCTATGGTGAACGCGGTTTTTTCTCTGAAGATGATGTGCTTGCAAATGTCTATGACGGGGTTGAACGCAATGGTTCTTTCGGGGCAGAAAGCCCGCGTCATCTTCTGCTTAATCTCTGCAGGCGTGTCATAAATGAAAATGCAGGTTTCCGGCTTGCTTTTGGACATTTTTGCCGAAGCCACTGCCTCCTTCTCCTGCCCCTCGGGAATCGGCCACACACTCGGCTTCTCCAGCCCCTGTAGCAGGTGGTGGTGAACGCAGATGGGTTTCCAGTACCCGATTTTCTCCCCTATCTCCCGCGCGACCACGTTGGCTTTCCGCTGGTCCATGCCTAACTGGCAGATTTTCACGCCTAAATGGAAAATGTCCGCCACCTGCATGGGCGTGTACAGAAAATCCGAGACGTAGCGCGCATCGGTTTCTTTTCTTCCCGCGATTTCTAAGGTCCGCCTTGTCCTGGCGATGGTGAGGTTTTTCGCGATGGTCACGGTTTTCGCCCAGTAGTCTATATCATCGTAGAGCTTATCGGAGTAAATGAATTCCACCTTGTCCGCGGGCACGCCAAGCGCAATCCATGAATGGCGGAAAAGCTCAGCCGCCTTCCTGATAAGCGTTAAGTCTCCGCCCAGTTTGTTGTTGAGCCAACCGTGCCATGTGGCCAAGAAGGCTTTGAAGTGCAAGCCCGCCTCGGCAAAGTCCTTCATCTTGTAAGCGCAGATCACGCCCGTTCCCAAGTGCACCAGACCCGATGGTTCCCAGCCGTTATAGGCTACAGGATGCTCCTCTGTTTCCAAGAGCTGACGCAAATCATCAGGCGTTAACACTTCCTCTGTTGGCGGTCTGCAGATTAATTCAATCTTTTTCTCTAAATCCAAGTTGCATTTCCCAGCCTGGTCGTGGTTCCTAGCCTTTAATGTAAACGCTAAACTTAAAAACCTAATCCGCGGCAACACCCGCTTTTCAGAAGCAACTGGAAATCTGAATGGCTACCTTGCGCAGTAAGGCAGTTCGCCCTTTTCCTTGTGGTGCCTCACGCATTTCTCACAATCGCTATGGCGCTCACAATCTCTTTCTGGACATGGACAATTCGGAGCCGACATACAGCATGCTTACGCCAGCAACCATATAATCCTTTAGCCGACACCAAGCAAAAATGAATATGCATCAGCCCTTGTCGCGGGCGGTTGTTTCCCATGTAACCTAACACTTAACCTCACAGCGGAGCGGTGCGCTCTTCTCAGCCAAGCTCTCTCAGCATGGGATATTGTGCCCGCGCCCACCGTGTCCCATGTTTGGGTAAACCCTCCATCACAGCCCGCAAGCTTTGTAGGTCTTGCCGCTTCCGTTGGGTCCGTCGGCATGGATTTGCCAGTGGGATAAGATACTACACAGACTTGGACAATTAAGGGTTGCTGTCTTTCCAAAGTGCTTAGGAATCTAAATCGGCAATCAACAAAATATTAAAGGCGCACGGGCGAACCCTAACGGTGAAATGAAAACCGCTAAAGCCTCCGCCAAACTCTACGCTTTGATAGCCATCCTCATAGTGGTTGTCGTGGCAGTTTTCGTACACTTCAACTTCAACCAGCCACAGGAAACACCCGAACTCCCCACAAGAGACAGCGCCATACCCGCAGACGCCGTAAAAATGACGCCTGAAGCCGACTTCTACCCGCCCATCCTGCACTCGGACGAGTGGATGCAACCAGTGCCCTTATCCAGCGCGGTTAACACGGCAGGCGGCGAAGACTCAGCCTTCGTAATGCCCGACGGCGACACGCTATACTTCTTCTTCACGCCAGACGTAAGCATCCCCGCCGAGCAGCAAGTGCTCGACGGCGTGACGGGCATGTACGTGTCAAAGAAGCAGAACGGCGAATGGACCCCCGCGGAGCGCGTGGTGCTGCAGAACGCTGGGAAGCTGGCGTTGGACGGAGCCGAGTTCGTGCAGGGAGACACCATGTGGTTTGCGTCCGCCCGAGAAGGCTACACAGGCGTCAACTACTTCACCGCCCAGTTCAAAGACGGGAAATGGACGAACTGGCAGTACGTCGGCGACAAACTAATGAAGCATTACCGCATGGGCGAGATGCACATCACCGCTGACGGCAACACCCTCTACTTCCACTCAGACAGGGCAGGCGGCAAAGGCGAATTCGACATCTGGGCTTCGCAGAAAGTTAACGGTGAATGGCAAACGCCCCAAAATGTTGCTGTGGTCAACACCGAGGGCAATGAGGGCTGGCCGTTCCTGACGCAGGACGGCAACGAATTGTGGTTCACGCGGACTTACTTGGGTTCGCCATCCATCCACAGGTCGCTAAAAGTCAACGGCGAATGGCAGGAGCCAGAGCTTATCCTCTCACAGTTCGCCGGCGAATCATCGATGGATAACGACGGGAACATTTACTTTACACATCACTTCTACAACAACCAGTCGCAGATGGTAGAGGCGGACATTTACGTTGCGCTCAAGAAGTGAAACAGCCTGCCCATAACGGGAAAGACGCTTAACACAGCGGACAGAAGCTCCTGGCGTGCATGGCTGACCGAGAACTACGACAAGGAAAAAGGAGTTTGGCTGATATTCCCGAAAAAGGCAAGCGGCAAACCCCGCATAGCTTACAACGACGCCGTTGAAGAGGCGCTTTGCTTCGGCTGGATTGACAGCAGAGTCAAACGGATTGACGATAACTCTTATGCGCAGCGTTTCAGTCCGCGAAACCCAAAAAGCAAGTACTCGCAAGCAAACATAGAAAGGCTGCGGGAACTCGTCCGCCTCGGCATGGTGCTGCCATCGGTGCAAGCAACGCTTGGCGACCTTCTTAAAAAGGAATTTACGATTCCGTCAAGTCTCCGAGGGATTGGGGGTTCCCTGAATGTTTTGTAAAATTTTGAGGGATGAAGCGGAAGCTCTGGGTTTTCGCGGTTTTTTCACGGCTTTTTCGATTTTTTCCAGAGTACATGAGGGAGGTGAAAACCGATACCGTATAGGCGAAAACACACGCATGCGAAAAGAGCAGTCGCTAGAAAACGTTGCACTTCATCAAGATAGTAAGATAGAGAGCGAACAAAAAGAGGGCAGACTGTAAATTGACCTCCACCCCATTTTTTGTTATGGTTTTCGCAGTTGTTATATATTTAACCCTTCAAATATTGAAACAATGGAAAAAATGGCAAAGCACGAAACCTTCACTGCCATTATGAACGCAGGAATGGCTTGGGGTGCGATATGTGCAGCACTGTGGTTTTTGTCACCAGAAGAATATAGATTCTGGATAGAAGGAATATTTACTGTGATATTTAGCGGGGTTGTTTCAAGTTACTTCTATTTTGATTATAGCAAAACTCATAAAAAACGCACACCAAAGACGAAATTTCCACCATTAACACCACAAATTCCTAAACAAGCTAAGCCAATAAAATCAGGTAAACCCAAAAAATTGGCTTTTGCCAAAAACTTATTTTTCACTTTATTAGAAGCGTTTGAAGTAACATTTTGCTTAGGCATTATAACTTCATGGGCAAACTTCCACAACTTTTCACCTGAATACAAAAGAATCCGCGTAGATTTCATCCAAGGCGCAAGAAACCGACCCGCCGAATTCCGCAAGAGGCTTAAGTACTTCATTGAGATGACGGAGAAGAATAAGCAGTTCGGGTTCGGCGGCATAGAGAAATACTACTGAAACGATGTGGGAGGGCCGAAGCTGGGATTTGAACCCAGGCAAAAGGCTCCACAGGCCTCTAGGCTACCAAGCTACCTCACCTCGGCCACTTTCATGGACTAACTGGCGATTTGGTAACACCCTTAACGCATACTCCTTATTTTCGTTTACGGAGGATTTCACCGCATCTTTGTTGAAGCTGAGTTTTTGCTTTATGTAGCCTATCCCGCCGCGTCATACACGCCCATGATAGCCCCCGCACCAAGCTAATGCGCTTACCAAATACGCGAAATGCGGCACCCATTATCAATATCCCGTTTTCATTAGCACCAGATTTTACCGCCATTCTGGTTTCGCGCAGCAGACTTAACAACGACCCTAGTTAATCCTCAGCTTATTGATGTGTGGCTCTGGGTGCAGCAGGGTTTATTTCGACAAAACTAATATTCCACTTGAACCGTAGTCATTTAACCATAAACATGAAAATCAATTAGCAAAACTAATTGGTGAATGGCTCAGCTAAATGAAAAAAATAGGAAAAGCGAGGAAAAACAAATGAAAAAGTTACTTGCATCTCTCCTTTTGAGCTGCCTGATTATCTGCACTTTTGCTTCATCAGTTTCGGCTCAGCTTCCTTATGTCACTGTAAACTTTGACAGAATATACTATGATTTAGGCTCCCCGGGAACCGTTGCGATCCATATTGAAACTACGGGTCAGGCATTTGACATAAAGGAGATGGGGTTCAAACTGTATTTCATGACAACAGGCGGAATATTTTTCGTCAGCCCATATTATGGGAAAGACTACGGCGACAGCCCGTTGCAGATAGCAGCAAACGATGATGCAAACATAACTATCAACTTCGACATGCCACAAAGAAGTGACCTTATACCTGGGAAATTCTATTACGTTTTTAATATAACCCTTAGAGAACAGGGCACAACCCCGTATTCCATTGAGTCACCAGGACAACTTGAAGCAATGTCTTATGATTACAACTGTGTTCTCATAACACCTGAAACAACCGCCTCACCTGCTCCAACGACGGAACCAACACCCACACCTTCCTCGACACCGACTCCTACGCCATCTCCAACACCAACCCCCACCCCAACACCAACGCCTACACCTACGCCGACTCCAACACCCATAGACTTCTTCTCAGTAGAAGTGTTATATGGAATAGGCATAGTCGCCACAGCCGTTATAATCATAATAATTCTCGTCATGCTGAAAAAGAGGAAAAAATGAAGACGCAACCGCTAAGAAACGTATAGCACAAACAAAGCGAAACATAAATGCGTAGTTAGGGTGGCGCCGCCGATAGGATTCGAACCTATGACCGACTGGTTAACAGCCAGCCGCTCTACCGGGCTGAGCCACGGCGGCACAGCAAACCTATCCCCTTTCAGTTCAACAAAAGTATTTAAGCATAGCCATTAGACAATGAAGCCGCTACGCTATTTGTCGCACTTTACGCTTAGCAATCCCAGCAAAACCCTTATAGAACTCCCTCAGGAAACGACCATACCATTTGCCCCTGAACGATATTTCAAGCAGGTCATTCACCCAGTGAAAGTCATGTTCAACACATTGGAATAGCAACTGCTTATGCAAGTCACTCATCTCCGTTCTTTTGAACCAATCGTCACTTTTCAGCCTGCCCAACGGAACAAAAAACAACGGCACGATGAGACTGCGAAAACCTTTAAGGTCGTCCATCAACTCCATCGTCTTCAAAAGATCCGCCTCTTTCTCCTCAGGAAGCCCCACAATCAAGGTGCAGGCGGGAACCATCATGTTATCATGCATCAAGCCTATGCCATCCTGCACAACATCAGTCCAATTTTCAGCCTTAAACGGATGCGCCTTCGCAGGCATAATCTTCTGTGCAAGCTCAGCGGAACCCGTTTCTATTCCAATTTCTGCGCCCCACCATGTCTGCTTCGATAAGATCATCGCGGATAGCTGTGAGAAAAGCTTAGGTTTCGACGCTACCGCTGCTAGGGAACAGTGGCTCCAGCTTATGCCATCGCAATTTTTCGTCACGAACTCATGAAGCCTTAACAATTTATCATCTTGTGGTATGGTGTTCTTGGAACCGTACAGCATGACATCTTCAGCGTGGAGACAGCAACCCTCAACTTTCTCAGACTTAAGGTTCAAGCTGATTTCCCGTTTAATTTTCTCAAGTGGATACCACCTCAAAGGCCTCAACGTCACGTTACAGAACTCGCAGCCTCTGCAACAGCCCCGTCCAATCTCCACCAACCCGTTAATCGAAGGATGAACAATATCGGGAATTTCCTCTAAACTGGGTGTCTCTTTAACACCAACTTCATAATACGGCGGTAGCTCATCGCCCTCAAGGGCAGCTTTGAAAAGCTTTCCGACAACATTTTCACCTTCGCCGTCAACGATGCAGTCTATCCTGTGGTCTTCAACAAACTTTTGCCTGTAACGAAACTGCCATGCGCCGGGACCTCCAACTATGATTTTTAATCCCCGTTTTTTCGCTTTTTGGATCTCGGGATTGCTCATTAGAAGCTGGAAGTACTTTGCCAGGTACGGTTCTTTCTTGAAAATCGCTGCAAGAGTGCTTGAGGCGGGACCTAAGCCGAAAGGGTCCATTGCGTGAATTCCTAAAACTTTAGCTTCGTTAATGTGTTCTTCTAGGTGATCTGGACTGATTACGGTAACATCTAAGCCTTCCTTCAAAAGTTGAGCTTCAGTTTTTCTCAAGCCATACGGTGCCGCTGCAGGGATGCCTCCTTCTACTTTCAAGGGAGGGAAAAAGAGGAAACTATAAAACCACTCAGGGATGAAGTTTGGAGGAGCGCACGTTCCAAAGCCTAAGAACTCGTTGTCATGATAGTTGCTCATAAGTGTTCGGTCAGCGGTTAAAAGTATTTTTGCCATTTTCTATTCTCTCCTAGGTTTTTCCGCTTTAAATGGAGAACTTGGCACCGTATTTTCTAGGGTTCCACTCAGATATAACTTTTATTGCCCTGTTCTTTGGCGATTACTAGCTGGCTTAGCGCGTAAAGGACGTTGTTAAAATGGTTTTTAAGATTCTTTTGCCGTCAGAGATAAGTTTGAGTTTTGAGGCTCCAAATTTTCTTCTTTCAACAGTTATGGGCAGTTCCTTTAGTGTGAACCGTTTTTCAGGCTCTTGACAGTTATCTCTGTTTCAATTTCGTAACCGTCTGATTGCAAATTGAGTTTATTCAGAACATCACGTTTAATAACCCTGAAACCTGTTTGGCTGTCCGTTACATGTTTGCCTGTTAGCGACATTATCACCAAGTTGAATAAGTGGTTTCCAATTTGATTGAGTTTTGTTGTAACGGATGATTGATTATTCATGAATCTTGAGCCTGCCGCCACGTCGATGCCGTTAAGCACTTCTTGTAGGAGTGGCGCTATTTCTTTGGGTTTGTGTTCTCCATCAGAATCGATGGTTACTATTACGTCGCCGTGGGCGTATTGCAGTGCTTTTTTCAGTGAATAGCCTTTGCCGAGATTTTTCTTGTTTGTTAGCACCGTGACTTTGAACAGTGAAGCTATCAATCCTGTTTTATCTGTTGAGCCATCGTCAACGAGTATTATTTCGTAGGGAAGGTTTAGCTGCTCCATAACGGTGATGGTTCCGGATATGACGTTTTCCACGTTTTTTTCTTCGTTGTAAGCTGGAATTATTACGCTTACCGTCAAACTATCTAGAAAATGCTCAGATCCTAAGTCTGAATAGAACGTGGGTGATTTGTGGATAAATTCTCTTTCTTGCAGATTTTGGGGTAATCTGCTGCCTTCTCCTTGCATCACTTCAGCTTCCCTTCCTCGATTACCATTCAATTCTTCGCTGGTGATAAAAGGCGTTATTTCAGAGTCGTAATATATCATACTTCAATTCGTGAATTAAGCATTAACGTGGTAGACTCTCTTTTTCGCTGTTCCTCAATAAACATAAAACAGATTTTGAAGGAGCGAGCGACCAATTATCCTTCTTTTTGCCTTTCTCGTATCGTTTCGCTGGAACGAGGCAGCGAAGGCAGTCGAGCCGTGACTTAAGATATGCTGTCATATCTTGAGAAAATTTCGCCGTTAAGTAGAGCTATTTTTACTAAGAAATTTATTTGCCAATTTGTGCTTTGATTTGTAAACTAAAGAAGATTAAGGAAATTTTATAACATACGTTAGCAAAGGTTTATACATTATTACCTAAGCTGTTGAAGGGGAGCGAATTATGCACAAAGAATTAAACAGCATAAGCGATCTTGCAAAAGCATACATAGGCACATACGAAGGCTCTGAAATAACCCTTAGGCCGATAAGCAATGAAGTTAAAGCGAGAAGAGGGGAATATGAATGCTTTGGTACTTACCTAAAACAAATAAGCGATAAAGCTAAAGCTAGACGAGGTATCCCATAGATTTGTGGATTATCTTTTCGTTTTGAGATATACTATTTATCTTGAGCAGGACCTAAAAATGTCTGAACATAAACCTGAGTGGCCTGAATATGGCGACCTTGTAATAGCTACGATAGAAAAAGTGACGGATTACGGAGCCTATGCTAACCTTGAAGAATACAACAAACAAGGTTTACTTCACATCTCCGAAATTGCTAACGCCCGGATAAGACGAATACGCGACTATGTAAAAGAAAACCAAAAAATGGTGCTAAAAGTTATCCGCGTAAACGTTGAAAAAGGCCAAATAAACTTGTCGCTTAGACGCGTTACAAAACGCGAAAGAATTGAAAAAAATAAAAGCTGGAAAAAAGACCGCAAAGGAGAGGCACTCCTGAAAATAGTAGCAGAAAAAGTTGGTTTACCCATACATGAAGTCTACCAGAAAGCTGGAGTAATTCTCGAAGAAAAATACGGTTTATACGAAGGGTTCGAAGAAGTAGTGAAAGAAGGCTTAGAGGTCCTAACTGAACTCGACATACCTGAAGATCTCGCTAAAGTCATTGCCCAAGTTGCAGAAGAACGCATAAAGATCAAGATGGTAAAAGTCAGGGGCGTGCTTGAAGTTCGTTGCAGTAAGCCCAACGGTGTTAAATGTATCCAAGACGCATTTATTGGCGCCGGGAAATCACATAGAGCCAAAGACGCCAAAATAGAATTCTACGTAATAGCTGCTCCAAAATACAGCGTAGAAGTTTCGGCTGATAATTGGAAACGTGCGGAAGAGCTTTTCGAAAAGGTATGCGAAAGCGTGGTTACTAACATTACAAAGGCGGGCGGACATGGGTCTTTTATGAGGAAAAAATAGAAGCGTAAAAACTTGACATACTTCTATATCTTGAAAAAACTATTTCTTTGAACCTCTCTTTCTTCTTCTGATAATCCCCGAACAGAGATGATTTCATCGGTTAAGCCATAGCTAACCTTGGAATCTTTATGTTTGCGACTTTGAAGGCCATCCATTGTTCAGGAAGGTAATCTAGATTGTTTTCTTACTCTTATGTTGAAAATCCCTCAATTCTAGAAAGAAACGCATAAAAAAGGTACTTCATACCACCCCGCGTCTCTTTCCCCTTTTTCTTTTTGTTAATTCGCGTAAAAGTGGCTGAGGTGAGGTACACTCGCCTATCGGTGGAGATGTCTCCCACAACCAAATCCTTTTTTTCTGTTTCGGGATACGTTCCGCAGTCATTCATAAACAGTCAGGGGGGCCATCCAACTTGCATTCGTAATAGGCGAAGGAGTTGTGATTTCTTGAAGAAGGTTCAGCGTGATGCACGATCAGACTAAGAGCTGAAACTCAGAAAACCTTAACTGAATGAACTAATGATAGTGAATTACGGAGGAGTGTGGTATGTCTGGGCAAACAGGTAGTATACCCATTTTAGTTATGAGGGAAGGATCGGGAAGATCCGGGGGCAGGGATGCCCAACGAAATAACATTATGGCGGCAAGAACCATTGCTGAAGCCGTAAAAAGTTCGTTAGGTCCCAAAGGTATGGATAAGATGATGGTGGACAGTTCTGGAGATGTAATCATCACCAGTGATGGACGAACTATCCTGGATAAGATGGATATTGAGCATCCAGCTGCTAAGATGATGGTTGAGGTAGCTAAGACCCAAGACGCGGAAGTAGGGGACGGAACCACCACTTCAGTCATTTTGGCAGGAGAACTCTTGGGAAAGGCTGAGGAATTGATAAACAAGGGTGTTCATCCAACAGTGATCGTTGAAGGATACAATAAAGCGGCTGATAAAGCTCTTGAAACCCTTGAAAGCATTGCGATTCCAGTTAAGCCTGAAGACAAGGCATTCTTGAAGAAGGTTGCTGCAACCTCCATGGCCAGCAAGCTGGTGTCTGCGAACAAAGAGCAGCTTGCAGATATAGCTGTCGGAGCCGTTTTAAGTGTGGCTCAAAAAGTCGGAGAGAGCTACCTGGCGGACTTGGACGATATTATGGTGGAGAAGAAACCCGGTGAATCCATGTCTGAAACTAGGCTGATTGAAGGGTTGGTTCTTGACAAGGAAGTTGTGCATTCAGGCATGCCCAAATGGGTCGAGAAAGCAAAGATAGCATTGTTAGAAAGTGCACTTGAAATCAAGAAAACCGAGTTCGATACCAAAATCAACATTGAACTTCCTGAACAGATGGATTCTTTCTTGCGGGAAGAGGAGGACATGCTAAAGGCAATGGTTGAAAAGATAGTCACGTCAGGTGCTAATGTCGTGTTTTGCCAGAAAGGCATAGACGACATGGTGCAACACTTCTTAGCTAGGAAAAGAGTCTTAGCGGTTCAACGAGTTAAGGAGTCGGATATGAAGAAACTAGGTATGGCAACCGGCGGAAAGCCTGTTACTAATCTAGAAGGGCTCTCAAAAAGCGACCTCGGCTTTGCGGAAATTGTTGAGGAGAGGAAGATCGGGGATGACAAAATGACTTTCATCGAAGGTTGCAAGAACCCGCGCTCGGTATCTATTCTTATAAGAGGTTCGGATAAACGCTTCCTTGACGAAGCTGAACGATCAATTCACGATGCTTTATGCGTAGTCCGTGATGTTGTTCAGGCGCCCAAGATTGTTGCGGGAGGGGGAGCCCCAGAGATGGAAGTTGCAAGAGCACTAAGGGGTTATGCTGAAACTCTGCCGGGCAGAGAGCAACTTGCGGTCCGGAGCTTCGGTGAAGCTATGGAGATTGTGCCGTTGACGTTGGGTGAAAATGCAGGTCTGGATCCTGTTGATCTTTTGTTAGAGCTTAGGACCCGTCATGAGAAGGGCGAAAAATGGGCAGGCGTCGACGTCTTCGAAGGCAAAATCAAAGACATGAGCGAACTGGAAGTCTACGAGCCCTTGGCTGTTAAGAAGCAGACAATCAAGTCTGCCAACGAAGCTGCCACTATGATACTGAGGGTCGATGATGTGATCGCTTCAGGAAAGATGAAAGCTCCGCCTATGCCTCCTGGCGGAATGCCAGGGAGCGGCTACGGCGGTATGCCACCAGAGTACTAGACAATGTTGATAACTACTCAGAAGTAAACCCCCATTTTTTGAAATAATTCAGTTCTCTCTTGTTATCGGTGTCAAACTTCCCCTATGCCTAACAGGCTCTGACCTCAGAAAACGTGTTAACTAAAACAAGAAAAAGATGAAGAAAAGGAAGACTTTTACTCTTCGCCCATTCCGCCAGGCATTCCGCCGCCTGGACCACTTGGACCGCCTTTCGGCGCTTTGGATGTTATGACGTCGTCAATGCGCAGTATCATCGATGCGGATTCGGCTGCGGATTTTATCGCTTGTATTTTAACTACAATGGGCTCGATGACTCCGTTGTCTATACTATTCTCGACTTTACCCGTGAATACGTTTAGACCTTTGTATTTGCCAGTTTCCTTGTCGTGCGCTGATCTAAGCTCCACCAAAACGTCAATCGGATCGAATCCACCGTTTTCCGTGAGTGCTCTGGGTATTATTTCCATTGCGTCTGCGAATGCTTCTATTGCGAGTTGTTCTCTGCCGCCGACTTTGGTAGCGTATCTGCGCAGTTCTTTTGCAACTTCGATTTCTACTGCTCCGCCGCCAGCGACTATTTTATTGTTCTCTGTGACATCTGAGACCACTGACAGCGCGTCGGTCATTGCTCTTTCAGCTTCATCCACCATGCGTTCAAGTCCTGCTCGAATGAGTATGGCTACTGAATGGGGATCTTTGCATTTCTCAACGAAGATCATTTTGTCTTCGTCGATTTTGCGCTCTTCAACTAAGCCAGCAAAGCCCAAGTCTGCCGCCTTCAAATCATCCAAGTTGGAGGTTACACGCCCACCCGTTGCTCTCGCGAGCTTTTCCATATCTGACTCCTTGA
>Ga0315532_1002237_pt1 | contig 13508 bp, 11 predicted proteins | sample SalMarWE160370MG_FD_203082 | JGI IMG/M metagenome (GOLD analysis project Ga0315532, IMG submission 203082) | Salt marsh sediment microbial communities from the Plum Island Ecosystem LTER, Massachusetts, United States - Salt Marsh Sediment WE1603-70 ... | reverse complement strand
AGGAAATTAAAAATTGAAAGTTAAAAACGAAAAACTATTGAATTCCACAGTTTTGCACTTTTCGTTTTGCGTTTTAAATTTCTAAAATACGCATGTACCTGTCACACACCCTCCTGAGTATTCCGCATATGCGGTGACAAGTTCACCTGGGAAGCTTGCGCTATGGCTAAAAGATAACACTTGTTCAGCCTTGGAACCGTATCTGTAAATAGTAATCCCCTTGCATTTCAGCTTGTGAGCCATCAAATATATATTTTTTACATCCTCTACAGTGGCGTCACCGGGCAGATTTATGGTTTTGGAAACGGCGTTATCGGTATATTTCTGAAAAGCCGACTGGATAAGAACGTGCTCTCTCGGCCTGACATCAAACGCCGTAACAAAGACCCTCTTTATATCCTTCGGAATCTGCTTTATATCCGCCAATGTGCCCCGCCTTGCAATCTCAGACAGAAGCTCTCTATTATAAATCCTTTTTTTCCTGGCAGCAGTCTCGAACAACGGATTTATCTCAAAAAGTTTTGTCCCCGACAGCACGTTTCGCACGAAACTTACAGCAAAGAGAGGCTCAATGCCGCTCGAACAGCCCGCTATGATGCTTATAGTACCCGTCGGCGCTATGGTATTTACTGTAGCATTACGCAGCCTTAGATTTTTCTTTGAATAGATGGATTTGGAAAAGTTTGGAAAAACTCCTCTTTCTTTAGCTAAAGCTGCCGAGGCATTTATGGATTCTTTATGGATGAAACGCATGAGCTTGCCGGAGAAATCAATCGCTTGCGGAGAATTGTACGGAATTCCCAGCATTATAAGCATATCTGCGAATCCCATCACGCCGAGGCCGATTTTTCTGTTTGCTAATGTTATCTGTTTTATCCGCTTCAAGGGATAATTATTCACTTCGATAACATTGTCTAAAAATCGAATAGACCATCGTATTGTCTCTGCGAGTCTTTTCCAATCTACCTGTGAGTTCTGTTTTACAAATTTGGCCAGATTCATAGAAGCTAAGTTGCAGCTTTCGTATGGCAGCAGCGGCAGCTCTCCACAGGGATTTGTGGCTTCGATCTGTCCGATTTCAGGTGTAGGATTGTGTTTGTTTATCTCATCTAAAAATACAAGTCCGGGGTCACCGGTCCGCCAGGCTGCGTTGGCTGTCAGATCGAATACGGCTCTGGCCTTGACCTTTTTTACAGTTTTTTTTGTTCGTGGATTTATCAAAGCAAAGTCTTTATTTTCTTTGACGGCCCGCATGAATTTTTCTGTCGCGCCGACCGACAGATTAAAATTGCTGAATCGGCCTGGCTCAATCTTGGCCTCGATAAAATCAATAATGTCCGGATGGTCGCACCGCAGAATGCCCATATTTGCGCCTCGTCTTCTTCCGCCCTGGACGATGACGGCGGTGGCCCGGTCGAAAATGCTCATAAATGATACCGGCCCGGAGGCCTGGCCTTTAGTTGAGTGAACTATATCTGATTTCGATCTTAGTTTGGAGAAGCTAAAGCCCGTCCCTCCACCGGTTTGGTGTATCTGGGCCATATTGCCAAGAGCCTTGAATATTCCTTCTATCGAGTCCTCTACAGGGATCACAAAGCAGGCTGAGAGCTGGCCGAATGAGGTGCCCGCATTCATTAAGGTCGGCGAGTTCGGCATAAACTCGAGGCTGCGCATCATTTGATAGAACCGCTCTTCAACGTCTTCTCTTCTAAAGGTGGATTTAAAATTGTCTTCTGCTTTGGCTACGTGGCTTGCAACGCGTCTAAAAAGCTCGCTCGGCGTTTCAATAATATTTTGGTTTTCGTCTTTCAATAGATACCTTCGTCTCAAAACTTCCATAGTGTTGACAGAGAGCTTCAGGTCATCAACAAGGCCGAGCGCCGATTTGGTAAAGCGCAACTGGCTGCGATTTTCTCGATATAGAATGTAGCTTTTGGCGATATGATTGTAGCCCTCGCTCATTAAAACGGCTTCAACGGTGTCCTGGATATTCTCAATGTGTGGAATTTTACCTTTATATTCACGGTAGAGTTTTTTTACTACGACGTCGGTGACACGTCGGGCTATTGCTTCAGCTTTTTCTTTTTGGCCTAAAACTTCGAGGGCGGCCCTTTCAACGGCGTTCTGAATTTTCGTTTTATTGAACTTAACGATTGAGCCGTCTCTTTTTTGGACCTTTGTTAGCGTGATTACTTTGGCCATAGTGATGTTCCCGTTTGGTGGTAGAAACCCCGCAATAAATTGCGGGGCTAAACACTCAAGATATTTAATCCCCAATTTTACTGGGGATTTTCACCATTTATTCCCCGTTAGCGCTGCAGACGTAGATAAAAGCAGGAGGAAGATTCTGGGGCACAAATTTCAGCTTCACATCCGGAAAATAGTGCTTTATCCTTTTGCCTAATAAAGGCGTATATTGTAACTGTATATATCTTTTTGATTTACTGGTTATGTCAAGAATGCTTCGTTTTTTCGACTTCGTGAACAATGTAAGCGGCAGGCCCGAAACGACACAGTCCAGGTTATCAACATAGTTTTCACAATTCCTGGCATCATCATTAACAACTATAAGCCTGGAATCGTTGATTTTCTCCAGGCATTTGCAGAACTTGGGGTTTATTTCAAAGCATGTCAATTGGCCGTTTTTGGGAAGGCGCTTCAGAATTTCTGCGGTTACGGAGCCGGTCCCTGCGCCGAACTCGACAATCTGAGGGCTGCCGTTAATTTGCTCAGCCATTTTTTTAGCCAGAACCCTTGAGCTTTGAGTGAAAGTTCCGACCTGAATAGGATATTTGAGGAATTCATAGATAAAACGCAGGCTTTTCATTTGATAGCTCCCGATGTTTAATACTATATTTGGTTGAGATAACATATAAACTGCAGTACAGGCTGTCAAGGAAGTTCTATAAGCTCGCAGCATTTTGATTTATGTCTTGGATTGTAAATTGGAGGGTGTTTTTGAAACTAATGAAAGAGATCAGAATCCCGATTTTATCGGGGCCGTTTGTTTATTTTTTGCTTACGACTTTCTTAGCTTTTTTCGGTCCGATAATTTGCTCTGCCTGTTCTGGTGTTTCAGGCGGCCATTGTCCCATTGATTGTAGCTGTTTCAGGTGCTCCAATTGCTTGATGTTTATGATGGTTCTGCATTTTGGGAATCTGCTGCAGCCTAAGAATGGACCTTTTTTGCTCTGTCTGATTACTAACCGACCCTCTTTGCATTTATGACAGATTATTTCTGTGGGTTTGGGCTTCTGTTTTGCCGGCAGGATATTGCCCTGTTTGTCCAGCTTAAGCGTTGACTTACAGTTTGGATAGTCGGCACAACCTAAAAATCGGCCGAATCGCCCATTTTTGTATACCATCGGCTTGCCGCAAACCGGGCATTTATGTTCACTTTGTTGTTCTTCCATTATCCTGCCGTCTTTATCGCACGGACAGGCGAATTTGCAGTCCGGATAAGCTGAGCAGCTTAGGAACCTGCCGTTTTTGCCAAATTTGTAGAGCAATTGCTTGCCGCATTTCGGACAGTTGTATTCACTGGGGACTGCCTCTGCTTTGGCGTGTTTCATTTGCTTGGTTGCTGTCTCCAAGTTTTTCTTGAATGGACCATAGAATTCCCTCAGAACACCTAGCCAATCAAGGTGCTGCTCCTCGATTTTGTCTAATTGTTCTTCCATGTAACGGGTGAAGCTGACGTCCATTATCTTCGGAAAGTACTCATTGAGCTTGTCGGTAACGACCTCGCCCAGATCCGTAGCAAGGAACTTCTTGTCTTCCTGCTCAACGTAGCCTCGTTCCTGTATGGTGCTTATGATGGGAGCATAGGTGCTTGGTCGTCCGATGCCATCATTTTCCAGAGCCTTAACCAGCGAAGCCTCGGTATATCGAGCCGGCGGGCGGGTTTTATGCTGTTCAGCCTTGATGTCCACAACAGCCAGTTTTTGTCCGACCTGCATTCGTGGTAATTGTTGCTCTGTTGAGGTAATTGACCAGACTTTTGTATAGCCATCGAAGACCAACACTCGTCCGGTGGTCCTGTACCAGCATCTTCCTATTGAGGTATCAGCCGTGATGTCCAGGTTTGTTACGTCCCACTTAGCTGGTAACATCTGGCAGGCTACGAAACGCCGCCAGATAAGCTCGTAGAGTTTGTACTGCTCATCGGTGAGAAATTGCTTTATATCGACAGGAGTGAGGTCAACATCGGTCGGACGAATAGCTTCGTGAGCCTGCTGAGCGTTCTTTTTTGATGTGTATATCTTTGCCTGTGGCGGCAGGTAATCTTTACCCAGATGTGTTTGAATATGATTACGCACCTCTGTGACAGCCTCGTTTGACAGATGAGTGCTGTCTGTTCTCATATAGGTAATAAGTCCAAGTGATCCCATCGAGCCTAAATCAATGCCCTCGTACAATTGCTGAGCTACGAACATGGTTCTTTTCGTGGTGAAGCCCAAACGATTAGCGGCGGCCTGCTGTAGAGTAGATGTTATAAAGGGAGCAGGGGGCTGAGAAATGGATTGCTTAGTCTGTAGATCGGTCAGCTTAAACTCCGCCTGTTTTAGAGCCTCGTATATTTGCTCGGCTTGTTCTCTGCTGGATGCGTGAAATTTCTCATCGCCTATCCTGATAAGCTCTGCCTTAAAGCCGTTTCGCTCCAGCAGCCATTTGTTTTGCTCGGCAGCGCTTGGACCTTTTCCGTTTTGATTTTTGCCGTAAGGCATCTTGACGACTGTACCGATGAAGTCACGCCATTGCTGGCTGTAGTCTTTGTCCAAATCGGTGGAGAATACGATTGGTATTAGCCAGTATTCATTTGGCTTGAAATTGCGGATTTCCCTTTCTCTTTCAACAATTATTTTAACGGCGACCGATTGGACTCGGCCTGCGGAAAGGCCACGGGCAACCTTTTTCCACAGCAGGGGACTAATCTCGTAGCCGACTATCCGGTCGAGAATTCGCCGAGCCTGTTGTGCCATGACCTTGTCCATATTGATTTTACCCGGCTCATCGAACGCGTGTGTTATAGCTGATTTAGTAATAGCATTGAAGATAACACGGTAGGTTCTTTCTTCCGGTATACCGAGGATTTGAGCTAAGTGCCATGCAATTGCTTCGCCCTCGCGGTCGAGGTCGGTAGCCAGATAAAGGTCCTGACATTTTTTTGCCGCGGCCTTCAGAGTTTTGGCTATACGCTGTCGGCCGGAAGTAATTTCGTAAGTGGGCTCAAAATTATTTTCGATATCCACGCCGAAATTTTTTGAGGGCAGATCCCGGACGTGTCCCATAGAAGATTTGACTTCAAAATCCTCACCGAGATATTTATTTATCGTCTTGGCCTTTGCAGGCGATTCGACAATAACAAGAGATTTCAGTGCTTTTACCATCTTTATACCGCGAAAAAGCATCTCGATATTGGATACTCGATACTCGTCGAAAATCGAGCATCGAGGATCGAGTATCAAGCATCACAGTCCACTCATCGGCGATTTTTACAACGAAATTTAGAATTGGACAAATATAGGCAGCTTAATGGAATGTCAAGAAGCAATTTGCAAATTTTGGAGCAGGCGCACCAGAATAGCCATATTTAGCCCCACAATTTTTTGTGGGCTTTTTTCGAGGTTTTTTGCGGGGTACAAACCATTATTACGGAATCAGAGCTAAAGTCCAGGGCTGTGTGAAGACGGTGCCGTAAGCGTTGCTGATTTCAGCTCTTATATACTTAAAGCCTGAATCGGACGGATATTCAGTCAGATCGATGGAATTGCCTTGCGCTATCTTTTGTCCATTAGCTATCCAGCTGACCTGGCCATCGGTATATATGGTGATATAATGGTTGCCGACTGTTATCGCTGAGATTATAGGATATTTACCTTTGTTTTGTTTTCCTACGCCCCTATCGTGAATAGCGAAGAGGCAGCCCTTTTCCAGTGAATTTCTGTAATCAGCCATATTATAGGAAGGAAGCATCACAAGTATTTTACCGCTATCTATGAAAGGTTCTTCGCTGTCGTTCCAGGGTCCCCACCAGTCATTGACTGCGAAGGCCCATATCTTAGTATCTTTATTAGTGAGCAGGTCATCCCAAACAGCCTGGAAATGTTCGTTATAATCGAACTGAGACTGCCCAAGAAACCACAACCGGTAGTAGTGGGCGTTCACAATCTCGATTCCTTTGTAATTCTGAAGGTTCAAATAGTAGTTTGAGCTCTCTGTAGGGTGCGCTATTATTGCCATTCCTCCATATAGATTAATCAAGTCTATACACTCCTGGCTGGTTTGGTAGTGCCATTGCTGCTTGATGGGCGAATAGGCAGGTTCCCACAATTCTATATATGTGGTAAGAAATGGCGAGGTGATGTGGTGACAGCCAATCTCCTCCATAGAAGGGATGAAAAGCTTTATATTATTTAAGGTGGCAAGTACCGCTTCGTCGCTATCGAAACCTGAAAGAAACTGATGAACCGGCCAGAGTCTGTAATCACAGTAATCCGTTCCACCGGATTTTTTTCCTGCGTAATCCAAGGGGACAATTACATTATAGCCTGCCTGGTCGTATCCATTTATTCTGTCTAAAGATAATCGGCCCATATGGTCATGGTGCTGGGCTAATGCCCTATGCCAGCCGTACCAATCCACACCATCATAAGGGTCATAAGCTATTGTATAGCCCTTATTTGTTTGCCAATATTTTGCCCAGAGGGCAAAGTCAGCAAAGTCAATAGTATGACTGTGATCGAGATCGGAGATAAGATAGGAGCCGTTTTCTGGATATTTATAGTTCAGCCATTTATCGGTAAAAGTCCTAAGCTCAAACCACTTATCAAAACCGGTTTTTTTAGGCTCACCGCTGATATTTGTAATCGGGCCGAGTATCAGCACCAGAGCCGGCAATAATAGCCATAAAGAGCCGAGCGTATTTTTCTTCATCACACATCTCCCTGCAGAAGCGGTAAAAGTGCTCTATCTGCCCCCATTTATTCCGTGGGATATAACTGGGTTCCCCCCCAAGGAGGTCCCTTCCGATTCTGAATGATATTATACCAAAAGTAATTAGGCCTGTCAAGATTTGTGTGATGAAACTACGTTTGATTTATGTTATAGGACGTGACATCGGTTAGCCCTGCCATTGGGCCCCCGCGGAGCGGGAACCCTTGGCAGGGTTTAGAAGCTGCTCAAGCAATGGCTTTAGTTTTCGTATGGCGTTGCCGCGATGCGAGATGGCGTTTTTTTCTTCTGCGGCCAATTGGCCGACGGTTTTATTTAGATGTGGCACAAAGAAAATTGGGTCGTAGCCGAAGCCGTTTTCTCCGATTTCTTTTTCTGTTATAAGACCTTCCAGTGTCCCTTGGGTTTCGATTAAAATTTTATCTGGACTTGCTAAGCACAGAGAACAAACAAATCTGGCTGTTCTTTTTTCTTTTGGCACGCCTGCGAGAAGCTTCAGAACCTTTGCGATATTTCGATGGTCGATTAAGGTTCGATTCTCGCTTTCAGGTTTTTCGCCGGAAAAGCGTGCCGATTTTACGCCTGGCTCGCCGCCGAGTACATCTACTACGAGGCCTGAATCGTCGGCTAATGTCCAAAGGCCGGTGGCCTTTGCGTAGCCGGTCGCTTTTTTCTGTGCGTTTTCGGCAAAGGTTAAGCCGTCCTCTTTAATTTCACCTATATCAGCGAAATCAGAAAGCCCCACCCACTCGATATCCGCATCGAGCATTGCCCTTATCTCAGCGATTTTACCAGGATTGGTAGTAGCAATCAGAAATTTTCTACTTTTGTTAAACATAGATTCAGAAAAAGCTATTTTGGGAAATGAATATAGTATTTAACATTGCAAAGTATTCCGCGAATCAGAGACTGAGACGGTCGATTTCTTTCTCAATCTCTTTTAATACTTCTTTGTTTTGAATCTCATCATCAATGCTGAAAATGATAAATACCTTTCCTCCATATTTTCTTTCAAACTCCCTGAAACTTGCTTTCATCCTTTCGGATGGAGAATAGTTACCAAAATTTGCTTTAGCAGTAACAGGTTTTATCTGTATCCCGAAAGCTTTATTGCCCACATATCCCAGATAATCAATATCCCCGGCGTGGTCAAGTTCTGGTGCTGATTCGACAAATTTGACTTGTGGGAATTCTTTTTCCAGACTATCAGTTACAACTGACTTTTCCCTATGGAATCCATCGTATGTTCTGTTGATAGTTAGGTTGTAGATATAATCGATGCAATCCTGCAAGGTTAATTGATTGAAAGCTTCCTGCCATTCAGGGATAACAATCTCTTTGATCTTGACATATAATCTCTCACCGAGTTCTTCAAGCACTTCTTTTGTAATCTTTGTAGGATTCTTCCCGTCTGTATGAGCTTTCTCAAAGTACCATTTTTCCCATTCCTGTATGGATTTAGGTTGGCATTCCCTAATTAAGGACATTACAGTTCCGACCTTGTTAGGCCGTGATAACTGGTAAGTCTGGCAGGAATAATTCAGTACTTTTTCCTTTTTGCCAAAATTTTTTGAATAGATTTTCATCTTCGATATGCCTCTGCCTTTGCTAAGTCCATAAATTTCTTTTTGTATTTGAAATCAATACTAGTGTCAATTGATACCAATCCTTCTCTAATCAGACGGGCATTTATGAAAGTTTTGTTTTGTAGGTATAGATAGCAAAGCAGATTGTTGTGGTCATCGTATTTTCCATTATCGAATTTCAGGAAGACTTTCTGACCACATGTATTGTTTCTTAAAAATTCTATTGCTTTACTACTTATTCCGGGCTTGCTCTTTACCCCTAACAATTTTACTTTCAGGCCATCGCCGAGTAACAATATTTCAGGTGAAATAACCTCTTTGACACTGTAATATTTCTCCCTCTCAGAAGTCTCATTGTTAATTCTTGAGCCGAATTGAAGTTTTCGCGGGTCAACTTTTTTATTAAATTTAATGGGGTCTTTAAAAATAAAGGGGAGTTTTTTTATTTCCTCCTTCCAGTCAATTTCATCTTCCCTGTTCTGTGCGAGCTCAAAACTAAACTTATCGAAGAATCCTTTGTCATTCAAACCGAGTTTTCCTTTTATGATGGATATATAATGAGGATTTATCTCATATCCTATCGAATTTCTTTCGAGATTCTTTGCAGCCAAAGAAGTTGTGCCACTGCCAAGAAATGGGTCAAGAACCGTATCATTTACAAAGCTGAACATTTTGATAAGGCGTCGGGGCACTTCTTGCGGGAAAACTGCCAAATGCTTGTCTTGCCGTTCTCCGGGAATGTTCCAATGGCCGGCAAAAAGCTGGTTCCATTCCTTTATTGTCATTTTTGATTTATCTTTAATCTCTTTGCTTACTCTGGGAGGATTGCCATGCTTTTTGAAGATCAGAATAAATTCGTAGTCAATTTTAAGGATGCCGTTCCGCGGATACGGGAATGACCCCATTATTGTCGCTCCGCCGGTTGTGTTACAGGTCGTGACCTTTTGCCATATAATCGCACCCATATAATCAAAACCGATAGTTTCGCAAAATTTTATGATTTCTGTTCTTATGGGAATAACTTTGTATCTGCCATAGTAAACAGAGCGAGCGAACTGGTCACCGATATTAACGCATAACCGACAGCCTTTCTTCAATACACGATGGCATTCATTCCAAACAAGGTTTAAATTATTGATGTAATCCTCATAGCTATCGTCGAATCCTATTTGACTGCCATTGCCGTAATCTTTTAGCTGCCAGTATGGAGGAGATGTAATAATCAAATGGATGGATTCATCAGGTACTTCCGTCATATTTCTTGAATCGCCAATAATTATTTTATGATTGGTCATCGTTGAACCATCTTAATTTTTATTGAAAAACAGGTTTTGTAAGCTTTCTTGAGTCTAATATTCTCAGCTTGACGGGCTTTTTATGTTAATTTTCTTCTTTGAGTTTCTTGACTTCCTCCCGTAATTTTGCGTTTTCATCTATTACGGTAGTTAAAACGTCATCAACCTGGTCTTTAACGTTTTTATGCAATTGTTTTTCCAAGGCCTCTTTTTGCTTCAGGCATTTTGCCAATTGTTCCTTTTGCTGCTGGATTTGCTTCTCGTACTGCTTTTTTAGCCGCTCGATTTTCTCGTCACGCTGCTTTAATTCCTTCTTCAACTGGATGTTTTCAGCAGCTACAGCTCTGCTCATTTTATCGCTCGGCAAATTTTCTTCCTGACAGCCGGCACAGGTTACAATAGCTACACATATTGCTAAAAAAAGTGCCTTTGGGATTTGCTCTTTCATCTCGCAATCCTTTCGAATAATTTAACTATTCAAAAAGCACATTCAATTTTTCCTTATCAGCCGGGTCGATTTGTTCCTGGGCTGTCCATACCGCAAGGTCCAGGCTCTTTCTACAGGGACAATCTTTGCCGGCAAGCTCATATTCGCCTGCAAAAACAGCCTGTAAAAGTTTCAGACAATTATCTGTTGCCGTTCCGAGATTGCTGATTATTTCCTTCAAAAGAGACTGCTTGCTCTTTTTGCTGTCATGCGGCTGCCAGCAGTCATAATCGCTGACTAATGCGATTAAAGCATAGCAGATTTGTGCTTCTCTTGCCAGTTTTGCTTCCGGCATCGCGGTCATGCCGATCAAATCACCGCCCCACGCCTGGTGCATAAGTGATTCCGCGCGTGTGGAAAATTGCGGGCCTTCCATACACACATAAGTACCTTTCGGGTGCACCGTTATACTGTTTTGTTTTGCGGCATCTATAAGTATCTCTCGAATCCGTCCGCAAACCGGCTCAGCCATCTCGCAGTGCACTGCGGCGAAACCACCAAAGAAGCTGCTTGTGCGTTTGAATGTCTTATCTATAAACTGGTCAACGATAACTAAATTAGGAGGGGCAATCTCCGCTCGAAGTGTACCCACCGCTCCGCTGCTTATAACTACACGAACGCCGAGCATCTTTAAGGCGTATATATTAGCTGCGAATGGAACTTCACTCGGCGGAAGTTTATGCCCCTTGCCGTGACGATTTAAGAACGCAATTTGCTTTTTGTTGAGATTGCCGACCATAACGGAAGTGCTCGGCTTTCCGAACGGCGTCTCGACATCGTGAAATTTTACATCTGTTAGCCGTTCAGCCAGGGCATCGCCCAATCCTGTACCGCCTATTACACCGATTAATTCCTTTTCCATTTTTCAACGCCTCATTTGTTTAAATTCATGCTCATAGTAACCAGTTTTACGGCTAATTACAAATTTTTATCGTTGAAAGCAACGAAAAACAACCACTGGTGTTAAAGTAAACTTTCGCACTTTTTAGGTGACTGATTTGATGATTTATCAACAAGAACATATCGACCAACCGAGGAAAGAAACTCGCCAAATTGGAAAAGATAACAGCCCACATTCAAAATTGGCAGACGGTTACATTTCGTCGACGAGGCGAAACCGTAAAACGCCTGGTTTATACTCGTATCGTTCAACCGTGGTACCGTCAGAAGTTGGCTCCGAGCTTTGCTGACGCGTTGAGTTGTCTTCGACGCGAGCTTTGGCGTGAGAGAATAAAATATATGTTCGGTATTTCCGCCGTACATGACAAAAAATTCGAGTTTTTGCTGGATGCGTTAGCCCCATCTGCCTAAACCATTAACAAAAGTGCGAAAGTTTACACATAATTATTACAGCATAATTAGTTTTTCTTATTTGAACTTTTTATAGGGATAGAAAGTCCTATTTTCCCCGTCTTTTTACAGGTCTTTATTTTGTAATCTAAATTTTTGCCTTACAACTTATGGTGCTCAATTCACCATCTTTGAGATGGATCAAATGGATTCGACAGAGCCTGCCCTGAGCCTCCGCCTGCGCGGGGGCAAGCTTGCCCCTGCGAAAGCAGGGGTCGAATGGGCTCACCACAAGTTCTCAAGAAAATTTTCTTCAGGTTCCGATAATTTTTTATACATAAACACGTACAATTTCAGGTTTTTTTCGGCCTGCAGGCATTCAGGTGCGAAAATGGTACAATCCTATCTTTCAAGCAGATTTTTTTGTTTTATTGCCTCGTTTCGCTGTGCTCGCCTCCGTAACAGAATTAACCTGTTTATACCCAATTACCATAGGAGAATTTATACCAAGCAGACTATGCAATCTGAGTAAGTATAGTTGCAATAATTTGAATTAATTTATAAAATATAGGCAAGGTACATAGCAAAAAACTTCGTCTGATGATTCACTGTTGTTCCAATTCCTTTGGATTTTGGATGGTTTTTTAAAAGTAAGCCTAATGGAATCACATAACTCAAACGATAATTGCAGAGATAATGTAGAGTCTGCATCTCAAATAATTGCTGAATATGGTGATTTTATCTGGGCAATAGCTTTTGCCGAGGTTAAGAATAGAGATCAGGCAGATGATATATTTCAAGATTTTTTTCTGTCTCTTGTTTCCAAGCCTATACCTAATAACGTCAATAATATAAAGGGTTATCTTTATAGAGCTATAAATAATGATATTGCCGATGCAACTCGTCGTGTGCAAAAATACAGAGCCCACATTAACAAATATAGTCAGAAAATTACATATTCTATCAACAAAAGTAATCCTAAAAACGCCTTAGAAGAAGAACAAATAAATAGGATGTTCGATATAATTAAGGAGCAGTTGCCAAGGAGCAGTGCCCAAGCTATTATTTTAAGATACAGAGATGGCCAAAATACCAGGGAAGTCGCGGAAAAAATGGGTGTGAAAAGCAAGTCTATCAGTAGATATATTTCAACGGGACTGAAAAAAATCCGTCAGCATTTAGCAGGAAAATAAAGGAATCACGATGATCGCTCCTAATCTTAATTCATTATGTAATGAAGCTGAGTCATATTATTATGATTTTCTCAGCCAGGAAAACCAAAAACTTATTCCAGAGCCTGTCATTAATCACATAAAACAGTGTCAATATTGCCAGAGCCAGGTATGCGAACTTAAATCTGTTTTATACCAATACGAGAACTTAGAACCAGAGAAAAGCCAAGCCAACGCCGCTTCAACTACAATGCTAAAACTACACTTCGCTTACATCGGCAAAAATGTGACTTGCGAGACTGTAAGGCCCTTTCTGACAACCTTGTTAGACCCGGCGTTGGAAATTAGAATACCTACACCGATAACGGTACATATGGATCATTGCCAACAATGTGCTCATGACCTGGAAACAATAAGAAGCCTAAATCTCACCCGTAAACAGTTATGCCGCTTAAGCCGGCTATTCGTAGCAAAACCTGCCGAGGATGGCGTTAGCTGCTTAGAGGCGCATTCTGCAATCATGGCGTTTGTATCATTGGCTTTTAGTGAAACTACCGAAGAAGTCCTGAATCATCTATGCACTTGTCATTATTGTCATAAGGTTCTGTATCAATATAGAGAAACTGTTCTTACAGATTATCTGCGTGAAAAAGGAGGACAAAAAAATCCATTATGCAACCAGATTCCAGTTGCTGATATCTTTGACTACGTTGTACCGTACGGG
>Ga0315532_1002231_pt1 | contig 13517 bp, 10 predicted proteins | sample SalMarWE160370MG_FD_203082 | JGI IMG/M metagenome (GOLD analysis project Ga0315532, IMG submission 203082) | Salt marsh sediment microbial communities from the Plum Island Ecosystem LTER, Massachusetts, United States - Salt Marsh Sediment WE1603-70 ... | reverse complement strand
CTCACCCGGTCGCCGCACAGCAATGTTGTTGGCGTTTGCCTGAATCTGGATGACAATACCATCGGCTGGTGCTTTAACCACCAATGAATTCCGCTGCACTAATGATTGCTCCAGCAGCTTTTCCTGTACTTTTGCAGCTTTGCGTATCACCTCGAGGTTACTATCTACCGATGGGTGCTGCAATTGTCGCTGGGCAAATTCGTCGCGCCTGTCCTGGGCCTGCTCCAAATCAATATTAGCCTGCTCCAATAAATGCCCATTCTCTTCTATCTTCTTTGCCAGGCTGTTGTATTGGGCCTTTACTCTGTCCAATTCATAAGGAACAACAGCATCTTGTTCGACAAGCTCCTGGAGAATATTTACCTCTATAGCTAAATCTTCAAGGGTGATCCGGTCAGATGCAATCAAGACTTTTAATTCCAGTATGCGGAGTCTCGCGTTTTCCACATCAACAAAAAACCGCCTCTGATCCCCTATAAGTGTGGTTTCTTGATTTGCAGCCTCGGCAAGCAACTGCTCCTGTGTGGGAATTAATTGGGCCAACAAGTGTTCTATTTCAGCGGAAATGGTAGCGATTTGAGCCTTTATGAGTTCGTCATCAAGAGCAGCCAGCGTTTGTCCCTTGATAACTTCATCAAACAAATCGACGCAGACAATTTTCAACTGGCCGTCACATGGAGCAGCGACCTCATGAACTCTACCTTGAACTATACCTAAGACTTCAAAACGTTGTGAACGTTTATAAAATAGGCCGACTACACATGCTAACACTATCAGCCATACGAAGGCAGGCAGTATATGGTGCAGACCAAAAAGGGTAAATTTATAACCTGTAGAGGTTTTTTTTTTCATACTTTAACTAAACCTCAAGTAGCTGCTCCTGCATGGTCAAGCTAACATTTTCGATACCATCAATCTTTCCCAGCTCAGCTATCATCTGCTCGTTTTTTGACGCATTTCGTATTATTAACTGGTAGGCGTACTCAGCCGGGCTGCCAAAGCCGGCATCCTGCACAGATATAAGAGTAAAATTGCCGCAGAAACGTTTAAGAATAGCAGGAATCGGGTGTTCGGGCCCGATATGGCCTCTATAACTAAATCGTAAAAAGCCGTTATGAGGACGGTGTGTGCCGAAACCCGTCAGATACAAGTATATCGCTATCACGCTCAGCACAACCGTGCCAACAATAGCAGTGGCGTATCGCTGGGAGCCGGTTGCCATACCCACAACCAACGAACAGAAAATAAAGGCTATGTCACGAGTGTCCTTAATAATGTTACGAAAACGAATGATTGCCAAAGCACCCATCAGTCCCACAGCAGTGATAATATTATTACCGATGACGGACATAACCATTGCTACCACCACGGTAATCAGAATAAGCGACTGCACAAAGGACCTTGAATATGAAAGACTGCTATGCGTAGCATAATAAACCCAGGCCAGAACTTGGCCTAAAATAAAAGCCAGCAGCAGTGATAAAAGCACACTTTGAGGCGAAAAGGTTCCGCTGGTGAAGGGAGTTTCCTCTAATGCCTGCCAGATTCTATCCATAATCACTCTCCCCTAAATCTACGTACAAACAGTCCCAGAGAGCAAGCATCCTGTATGGACGTGGCGTATTTTGACATTGAACGCTGCCGTAAGTTGAAGCATTCAACCATCCGGCTCAACCAGGCTGGATAACGATCGGTGAACTTGATCTCCAAAATTACCGAGCCGAATAAATGATGCTGCCAGCCCTGGTGGCCGTTAAGCGTTACCTTCGGCTTGGCGGTGACATTATAGGCAAGCTTTCGATCAAAGGTTACCCTCACTCTGTTCTCCGAATCGTCTTCATACGCCTGACGCATATAGCGAATTAATATCACGGGTTTGGCTTTAATACTATTCACATACAATTGAAATTGCCTCAGTGCCACATGGTCCGTCGCATAGTGATGATGAAGAGGCATGGACAATCCTGTAAGCAACGCCGTGATGTCTCGGTCCAACACGCGGGATCTGCTTTTAATGATAACATTGTTTATCCGGCGTTTGATCTCAAAAAACCGAGGATAATCCAGCTCATCGGTATAGCTGCGGATTCGCAATTTGAAGCGATTTTTTTGGCCTGTCAGGCTTTCCCGGCAGAGGTGCAAATCATCTGAGTCCAAATAGAGACTAACAATAGGATAGACACCATTTCGTTGTAATTTGCAGTAACGGTCCAGCTCCACGTATGGTTGAATAAATTGCTTAATCGCCTCAGCTTTCGACTCGCAGATGATATATTTCATCTCGTAGCGGCGGGAGATAACCCCGTCAACCCAGCTATCTGTGTGTTTTATAACACCAGCTTTCTTATCAGGATTATGTGAATCCGTTTGCATCGGAATATCTTTAACCTGCGTATATAATCTTCAAATAACCTCTTTATGCAATTCCTTCGACCTCACTCAAGCCTGTACCAAGCAATGGCAAAGGGGACACGAGGTTAGGCAGCACCTGGAGATTCGTGCTATCAATTTAAAATCAAAAGAGCCTGCCTCCTAATCCGAATATCACTTATTTATGAAATAAGAAATATTAAGTCCTTTTGTTTTCAGCACTTATGGTTTATAAGCTCCGTCTTAAAACACAAAATCCCTTTTTCAATAGGTAGAAACGATTTCTACGCGGTTATTTATTGCAAAACTTGCTAAAAAATACAATTATTTTGTTTATTTTAACACATTTTAGCCAATTAAGTCAATACATTTTCACACGATCCGGACGCTTAAAAAGTACGAACAAACAAGAAACAATCCATGCTTATGAAAGAGATTGACAAACAGCAACAATGTACTGTATTTTTGCCACGTAAACAAGGCCGACTTTTTGGGCTGCAAATAGTTATGATGCCAAATATCTTATTGGTAAATCCGCCAATCTATGATTTCACTGCGTACGATTTTTGGCTCAAACCTTATGGCCTGCTGAGCATCGCTGGATATTTACGCGGAAAAGCGAACTTTGTTCTTTTCGATTATCTCGATCGTCTTCATCCATTTGCGGCGACACAGAAAGGGCTCGAATCCGACCGGTGGGGTCGTGGGCGTTTTTTCTGCGAAAGAATCCCAAATCCTTCCTGTCTGATGTCAATTCCTCGATATTATCGGAGGTTTGGCTTGCCTCGCAGCATATTCACAGATTTTCTGCAACGAGAAAGGCCCGCCTGCCCAGAGTATTTAATGAAGGAGAAGACACATCCGAAGGATGGTACGGCGGGCAGGCCTTTCGATTTCGCCCTTATCCAAACCACAATGACTTATTGGTACGAAGGGATAAAAGAGGTCATCGAAGATATCCGCCAAGTTTGGCCATCAACAAAGATTATCTTAGGTGGAAATTACGTAACATTCTGCAAAAACCATGCTGAAAACCTGGGAGCAGATTTTTTAGTACCGGGCGCAAACCTTGAGCCGCTCTGGAAGTACATAGGAATCGAGCCGGACACCAATCAGCCTGCATTATGGCAGGCTTATGAAAAACTAAATATCGGTATTCTGAAACTTAGTGAAGGCTGCCCTTTTAACTGTACTTATTGCTCGGTTCCGAAGGTCTACGGCAAATTCAAAGCCCGGCCGTTGCAACGTTCTTTGGCAGAGCTGGAGTTGTTAGTAAATCTTGGTGTGCAAAATATTGCTTTCTACGACGATGCCTTATTGTGTGAAGCAGATAAGGTCTTAGTGCCTTTCTTAAATGAGGTTATAAAGCGTAATATAAAGGTGAACTTCCATACGCCGAACGGCCTTCATGCACGTTTTATCACCAAAGAATTAGCTGAACTGATGGTACAGGCTGGGTTTAAAACTTTCTACCTCGGCTTCGAGAGTGCTTCAATGCAGTGGCAGCAAAATACAGGGGCAAAAGTCTTTTGCGATGAGCTTGCGCAGGCGGTTGGGCATCTTATCTCCGCAGGCGTGGAACCTGCAAACATCACAGCTTACCAAATCCTCGGCCACCCTCATATTGATACCCAGCAGCTCGAAATTACGATGCGCTTTGCCAACAGCTTAGGCATCCGTGGAACGTTAGCTGATTTTTCACCGATTCCCGGAACGCCGGACGGCGAAATTGGCAGAAAATGGGTGGATATGGATGAGCCGTTAATGCACAATAAAACAGCTTTTCCTATCATTCTTATGGGCTTCGAGAAAACAAATCAACTCAAGGACTTACAGCGACAATTAAATAGGCAAATCACTCCAAGGCAGTAGAACAAATTGCCGGCCCTTATGTTGATGATTTGTCATTTGCTACTGACATCAAGTTTTATATACTTGCTCTAACCAATTATAAAGGTAATCGATATGTCATCTATTCTGATCGTTGGGATAATTGCATCCTTTGGCTTGATATGCGGGGAGATAGCAACAAAGCTGAGGCTTCCTAAAGTCACAGGCTATATCATCGCGGGTGTGCTGCTAAATCCCAGCTTATTTGATTTTATTCCCAAGGACTTTACCAGCCACACCGACCTTGTGACGAATGTCGCCTTGAGCTTTATTACTTTTTCAGTGGGAGGAACGTTACTGTATTCTCGCATAAAAAAGCTGGGAAAAGGAATAATTTACATCACTTTATGTGAAGGTGAATTTGCGTTTATAATTGTAATTGTTGGAATATTAGCAGGTGGAGCTTTACTTATTCAAACGGCTGACGCTACCTGGGTCTCGACATTCATCCCTATTAGTTTACTGATGGGTTGCTTAGCAGCACCTACAGACCCTTCAGCCACATTAGCGATTACTCACCAATATAAAGCCAAAGGCCCTGTCACGTCCACAATAATGGGAGTTGCAGCTTTTGACGATGTTCTTGGAATAATTAATTACAGTCTTGCCATTGTGATGGCACAGGCACTAATTATGCACGAGAAGTTTAGCCTGTTTTCTTCGCTACTGAAACCTGCTGTTGCAATTCTCGGCGCGGTATTTTTAGGCATCGCATTCGGATTTATTTTTAACCTCTCTACAAAATTTTTAAAAAAAGAAACTGAAGGAGCACTCATTGTTGTAGTATTCGCCCTTCTTTCCTTGTGTTTTGGTATCGCAACAATTCTGGACGCTGACGAACTTTTATCAACGATGATAATGGGAATAGTAGTCGTTAACTACAATCCCAACAGAGAAAAAATATTCAAGATTCTGGAACGCTACACCGAAGAGCTGATCTTTATCTTATTCTTTGTCTTAAGCGGAATGCAGCTTAATTTTTCGATTCTATCAAGCCATATCCTGCTGGTCTTATTCTTTGTCATACTCAGGTCTATAGGCAAAGTGTCAGGGGCAATAACAGGAGCAGTCCTGGCTAAATCATCCTCAAAAGTGAAAAAATATACGGCGGGCGGACTGATTCCTCAGGGTGGCATTGTAGTCGGATTGGCGCTACTTATTAAGCAAAACCAGGCGTTTGCAGGCATTTCCGATATCATTATAAGCGTTATCATAGGCGCAACAATCATCCACGAATTAATCGGCCCGATACTGTCTAAGATGGCAATAAAAAAAGCCGGTGAAATTACTACAACTTGAAGAGTCGAATCGCTTAAAAGCCCTGTAACGTATTGACCGTACCAGCGATGGGCTATTTCGCAATGAAGACTAATGTACCTCTATTGGATATTTACGGTTAATGTTCCAGCTATTCTGGGTGTGGTTTCATCGTAAAACACTAAGTTCCATTCTCCTGTTTCATCAATAGTGACTTCTGAAGTAAATTCATGGAAACCATTATCAGCGGGCTGAAATACATAAGGAGGAAGTAATTGACCTTCACATTGCCAGCTCCACCGTTCACACCAAACAGTCCCTGTGTATCCCTTGACTGTATTTCGATATCGGTCCAGTATTCGCATCGATATTGTGAATGGCTGCCCGGTTTGACCAACAGGTGACCAATGTGGATATGGCTCTTTTAAATCGGTCTCAACTATGATGGATTCCGCCTGGCCAGGCTGAACGTCAATCGAAGAACTACAACTTCTAACACCAGCTAATTCCACACAAATCTTTGTGGTAGTAGCCCGTTGTAATAATAAATTAAAGATACCAACTCCATCCACTAAGGTTAATTCTTCTGGCTGAATCTGAATTTCCTCAGCCGAATCTACAGCCACAGCAGACAGGGAAACTTGACCCGAAAATGGGATGAGCGAGTCGTTTGAAGATTGGGCTGCCACTGTTATAGAATTCAATTCTCCTGCTGTCCAAGCATTGGAGTCACTTAACTGGATATTGAAATGATCCAGTTTGTTCGTCTGCGTTACGAGAATCACTTTGCGCAAGAAAGGTGCTAAGGTAAGCTCGGAAGAAGCCAAGATAGCACGATATTGAATATAGGTATCACCATCGTGTCCACTCCACAGAGCTTGCCCATTGGACTGGTAGAACGTATTGGATGTTCCATCCGGCCCAATAAAAAGTTTTTCCTCAAGAGAATCTTCGGTCAAGCTGGAGCGCACCTGAAAGCGCAAACTGGTTTGGTCGGGCGTGGCACCATCGTAAAATAGATTTCCACCTGCAATAGGTTCCTGCAAAGCAAAAACCTGAGATACATATTCGACACCATTAGGATCCGTTGAATTTACCGCAGCGTACAAGCCCGCTCCCTCGTCTACAGCTAAACTGATTGAACCATCGGGAGAGTTTAGAGTCACACTTCTGACATGTGGGTACTCACCATCGTTGTTGAGGGTTTTATAGACGGCAACCTGAAAAACGTCGTCGCCGTTATGCTGGGAGTGCAGGAATTGCCCGGAAGAAGTAAACTCTGTATTCTCTGTACCATCGGGACCTACCCAGGGAAGATCATCGGGTATTCTTTTTGAGGACGAAGTGCGAATCTTAAAACTTACGCTCGAGCCAATCGGTATCTCTGCATCCCATTGAAGGTTAGAATTGTGGATGGTATAAACATAACACTGCCGTGATTCAACGTAGTCCGGCTCATAACCCAGAACCATATTAGCAGCGCCAACATATAACCGACCGTGGACAAAGCCGAGAGTGCAAGGTTTAGCTCCAGGTGGAAGAAAAAGCGGTCCAATTGTCTGCCAATTTATTAGATCTTGCGTCCGATACAAGATGTATCTACGGGGAGAAAGATTAGAATCACTGTATGTATATTGGTCGCGCAATATACAATAAAGCCAGCCGTCATACTCTGCATAACGAAACATTTGTCCAGGTGATCCCAACTGGAACGTATTTTTCAAGAATGGCAATTCCTTTTGTGTAAGGCTATCCAGAGCATATAAATAAGTTTCAGAGCCGGTCACGGAACAAAAGACGAGGAGCTGACCTTTGAAGGTTCCTACTATAGTTATACTGCCTGTCGGCTCACCACTTGGAGTGTAAATCCTGATGCGCTCCCACTTCTGTCCATCGAAGCGATAGAGCCGCGAAACTTTACCCTCTCCGGCTTGGTTCCACACGAAAGTAGCGTAAAGATACTCAACTTCACTGGGGAATCCATCGTGTATTTGGTGTGTCACTATTTCGAAACCACTTACCACAGCTGAGGAATAAGGTGGTGTGTCATCGAGAGGCCCGGGATCGATCTGTTCGTATGACCAACTTGCACCTTGGTTGTCGGAGACAAGGATATATGGATAATCAAAAAGGGATGGTTGATCTACATTTTTTTGTGTAAATAAATGTCCCTGGAATTCAACCACTTCATTTACATGCACTCCATTATAAATTGTGCGTCGCTTCTGCCAGCCAAGACCATCATTAACAAAAAAATTGCCAAACGTCCAGCTTTCTCTGGCATCTCCACCTGCGACATAAAATCTACCGGTTTCCGAGGCATACCATTCATTTACACTGTCTTCCGGAACATTAAGCATCTCGCGAATCGGCTTACCGGTGAGTGGATCGTAGCTGACAATATCAACAGGGCCAAAATTTACTGCTATATCTCCGTAGCTTGGGTAAAGTCGGCCATTATAAGCGGCTATATTTCTTACTATATTTGCAGACAATGCTTTGTTTGTATGGGGGCCTAATAAAAATTTAAAATTAGTTAAGTCGGTTTGCAGAGTGAGAGCATCCCAGTCACTGTCGAAAGCCAGATCGGGATTTGCACCGGTAGGAAGACTGGCCCATGGTCTATCAATAATCACTGGACCAAAGTCTTCGCCTTGAACAACCAAAGCAGATGTTAATGGCATAATTAGCAATATAACCAGTAACGTGATGTTTATGTCTTTGATTTTTCACATCCTCCATTTACTATGTGCGGAAACCTTTGTAATTCTGCGGTTCCGTATTTGCAACCTTATTGTACAAAAATATGATACTGAAAACAAGTTCCATCAGACAATCGTGTAAAAGAATTTCCGCTGCAAACTAAATAATACTTGCAATAGTGTTGAAACTTGGAAAATTATAGTGCCCAGAAAAAAACCGCATAAAACGACCTACGAACAAACAAGTAAGACAAGTAAAAACAAGGAATGCTATTTATAAAAAGGATACTTACATATTCAAAATTTATGCGATAATATAAGACACTTGTTCTACGAATATGTGCTTTAGAGATTGAAGTAAAAAAATGCCGTTTGGTTGAGCTAATGGTAATTTAAAAAATATGAATAACAAGAGAGTCAGATTGCTTAACGGTAAAAACTTTAGGAACAAAGGCCCCATCGCTTACTGGATGAGCCGGGACCAGAGAGCCGATGATAACTGGGCACTTCTTTTTGCTCAGGAACTGGCCATAAAATACAAACAACCTCTTGCGGTGGTTTTCTGCCTCGTTGATGATTTTCTCGGCGCTACTTTCAGGCAATACAGCTTTATGCTCGATGGCCTACAGCAAACAGCTAACGAATTAAACAAAAAGAATATGCCCTTTTATCTGCTCTTAGGCCAACCTGAAAAACAAATCCCAAAATTCGTAAGACAATACAAGATCGAAAACTTAGTCACGGACTTCGATCCTCTTAAAATAAAACGAAACTGGAAAAAGATTATTGCTGCAAAGATTAACATACCTTTTTATGAAGTCGATGCTCATAACATTGTCCCTTGCTGGCTCGCCTCGCCAAAACAGGAATTCGGCGCATATACCATAAGGCCGAAGATACACAGACTGCTGCCCGAATTTTTTGAAGATTTCCCAAAGCTCAAAAAACACCCATTTAAATGGGCACCAAAAGTCCTGGAAATTAATTGGGCTAAAATAACTCAGAAGTTACACATTAATCGCTCTGTAGATAAAGTTGACTGGCTTCAGCCGGGACCAAGAGCTGCCAAGAAAATCCTTAAAAATTTTATTGGAAACAAGCTCAGACACTACGAACAAAGACGAAACGACCCCAATCAGGATGGTCAATCAAATCTGTCACCATATCTGCACTTTGGCCAGCTCTCTGCTCAAAGAATCGCATTCGAAGTACAGAAAACAAAAGCCAGTTTAAAAACCAAAAACGCTTTTCTCGAAGAACTAATTGTAAGGCGTGAGCTTTCAGATAACTTCTGTTTCTATAATCAAAATTACGACAACACCAAGAGCTTTGCCGACTGGGCTAAGCTTACACTAAAAGAACACAAAAAAGATAAACGGCAGTATCATTATAGTCTCGAAGAATTCGAACATGCTCGCACGCATGATGACTTGTGGAACGCCGCTCAATTAGAGATGGTCACTCGCGGCAAGATGCACGGCTATATGAGAATGTACTGGGCCAAGAAGATACTTGAATGGTCGAAATCACCACAAGAAGCAATGCAAACCGCCATTTATCTGAACGATAAATACGAGCTGGACGGCAGAGACCCGAACGGCTATGCCGGCATTGCATGGAGCATCGGCGGAATACACGACCGCCCCTGGCCACAGCGCCCGATATTCGGCAAGATTCGCTACATGAGCTACGCCGGCTGCAAGTCAAAATTTAACATCGAACAATACATCTCGGCATACATTAGGCCAAATCATTCTTGAAGTGCACCGGTTTTTATCCTCGATAAGAAAATGATAATTTGTATGATGGAAAAATAAATAGCGAGGGATTTTCGGCGCCCGTTTTGGATGTGAAAAGGTGTCTATAAAAGGGAAGGCCCGCCTGCCCAGAGTATCCGATACAGGAGAAGGCACATCCGAAGGATGGTACGGCGGGCAGGCCGATCCGGAAAAATCATGTGCAGCACATCAGAGAAAGAAGGTTTAGAAAGGGTAACCCCTAAGGGACCTGCTCAGAAGCCGGATATAGCATTAGTCGAGGCGGCTATCCGCGGCGATCCGGACAGCTTCACCGAGCTATGTAGGCGTCACTATCCGGCAATGGTCGCAATCGCGCACTCGGCACTCGGCGACAGGCATTTGGCTGAAGACGCAGCACAACAGGCCTTTGCAAAGGCCGCCGAAAAATTGCCGCAATTGAAGAAAAAAACCCGGTTTGCCGGATGGCTTGCAACTATCTGCAGAAATGTTGCACGAGATATAGCTCGCAGCACTAAGCCGCTACGCAGCACTGAAGATGTTTCCCTGACGGCAGCCGAACCACGCGCCGATAGCGTAAATGAAACAGTCAAAGAGGCGCTAAATAAACTTTCGGACTCGAATAGAGAAGTGATTTTCCTGCGATACTATGACGGAATGTCGTATGAACAGATATCCGCGGTTCTCGGCATCTCGGAACAAGCGATAAATGGAAGACTGTGACGAGCAAAGAGAAAATTGGCAGGTTACTTAAGAAATAGAGGTTTTGGACAGGTGCAATTATGAATAAACAGAAAAACGACAAATGGCTGGATGAGCTTATCAGCCGCACTATCAACACAACAAAACCACAGCTCGACTCCGAGAAATGGAAGCAGAAATATCATAAAGAATTTCAAACGCTCGTAAGCCGTGCTGAGAAAGCCACGACTGTAAAGATTAGACTACCAGATATTTTGAAAAAACCAATCACAAAACTTGCAGCCGCAGCGCTGATAATTGTGACTATAAGTTTTCTTATGACTCACTTGGGCCCAAGTGAAAAAGCCAATACTACTGATGTCACCAAAGTTACAAAATCCCCGGCTGATATGCAGACGATTCTATCACTAAATATCGCTTATCGCCGAGGAGGAATAGAAGCCGTCGATAGACAATGTAAGAAGGCTATAGAAATGCTGGGGCCGCGGCCGGCAAAAATAACAATTAAACAAATACTGACAGAATTCAATGGTACATAAACAGGAAAGGGAAAATCATGAATACCGTTCACAGAATTAAATTAACACAGAGTATATGCGCCCTATTGATATTACTGACGTCAGCTTCATTGGTTTGTGCGTATCCACCCGACAATGCGGCTGTTCTTTATTATCGAGCCTGTTTGATATATGATGCAAATGATACGATGACAAAAAAAGTGTCCGACCTTGTTAAAGGCAATATCGGTATCGATAAGGAAATAAAAGATTATGTCCAAAAGAATAAGTTTGCGATAAAGTACTTCGCGGATGCAGGTGATGCACCAAACTGCGACTGGGGCCTGGATTATTCCGAAGGTATCGAATTGCAGATGCCTCAATTGGCCCCACTAAAAACCCTGTCGAGAATAGTACTGGCGCAGGCCAAGATTGACGCTGACTCGGAAGATTATAAGCGAGCATTAGAATTGTGTTTAAGCACACATAAAGCAAGCCCTCATATCGCTGGCGTCGGTGTGCTGGTGTCATATTTGGTGGGCATCTCGATTAATGCTATGGCGAATCAGTGTATTATAGATATCCTTCCACAGATATCTGATAATCCCGATATGCTTATCTGGCTTAAGAATCAGATTTACGATGTTTCAGAAAGATTACCTTCACTGAAGGTGTCTATGAGTGATGATCTTAGGACATGTTCTCAGGACATAAAAAAGGAAAGAGCTGAATATCTCCTTGAGATTGCAGGCGATGATATACCAGAAGACATAAGACAAATTATCCGAAATGGAGATGAAGCATTCTTCAAGGCCAATAAGGAATATTTCCTGGAGTACCTTTCTGCATGTCTTACGGCAGTGGACCTTCCGTACCCACAGTCTTATGAGCAACTGGAAAAGTTAGCGAAAAAACCTGAAATCGAGAATCCTAACTTAATTATGGCGACATTTATTACCCCGGCTCTTTCCAGGATATTGTGCCTGGACCTTAAAACCAGAACTCAATTCAATGCGGTTAAGACGGCGTTAAATCTGTACATCATTAGAGCCAAGACCGGCCAATTTCCAGATGAGCTGCCTGAAAATATGCCCAGGGATTTGTTCAGCGACAAGGATTTTAAGTACGAAAAAACCGACGATGGTTTTATTCTTCGCTGTCAGGGCAAGGACTTGAGTAAAGACGAAATCTACGAGTACAAATTCAAAGTTAAAAAGTAATCCCGATGTATCGGGGTAGCTGAACCAGCCCCCTGCCTTTTGCCAGAGGCAAGCTCGTCCTGAGCCAGGTCGAAGGAAAGGGGGCTTTTTTTATGCGCTTTTTGTACAAAATAATGTGAAAATTAAACTAAAATAGGTGGGTCATTCGTTATACCAAAGAGAAACGGCCGTTTAATAAAGTGGATAAATTAACTTGATAATCGAAGACAAGATACTTGTGTGGCGATTTAATCGCGGCAGCAAAGATGCTTTTCGGCGTATTTATGAAAAGTACAAAGATGCCATGCTGGGATTGGCTGTCACTTTGTTAAGAGATAGAAGTCTCGCCGAAGACATTGTTCACGATGTATTTGTGTCGTTTGCCGGAACTGTGGGGACTTTCCACCTCAGCGGGACATTGAAAGGCTATTTATTGACCTGTGTCGGCAACCGTGTTCGTGACCGTAACCGTTTAAAATCAGAAAAGGATATAGAGCCGAATTTTGTGGATGCGATTAGCTCTAACTCCGATGGGCCGATGAAAGACGCTATCAGCCGTGAGGAATCCGGCCAATTACAAGAATTACTTGCCCGTCTTCCTTACGAGCAGAGCGAGGTCATAGTGCTGCATCTGCATCACAGGATGCGATTCGGCCAGATTGCCAAGGCCTTGGATATCTCGATCAATACAGTACAAAGCCGATACCGTTATGGCTTGGAAAAGCTTCGTTCGGTTATGAGTAGTGGGGTGACCAAATGAGACCAGAAGAAGATATAGAAAAATTCGTAAGAGTTGGAAAACCGCATGAGACAACCAGCGAACAGATGGATAACCGCACTTTGCATGACTCATTTGCAGCTATGGAGCAGACTATGCAGGCAAAACCGAGTACACATAGGGTAATCATCCGAAATAGGATGATGAGATTTACCGCTGCGGCAGCGATTATAATCGTGTTAATCAGCCTATTTATTGTTCATCAGGGCCCGAGCGAAAAGACTGATACCGCTATAAATTCTACTTCCACAAAATCTCCCGCTGAGCTATTAACAGTGGCGTCACTCAATATGGCCTATCGTCGCGGTGGAATAAAAGCTGTAGAACAACAGTGTGAGGAGGCTTTTGAAAAACTGGGTCCACAG
>Ga0315532_1002224_pt1 | contig 13541 bp, 7 predicted proteins | sample SalMarWE160370MG_FD_203082 | JGI IMG/M metagenome (GOLD analysis project Ga0315532, IMG submission 203082) | Salt marsh sediment microbial communities from the Plum Island Ecosystem LTER, Massachusetts, United States - Salt Marsh Sediment WE1603-70 ... | reverse complement strand
TAGTTTTGCATTTTCATATTTGATTTTTGCTATTTTTTATTATTCCATATTGATTGCTTCTTCAGGGCAGGTGTCAACGCAAATCCCGCAGTCAATGCAGGTCTCGCTGTCAACGACCGCCTTGTCATCAATCATACTTATGGCCTCGCTCGGGCACTCCGAAACGCAGGTTCCACAACCGTTGCATTTTTCACCATCTACTTTAGCCGGCATTTATGCACCCTTTCAAAAGAAACGATACTTACATAGTAAAAGACGGACGAAATGTTACAAAATTATGATGATATTACAACATAATTTTTTTGCAAATCAAGCCGCAGCGACCTGGTGCACCGGCAGGGGAAATTGAGGGTAAGTTTTTGTGGTTTTGATAACTAAATCCCGCTGATGCGGATAAGTGAGTAAGTTTTTGCGCAAAAGCGCCAGAATTCTCGTATCAAATGCACAATTTGGGCGTAAAAAATGGGGAAAATTGCAAAGAACCGCAAAATAAGGTTGCGTGCGCTACTCAATGGTTAGTAAGATGCCTGTGAAGGATTCTTAGGCCTTTAGATTTCAAAATCATTAGCGAGGTTAAGGAGGAAATTGTTATGAAATCCTGCGACTACTGGAAAGTTATCAACATAGTATCATTAATTCTTGTTGTCCTTGGGATTGTTGCGGCAACAGATACGAAAGCCGATACAATTGTGAGTTTCCCGCTGGACACAAATCCCGGCTGGACTACCGAGGGCCAATGGGCTTTTGGCATCCCAACCGGCGGCGGCTCGCATTGTTATGACCCCACCAGCGGACACACCGGCAACAATGTCTATGGCTACAATCTTAATGGAGACTATCCTAACAGCATGCCCCAGTATTGCCTGACTTCAACAGTTATAGATTGCTCTAATTATGAAAACATAACCCTTGCTTTCTGGCGTTGGCTTGGTATCGAAAGCAGTAGTTTTGACCACGCGACCGTGGAAGTCAGCAATAATGGAAGCACCTGGACCACTGTATGGAATCACTCCAGCAGTGCTGTCTGCGACGGCGACTGGTTTCAGTATAGTTATGACATCTCAGATGTGGCCGACAACCAGCCGACCGTATATATCCGCTGGACAATGGGACCTACTGACGGCTCAGTAACATATCCCGGTTGGAATATCGACGATATCTCTCTGGCTGGTGATGTGATGGACGACCTTGGAGTTGCTCCGGCAGAAGGTTTTGCTTCTTCAGGCAATGAGGGTGGGCCTTTCACACCACCCAATAAAGACTATACTCTTACTAATATAGGTGTTGACCCCATTGAATGGACTGCAGTCGTAAGCGCACCCTGGCTCACTGTTGAGCCGAATACTGGTACGCTTTTGCCCTTCGGGACTGATATAGTTACGGTTTCCCTGAATGTCCAGGCAAATGCTTTGCTGCCCGGCGATTACGATGAACCGATAACGTTTACGAATGTTACAAGCGGCCTTGCTCAGACACGGCAGGTAACGCTGCAGGTCATCGCCGTTCCCGGTGAAATAAATGTAACAGACTCAATCCCGCCTCCGGACGACCTGAATATGCCCTTTGGCGAGGTCTTTATTGGCCTGTCGCGAACTGAGCATATTACCATAACCAACACCGACCCGGTCAATAGACTTATTGTCACGGATATTACCCTCGGCGGTGGATACTTTGAAGATTTCAATGATGGCCTCGCTCAGGACTGGCAGCCGACGGTTTCCTCACAATGGGCGGTAGTCTCAGGTGAATATCGCGCTATGGACACCTCTCAGATTTACAGCATGCAGTCCACCTACACCGGCCAGACATGGGCTGACTGCGCCGTTCAAGCAACTTTGCGCCGTACGGGAGATATGTTCACTGTCGCCCGGCTGGTTGCCCGCGCCTCAGATGATTTCAACCGCCAAAACTCAACCGGTTCGGCTTACTCGACCGGTATTTCCAGTGACGGACAATACTGGGTTGGTAAGTATGTCAATGGCACATTTACCTTCCTCCAGAGTTGGACATTCTCGCCTTATCTGAACACAGGCGAAACGCCTAATGTTGTGCTATTGAACGTAGTAGGAAACGAAATACAGGTTTATATCAACGGCAATCTTGTCTGGAGCGGAACCGATAACGACGTTACGAGTCCCGGCCGTATTGGGCTGGTGCCCTATACAGATTCTGCTGACCCAACAATCCACTACTCTGATAATGTACAGGTTACCAAGCCGTTGACCAGCGACGTAACGCTAAGTGCCGAACAGGCATGGTACAACGCCTATCCATACAAAGGCGATGCGACACCCGAACAATCCCCCCCGGATATGTCGCCATCGACCTATCCGGGCGGACCAGATGATTCCAGCCCAAGCAGTATCGGCATTTTGTCAGGCCAAGAGGCTTTCCGCCTGGAGAATCTTCTTTCGCTGCCTCTGATAATACCGCCTCTGGGAAATGTTACATTTGACGTGGTCTTTGAACCTAATCGCGCTAAGGACTATGAATCATCCGTGGTAATCGAGAGTGATGATGTTGACGAACCGGAAGTTACTGTGCAGCTAACCGGCACCGGTATCCCTGATTATCTTCAAATCGTGCCTCAGCAGGATTTTGAATTTTTCGGCCATCCCGGCGGTCCCTTCCTGCCAACTAATACATCTTATTGGTTAACCAATAACGGGACGGTTAATATTAACTGGACTATCACCGGGCCCGACTGGCTCAATATCAGTTCTCTCGGCGGCATTATAAAGCCCGTCGAAACGGTAAAAGTAACAGTTACCCCCAACGCTCAGGCACGCAGTAAAGGCGAAGGCATATATGTCGGCCAACTATTGTTTACCGATGTTACCACCAGCGTTCAGCAAACGCGCAACGTTATCTTGAATATATCCACTGAGCCAAAGCTATGGATATCTCCGTATTCATTTAATGTAAACGTTTACAATGGTCACAGCAAAAGTGAAAACCTTACCATCGGCAACGGTGGTGATGGTCTGTTGAATTTTACACTTACAGGCCGACAAACAAGCTTTACACCGGCATCGATATCGGCCGTCGCAGCTTATGATTTGACAGTCGAAACCAAAAAAGATATCGCAGCAATGGCACCGGCCGAACACAGCTTCACTGCACTGACAGCAAATGCGCCTTTTGCAGAAGGACAGATGCTCGTTCGTTTTGCTCCGCAGGCCGATAGGACCTGGCCAAGCATGGCTGCAAAGAATTCCATTCTCGCTAAGGCCGGTAATGGCAAACTTGCAACTGCACGCGTTGCAAAGGAATACAAAATCGTCCGCGGTCTGTCTCTTGTAAAACTACCCCGTAATATTACAGTCAAGGATGCGCTCGTTATGCTCAATAACACACCCGGCATTTTATATGCCGAACCTGATTATCAATTAGAGGCTCTGTCTGTTCTGCAGACTATTCCCAACGACCCGCGATTCTCCGAGCTATGGGGACTGAACAATACGGGCCAGAGCGGCGGAACCCCCGATGCCGACATCGACGCACCTGAGGCCTGGGACATCACAACAGACGGCAGCAATATCATCGTTGCTGTAATTGATACCGGCGTTGACTATACACATCCTGACCTTGCAGCAAATATGTGGGTCAACTCGGCAGAACTGAATGGCACTACCGGAGTCGATGATGACGGCAATGGCTACGTGGACGATATATACGGTTACGATTTCTGCAACGATGACGGTGACCCGATGGACGACCACTACCACGGCACACACGTCGCAGGAACAATCAGCGCTGTCGGAAATAACGGCCAGGGTGTCGCAGGCGTGTCCTGGAATGCCAAGATAATGGCTCTCAAGTTTCTTGATTATTCAGGCAGCGGTTATGATAGTGATGCTATCGAATGTATTCAGTATGCTACTCTTATGGGTGCAAACCTTTCGAACAATTCCTGGGGTGGAGGCGGATACAGCCAGGCACTCAAGGATGCTATAGACGCTGCCGGCAATGCAAACCAGGTATTTGTGGCTTCTGCTGGAAACGACTACGGCAACAACAACGACATTAATCCGACTTACCCAGCCAGTTATGCCTGCCAGAATATTATTGCGGTATTGGCTACTGATAAATATGACAATATGTCCAATTTCTCCGACTATGGTCCCACCTCGGTTGACATAGGTGCTCCAGGCAGCGATATTCTTAGCTGTCAACCTGGCTCAAATTATCAATACCTAAACGGCACATCAATGGCTGCCCCCCATGTAAGCGGTTCTGCCGCTCTCATTTGGTCCTTTTATCCTTCTATGCCTTATCAGCAGGTCAAGGACCTGCTAATCCAAACAGTTGATGAAATCCCTGCATTGGCCGGACGCTGTGTCTCACAGGGCAGGCTTAATCTCTTCAATGCCGTCAATGAAGTTAGCGTCTCATGGCTCGAATTTGTGCCCCAAAGCGGCTTTGTCCCTGCTGGTGAGGTAAATAATGTCTCTGTCTTATTCCATGGCGATGTGCCTGTCGGAACTTACCAGGGCCAAATCACAGTCTTCACGAACGACCCATATACGCCTGAAACAAACATCCCCGTAACTATGACAGTCGAACCGCTCGACTATTTCACAGAGCTGTTTGATTCCGGCAATAACGATATGGCAAACCGAACATTGACATTCATCCCGATCGGTTCGTGCCACTATTATAACCTGTGTATAGTGCCGGCTTCAGAATTTCCTGTTGACCCTGCCGGCGGTACAATCGTAACTCTTCATGACGATGACTACTATGAAATACAGCTTCAGAACAACACCATCAGTCTGTACGGCACCAGCTATGACACATTTTATATCGGCAGCAACGGCTATATCACCTTCGTGTCCGGCGATACACATTATCTCGAACAGTTTACCGAGCACTTCGCTCTGCCGAGAATTGCCGCGTTGTTTGACGATTTGAATCCTTATGCAGGCGGCTCAATCTCCTACAAGGAATTGCCCGACAGGGTCGTCGTGACATTCCAAAATGTTCCGGAATTCAACCTGACCACTACAAACAGTTTCCAGGTCGAAATGTTCTTCTATGGCAAGATAAGAATCACATTCCTTAATATTGCTGCGGTTGACGGCCTGACCGGACTTTCACAGGGTAATGGTGTGCCTGCCTATTTTACTGAAAGTAATCTCTCGGAATACGGCCTGTGTGAGACACCCGTAGGAGGGGATTTTGACATGGACGGCGATGTGGACTATGAAGACTTCGGATTTTTCATATCTAAGTGGATGGATAGCGACTGCGGTGAGAGCAACAGCTGGTGCGGTGAAGCTGACTTTGAGCCGGATGGCAATGTAGATTTCAGTGATTTTGCGGTATTGGCTAAACACTGGCTTGAAGATGCTACCCCATAGATTTGTTGGAACATAATAATCACTTGGCAACAGACGGATGTGTTTATCGCTCGTTTTCGATAAAGACATCTGGGAGGGTGAGCTGTTCAATTTCCTCGCTGCAAATCTTTATGAGTTGCGGGGCGGAATACGGCCAGCAGCTTTATTTGCTTTTTGTTTCTGGGGATTATTGTTTTAAGCTGTTTTGTTTCGGCTGACTTGTCGTCTCAGTGGCTTTGGGGACTGTGCCGCCCAGCGCCACTGCCATATCGCGAACGAGCTTGTCTGGGTCGTTTTTCGCCGCCCACTGCAGAACCCTGTCGAATTTTCCGCCTGCATCTTTTGCCAGCAGATAAAGGGCCGTCATACGGACCGGCCATTCTGCATCGTTCATATTATCTGCCACCGCACGGGTCATTTCCTGGTCCATCTGCAAAGAGAGCATATTTGCCATAGTATGAACTTTGACTATCCATTCGCTATCGCCCGAATTGCGTAACAGTCCCGATTCGTTTATCAGCGCGGATTTTAACATTGTCGGCATCCAGTCGGCATAGAGGTATCTATAAAGCGGCTGACGGCCGGCCATCGCCTGTTGTTCCGTTAAAAGACCGACAAAAAGCTGGGCTATCATAATCTTTTGACCGGTTTGTCCGGTTGAGATTGAATTGAACCGGTTTCTCAGATATTTGCCTGTAAGGGCGATACCCGGACGTTTTATGAGCACTTTGGTTGGTTGTATATAAGTAAGTTTATTGGTTACCTCGCCCTCCGGCCTTGACGGATTGATTATCGGGTCGATATAAATCGTAAACTCTATATCCAGAGACGCCTGGGGATGGGCAAGCAATAACTGCCTGAGCCGGCCGGACACAAGCTGAACGGGGATGAGCATACTTCGGCCTGGCTCGATAAGAGGAGTTGTGCCGAACCTGCGGGATACCAGATTCGGTATCTTTTCTTCAAGGTCGCCGCTGACAACGGCGTCAATCCTTATATCGCCCGTGAACAGACTATCCTCGCTTATTACGAGCGGTTCAGCGGAATTGTTTTTTATTGCAACAGTGCCGTTGATTGTGCTGCCGTAAGAAAACTCGTTGCCGCGGGTGATGAGCTGAACGGAGAGTATCTCCTCCGGCTTGATAAATTCCGGGACAATCATCGGGCCGAGCGAACTTTTCAATTCAGCCAGGATGGTATCAGGATTGAGCGGCGGGGTATATGCTGCATCGAGCTGTAACAAAAGCTCTTTTGCATATTCGGCAACAATCGAACCAGGGTCTCTGGCTACTACAGACCTTAGTGTATTGATTGCCAGTCCCCTTTGTGACTCGTTAATTTGAATCTGAGCGAGGGTTAAATCTGCTATCTGGTTACGCTGATAATTATTTATAAGCGGCTTTGCCCATTCAGTTTGTTGATTCAATAAAAGTGAGTAGGCCAGAAGAGCAGCCGTAGAGGGTGAATTTGGTTCGGTCGAATAGGCCTTGTTGGCCCAGTCCAGAGATTTTTGCATATCAGGCAGCACAAAGCAGTAGAACCAGGCAAATTGCGTTGCGTTGACTCGCAGAGATGTTCTATCATCGAGTGCCCACTGCGGCTTTGTGCCGATTTGTGGACCCTGCTCGAGGAGCTGTTGTGCCTTTTCTTCAGCGGCCTGGAATATTCGATTTGCCTGTTCAGTATCGCCGATTTTCATTGCGGCTTTGCCGGCGATGGATTCAAGCAGCAGGTCGAACCGGCCCGCCCGACGTAACTCTGCGGCAATTTCCAGGCATTTGTTCTGGTTTTGCTGGGTGTTGTAGTAACAAATCGCCATTGGAAGGTAAATGCGTGCAGGCAGAGGTTCTGGTGGGAAAAGATAATGAAACAAATCGGCACAGTATTCATAGATATTGCCGGCCAGGTCGTATAGTTCCAGCCGTTCGGCATATTGTGCAAAGGCCAATCCGGTGTCGATATCAGCCGGATTTTCGAGCAGTGTTAATCTTAGTTGTTCGAGGTATACTGCCGGGCCGATTTGGCCGGGCATAATTTCAACCAGCTTTTCAAATGCTATCTTATTATACTTATTATCACTGTAAGCCCGGACAAGGTAAAATTGGGCGGCTTCCAGGTCTGGTTTTTCGGCCATTAACACACCAATAAATGTTGCCAGTTCAGAGCGCAAGACCAGGTTCTTATCCCCGAAGTTTCTTAACATCGCTTTAAGAAGCACCTCTCGTTCTTCACGGGAATTTAACTGTTCGAGCAGGTACTGAATTGCATATCTTACGACTTCAAGGTCAGCCGACTTATCTACGTAGTCCTCGAGCGCATAATACACGTTCTCTGAGTAATCTTGTTTTGTTGCCTGGCACATAAGCTTAATCAGCAGCGGTTGAATGTCACTGGCGCTGTTGTCCAGTTTTGTCGCTGCGGTTAAGAGCACGATTGCCTGTTCGACCTCCGCCGGAGTAATATCTTTAGAATTGGCCAGTTCATAACCAATTTCATAGAATACCTGGCTGACCAGTGGTGAGAATAGCTGCCTCACTTGGGTATCTCGTATCTGGTTACGGCTTGGTGCTTCACCTGGAAGAACTGGCGGCTCTGCGGCAACGGAGGGCTGTTCAGCCCTGAGGGAAGCTATCTCGCTGTCAATGGGATATGTTTCAATCCTTTGAGCTAAGGCCGAGAAAGAACAGACTAATAGTGTCAAAAAAATAACAAAAGACCTGCTGTTAAACATATTTCTCTCCAGCAAAACTACATAATGTCTTCCTTTAACATATTATCGGGCGAATGTTCCCTGTTGCTTTAGATATAAAATGATAGTCTGGAGTTCCGTATTTTCGCCAATATGACCCCTTTTTATTGCTATGTCCTTAAATATCAGTTCGGGTTTTAGATGTCAATTGTTGAGTTGCGGTAAAAAATCAGTTTTGTTATCAAATATTAGTTTTTTTGTTATTACTCGGCCTGCCGCTGGTTAGCAGGGCAAACTGTTCGATATGTAATAATCTTGCCACTAACAGATACACTACCGCCGCTGAAGGGATAGTTATAAGCAGCTTGAAGATGTTCGGCCAGCACTTCGATATCCACAGTGCCGCTATAATCACAGCAACCATACACAGTGTGGCAGCGGCCGTTTTCACTAATGTTTCTGCCAGACCGTCAAGGATAGAACCATCCAGCCGTTTCCGAAGTGATACAACAAGAATCACCACCTGCAAGTAGGAGCACAGTGCCGTTGAAAACGCCAGCCCACCCGTTCCCCAGACCCAGATTAAGGTCAGATTCAATAAGATATTCGCGCAAACCGCTATCAGGGCACTTCGCATCGGTGTTTTGGAGTCCTGCATTGAATAAAACGCACGGGTTGCTACCTGCTGAGCAAAATAGCCGCATAAACCCAGCACATAGAAAAGCAGCGTCCAGCAAACCATATTGGTGTCTCTGATGCTGAATCGGCCGTGCTGAAAGGCAAGCGAGATTAACGGCTTGGATATTGCTATCAATCCTGTCGCGGCGGGTATTGCAATAAAAGTAGCACAGCAGAGGCCCTTCGAGACCGTTCTGCCTAATTGTTGGAAGTCCTTCTTTGCTGCGTGGGCGCTCATCACCGGGAAAATTGCCGTTGCCAACGATATCCCGAAAATACCCAGCGGCAGTTGATACAGCCGTTGCGCAAAATAAAGATGTGATACCGAGCCACGCTGCAAAGGATATACAATCTCTCTTCCCAGCAGGATAAAGGTATTCCCCTTTTCTATCGAACTGGAAAACCACCATGCAATCAGGTCATCGGCAAGGGTATTTATCTGGGTAACCGTCAGACCCAGTATCATAGGTCCCATCAGTATTATGATTTTCTTAAACGGCTCTGAGTAAATCTGCCACGCAGGTCTTATGGAGACGCCTGCAGAGCGAAGTGGCGGCACCTGTATCGCTATCTGTATAAACCCTGCGACAACTACGGCAGCGGCGACGAAAAAGACCTGGTGTTCCGGCTTTATTTCAAATGCCCAGCCGGTCAGCAGTAAACTTGCGATAATGAATATATTAAGCACTATCGGAGCGGCTGCCGGCGCTGCAAAATGCCTGTGCACATTTAAAATGCCGGCCAATATCGCTACCATACAGACCAGCAGCATATAAGGCAGCATAATCGATGTTAAAGAGAGGACGAGCCGGGTCTCATCTATTTTGCTGAAGAGTTTGTAATAGCCCCAGATGCCGGCCTGACCAATCAGAACAATCGCAGCCAAAAGTATGAATACTACAGTTACTACTGTGTTAATCAGTTGTTTTGCCTGTTCAGGTCTGTTTGCAAGCTCTTCGCTGTATATAGGAATCAATGAGGCCGAGGCGGCCCCTTCGCCGAATAATCTCCTGGCAAGATTGGGAATCTTGAAAGCAATGGTCCAGGCATCAAGCAGGGCGTTGGCGCCGAAGAAATAGCTGTATGCCATATCGCGAGCAAACCCGAAAATCCGGCTGACTGCTGTTAGAGAGGCAATTTGTCTAAAGCCCTTTATCATTGGCTGTCCTCATATTGTTCATCGCTCATTATGCTTTCGGTGCCACGCTGAAAGGTCTGCACCGCCCGATGTTATTCAGCATTCCTATAGAAGCCATACTGACTAATAAGCTCGAGCCGCCGTAGCTTACCAGCGGCAATGTCAGGCCGGTGATTGGCATCAAGCCCATTGTCATACTTACATTAACGATGACCTGGATTGTAATAATTGCGACAATGCCGACAGCGAGCAACCTGCCGAACGGATCTGTGTTGTTGCCTGCAATTTCCAAACCACAAGAAACAATAATTCCATAAAGCCCAAGGACAATCACACAGCCAAGTATGCCCCACTGGTGTGCAATTATTGCGAATATAAAGTCGTTGTGTCTTTCAGGCAGAAAGTTGTATTTGACAAACGGCCCCTGCCGAAATCCATACCCTTTGGCATGATTCGTTCCGCCGGAAGCAACTGCATATTTTGAACGAACGAGGTGGTAACCCCAGTCGTTTTTCCACTGCTTTGAACTGAATTTTCCGCCCACAAGAATTTTGCCCAAGGTTGGGTATTGTTCGGCCCTGTTGCGAATCCAGCTGTTTTGCAGCAGCACACTGCTTATTCTGCTTCTCTGGTAAGGCCTCATCTTAAACCAGAGCATCGGGCTTACCATAAGCGCCAAAAGTATTATAATCAGCAGGTGTTTCACCTTTGCTCCTGCCACGAACAGCATTGTAAATAAAATCGGCATCATCAACAGCACTGTGCCGAGGTCCGGTTCGAGCAAAATCAAAACCATCGGCAGCAGAGTCAGAATAAACGGCCCGATTAAGAACCTGAAATTGCGGTAGTTGCTGCGATAGCGAAGATACCACGCCAGGGCCAGGATGTATGCCAGCTTGCAGATTTCCGACGGCTGTAGTGTGAGAAAATTACCGCCTGTTATTTTAAATCTAATCCATCTGTGTGTCCCGTTGATTTCAGGCACAAAAGGAAGCTCTGTAATATATCTCCCAATCAGTAACGCCCCCAGAAGCAGCAGCACAAAGGCGTATATCCAGTAGCTTAAAGCTCCGAATCGTCGGTAATTAACAAGGTTGACGGCTATGAAGCCGGTCGCAGCAATAACAGCGAAAATGAGCTGTTTTTTCCACAAGGTGCTCAAATCTTCAATTTGGCCGGCTGCACTGGGCTCTGCAGGATTGCCTACCGCATAAATAGTCGCTATCCCGATGGCAATCAGGGCAAAGGTGGTTGCCAGCAGGCATAGTCTTACAGCTACAAGTCGGCCTTTTAAAAAGTGCAACATAAACGGAAAAAATAACATAGAGGCGTGAAAATTGCTATACGAACTGGGAAATCGTAAGAAAATTATTTTTTCTGTCTGGTATCCGGATTTATTTTTTTCAGTCAAAAAAGGATTCAAGGACCTATATTTATCCCAATTGGAACCCGAAAACGCATTTTGGGGGTCTTTTCACCTCTAAATACCGATTTTCTGTTCAAAATCTCGATTTTTTTGAGTTTTTGTCTCGGCTGTAACAGAAGTTGGCGGTAAGATAAAAAGCGTATTTTATGCGTTTTTTTGCACGTTTTCCGCCTATAATCAGAGATGAAAAAGTTCACAAAAAATCTTGTAAATTCCTGATTTTTTTTGCATTTTCTCTTGACTTTGCGCGAGTACTTGTGTTATCATACTATTGTTCTTCACCAATATAAACCTGTGTCTGTAGTTGTATTGTGGCACACATTTTCGCCTGTTGGCGAGAAAGGAGGAGACTAAGAGACAGATGTTCTGTCATTCCGGTTGTTCCTGCTTGCCGGAAAGCTGTGCTCAATGATTCAAAAAGTTAGAGTGTTTAAGTACCAAAAGTTGAGTAAAAGCTTATTGTTATAGCAGGTGACCAAGGTTGTGCAGGGTGTGTGGTCCTGCCAAGAAGAAAAGAAAGGAAGGTTGTATTATGAGAAAGATTAGTCTAATCCTGGTAGTTCTTTTGATGGCCGCTCCGGCGTGGTCAGCCGTCACCATTACCTGTAGCAACGTTGGCTATGAAGTCACCGTCAGCTACAATTTTACAGGTGAGCCGAACAGTGTAAGGGCATTTGCTCTGGATATTACTATTGACACCGGTACTATCACCGATGTGAATGATGATGTAAATCCAGACTATACCATTTATCCCGGCTCTATAGTAATTGCTGGTGGTGTAGTCACCGACGATGGTAATGCGGTTGCCGACCCCTGTGACTATCCTTCGGATACACAGTCAGGCGTTGGCTCAAGCGGTATTACAGTTGAGATGGGTGCGTTGTATTCCCCTCCAATTGATCCATGCGGCCCGCCACCTACTGGTGATTTGTTGAAGTTCACTGTTAGTGGTGACTGCAATGTCACTATCACAGAGAACGAAGCCCGTGGCGGCGTGGTATTGACGGACCCGACTAAGGACCCAACCAGCTTTACGGCACCGGGTACCGGAGCACCGGAGTTCGGTGTTGTGGGTGCTTGCTTCCCAAGCAGTTACACGACTTACAACGACTGGGTAGCACTGGGTAGTCCTGATTGCTGGTGTTCAGCGTATCAGTGCGATGGGGATGCGGACGGCGCTACGGAAGGTCCCCAGAAGTTTCGGGTGGCGATCAACGATTTGACTCCACTGATTGCCAACTGGAAGAAGAAAATCGCCGACCCGACACTGGATCCCTGTACTGATTTCGACCACAAATCGGAAGGTCCCCAAAAGTTTCGGGTTGCAATCAACGATTTGACCATACTGATTAACAACTGGAAGAAAAAAGATACGGCACTTCCTGGTGACTGCCCGAGGTCGGAGTAGTACAGCAACAGTTGAAAATGAAGATGTTGTGCCATCAGGAATGGAATGTTGAATGTTTAAAATGTAGCATTCAAATGTAGAATTTTAGGAAGGAGTATGATGATGAAGAAATTGTTAGCTTTAATGTTGGTTCTTAGCGTTGCTTCAGTGGCGAATGCAACGTTACAAATATCGGTGGACGGCTTAGTTGATGTGCCTGATACCGAAATTACCTTGGTACCGAGTGATACGGTGGTTATTGATGTTTTTGCCATCGCTCAGCCGGCGACGGTGTTTGGTATGCTTTTCACTGAAGGCTGCGGCACGTTGGATTTCAGTAACGCTTGGCAAATAGAGACGCCTGACGGTGTGCCCATTGAGGATTACAGTAGTGACCCGGATTTCATATCGTGGCTTGTAGGTCTGGGCTATAACCCCGTCAGCATAGGCTACTTTGAGTTGGCAGAAGTATCTTCTGAGCCTATGGTTTTGGATGGCGTAGTCATCGACAACGTGATATTCCACTGCACATGCGAGGGTGATGCGACTATCTACCTGTTTAACACAAGCACGGAGCAAGTTCTTGACAGCCAGGTAATTCACCAGGTTCCTGAGCCGGCATCAATGCTGCTGCTTGGTCTTGGAGGTTTACTGCTGCGTCGTCGTAAATAAGCAGCGACTTAAGAGCCAATAGAAGTAGGTTATTAAGGAGGCAGGTCTTTTGACCTGCCTCTTTTTTTGTCTTGATAGCTCCTGCACCTCTGTCTATAATAACACAGCTATTTATATGGATATTTGGAGTCAGGTTATGAGGCAGTTGGTAATGTTAGCTGAATGTGCAATTATCCTGTTAGGATTTAGCGGATGTCAGGAGCGGACGG
>Ga0315532_1002221_pt1 | contig 13547 bp, 14 predicted proteins | sample SalMarWE160370MG_FD_203082 | JGI IMG/M metagenome (GOLD analysis project Ga0315532, IMG submission 203082) | Salt marsh sediment microbial communities from the Plum Island Ecosystem LTER, Massachusetts, United States - Salt Marsh Sediment WE1603-70 ... | reverse complement strand
TTGGCGAGATTGGTCTTGAGGCAGCAATTGCTGGTACTTTTGGAGTTCCACTGATTATGGTAAGCGCTGATTCAAAAGGAATAGAAGAAGCGGAAAAACTATTGAAAGATGTGGAGAAGGCTGTGGTCAAGTACGCCATAAGCAGAGAGGGAGCGGTTTGCCTATCACCTTCAACGACGAAGGAGATTATAAGGAAGAAGGCAAAAATTGCCGTGGAAAAAATAGATAGGTTCACCCCCTACAAAGTTCTCTCCCCTTATGAAATAAAGCTAGAATTTTATGAGAGAGGTTCTGCTGAAAAGGCGTCCAAGATAAGTGGGGTAAACAGGTTGGATGATAGGACTATCCAGTTAAAGGGGGATGATCTTTCCCTTCTGTGGAAGAGATTCACCAGTAAATATCAATAATAGATTATTAACCTGCCTCACTTACACAAAAGATAGAAGGGAGAAGAAGATGGAAGTAAGAGAAGCTATTGAAAAAAGGAGAAGCGTTCGAGCTTATGAGGATAGGCCCATTCCAGAGAAAAAACTAAAAAGGGTCCTTGAGGCAGCAAGATTAGCACCCTCTGCCTCTAATCGGCAGCCCTGGAAATTTGTAGTGGTTCGGAATGTTGAGTTACGGAAAAAGCTCGCCCGGGCAGCCGGAAATGAGAGCTTTGTAGGCGAGGCTCCGGTAGTTATTGTGGCAGTAGCCCTTCGCACAGATCATATTATGATGTGTGGAGTTCATAGCTATCCAGTGGATCTCGCCATTGCCGTAGACCACATGACTTTAGCCGCTGTTGAAGAAGGACTGGGAAGCTGCTGGATTGGTGCTTTCTCCCAGGTGGAAGTTAAACGGATTCTCAATATTCCCAAGCAATACATGGTCGTTGCCCTTTTGCCAATGGGGTATCCCGCTCAAGCCGGTGGGTTAAAATCACGCAAACCATTGGAGACAATAGTCTCTTACGAAACCTTTTCTGAATAACAAGAGAGGCTAAAATTTTCGAACTTTCAACTTTGCCAAGGATTCAAGGGTTAAATCCAATTCTAAAAAACAGAGATCAACCCAGGTCTTTTCAATGAACTTTGAAATTCTGGCTCTCTCAATTTTCTCCAATTCTCCTTTAAGAAGGTCTTCCCTCATAGCTTAATAAGTGCCTCCAGTCTTTTTCGGTGAACAAATTCCTGCAAAGCTCGGTTAACCGCTTCAGTCAACCCTCTTTTTACCAGTTTTGGTTCCCTTGACAAAAATTTTACTTTTATTATCATATTTATAGAACAATGTTCATAATAGATGAACAAATATGAAGTCCGTAAAAAAGGCTATAGAAGTTCTGGAGGCTTTGGCTAAAAGAGAAAATGGGGTAGGAATAACCCAGTTGAGTCGAGAGCTGAACTTACCAAAGAGCACCATTCATCAAATTCTCTCCACCCTTAAAAGCGTAAGATTCGTAGAGCAGAATTCCGAGGATAGAAAATATCATCTAGGACTCCGGATTTTCGAGCTGGGCAACATTTTTCAATCGCAACTTCAACTTAGAAAAATAGCCTATTCTTACTTGTATAATTTAAGCAGAAAGACCAATGAGACAACTTACCTGGTAGTTCTGGAAGGTAACAGGATAGTTTACATAGATTGCGTGGAGTCAACGGCAAGGCTGAGGGCACATCCTCTTTTTGGAATAAGAGTTCCTCTTCATTGTACCAGCTTGGGTAAAGCTATAATGGCCTGTCTGCCGGAAGAAAAAAAAAATGAAATTATCCATGAAAATGGGTTAGAAAGATTTACCGAAAATACTATTACTGATCCCCAGATACTTAAACGAGAGCTAAAGGAAATTAGGAAAAGAGGATATGCAATTGATAATATGGAACATGAGGAGGGGATTCGCTGTGTGGGCGCTCCTATAAGAAATCATCGAAAGGAAGTTTCTGCTGCTATCAGCGTTTCCGGGCCTTCCCAGAGATTTGACCCTCCAAGGATACAGACTATGGCTAAATTGGTTATTGAAGCATCTGAGGAAATTTCGAGAAAAATGGGCTATAAAAAACAAAATATGCCTGAGGCCTAAAAATCTGACGAGGAGGTGATGGTCTGTATTACCAATATACGAATTTGCTTCGGGCCTTATCAAGAACAGAAAAATTTATTAAAGGAGGTATCTGAGATGAAAGGATGGAAGATTATCGTCGTTTGTATTCTTGCAGTAGGACTCCTGTCTTCCGCAAGTTTTGCTCAGGAGAAGACCTATACACTCCGCTTTAACACGGTAGCCGGACCTAAGGAACCTCAGACTCAGGCTATGAACAAGTTTGCCGAAGTAGTTGAGGAGTTAAGCGCAGGTAAAATCATAGTTAAAGTTTTTCATTCTGGTGCGCTCGGAGATCAAAAGACAGCTCTTTTGGGCATTATGCGAGGGACCTTGGAGATGACCAGTGATGCCAGTCCTGCCTGGTTTGCAGAGCTCTGTGATTATCCCGAGATAGGTGTTTTAGAAACACCTTACGCCTTCAGAGATCTCGACCATCTCTATAGAGTTCTCACTGGGCCAACAGGCCAGAAGTATTGGGATGAGCTTACCAAATCTGGATTGCGAGTTCTCGACATATGGTACCTCGGTACCCGTGAATTGAATCTGACCAAGAAAGCTGGTGTGGTGCGAAGGCCTGAAGGTCTGAAAGGTATCAAGTTAAGGATGCCCAATGTAGAAGCCTGGCTTGATGTAGGAAGAGCTCTTGGAGCAGAGCCTACACCTTTGGGATTTGGAGAGGTTTATATGGCTCTAAAAACCGGAACTGTAGATGGTCAGGACAACCCTCTTCCCACAGACTACTCGGCAAAGTTTTGCGAAGTAACTCATTACATCATCCTTACTGACCATATGATTGGTTTTATCACACCGGTAATCAACGAAAAGCTGTGGCAGAGTATGCCTGAAAAGTATCGGGTTTATATCAAAAAAGCTATACAGGTGGCTCGATTCTACCAGAACAGAATAGTACTGGAACAAGAGGCTAAACTCCTAGGGAAGTTTGTAAAGGATTATGGAATGGAAATAATCATCCCGGACAAGCAAGCTTTCATGGAAAATGTCAAAAAGTTCTACAGCCAGCCCAAGTTCGATAAAAAGTGGGGGAAAGGGATTTACGCCAAGATTCAAGCTATAGAATAGGCGGTAAGCTTGCCCCGGGGAAGGTCTTTCTTTGTTGCCTCTTCCCGGGGCACTTATTACTCTAATAAGGTAAGAGTGTATGAGAAGGATTGTCAAGAAGATATTCGATTTGCTGGAGGTTCACCTGGCAGTCTTAATTTTTCTGGTTTTGATTTTCTCCGTGGTAATCCAGGTTTTTTCTCGATATGTCCTCAGCCGACCTTTACCACGCCTCTTTGAGCTATCTATCTATAGTTTCGTCTGGGTTATCTATCTGGGTGCTCCTCTGGCAAAACGGTATAGAAGACACATTCGCTTTGATATTCTTTACCGTAAATTCCCCAGAAAAGTGCAACTCCTCATCGATATAGGTTTTGATATATTAACCAACGCAGTGCTTCTCCTAATCTTGATTCCCAGCATAGAATACACTGCCTGGAACTACAGAATAAAAGCCTCATCTCTGCGCATACCCTGGACTTACCTTCTGGTATGCTTTCCCATATTTATTGGACTTCTTTTCATTCATAACTCTGTCTGGATCTATACTTATATACGAGAGCTTTTAGGGAAAAAGGTTTCACCTGAAGAGGTTCCACCATGGCAGTAGCTGTTTGGCTGATAGTTTTTGCCGCTGTTTTTGCTCTGGGGTATCCTATTGCTCTGGGAATGCTCATAAGTTCAGCTCTTTATTTTTTGTTATCCGACATAAGCCTCGCTACCCTTACGGACATAATGGTCATAAAATTCGAGAACCAATTTGTCCTCCTGGCTGTTCCTCTTTTTATTTTTACTGCTAAAGTTATGAATGCTGGCAAAGTAACTGACCGGGTTTTTGATTTTGCCAAAACTTTGGTGGGTCCGCTTAAAGGAGGATTGGGTCATGTGAATATTGTAGCAAGTATAATCTTTGCTGGAATGACCGGTTCTGAGATAGCTGACGTTGCTGGTCTGGGAGCTGTGGAAATTAAGGCCATGAAAGATGGAGGTTACGATGGTCCCTTTAGCTGTGCCGTTACCTGTGCTTCAGCTACAATAGGACCTATTATTCCCCCTAGTATTCCCATGGTTATTTACTCTATGCTTTCAGGTACATCAATAGGATACCTCTTTCTGGGAGGGTTTATTCCTGGGCTTATCCTGGGAGGAGTTTTGATGCTTCTGGTTTATATCCTTTCCGTTAAGAGAAACTATCCTTCCGGAAAAAGGGTCTCCTTCAGGGAATTCTTGAAAAGCCTTACCAAATCTTTTCTTGCTCTTATGGCCCCGGTACTCCTCCTGGGCGGGATCTACGGAGGGGTCTTTACTCCAACAGAGGCAGCAGGCGTAGTGAGTGCCTACGCATTAATTCTTTCCTTAGTTGTCTACCGAACAGTTGGTTTAAAAGCACTTTACAAGATTCTTATTGATACAGTAGTAAGCACCGGATTTATTACCTTTCTTATAGCCGGCGCCTTCGTATTTGGTTATGTGATAGCAAGGGAGGAAATACCGGTTCTAATCACCAATGGTTTTATAAGTTTAGGGTTAATGGAAAGCAAGTGGACTGTACTTCTCTCTCTTAACGCACTATTTTTGATTTTGGGTTGTTTTATTGATGTTTCAGCTATTTTATTGATAATTGTACCCATTGTTCTACCTCTGGTTGAAGCTGCAGGAATCGACCTGGTTCACTTTGGAGTTATAGCTGTCTTCAATTTAATGATCGCCCTGGATACACCACCTTATGGTGAAACTATTTTTATTACCAGTGCCATCAGTGGAACTCCTTTCCCTGATGTTGTGAAGGAAATGCTGCTATTTATAGCTTTTGAAATAGGTGCCCTCATGATATGCACCTATATTCCTGACCTTGTTCTCTGGTTACCCCGATTAGCCGGTTATCTGGGGTAGAGTTGGAAGAATTTGACTACTTAGAGGGAATAAAATGGATATAAATCAAATTAACCATGATTTGGTGGAGCATCTTTACCAGGGTTTGGAGGAGGTTTCCAAGCAGCGAGTTGATCAAGCTATATCTAAAATAGTCCAAGCTAAAGAAAAAGGGAGAAAAGTCGTTGTGGTAACAGGAAGTGGACCAAATATACACGAAGGTATCACCACCTTAATAGCAGAACTCATCAAGAAAAAGATTGTTGATGGTGTCATCACAAGCTCTGCTGTGATAGCTCACGAAATGGCAGGTAGTCTTGATAAGGTTAAAAGATTAGACGGTAAGAAACTGGGCATTTGTGAAGATATTCTACCTAAGGGATCAGTATTTGAAATCACGCTTATGGATAAAGAGACACTCGAGCAGATAAAAAGGGAAATGTTGGTAGATGTTGAGCTCGTAGAGAAAGCCCTGGAATTACCAGGAGATGTAATAATAAAAGCAGCAGGTAATATGGGTTATCCTATGGGTCTTAGAACAGAGAGAATTGCCCGAGAGGTGGAATCTCTTGCCAGACTAACCGGTAAACCATTCGAGTACATATCTGGACTGGGAGCTGATGAGAGGACAATGATAGGAACAGGAGTAAGAGAGAATATCCCGGTAATAGTTTCTGCTGTCCAGTTAATTGGGGGCGGTGTGGTAGGTCTATCCATAGGCGACAGCATTTCATTTAAACAACGAAGTGCTATGGTTGCAAGCATTTTAAATGGTGCAGATATTATAGTTGAGTCAGGAGTGGCGCTAACACAGGAGATTCACGATGGACCTTTTGAAACATACACCGGTCATGGAATCTGGTCAGCCTGGGAGGGGGCCAAAACATTCAGCCTCAAGGGTAAAACACTGATAAGAATTGACCTCGACCCTAATTTGGAAAAGGCATGGCAAATGGAAAGAAAGGGTGGGAGTGTCCAGAAGGCTATCGATGAAGGATTACCAAAGACAAAGTTTCTCGAGGTTCCCTTTAGAATGGAAATGTCAGGTTTTGCCCGCCTGGAGGATAGTATTCCCATAAGGGAAGATCTTGGAGTTGTCTGGCCAGTTATAACCCTTAAGGTGAGCGAGAAACTGGGAATATCTTTGGACTTTCTTTCTTATCCTCAGGAAACATCAGCTGGAAAAAAGATGAGGGAATGGATGGTTAATAATGTAAAGATTCTTAACAGGGAACTTATGTATAAACGGGTTAAGGAAATACAAGAAGTTAATTAGAATCGCTAAAAAAGAGAAAGTTAGATGCAAGCATTGGGTGTAATTCCGGCAAGATACGGGTCCACAAGACTTGAGGGAAAACCGCTGGTTGATATTATTGGAAAACCAATGATTCAACATGTCTACGAAAATGTTACCAGATCCTCTATTCTGGATGATGTGATAGTAGCAACTGACGATTCTAAAATTAAGAAGGTCGTTGACGGTTTTGGAGGAAAAGCAGTCTTGACTTCACCTGACTATACTACCGGGACAGATAGGGTAGCAGAAGTTGCCAGAAATCTGGATGTTCAGGTGGTGGTAAATATTCAGGGAGATGAACCATTCATTAATCCAGAGATGATAAACGAAGTTGCTGAACCACTCCTTAGAGATAAGAATATTCTTATGGGTACTCTGATGCACGAGATAAAAAACGAGGAAGATTTATCTAACCCCAATGTGGTTAAGGTAGTAACCGATAAATCAGGTTTTGCCTTGTATTTTTCCCGCTCTCTAATTCCCTATCCCCGACGCTCTGAAGGACATCGTGTCTTCGAACACATTGGTATCTACTCTTATCAGAAAGATTTTCTTCTTAAGTTTGCCGAATTGAAACCCACACCCTTGGAAACGTCCGAGTCTCTGGAGCAATTAAGAGCATTAGAAAACGGGTATAGAATAAAAGTTGTATTGACAAAACAGAAATATATTGCTCTGAGTGTGGATACGCCTGAGGATTTAGAGAAAGCAAGGGTTTTTGCAAAATCGCTGAGAGAAAAAGAGGGAGGTTTTTAAAAAATGTTAACCTGGGAAGGAGTAATTGCTGCTATTGTGACATCTCTAAAAGACGAGGGGGGAAAAATCGATACCGAAGCGATGCGCTCTTACTGTGATTTCATTGTGCAAAAAGGAGTACAGGGTTTGTTTGTTGGAGGGACGACTGGCGAGGGACCGCTTTTATCTTTGCAGGAACGAAAATCAATCGCTGAAACAGTAGTCGATCAGGTTAAAGGTAAAACCCGGCTAATAATCCAAACCGGATGTATCACAACTGATGAGACTATTGAGCTTACTCGATATTCCCGTAGTGTTGGAGCAGATGCAGCAGGAATAGTGCTTCCCTACTTTTATCATTTGGACGATGATGCATTGTTTAAACATTTTTTTAAAATAGCTAATGCTGTGCCGGGATTCCCCCTTTTTATTTATAACATTCCTCAATGCACCTGTAATAATCTGAATCCTCGACTATTTGAAAAACTCCTTGAAAAGATAGAAAGTCTGGTGGGTATAAAAACGAGTAACCCCGATATTTTTCAAATTCAGGAATATGTGCGCCTTGCAGAAGATAGATGCTCGGTATTTATAGGATGTGATGGCCTTATTCTGGCTAGCTTATTCGCCGGTGTCCGGGGAATAGTTTCAGGGAATGCCTCTGCCTTTCCTGAACCTTTTATAAAGATTTATCAGGCTTTTGAGAGGGGGGAGCTTGAAAAGGCTCGAGAATACCAGTTATTTATAGACAAGTTGCGAAATGTGTTGGGGGATGGGCGTTATATTGCCTCGTTTAAAAAGTCTTTGGGTTTTAGAGGGATAAAAGTTGGCAGCGTGAGAGAACCTAATAGGGAGTTTTCAGCCGAGGAAACAGCTAAACTAAGGGAATCCCTAAGAGAACTAGGGTTGGTTCAATAAGTCTTTAATCTCGGGTTTTTCAAAAATGAGTTTTAAGGTTTTAGTTACCGATCTTAGACATGCAAATATTGAGAAGGAAAAATAAATCCTATATTATCTCAAGTCGGGGAATGTGAGTAAAGTTATTATCAAGAGTGAACACCTGGCAATTATTCTCTTGGGCCAAAACTGCGATTAAACAGTCAGTTAAGGGGATAACGGTGTCTTTTCTTTGTAGTTCAAAGGATAACTTTCCCACCTTTTCCCAGGTTTTCTCACTTTCCTTTAGTGGGGGAAGTACCTTCAGGTTTTTCCTTAACAATTCGAACTCGGCGTCAGTTTTCGCTCCTTGAAGGAGCTCAGCTAAGATTATTCCAGTGACGCATACTGCCTCCATCTCCAGGAATTCAGCCAGCCTCTGAGCGTATTCTGATTCTGGGCGATTAAAATATTCCACCCAAATAGAAGTATCCACCAGTATTCTTTTATTCATCTTTTTCCATTTCTCTCAATTTTCTCCAATTCTCCTTCAAAGAGATTTTGCCCCGTAGATTAATAAGTGCCTCCAGTCTCTTTCGGTGAATAAATTCCTGCAAAGCTCGGTTAACTGCTTCGGTTTTGGTCTTAGAGTCAGTTAGATTGATAACTTCCTTTATAAGATCGTCTGATAAATTTAAAGTGGTCCGCATCTTTCCCTCCTTCATATAATTTGCTTTATATTATATGATATTTTTGGTCATCTGTCAACCCCTTTTTTATCTTGCCATCCCCCAGTTTTTGGATGAAAGCTTAGGAAAAGGAAGGGTATAGGCGTTTTTGAGGCAAGAATTCCAGTAAAGGCAAATGATAAAGAATAAGGAATAGATATATCTGACTTAAACTTTATTGTTGGAGAAAGTGATTACCAAGCATTGATCCATCCTTGGCTAAAAATGGTCCCCTTTTATTTCATCACACATGGATATATACTTTATAAAGGTAGAGGAAGAGAAGAGGTTTTTATGAACTAGGTCTAAAAAGAGGGAAGCAGAAAAACTTTTTCTCTTTCTAGCCAGTTAAAACATTCAGTGAGGATATTGATTAGGTTATCACGGGTAAGGAGAAAGGTATCGGAGATGGCGAAGAGAGAGACGGTAAGTACACTTAAAGTTCTCCTTGTTCCATGCCTCGCTTTAGGGCGAAGAATCTCTATTCTTTTTCGCAAGGACATTCCTATCTCACTTATCCCTAAGGCTAAAAGGAGAATGTAAGTTAAAACTATCACTCCCAGTAGGCGATCTAATCTTTGTCCCTTTCTTACCCTAAGAGAAAGCCCTCGCACTCCTAAATGAGATTTAAAATCGCGAAAGGTTACCTCAATATTCATTCTTCTTCGGTACAGTTCTACCACCCTTTCAGTAGAAAGTATATCTTCTTTTCCGGAAGGCACTAAAAGAAACCAGGGCTCTTTAAAACTTCTTTCCCGATAGACAATTACATCCACCTTTATCTCTTTTTTGCCCTGATAGAGACAGTTGCGATAACGGCGAGGTTTTCCCAATGAATGCTTGAGCCTTCCCAGAGATCCGTAACAGGCTTTTCCATTTTCCTTATAGTGCACCCCTGCATCTCTTCTCCCCCGGATGATGAAAAGCTCTCTTCTTTTAAGACGGTTTTTTAAAAGTATACTTTTCCCATACCCGCGGTCTGCTATCTGGACTACTTTTATTCCTTTAGGAAGCTGGGAAGAAAGACTAGTCAAGAATTCTTCTTCCAGGCAGTTTTGGCTAGTTTCAATCTTTCCGTATTCAAAGGTAGAAATAGCTAGAGGGATACTTCTTCCTTCTGCTGGAACATTTGCTGAAATTACCTGAATATCACCAATTGCAGTTTGGTCAATAATTATCGGAAGAAGGTTCTCTTCTTCATAGATAAGGCGAACTAAATCTGTGCTTAAATTAATCATTTTAAAATTTTTATTATCTAAGAAACGAGTGAGTCTTTTGTAGCGACTCCTGCCCGTTCCTTCAGTAGGAAGACACCTGGCAATGCCACTTAAGGTGAGCCTTCCGTACCATCCACGGTGGGTTCTAAGAAGAAGCACGAAAGCAAAGATAAGACAGGATAGGTTTCGGGTAATTGTCTTTTTAAGAGAAGGAAATTCTCTTTCTAAGATTTCCTTAAGTTCGCTAAGTTCCTCTTCAGAAGTTTTTCTCATTTTTCTTTCTTTTCTTTTTTCCTCTTTTTATCACTCCTAAGAAGGGCTAGATTTACCTCAGTGTGCTCTTTAAGAAGCTTTTTGAATAGCTTATAGTTTCGCGACCAAAAAAGAGCCTGAGCCTGCCTTTCCTTATTCACATACACAGTTTTTGTCTTCCCCTTCTCTTTATAGGTAACCTGACAGATAAAATGGGGATATCCTCTTGTGCATCTACAGTTAGGTTTTCCACACTTTATGTGCCTTAAGACTACCGATCCTGTAATCATCGGACCAATTCTCCTCATCTTAGAGCGTAGATACCTGCTTTTTGCCCATAGTTTTTGTCTTTCAGTCATTTTCTTCCTCCTCTATCAGTATATTAACTGAAAGATAAAAATTGTCAAAGAGAATTAGGCTAGATTTCGGAAAAGAAAAGGTTAGCTAAAGGTAGGTTTATAGCGAGATTTCAAAAACTGGGGGATGGCAAGCCCTTGCCTTCTTGCCTCTGTTATACCTAACTTTCGCCAATAGCATACTGAGAGGGCGGAAAGTATTGAATGGAGCAATTTTCATCGATCTTTGATGTATTATCCAAATATATCTAATAAATATTACTTCTTGATGCCTTTGGGGACTTGACAAAGTTCGAAATTGTAGTATAATAGTATTATCCTAAGAAGGAAGGGCCATGGCCTCCATCATCAAGAGAAAAAAGGGTAATAACTATTACTACTACGTGGTTGAATGTCAAAGAGTTAATGGTAAGCCCAGAATTGTTAAGCAAATTTACCTCGGGACTATTAAAAGGATTCTCCAGAAGTTTGAGCAGCCTTTAGCTAGACCTGATGTTCCTGAAGAAGTAGACCATAAAGACTTTGGCAGCATCGCCTCTCTTCTATCTATTGCCGAGAAAATAGGATTAGCAAAGATCATTGATCAGCATTCGAAGAAAAGAAAGCAAGGAATCTCAGTAGGATCATACCTGCTCTTGGGGGCACTCAACCGGGCAATTTCTCCCCAAAGTAAGAGTGGAATAGCTGCCTGGTATGAGGAGACTATTCTTCCTCGAATTCTAAAGATCCCCACCTCTCTTATTGATGGAAAGAACTTCTGGGATAATATGGGGTATCTTTCTAAAGAGGAGATCGAGGCAATTGAGCTTGATATCTCAAAAGTTCTCATTGATAGATTTCACCTTCGCCTGGAGTGCCTTTTATATGACACCACTAACTTCTTCACCTTTATTGACTCAGCTACAGAAAGCACCTTAGCCAAAAGGGGACACAGTAAAGCCCATCGAGGCGATCTAAAACAGGTAAACCTAGCTCTTTTAGTATCCAAGGATTTCAAAGTGCCGCTTTTTCACTTGCTTTATGAGGGTAATAAAAACGATCTATCCCTTTTTCCTACAGTCACCGAAGAGTTAGTCAAGCGCTATAAGCTATTTAGCCAAAACTGTGAGAAGATTACCCTGGTCTTTGATAAAGGCAATAATTCAGAGAAGAATATAAAAAGGGTCGATGAGAGTTCTTACTCCTTTATAGGAAGCCTAAGACCATCTCGTCAAAAGGAACTTCTTTCTATTTCCTTGGATCGTTATGAGAACATAGAAGACTATCAGGCTCTTCGCCTTAAGAAAGAGGTGTTTGAGAAGACAAGGACGATCGTCATCACCTATAACGAATCCCTTTACCGAAAAAAGCTCATTAGGTTAAGAAAAATTATTGAGAAGAAAAAAGCTGAGCTTAGAGACTTCAAAAAGAAGCTAAATCAAGGCAAATGGACCAAGAAGGCACGAATTGAGAAAAAGATAAGAAGCATTCTTAACTCTAAAGAGAGCAAGGGTCTTATCGACTGTAAGGTAAAAAAGAGAAAAGGAGTCTTCACTCTCTCAGTGAGGAAAAATCAAAGAGCCTTTCAATTAAAGAAAATGAGCTTTGGAAAGACCATTCTCTTTACTGATAATCACTCCTGGTCTACCAAGGGAATTGTGGATACCTATCGAGGCAAAGCCAATATCGAGGATGATTTCAAGAGAATGAACAGCACCCTTATTAGTTTTACTCCCATCTATCACTGGACAGATCAGAAGATAAGGGTCCATGCTTTTATGTGTGTCTTAGCTCTTTTGCTCCTCAACCTTTTAAAAAGAGAGCTATCGATGAAGGGTCTGAAGCTCAGTTTGTCAAAGATCATGCACCAACTCGAAAGGATCAAGGAAATTATCCTTTTCTATCCCCAAAGAATGAAGGTTGCGAAGAAGGTTTCCAGAAGGAATCAAATCCAACAAAGAATGTACGATATTCTGAACCTTAGAAAATATGCTCCTAACGAAAAATAACTTCATTCACAACAATGAAATAGGATAATACAGAGTCAAATTTCAAAACCCTTGATATCACTGATGATGCAGCCTTAATTTTTTCTATTGGCGAAAGTCAGGTTATAGCATCACTTGACGTTCTCGCCTAATTTCACTATATTAGCGTAAGTGCAGTTGAGCTCTAGATTAAGCCTTTACTGCTTCAAAATAGAGGGCATACTTACGAAGAAGTGAATGTAGGTTGTTTTTCATATAAATAAACGATTTGTTAAATAAGCCTATTAGCAGGGGGGGGGAGTAAGTAAGGTTCAAGCGATAATAGATTCACATATTAAGCTGTTAATTTGACTTACATCAGAATTATGCTAAAAAGAATAATGCTAATTTACATAAGGAAACTCTATGATAAAAAATCCCTTTATATATGGTGAAGTGGTAAGAGGGGAAGATTTTGCTGATCGGGAAAGGGAAATGGCCGAGCTAACCCGTGATCTTAAGCAAGGAGAGAGGGTATTTTTAGTCTCTCCCCGGCGATACGGAAAAACCTCCCTCATAATAAACATTTTGATGAAACTTCGAGAGGATGGATTATACACAGTGTATCTTGACCTTTACAAGACTCCCTCTTTTGCTCAATTTTTAGAACTTTACGCTCAGGAGATCGCTAAAGTTGCCGAGACTAAATTGGAGTCGATTATCCACCTCATAAAAGAACTATTGCCAGGGTTAAGGCCAAAAATTGAGGTAACTCCAAATGGGAAACCAAATATTAGTGTAGATTTCAGAGTTCCAGATAGAGATCTATTCCAATTAGCCAATGAAGTAATTGAGGCACCTCAGAAACTATCTATAAAAAAGGGAAAAGGATTTGTTATCGCCTTTGATGAATTTCAGGAAATACAGAACTTCAACAAGGAGACAGTGGAAAAACTCATGAGAGCAAGTTTTCAACATCATAGCAATGTAGCTTACTTATTTGCAGGATCAAAGAAACATCTTGTCTACAGTATGATTTCCGATAGATCCAGAGCTTTTTACAAAATGGGTAAACTGATGCCCTTAAGCAAGATTCCTCGAAGTATCTTTGCTAGTTTTTTGGAGCAAA
>Ga0315532_1002220_pt1 | contig 13555 bp, 14 predicted proteins | sample SalMarWE160370MG_FD_203082 | JGI IMG/M metagenome (GOLD analysis project Ga0315532, IMG submission 203082) | Salt marsh sediment microbial communities from the Plum Island Ecosystem LTER, Massachusetts, United States - Salt Marsh Sediment WE1603-70 ... | reverse complement strand
GCAACCTCAACCCATATTGTACCGTTATAGAGTTCGAGGGCGAGGTACTCACCGGTATCGAGTCCGCTTTCAATGAACCAGGAAAAGGTGAGGGTGGCTTCTGACATGCCACTTAGGTCGATGGCGTTTTTGAGGGTGAGGGTGGCATCTTCTGCCCAACCGTCAACCTCAGCGGAACAGGTACCTTCCTTGGCGCGCTGAGTGGAGCCGAACCAGTCGTTCTGGGGGTCCTGCACCCAGTTGGAAAGGTCACAGTCGGGCGTACCCTCGAAGCTGTCGAAGAATGGTTCGACTGGCGCAGGTGTTGGGGTAGGAGTAGGCGTTGGTGTAGGTGTAGCGGTAGGCGCTGGCGTGGGCGTCGGCGTAGTTGTCGGTGTGGGTGTGGGGGGAGTTAAAAGTGTCCCTGTTATTTTAACCACATCCACATTGGCGTCCTCACTGGAAAGAGACATGTTACCTAGGAAGCGAAGCTTGAAGCCGCTTATCAGGTAGCTACTCAGGTCGATCAACTCATCGTGCCATACGTTTTCATGGCCAGCAGTCCCGTCTTGTCCGCTGAGGCGGGCGACCTCAACCCATATTGTGCCGTTATAAAGTTCGAGGGCGAGGTACTCACCGGTATCGAGTCCGCTTTCAATGAACCAGGAAAAGGTGAGGGTGGCCTGTGACATGCCACTTAGGTCGATGGCGTCTTTGAGGGTGAGGGTGGCATCTGCTGCCCAACCGTCAACCTCAGCGGAACAGGTACCTTCCTTGGCGCGCTGGGTGGAGCCGAACCAATCGTTCTGGGGGTCCTGCACCCACTTGGAAAGGTCACAGTCGGGAGTCCCCTCGAAGCTGTCGAAGAATAGTTCGACTGGCGTGGGTGTAGGCGCAGGCGTAGGTGCCTCGGCCTCTATAATTACGGGAACAGGACCATACACATTGTTGTCTTCATTGGATTCATCAACTGTGTTATCAGTATCAACCTGGGCCCAGAGTTGGTATATACCTGGCTCGTCGTAGCTGATAGGCGTTGTTCGCGGGAAGCAGATGGTAGTGCTTGCACCGGCGGCAAGGAAGTCTATATGGTCATAGTCGTCGCCAATTACTCCTGGTAGAGGTGGGGAATCAAGGTCTGCATAGACATCCAGATAGAATGCACTGGCATCGGCGTTTCCATGATTTGCAACTGTGACGCAATATTCTATTTCGACGCCCTCAGTGCCGAAGCCGTAGATTGGGTCAGGTTGAATATCAGTAATTATTAGGTCGGGCATTGGCATTGGCGTAGGCGTCGGTGTCGGTGTAGGCGTAGGCGTCGGAGTAGGCGTCGGTGTCGGTGTAGGCGTAGGCGTAGGCGTAGGCGTCGGTGTGGGAGTGGGCGTAGGCGTTGGTGTAAGAGTGGGCGTAGGCGTAGGCGTCGGTGTGGGAGTGGGCGTTGGTGTAGGAGTGGGCGTAGGAGTGGGCGTAGGCGTAGGTGTTGGTGTAGGTGTCGGTGTAGGTTCAGGCGTAGGCGTAGGTGTAGGTTCAGGCGTAGGCGTTGGCGTGGGTTGGCCGTCCTTCTGCTCCAGGCTGAATTCGATGTCGAAGCAAAGGCGATCAGTCTGGATGATGTTTCCAACGTCGCTCGCGAGCCACCACTCGATCTTAAGGCCTATGGTGGAGTAAGCGCCAAGGTCACCGTAGATGATATTCTTGGAGTCGATGTCGCTGACTATCCCCTCAATAATCGGCGTCTCGAAATCGCCATCGTAGTTGAGGTCCGCCAGGAGTTGCATGTATAAGGTGTCATAGAGGTCGCCCTCGGTAGTACCATCGCTTCCATCGCGCAGCCCATCTACCATGTCCTCTGGCTCGTTGATGCCATTGTCCACGTTCTCAGTGACGTTGAGATGAATATCAGCGACGCCATCCACGCAGCCGACGTTGCTGAGTCTTACTAGGCTAAACCCTTGGTCACCAGGCTTGCCGCAAGTAACATTGAGCATAGCCCCTATGTCGGGGTCATTCTCCCCGTCAACCTCGAGATCCAAGGTGCCTGCTCGGTACACGTTATCTAGGCTTGTCTCCGTTTCGTTGAAGAAAGCCCAGGTACCAACTGCCATGGCGGCAGCGCAGGCAATAAAGATGAGCAAGCTCAGCAGGATTTTCTTAGCATCACCGCTTCTTACCTGCTTTCTGTGTCGGGATGACCATGCTGGATCGCTGTTGCTAAGCCTGCGACGGTTGGGCATTGCTGAATCTCACATCCCTATAAAAGAGTCTGGACTTTGCAGGTGTTCGCAGTCTTATTGACGGCTGACGACCTGCACTGACACAGCTATGAAGTCCAAATTTCGCCATAATAAATAGAAGCTAACTAAGCTGCACATCAAGCACCCGATCAGCCTCGACCAACTGACTTGGCCTCTAGCCTGCTGCTTAGTTGGCTTCAACAAACAAACGGATACTGCGCGCGCATATCACTGCCCCGGTGATTCACCACCTCACACGGGGCCACTCCGTACTCAAATAACGATTATTTGCCTCGTTCCACCTCCAAAAAACAATAAATCCGACCTCGCGGTCGGTTTCGCTACTAGCTCCACGGAGCCCAAGCAACCATATCCAGACTCCGCTTCTTTGCCCCCGCTTTGCTTCAAAAACCAAGAAGCAGAACTTACTATCAGAGCTAAACGCCTAATGATAAGACCATACCTTATGAACTAACCAAGTTACAGGCAAGCCCTTAAAACCTTATTGATAATTGCTCTCGTATGAGAGAGTTATTCTACCATAACTAGCCATAGCTGTCAACCCTCCGAATTACTTGGTAGTGTAATGTATTGCGTGTAAAAAGGAGGGGGCGTATCCTTTTCAGGACAAGAAAGAAAACTTAGAAAGGAGGACACGCCCCATGGTACAGGTCAAAGACCTGACCGAACTGACGATAGAGGATTTGTGGCGGGAGGTCAAGAGGGATGGTGAAGGCTGGTGGGGTGATTTGAAGCAGGAGACACCGCGGATGGTGAAGAGGCTTTTGGAGAGTGCTATGGAAGAGGAACTGCTGGAGTGCCTGCGGTTGGGACGCTACCGGCGCACTGAACTGAGGCGGGGCTAACGCAACGGGTATCGGCACCGCAACCTGCTTACTGAATTGGGTTTAGTGGAGTCGCCGACGGCGACTGCCTTAAGGGAGCTAAGCTTATATACCAGTCCAGCACCAGATGGGAGGCGGTGGCCTGCTTTCGGGAATGGGCGCAGCAGTGACGCCCCAGCCAGCCACGAGCCGTTAAGTGGTTAGAGGCAAACCTGGAAGAGCTTATCAGTTTCCTTGAGTGCAATCAAGCGCACTGACGCAAGGTGCGTAACACTAATGCCATAGAGAGGGCATTCCGAGAGATCCGCTGCAGGATAAGGCCCATGAGCTGCTTCCAGAGCACCGCTAGTGTAAACTGGATCGTCTATGGCGTGATTAGCCATCTTAACAACACCTGGAAGGAGAAGCCCCTTACACAATTTACATATTTATCTTGATATTATTGCCCCATTGTTCAAATACTTCTTTGCTATTTCCTCAAAGCCAGGCTATTACTGGGTTGCCTGCTCGGCTAAATGCGGCGCGCAGTGCATGTGTATATCCGTGGGACAGACCACAATTAGCAAAACTATATGGGGTGCGAAATTTAACGAGGAAGTTGGAGATGTTGTGGCCTGTTCAGTGTTGGCTATTCAATCAAGCCTGATTCTTGCTAAGTCGCCAGACCTGCGATTTTCTAAAATCGCCCCGGTATTTAATACGTGCCTGTTGAATCCAACTGAGACTTATTGACAAGCAGGGTTGACCAGAGTAAACTTCCGCCCAATGAATTAGTCTATGCAAGAAGAGAATGGGGAGGTATTCAGGAATGGGAGAGGGAAAGCCTTTCGAGCCGGTGCGCAAGATTCGACCAGGCGATGAGGTGATTAGGAGAAGAGTAAAGCCAAGGAGGAGGCTGAGAGTTGGGCCTAGAGTTCCGGAGGCTATAAGATTCCTCAAGGTGATAATTACTGAAACGCCCCTTATACCTATGCTTTCAATAACGGCGGTTCTGTGGATACTATTTTCCGTTGGTTTTTATGTTGCAGAGCATGGAACAAACGAACATGTAAGCACCTTTGGCCAGGCTCTATGGTGGGGCCTGGCAGCCGTGGAAACGATGGGAACCCCTTTTAAACCGGTAACACTGGCGGGGCAAGTAGTTGGCGGGATATGGGCGATTCTTGGGGTCGTGCTCTTTTTTGGAACGATAATCGCTAGCGTAACTTCCTATATTGCGAAGCGCAGACGACGGACGGAGAGACAGATTGTCGAGGCCATAGAGGACAACCTGGAGCAGTTAGAGAGGCTGTCGGTGGACGAACTTGAGACACTTAAGGAGACTACGGATGTGCTTATAGATGAACACGTAAATCGCCTTAAGAAACGAGGTGGCTTTACTGGCTAGTATTAAAAAAGCATTGCCAGGGTGTGAGCAAAGATATATAATATGGCGATTTGAATAAAACACATAGGTGGGAGGATATGGAGCTTGTCAAATTCCTTGTCCCGGTGACTGGCGATAAAGTGGACGAGCAGGCGGTCAGGCTTGCCTGCACCTTGGCCAAGCGGACAAAGGGGATGCTGTATGTGGTTTATGTGGTTGAGGTGAAGCGCTCCCTCCCTCTGGATGTCGAGAGCGAATCAGAGACTGAAACAGGAGAAAAGGTGCTCACCCATGCCGGAAGAATCGCTGATACGCTCGATTGTCCGGTGGAAACTGAGCTGCTTCAGGCGCGAGAGGTAGGACCCGCTATCGTCGATGAGGCAGTCGAGCGAGGTGTTGACGTGATTGTGATGGGCATAAACTATAGAAGGCGATTTGGTGAATTCGACATGGGAAACGCCGTGCCTTACGTGTTCAAGAATGCCCCATGTCGTGTCTTATTGTGGCGAGAACCATCCGAGCAGGTGGTAACATGAATATTGTCATAATGGGATGCGGTAGGGTAGGGGCCCAGCTAGCGGCGTTACTCGACAGAGATGGACATAAAGTAAACGTCCTTGATGTTGAACAATATAGTTTTAGGAGACTTCCCGAGAACTTCGGTGGCACTGCCTTGGTGGGTGACGGCACCGACGAGGCTGCACTGAAGAAAGCGGGGATTGAAGATGCAGATGTGTTTGTTTCCGTTACTCAGGGAGATAACCGCAATGTGATGGCTGCACAGATAGCGAAGCATATCTTCAATGTGCCAAAGGTGGTTTGCCGAATCTATGATCCTCTCCGCGAAGAAATGTATAGCACCTTGGGTCTGGAAACTGTAAGCCCAACGATAGTAGGTGCACAAATCTTGAGAGACATTATCATGGACTAAGGAGGCTTCGATGTATGTCATCGTAGTTGGTGGTGGGAAGCTTGGCTTTTATCTTGCTAGTGCCCTTTTAAGTGAAGGGCACGAGGTGTTGGTGCTAGAAAAGGATCCGCGAAGATGCGAGTTTATCTGTGAGCAGCTGGGTAGTGTGGCCACGCGGGGCGATGGGTGCGAGGCGAGAACCCTTGCCGATGTGGGAGCAGATAGGGCAGACATTCTTGCTGCGGTGACCGATGAGGATGAGGATAATCTAGTTGCTTGCCAGGTGGCAAAGCATAAGTTCAGGGTGGCACGCACCATCGCCCGAATCAGTAACCCCAAGAACGAAAGACTGTTTAAAAAGCTCGGTATCGATGTCACCGTAAGCGGTACCAATGTCATCTTGGAGCATATTGAAGAGGAGGTATCCACTCATTCACTAATTCACCTCCTGGACCTTGAGGGTGGGCGTTTGGAGGTTGTCGAGATGAAGATCCCCGAAGATGCCCAGGCTGTGGGGAAAAGGTTGAGAGAGATAGACATGCCTCCTGGCTCTCAGGTATGTCTAATGGTCGGGAAAGAGGGGACGCAGGTGCCAACAAGCGATACCATTGTGGAGGCCGATGCTCGGATGGTGGTAGCCATAAGGCCTGAGGCAGAAGCGATGCTAAGAGCAGCATTGACGGCAGCCAAATAGCGTCTAATTATCATACCTACATCATCATGGAATTGGCATTGATTATTAGACTAACTCGCGTTTTCACATAAAACAGTGAAGAACTGCAGCCTACAGGGTATTGACAAGGAATATAGGAAGGTGGTATCATAGATTCCGATGTACGGGAGCGGAAAACTGAATAGTTGATATCTTATTAGAGGCTGATGTAAGTTCAACAAGGACGGCTTGCATAAGCCGTCCTTGATTGTGCACTTTAACAATAGAATAGAGGTTATGCCCGTATCTTAATGTAGGTCAAGCAAAAAAGGGTGCATGGTGGATGCCTTGGTGTCAAGGGCCGATGAAGGGCGCGGCAAGACTGCGAAAAGCCTCGGGTAGCTGTCTAGCAAGCTAAGCCGGGGATTCCCGAATGGGGCAACTCATCCCGATAAAATCGGGATACTCCTAGCTGAACACATAGGCTAGGAAGGGGGAACCGGGGGAACTGAAACATCTAAGTACCCCGAGGAAAAGAGATTATTCCCTTAGTAGTGGCGAACGAAAGGGGAGAAGCCCAAACCGTAGCTGCTTAGTGGTCTCGGGACCTATGTAGTTATGGGGTTGTAAGTCGCGGTGGCCTCGACCCGAGTTGGGGCAAGGAGTTACAAACCGATCTCTAGTTGAAGGAGCCTGGAATGGCCAACCACAGAGGGTGAGAGTCCCGTAGACGAAAGGGGGAGGCTCCTACCGTGAACTTGAGTACCACGGGACACGAGGAATCCTGTGGGAAGCTGGGGTGACCACATCCCAAGGCTAAATACCCTTGACGACCGATAGTGCACTAGTACCGTGAGGGAAAGGTGAAAAGAACCCCGGGAGGGGAGTGAAATAGAACCTGAAACCATGTACCTACAAGCAGTCAGAGGTTTGATTCGTCGGACTAATGGCGTGCCTATTGAAGAATGAGCCGGCGAGTTAATCGATGTAGCAAGGTTAAGTCGTTAAAGCGATGGAGCCATAGCGAAAGCGAGTCTGAATAGGGCGTAGAGTTGCATCGATTAGACCCGAAACCGGGTGAGCTATCCATGGTCAGAGTGAAACTCGAGTAACTCTCGAGTGGAGGCTCGAACCCACCAGTGATGCAAAACTGGGGGATGAACTGTGGATAGAGGTGAAATGCCAATCGAACCCGGAGATAGCTGGTTCTCCCCGAAATGCATTGAGGTGCAGCCTCAGGTGATAAGCTATGGAGGTAGGGCTCTGGATGGGCTAGGGGGCGAGAAGCTTACCAAACTCAGCCAAACCGCAAATGCCATAGCTCAAAACCTGGGAGTGAGACTGCGAGGGATAAGCCCCGTAGTCGAGAGGGAAACAGCCCAGACCATCAGCTAAGGTCCCTAAGGCGGGCTAAGTGGGAAAGGAAGTGGCGTTGCCCAGACAGCCAGGATGTTGGCTTAGAGGCAGTCATCATTTAAAGAGTGCGTAATAGCTCACTGGTCGAGTGGTGCCGCGCCGACAATCCAACGGGGCTCAAGTCCGCCACCGAAGCTATGGATTCCCCGATTTATCGGGGGATGGTAGGGGAGCGTTCCGTTTTGCAGTTAAGCCCGGATGTGAGTCAGGGTGGAGCATACGGAAGAGAGAATGCCGGCATGAGTAGCGTAAGGCGTGTGAGAACCACGCCCACCGAAAACCTAAGGTTTCCTACGGAAGGTCAATCCGCGTAGGGTTAGTCGGGCCTAAGCCGAGGCCGAGAGGCGTAGGCGATGGACAGCTGGTTATTATTCCAGCACCGCACACTTATTTATGGCAAAGAGAGGACACAGGCAGGTAAATGGAGCGTGCCTAATGGACATGGTGCGTCCCCACGATGTAGCCCCGATTTATCGGGGTGAGAAGTGGGGGAAGTTGAGGGGAGACCCGAGGCGATTCCACTGAGCCTAAACTGTCGAGAAAAGCCTTTTTGCTTATGAAGTGGGCGCCCGTACCGCAAACCGACACCGGTAGGTGGGGGTAGAACCCTAAGGTGATCGAGAGAACCCTCGTTAAGGAATTCGGCAAAATTACCCCGTAACTTAGGGAGAAGGGGTCCCCGACTATGTCGGGGCGCAGAGAATTGGCCCAAGCGACTGTTTAACAAAAACACAGGTCTCTGCTAACTCGTAAGAGGAGGTATAGGGGCTGACACCTGCCCAGTGCCGGAAGGTTAAGGGGAGGGGTTACCTCAATTTATTGGGGGAAGCCTTGAACCGAAGCCCCGGTGAACGGCGGCCGTAACTATAACGGTCCTAAGGTAGCGAAATCCCTTGTCGGGTAATTTCCGACCCGCACGAAAGGTGTAACGACTTGGGCGCTGTCTCAACGAGGGACTCGGCGAAATTGCAATACCCGTGAAGATGCGGGTTACCCGCGACAGGACAAAAAGACCCCGTGGAGCTTTACTACAGCTTGGCACTGGTTTGAGGTCTTGGATGTGTAGGATAGGTGGGAGGCTGGGAAACCCCGGCGTTAGCCGGGGTGGAGCCACTGGTGAAATACCACTCTTCCTTGGTTTTGGGTCTAACCCCTGAGCAAGCAGGGGGACAGTGTCTGGTGGGTAGTTTGACTGGGGCGGTTGCCTCCTAAAAGGTAACGGAGGCGTCCAAAGGTCCCCTCAGGGTGGATGGAAATCACCCGGAGAGTGTATTGGCAGAAGGGGGCTTGACTGCGAGACCTACAAGTCGAGCAGGGACGAAAGTCGGGCAAAGTGATCCTACGGCGCCGTGTGGAAGGGCCGTGGCTTATCGGATAAAAGCTACCCCGGGGATAACAGGCTAATCTTGCCCAAGAGTTCATATCGACGGCAAGGTTTGGCACCTCGATGTCGGCTCGTCGCATCCTGGGGCTGGAGTAGGTCCCAAGGGTTGGTCTGTTCGCCCATTAAAGCGGCACGCGAGCTGGGTTCAGAACGTCGTGAGACAGTTCGGTCTCTATCCGTCGTGGGCGTAGCAGATTTGAGGGGAGTTCCTCCCAGTACGAGAGGACCGGAGGGAACAGACCGCTGGTGTGCCAGTTGTCGTGCCAACGGCACTGCTGGGTAGCCACGTCTGGAAGGGATAAGCGCTGAAAGCATCTAAGTGCGAAGCCCACCCCAAGATTAGATCTGCCACTCCGATTTATCGGAGGTAAGGCCGCAGCGAGACTAGCTGTTTGATAGGCCGCAGGTGTAAGCGCTGTGAGGCGTTGAGCTGAGCGGTACTAACGGCCGAGGGCTTGACCTACATTAAAATGTGGGCGTAACCAATATTCTGAGTGTGCATATCGCGGGATGGAGCAGTGGAAGCTCGTCGGGCTCATAACCCGGAGGTCGTTGGTTCGAATCCAACTCCCGCTACCAATGATCGTATCTAAAAAGACCCCCAGAGGCCAATAGGCCTGGGGGTCTTTTCTGTTTTTGCTAACATTTTGCTAACCACTTTTAACAGGCACACTGTTGCCATCGCCTGTTGGGTCGTATGCCAGCCCTTGATCAAAGCGCGCCGCTGCCGCAGCCTGAAGACCTGGCGCAATATGGCTATAGGTGTCCAGCGTTATCTGGATGCTGGCATGCCCTAGGCGCTCTTGCACCACCTTGGGGTGGATCCCCGCCTTCAGCATCAAAGACGCATGGCTGTGCCTAGCATCGTGGAAGCGGACGCCTGATAGCCCAGTACGGCGTGCTAGCTTGACCCAAGCGTGGGTTACTGTATCCGGCAGTAGCGGCCGTCCATCAGGCTGGCTAAACACTAAGTCGTCTCCCTGCAATGGTATGCCTAAGCATACTCGGACTGCCTCTTGCTTTTGCCGATGTTCTCGTAGCCTCAGGGCGGCAGATGGGGGAAGAGCTACCGTGCGGCGCCCTTTCGCCGTCTTGGGTGCTCTAAAGACGATCTTTCTGTCATGGAGCTGGTGGAGGGTTCTCACTACCGAGACTTGGGCTAAGTCTAGGTCGATGTCATTCCAGCGCAAAGCAAGAAGCTCGGAGCGCCGCATGCCTGTGAAAAGGGCCAGATAGAATAGAGCGTAGTATGGGGTCGGGTGGGCTGCTGCCAGGAAGATGCGTATGTCGTCTTCATTAAGGGTCCGCATCTCATGGGCCTGGTAGCGGGGTGCATCTACCCCGTCTGCCGGGTTGCGGGCCAGGAGTCCCCATTTCACCGCGCTCTGAAGGGCACCGTGCAGGGTCATGTGGTGATGGCGCACTGTTCTGGGGCTGAGGCTCCCTTTACCATCACGTCGGCCAGAGGCTAGTTTCTCTGAATAATACCTCTGGAGATGTTCGGGTCTGAGTTCTGTCAATGGTATATAGCCGAGGCCTGGGACGAGGTGTCCACGGATGATCTGTTCGTAGCCCTCAGCCGTGCGGGGTGCTAAGTTGGGCCAGGCGTAGTCGTGCAGCCAGCGATCTAGAAATTCTGCCACAGTAACCTTGGCTGGCCTCACGAAACCTCCGGTATCAATTTGGTGTAAAAGCTCAGCTAATTTTCGTTCTGCATCTTTTTTATTGCCTTTTACACTGACCCACTGCTGGCGACGCTTCCCAGTGGATGGGTCCTGACCCATACTCAAGACGATCGTCCAGCTATTCTTGCCTCTCTTTCTAATATGTCCTCTCACTTTTTCCGTCCTTCTCCTGTTTTTATTCCAGCGTTGAACTCGGTTCCTTTCCTACTTTGCGCTTTCGTCTAATGTAATCCCCCCAAAATTCCTCCAATTTAGCTTCTCCTAACTGGCGTTCGATAACAGAGAAAAACCAGATCCACGCCTCGCGCTCCATATCTGCTCCGGCAGCGCGGGCTTGCCATAGGACAGGCAGAAGGCCTGTAGCCATTTGCTGGAGAGCTGTCGCCTCCATTGCAGGCACCATCTTTCGACTTTGCTCAATGATCAATTGGCTAAGTTTCTCCCGATCGAGCGTTTTCTCCCACTTCTCCATCGCTCTTATGCTGGGTGGATCAATGTTGAATTTCTCCTTAATACTTTGCTGTACCTTCTTCCAGGGTTTCCCTGAACGTCGTTCATCCAAAGCATGCAACTTAATCTGTGGAGTGAATCTCTGCATATTGCGCCTCCTTTCGTCTCACAAGTTCTTGACAAGCCTGTTTTACTAGTGTATAATGCAAGATGATAAAAGAATAATGCGAACTATATTATACTATAAAGTTCGTCTTTTGTCAAGACATGGTGGCACGGATATGGAGGATCAAAGGCTTACCATTACGGTGTCGGAGGCAGCCCATCTTTTGGGGATTAGCAGGGGGCTGGCCTATGAGATGGCGCGTATCGGCAAGCTGCCTACCATAAGATTTGGCAGGCGTCTGCTGGTGCCACGCTGGGCCCTATATCGGCTGCTTGAGGAATCTGGCACTGGTGAAGATGTGAGTCATTGACAAACTAGGAGGTAGTAATATGCCCCAAAAAACTAAGCGGAAGTCACCGAGCAGGCAAAAGTATGAAGCGGAGCATCCGACGATGAGCTGTCGGCTCGATAAATCGACCCACAAGCGCCTAACAGAGCATTTAAACAAAACCGGGTGTTCCTTCGCAGACTTTGTGAAAGATGCGCTAGGACGAGAGGAGTCCATGATTGATAAAAGAGTAGAAATGTTAGCAAAGCAGAAAGCTCCACCGTCCCTTGAGGAAAGGATAAGGTGCTGTGAGGGTTTGATATATCAGTTGGCCTTATACTGCAACAACCATTATGAGCCGCTTGTGTGCCCTCATTGTCCGAATCAGGAACTATCTCTTGCCTGGGGTGACGAGACAGAATCGCCTAATGCAGAGAAAGAAATACCGGTGTTGAAGTGCCCCAAATGCGGCTACTTTCCTGACACTTACAGGCGCATAGACGCGCAATCAGTGAAGTGGAACGCGGATATTTTAAAGTCAGCCTCAGAGCTGAAGACCTCGGCTAAGAAATAGGGAAAAGAAGCTTTGATAACAAGGTAGTTATTACAAGTGAAAGCATATCTAGAATTAGACGAAACAGAGCGGCTCGAAAAGGCAGCGATACATATGAGAGATAAGCTCCTCATCCGGCTGCTTGCCCGTCTTGGCTGTCGCGTTTCAGAAGCGCTTGCGCTCGAGGTGAAGGATATAGACTTCAAGCGGGGCACGGTGACCATCCAGCACCTGAAGTCGCGGATCAAGGTCTCTTGTCCAGAATGTGGTGCCAGGCTGGGAAAGACCCACATCTTTTGCCCTGGGTGCGGCGCAAGAGTAGAACATACCCTAACTAAAGAGCTAGAACACCGCAGGGTAAGAACACTACCCTTGGATGATGACACACTAGGTATACTCAGAGACTACATCCGCCGCGGCGGCCCGGTAACTAGGGATGGCAAGCGTATGATCTTCGGCATCAATCGCCATCGTGCGTGGCAGATAGTCAGGGACTGTGCCGACAGGGCTGGCCTCGGCGGTCTGGTAAACCCCACAACCGGCAAAAGGCAGGGCATAAGCCCACACCGCCTGCGGGACGCCTTCGCCGTCCACGCCGTAAAGCTGGATGATTCAGCCGATGCTCTCAGGCTTCTCCAGGAGCACCTGGGGCACGCCAGCTTTGACACCACAGCCAGGTACAGAAAAGTGGCTGGCGAGGAGCACCAGGAGTGGTACCAGAAGCTTTGGACAAAGGGAGAGAACGGTGGTTGAGACCCTGAGGCCCAGACGTGGTGGATTTTTGCGCCCCTTCGGCTGCGGATGGTTTATCCGGGAGTTTCTCATGGGGCACGGGCCTTATGACTCTCCCAAAATAGACCCTGATACCGGCGCTCCGCAGTCTGACATCTTCTACCACTATAAAACGGCTCTCCTGCGGAATATAGCGCTGGATAAAGCCACCAGGGAGGAAGAGCGGCGGGCCAAGCGTGAGAAGCGGGCCATCCGACCCGAGGAGATCGAGAGGCTGACTGAACGATACCTGGCCCGCATTCCCTATAAGACCAGCAGCTGCACCTACCACTCCTTCGTCGTCTACTTCTCCAATCTACAGAGACTGGGCTGGGTGGAATTTACCGGCGAAGAAGAACCATCGGCTTTCCAGGACTATTATCCACCAGGGCCGCCTCGCAAGTATTTCTGCCTGACATCAGCGGGGCGGGAAGCCCCCGATACCGCCTGGTCTAATCCTCTGCTTACCCTCTACGGCGAGAGCTGACCGCATCCCCAGGGTGGGAGGCCCCCCTATATCTGGTGATACAGATTGTTTAATTTTCCTTCACGAAAATATAGGTTCATTCTGTTAATGAACTAAAGGACATTTTGTGCAATCCTGAAGCTGGCAAATCAAAGCACCTTAACAATTGAATAAAGCTATAAACCATAGGCGCTTGCCCTTATGAGGCAAGGCACAAAAAGCCCCAGCCAGGTATCAGCTAGCTGGGGAAGTCTAGCCTTGCCCAGAAAGGAGCAAGTCCGATGCTAGACTGGGGAAAGTATAGCGAGGTCGCCGATAGATTTCAATACAAGGCCAGGTTTCAGGACAGGGAAGATTTGCAGCACAATATCGTAGTAAGGCTAGCCGAGGTTGCCCAAAGAAACGGG
>Ga0315532_1002215_pt1 | contig 13583 bp, 9 predicted proteins | sample SalMarWE160370MG_FD_203082 | JGI IMG/M metagenome (GOLD analysis project Ga0315532, IMG submission 203082) | Salt marsh sediment microbial communities from the Plum Island Ecosystem LTER, Massachusetts, United States - Salt Marsh Sediment WE1603-70 ... | reverse complement strand
AATCTTGAAAGATTTTATTGTAAAGCTGACGTACACATTAAACAAACCTTAATTGGTTCGATTTTTCCTGAAAATTTAATAATTGATGGTGAAAAAGTTCGAACCACTCGCATCAACGAAGTCATGCGCCTTATTCTATTGAATAAGAAAGATATGGGAGGAATGAAAAAAGGACAACTCACTAAAAATTTGTGGTTGTCCTCTGGAGTGGTGCCACGCGGAATCGAACCACGGACACCAGGATTTTCAGTCCTGTGCTCTACCAACTGAGCTATGGCACCAACCTAAAAGATATTATTTTTCGTAAACAAGCTTTTTTTCAGTCCTGTGCTCTCTCCTCGTCCCACCATGGCGGGACGGGACAACTGAGCCCTGCCTGCCGGGTTCCCCGCCGAAATCACTTTTGTGATGAAGGAGGGCAGGCAGGTATGGTACCGCCTTCTAAGGTGTGCAAACTTACTCGAAAAAAATGATATTTTCAAAAGATTTTTCTATTATCCGTCAGACCGGTCAATCGGTCAGACGGATTAATATTTACAAAGAATTAATATCGATATCGTACCTTTATTGGTATTAGAAATTTTCAGTACGTTTGTACGATATTTTTAGCTGCATGGATTACAAGACACACACTTTGGATAACGGCATCCGGCTGATCCACCACCAGACCGTTTCACAGGTAGCCTATTGTGGTATGATTATACACACGGGCTCAAGGGACGAATCCCGGGAAGAACACGGCCTGGCACATTTCATTGAGCATGTACTGTTCAAAGGTACCCATAAACGGAAAGCATACCATATCCTCAGCAGGCTGGAAGATGTCGGGGGAGAGCTAAATGCCTACACAACCAAAGAGGAGACCTGTGTATATGCATCATACCTGAAGGGTGATTTTGAGAAAGCCATTGAACTGATCAGCGATATTCTGTTTCATTCCACGTTCCCCGAGCGCGAACTGACAAAGGAAAAAGAGGTGATCATCGATGAGATCAACTCCTACAGGGATAATCCGGCAGAACTGATCTTTGATGAATTCGAAGAGCTGGTCTTCAAAAATCAGCCCATCGGAAGGAATATCCTGGGTACCCCCTCCATCATCAAACGGTTCTCGAAAACCGATATCCTCGGGTTTATGCAGGAAAATTACCATACCGATCAAATGGTTTTCTGCTCTGTGGGTAATATCCCTTTTACCAAAGTCAAACGGCTGTTTGAAAAATATTTCAGCGCTGTTGAAGCAAACCTGAGAACGTCAAAACGGACAAAGTTCACGAACTATCGCCCGGAAAAGAAGATCGTTCCCAAAAAAACATACCAGTCCCATTGCATCATCGGAAACCTTGCCTACGACCTTAGGGATGAGAGAAGAATCGGGTTATACCTCACGAATAACATCCTTGGGGGACAGGGATTGAACTCAAGACTCAACATGTCGTTGCGGGAAAAGAACGGCTATGTATATAACGTTGAATCAAGCTATTCACCCTACGTTGATACGGGAGTGCTCAGCATCTATTTCGGGACAGACAAAAAAAACCTGGATAAAAGTATCCGGTTGGCATACAGGGAGTTCGATAAACTGAAAAATCAAAAACTCGGTTCCCTGCAGCTGTCCAGGGCAAAAAAGCAGATGATCGGCCAGTTGGCCCGGGGAGCCGAAAGCCATGAAAGCCTGATGCTCAGTATGGCAAAAAATTACCTGATCTACGATGCGGTGGATAGCATGGAAGAGATCGCCAGGAAGGTGAATCTGGTTTCGGCAAACCAGATCCTCGAAACAGCCAATGACCTGTTTGATTTTGACAGGCTTTCAACGTTGATTTATAGATGAAAAGGAGTTAAATCAACAATTCGTAGTACGACTAGCGCTCGTGCTACGAATAATTACCAGATCCTATAATCGTACCACGAATTTAAATCGTAGTACGATTAGATATTCTGAACTCACCGGGTGACTTGAAATTAACTCACCGGGTGACTCGGAGTCACCCGGTGAGTATAAATTTAAAAAAATGCTAAACCTCGATCATAACCTGAAACACTACATTCTCAACCACACCGATCAGGAAGGTGACCTGCTGGAGGAACTCAACCGTTATACCCACGTAAATATCCTGAATCCAAACATGCTATCCGGGCACCTGCAGGGTAAGATCCTGGAGATGATCAGCCGGATGATTCAACCTCACCGGATACTTGAAATCGGTACCTATACCGGCTATTCCGCCATCTGCCTGGCAAAAGGACTTCAGGAAGGAGGGGAACTGATAACCATTGACCGGAATGATGAACTCTCCGAGGTCAGCACAACCTATTTAAAAAAATCCGGGATGGAAAACCGGATTACCCTGCTTACGGGTGATGCGCTTGCTTTGATTCCCGGTATCCCGGGACCATTTGACCTGGTCTATATCGATGGGGAAAAAACAGAATACGTTGACTATTACCGGGTGGTGTTCGACAAGGTCAGACCGGGTGGTTATCTCCTTGCCGACAATGTGCTGTGGGGTGGAAAAATACTTGACCCGGAATCCGAAATGGATGAGAGCACAAAAGGTATCCTTGCATTTAATAAAATGGTCACCAATGATCCACGGGTGATGAATGTGCTCCTACCCGTTCGTGATGGGTTGATGATCATCCGGAAGAAAGAGGATTGAATTATAAAGCTTGTATTATAGGCCTGCAGTTGTTCGGTCCACGCATTGCTTCCCTTTTAACAGTTTTTGTGCTTGGACCGAATTAAATGCCGTACGTTTGCCCCGACATGAATGTCGGGGCAATTTATTGATTTGCATACAATTACCCCGGGATTTATCCCGGGGTTTATGAAAACGTCTAATAGATTCGGTCCAACTACATTGCTATTCATCTGGAAATCCTATCATGGACCGCAAAGCTCCACAAGTATTTTAGCAGGCTGAAATTAGGTCCACCTGAAGTCTCTCCTTACTGGAAATCGTTTCATATGCCGGAAAATCCAGGCTGTAATTAGAAAACCCGAAATCAGTGATACGATGACTGAGTGGTCGTCCAAAACCATAGAAAGTCATCGTATCACTCTTCATACCACCACCGGAGGCTAAATAAAATAGTTAATAACAATTCCCGTCAAGCGGACGAAAGCCGCTAGACGGGTACAAATCATTTAAAAAACAAAAAAGGTCCGGTAACGACCGGACCTTGCAGTTTAATTCAACGATTATCTGTCAACTATTCTTCTTTTGTATTGCTCTGTACATCCAATTCACCCATAATTTCCTTTATCCGGATGGCATTTATCTCTTTTGAAACGGTCGTCAAACTCATCATGATCGTCTTATATTCCGGATATTTATTGTACTTTTCCCGCATTACATACATGATGTTCAGAACCGATTTCTGAAGGTTTTCACTGGTCTCAAAATCTTTCGGTGGTTTGTTTTCCATGGTTACCATACTATTATGCGTTCATTTAAATGAAATCCAATTTTCAATAAAAAAGTGCACAAAGTTATAAAAAAAATGTGGTATAGTTTTTGTTTTTATTTCAACACTTCATTTTTATGCAACTGTTTAAAAGCGTTCAACAAATATTTTTATCAGATGAATAAGAGAAAATTATTGATCATAAGCTTATTGATTATCTTCCCAATACTGATCTCAACAGCAGGAAACAGAATAGCTGTTTTCCCCCTGGGGAAGGATCACGCTGTAATGAGTATTCAACAGGATACTGCTGAATACTATTACGTTAAGACCAAATCAACCACGCGTTTTTTCAGTGATATGGATAACCTGAGTTCGGTGATCCAGATGATCCCCGAGAATGTCGAAGTCCAGGTTTTCGAACCCATTGGCGATTACTTCTCTGCTTATTTTGACGGATCGTATGGATACCTGTTCATTTCGAAGGTGGACCCGGTAAATTTTGACCCGGAGATTTTCCAGGTTACCCCCGAACCTCTTCCTGCAGAGCAGGATAAATATGCCTTTCTGGTACAAAAATACGGGCAGGAAGATGCGAATCAGATCATCTCAAGGAAGGTCTGGAAAGGAATGACCAAGGATATGATCCTCGATTCCTGGGGGAAACCGAGGCAGATCGACAGGTATATCGGGCAAACAAGCGTCAAGGAGGAGTGGTACTACCGGACCCGGGTGCTGTTCATTCAGGATGGCAAACTGGTCGATTGGAAATAGTGGAGTTTCTTTTAAGATAATCAAACTCCGATGGAGTTTTATTGAAACCTGGATAAAACTTTTCTACAATAATCCAAGGCCGATAGCCTTGAATACTATTATTGATTTATAGAACTTGAGGGAACACCATCGGTATTCGATTATTTTAGATGATAGAAATCCCTAATACCGGTCCAATTGCATTGCTCATCAGCAGGAAAGCGTTTCATGGACCGAAGATCTATTAAGCGTTCACAAATATTGTATTTATAGGGCTAAAGTCGTTTTTCGTTGTTCGTCATTAAAAGATTACAAGGTGCAATTGGGGTTTTTATCCTGGAATTACGCATGGATCGTTCCGTTCAACGGTTATCTTTCCCAAGGTAAAACACTGACATGTATGGCTAACCCCGTCCAAAGCATACCTGTTGATGAACGAATAAAACTATGAAAGCCCCGTCAGGCCTGCCGGGTTCCCCTCCGTATTACCATCTTCGGGGAAAGTCGGTAGACAGGGCTATAAGTAATTTCCCTATTCACAGGCCCCGTAGGGGTCAGAGGTTGGTAGTCACGGGGAATGTGTAATGTGCATTTTTTCTCCGAGCATCTGGTTGCAATGAAATACCTCACATTTCAGTCGGAGAAATGCATAAACCAACTTCAGGATAATGAAATCATTGTAGTGTGTTTACCTGCCTTATGGCCCATGCAACGTTTTCCCGTTAAATATCAACGCAGTTGGACCGATTTTTTTTAGCACTTCAATCCTAAGGTTACCAAGGCACTGCTCCTGTGGAGCGGAATATATTAATCATTCATAAGAAAGACACTGATCCGTCAGACGGTACTATCGCGTGGTTATAAATTATAATTACTGGGAGTATTTATAGCAAAAAAGGGGTTATATTTTTATATTAATCCTGTTACGGCTATAAATCCAGTGTAAGCTGAGTATCTTCCAGGTTATTCTCCTCCTCCAAATTCGAAACCGTTAATCCCAGCAGACGGACTTTCTTTCCGGACAAATCGGTCTTTTTCAGGATCTCTTTTGATATTTTACGTAACGTATCCAATTCGCTAATCTCTTCCGTTACCGTCATACTTCTGGTAATCTGCTGGAAATCAGAGAATTTCACTTTAAGGGTGAGGGTTCTCCCTGATCTGCCTGCTCTGGTGATTCTGCTTATCAACTCCTGTTCGATGGAATAGAGTTCCGATTCAATTTCATATACTGTTTCAAGATCTTTTTCAAAGGTATATTCTGTTCCGATCGACTTCCTGATCCTCTCCGGATTAACTGGCCGGTTATCCACAGCCCTGGCAATATCGTAAAAGTAGGATCCGTTTTTACCAAACATCCGGATCAGGTCTGCCTTGTCCCATTTTTTGAGGTCGGCTCCTTTACGGATACCCAGTTCATGCATTTTCCCCGCTGTAACCCTGCCAATGCCAAAGAATTTTTCAATTTCCAGTTCCTCAACAAATTTTTCCGCTTTCTCCGGAGGGATGACATAGAGTCCATCCGGTTTTTTCATGTCCGAGGCAACTTTTGCCAGGAATTTGTTAAAGGATACACCTGCTGATGCCGTGAGTTGTGTTTCCTCTTTGATCCTCTTTTTAAGCTCCCTGGCTATCAGTGTTGCCGATGGGATTCCCTTTTTGTTGGAGGTAACATCGAGGAATGCCTCATCGAGTGAGAGCGGTTCCACCAGATCGGTATACTCCGCAAACAAGTTCCGGATCTGTTTTGAGATACTCGTATAGACATCAAACCGGTGTTTAACAATAACCAGGTCAGGGCATCGCTGGCGGGCTATTTTTGTGGGCATGGCGGAATGGATACCGAATTTTCTTGCTTCATAACTCGCCGCTGCAACCACACCCCTGTCCGATTCTCCGCCAACAACTACCGGTTTTCCCTTCAGGTCAGGGTTATCCCGCTGCTCCACGGATGCATAAAAAGCATCCATGTCGATGTGTATGATCTTGCGGTAGGGTGAGGAGCCGGGTTCCATGGAGTGCTAAAATAGTGATTATTGGGGGCTTTTTGAAAAGTAAATATCGAACTTCACTCGTTTTTGGTTTTTCTATTATGCGTTTGGAGTTAGTCGGTCCATGGGAAGCTCTCCCATTTAAAAGCAACCCAGTTGGACCGAATGTAAACAGGTAATGCAACCAAGGCTATCGGCCTTGGATTATCATTCTATCCCTACGGGATGTTTTATTGGTGAAAACCTTTACGTGTAAAGAGAGAAGCAGGTATTTTCAATTCCGTTAAAAACTATCCCACCAACTCTTGAGTTTTCCAATCAGACACCTAACTAACTCAATAACTTAATAACCCAATAACATTTCTCTCACCGCTCACAACTCACCACTCATCACTCCCTTCTCACAGTCTCACAGTCTCACTGTCTCCTTTGTCCTCCGAAGCTTTAGCGAAGGAGGATCGTCTCTTCATCTCACCCTCATATGCCTTCTCCTGAAAAGCCATACGCCAACGAGAAAATAGAGCAGGGTCAGGAGTACGATCAACAGGATCTCCGGGATGATATCCCCCATTCCCAGATCCATAACCAGTGTCTTCTTCAGAGCTGAAATGGCATGGGTGGGTGACATCAATCCCTGCAGGGAAACGGAATAACCGGCAACAGAAAAAATCTCTTTCCCCTGCAGCGGGAAGGCTGCACCGGTGAAAAACATGAAGAGAAAGAGTGGGAAGTTCCCAACCACCAGGATCTCATTTACCGTTCTGGTAAATCCCGCGATGATCAGGCTGAAGGCCATGATCGACAAACAGGTAAGCAGGGAAACGATAAACAGGATGAACAGGGAGCCGGTATAATTAAATCCCATCCATATGGCTACCATTAAGGTTACACATACCGATAGTATACCCACCACTACCTGAACGATACTGATACCCCCCAGGAGCCGGAATGATCCCACACGGGACAGCTTGAGCCTCAGGATGGTTTTGTTTTCCACTTCGGTTATGATGGCTATGGAGGCTGTGAACATTAACATAATGATGGATATGAGCAAAATCCCGGGTATGTAGATATCGAATTCATCAATATCTCCCGAGATCCCCAGGCTGGTTTCCTTTATGGCAAATGGTCTTTCTGTCCCGGAAAGGGAAAAAACAGTGCGGTCAATGATCTCCCCCACCCAGACGGCACTGATCATATATTCAATACTGGTAAGGTCTCCGATGAATTCAACCTCGATTTTCTGCAATGAACCGGATTCAAGCATGGATTCCACAAGGCTCGAGAAATCGGGTGGGATAACGATCATGGCATCTGCCCGCCTGTTCTTCAACTGATCAATACCCGCTTGCCTGTCCACTTCTAATTTAATATCCAGCGGGATAGTGAGTGTATCGGTTTCCAACGATTCCAGGGTCTCAAGGATCTGATCACCATAGTTGATCTGTTCATCCTGAACCAGGATCCCTTCATCCTGATTCAGGATGATGATATCGTATTCCGGTTGTGTGGATTCATTGATCAGGTAATAAATCAGTACAAAGAAGGGAGCCATGGAGACGGTCAGTACCAGCATCCAGAAACTCCGGACCTGCTCCTTCAGACTTTTTCGTATGACGCTCAGCAATTTCACTGCCGTAATTTCCTTCCCGTCAAATGAATGAATACATCCTCCAGTGTATTTTCCCTCAGGATCATTTCCCGGATCATGAATCCGTGGGATATAATCTTCCCGGTAACCTGTGTCACTTTTTTTATGATCTCTTTTGATTGAACAAACAGGGTATGATTGCTGAATTTGGCTATACAACCAATGCTTTCCAGGTCGGACAGGAGTTCATGGGTGTTTTCCGGGACCTCCTCGAAGGTGAATTCCAGGAGATCACCCTCTCCGACTGTTCTTTTGAGATTTTCGGGTGTATCCAGCAGGAGCAGCTTCCCATAATCAATGATGGCTACACGATCCGACATGCGGTCTGCCTCATCCATATTATGGGTTGTAAGAATAATGGTTTTCTCCCCGGTCATGCTTTTAATAAAATCCCTTACCAGGATTCGGCTTTGGGGATCAAGTCCTGCTTCAGGCTCATCCAGGATAAGGATATCCGGATCATGCACCAGGGCAAGCGAGATGCTCAGTCGCCGTTTCATCCCCCCGGACAGGTTTTTTGCCAGCACATTTGCCTTCTCTTCCAGCCCCATAAAACCAAGCAACCGGTCAGACAGTGTATGGGCTGTCCTGCTGTCCACATCATACATTTCTGCCATAAAGATCAACTGTTCCCGGCAGGTTAGCTTGGGCCAGAAAACATTTTCCTGCGGACAAATTCCCAGCCGGCTTTTTATATCCTTCCCGACAGCCGATAATTCATTCCCAAAAAGTACTTTTCCTGAAGTAGGAGGGATCAACCCACAGATCATGTTTATTGTGGTCGTTTTCCCGGCTCCGTTTGGACCGAGGAAACCCAGGATCTCCCCTTTGTAAATATCCAGTGACAGATCATCCACAGCAACAAGGTCCCCGAAATTTTTATTCAGATTCCGTACACTGATCTCAATATGTTTTTTCTCCGGGTCCATAACCTGATGTTCAAAAATAGTCAAAAAGAAAGTAACTCATAGTAATTTTAATTACCAATCGATTAATTCCTTACACACTTCTATCACTCTCTTATCTTCGTCGGCTAACGGAACATTACCGAATACAAATGAGATTGTTGGTCCACCGACGCAGTTGGTAGATTTATCCTGCCAAAAGTCAGGATATGAAATGATAATTTTCACTACTTTAGATAACTTATTTACAGCAAAGGATTTTCATTATGGTTTCACCACTCTTTAACCACCTGCTGATTCCGTTTCTGATTGCTATTTTCCTGGCGATAAATATGGGAGGAAGTGGAACAGCCCCGGCATTTTCGGCCGCATTTGGCGCCAACGTCCTGAAAAAAAGTGTGATTCCCGGATTGTTCGGGATCTGTGTGTTCATCGGGGCACTTTTAGCTGGTAAAGCAACGGCCACGACCGTTGGACAGGACCTGTTTCCTGCCGAAAAGTTAAGTTTAACGCTCGTTTCTATCATTCTTCTGTCCGTAGCACTTGCACTGCTCGGTGCAAATTTGCTGGGCATCCCCCAGTCGACCAGTCAGGCAACGGTACTTTCCGTTTCAGGCTCAGCAGTCTATTTTCATCTGTTGAACACTGAAAAATTATTCGTTGAGATCATACCAACCTGGTTCATCCTGCCGGTGATATCCTTTCTGATCTGCTTTCTTGTCGGACGGTATGTTTACATCCCAATCCGTAAGACGGGCATTTTTACCTACCGAAACATCACAAAGCACCCGATTTTGAGGTATCTTATCATCATCATGGCATGCTACGTAGCATTTTCCATAGGAGCAAACAATGTGGCAAATGCCTCCGGTCCCATTGCATCGATGACCATCAATGAATTGAATATTCCGGATGAAGGAAATAACAGGATCCTGATTTTAATCCTTTCAACCCTTATCATTGCTCCAAGCTTCGGTATAGGCAGTTCAATTTTCGGACAAAAGATTGTCCGGAAAACCGGAAAAGGGATCTTCCTGTTTGGCCCCATCGAAGCCGTTATCATCTCTTTTGTCACAGCCAGCTTGCTGCTTTTTGCCTCCATCTGGAAGGGGATCCCTTCATCCCTGGTGCAATTGAATACCGGAGCAATCATCGGAATCGGTGTTTCCAGGTTGGGATTTAAGAACATTTTCAAGAAAACGGAGGTCAACCGGTTCTTTATGATCTGGCTAATTGCTCCCCTGTTTGCTTTTTCATTCTCCCTTTTACTGACCTGGCTGGCTGACCGTTTTTCTCTGCTCTGATTTCAAAACAGCGGAAAACCATTCAGCATAGATAGCTGCAAAATAAATAAGTTGCAATTATTCAAATGGAAACAGAAAAATCACAGGAAAAATTACTGAAGCAGTCGGGCTATTCGGACAGAGCGATCCATTATTACATGGACAAGGTACATGTCGGAACCATTAAAGACCCGGATGCATATTTTGCGTATACCGGCCCCTGCGGGGATACCATGGAGTTCTTTGTAGAAATTGAATCCGGAATTATCAGGCAGGTGAAGTTTCAGGCCATCGGATGTGCCGGTTCTTTTTCAGCCGGATCCGCCCTTGCTGAAATGGCACAAAGGAAAACGGTAGAAGAAGCCCTGACCATTTCGGAAACCGATATTTATAATCACCTCGAGCATGTCCCCCAACCCAAGGTACATTGCATTGCCCTGGCCCGGAAAACATTCTCCATGGCGTTGGCGAAATACAAAGAGAAAAATGAATGACCCATAGTTGTTAACCCGGATTATTTATAAATAATCCTTCATCTAATATTTTGTAATTATTCTTCCCCTAATTCTTCCCCCTCAAAAAACAAACCCCTTGTATAATAACATTTACAAGGGATTTAGTCTTCAAAGTGTACCCGGGGCGGGACTTGAACCCGCACGGCCGTTTAGGGCCATTGGATTTTAAGTCCAACGTGTCTACCAGTTCCACCACCCGGGCAACGGGCTTTGCAAAATTAACACAATTTCGGTTTTTATGAAATATAAGAACCCTCGTGAAAGTTGACTTTTGGTTCCCATGCAATGTCCCCCTTGTGGGCTGGAACGTGTGGAGGAGAAGGGGGGTGTGGTGGCATGTGAGAAAGCAGGGGGATGAAAACCGGGATGTCAACAAGAAAGCAACCTGACGGTTGTATTTTTAATTTCACTCCAACTTTATAAAAGCAAGCTTTTAAAAGTTGTCATGAAATAAAAAAACCGCATATCTGCGGCTTTTTTGTTGAGCGGAAAACGGGACTCGAACCCGCGACCCCGACCTTGGCAAGGTCGTGCTCTACCAACTGAGCTATTTCCGCAACATTAACCTAACGCAAATCCTCAAAACATAATAGGTCGTGCTCTACTCCCGAAAAATCGCATCCGCCTGTGGCGGAATGCTTGATTTTTCGAGGATCCTCGAATTTGTAACCTATCCGCCAAAGGCGGATTGGACAAATTCGGGACAACTGAGCTATTTCCGCAAAGGTGGGTGCAAAAATACGATTTTTTTAAAAAATTCAAACAGAAAAATTTCCTAAAGTTACACTAAGTGCAACCACAAAGTGGTTGAATAATGAATAACCACCGGTCGCTACCGGTGGTAACCAATGGAATTAATAATCAGAAGGGTTATTTCACAGGGCGGACATCGTTACCCAACACCGATAACCGGCTTATTTCAAGTGTTTCCGGATCTCATTCAGCTTGTTCAGTGCTTCAACGGGAGTCAGGTTATCGATATCGAGGTCGATGAGTTCATCCCGGATCTGCTTTAAAACCGGATCATCCAGTTGGAAAATGCTCAACTGCAGTCCCTCCCTGTGCCCAGCCAGGTCAGAAACCGGCTTGGTCAGACCCTTCTTCTGATGGGACTGTTCCAGCTCCTTCAGGATCTCATTTGCGCGATGAACAACACTTTTCGGCATTCCGGCCATCCGTGCAACATGAATACCAAAGCTGTGTTCACTCCCACCTCTCTTCAGTTTTCGCAAAAAGATCACCCGGTTATCCAATTCTTTGATCGAAACGTTATAGTTTTTAACCCGTGAAAAGGAGTTCTCCATCTCATTGAGCTCATGGTAATGGGTGGCAAAAAGGGTTTTAGCCAGACCGTTCGGATTTTCATGGATATACTCCACCATCGCCCAGGCAATGGATATCCCGTCGTATGTACTGGTGCCGCGTCCGATCTCATCCAGCAATACCAGGCTCCTGGAAGAGAGGTTATTCAGAATGCTCGCCGCTTCATTCATCTCGACCATAAAGGTGGACTCTCCCAGGGAGATGTTGTCAGAAGCACCAACGCGGGTAAAGATCTTATCTACCAGACCGATCTTTGCCGATTCAGCAGGTACAAAACTTCCGATCTGCGCCAGGAGAACGATCAGGGCTGTTTGCCGCAAAAGAGCCGATTTGCCCGACATGTTTGGACCGGTGAGGATAATGATCTGCTGCTCTTTGCTGTCGAGGAAAACATCATTCGGAACATACGGTTCGTCGATGGGCAACATCTTTTCGATCACCGGATGCCTTCCCTGTTTAATATCGATAACCTCCGAATCCTCTAACTCAGGTCGAATATAGTTGTTTTCAATGGCAGTTTTAGCAAACGATAAAAGGCAATCGATCCGGGCTATGATGGATGCATTTACCTGGATGGGAGCGATATACTTTGCCAATCCTGCAACCAGCTCCTCAAACAGGGTTGTTTCCAGACTAAGGATCTTCTCTTCTGCCCCCAGTATTTTGGTTTCATACTCCTTTAACTCTTCGGTGATGTATCGTTCTGCACTCACCAGTGTCTGTTTCCTGATCCACTGCTCCGGTACCTTATCCTTGTGCGTATTACGGACTTCAATATAATAACCAAACACGTTGTTGAACCCAACCTTCAACGAAGGGATCCCCGTATGTTCAATCTCCCGTTGCTGCAGTTTTACCAGGTAATCCTTTCCTGAATAAAGGATATCCCGCAATTCATCCAGTTCTTTGGATACTCCCTTTGCAACGACATTACCCCGGTTTACCTGTACCGGTGGGTCCGGATTGATCTCCTTTCCGATCCGGTCCCGGACATGTTTACAGGTATCCAGTTGTTCAGACAATAATTTCAAGGGTTTGCATCTGCTTTTTTTACAGGCATCTTTTATCGGTTCAATGGCTTCCAGTGCTTTTTTCAGTTGAACAACTTCACGGGGGTTAATCCGGTTAACTGCCACTTTTGATATAACCCGTTCCAAGTCACCGATCACTGTAACCAGTTCCTCGATTCGATCTTTGGATTCCGGATTCTGTATGAAATACTCAACGATATCATGACGTTCAGTGATGGGTTTTATCTCTTTCAGGGGAAGTGATATCCAGCGTTTTAGCAATCGACCTCCCATCGGGGAGATGGTCTTATCCAAGACATCAATCAGGGTTTTGGCTCCCTCATTCCAGGTATAAAACAGTTCCAGGTTTCGGATGGTAAATTTATCCAGCCACACGTAGTGATTTTCCTCGATCCGGGAGATCGTTGAGATGTGTCCTACCTGATCGTGCTGTGTAAGGTCAAGATAGTGCAGGATAGCTCCGGCAGCAATGATCCCGTACTGCAATCCCTGAACACCAAAACCCTTCAGGGATGTTGTACTAAAATGCTTCAGCAGTCTTTCACTGGCTGATTCATTGGTAAAGATCCAGTCATCCAGTTTGTAGGTATAATATCGTGTCCCGAAGAGATCCAAAAATTCATTTTTCCGGCTTTTTTCAAGCAGAACCTCTTTGGGGTTAAAGCTACTCAACAATTGATCGATGTATTCATGGTTCCCCTCAGCTGTCAGAAACTCACC
>Ga0315532_1002206_pt1 | contig 13613 bp, 10 predicted proteins | sample SalMarWE160370MG_FD_203082 | JGI IMG/M metagenome (GOLD analysis project Ga0315532, IMG submission 203082) | Salt marsh sediment microbial communities from the Plum Island Ecosystem LTER, Massachusetts, United States - Salt Marsh Sediment WE1603-70 ... | reverse complement strand
TGCCGGTAATTTCTCAAGGTATTTTCCTGATCTGCTATTTTCTGAACAGGAATAACCGTAAGAAACTCTCAAATCTTTTTTCCGGGTTTCTGTTGCTGACTTTCGTGAATCTCTCCTTTACTCTGTGCTCTGCGCCCTGTGCCCTGTGCCCTGTGCCCTGTGCCCTGTGCTCTGCGCCCTGTGCCCTGTGCTCTGCGCCCTGCGCCCTGTGCCCTGAGCCCTGTGCCCTGTGCCCTGTGCCCTGCGCCCTGTGCCCTGTGCCCTGTGCCCTGTGCCCTGTGCCCTGTGCCCTGTGCCCTGTGCCCTGTGCCCTGCGCCCTGTGCCCTGTGCCCTGTGCCCTGTGCCCTGCGCCTATTTCCCCTGAAACGCCACAATACCATCATACTTTGAGTATCCTTTCTCAGTTCTGACTGACATCTGCGGAATTCGGTTGCCCTTCATTGTGGCACAGCCTGTTTCCCCGTATTTGTTTATAGCTACGAATTTCTCACTGGGATAAAAGTTGGGATTAACCTTTTTATACCTGTCAACAATCATCTGAAGAGCATCTTCACAGGCCTGCTGAGGTGTATATCCCTCGCTCATCCTGAGTACAATATAATATGAAGCACACGATTTTATTACGTCCTCACCGCGGCCGGTTGCACCTGCTGCTCCAACCTCATTGTCAACATAGAGCCCGGCCCCTATTATGGGCGAGTCACCCACACGTCCGTTAAGTTTGAAGCTCAATCCGCTCGTGGTTGTGCAGCCTGCAATATCTCCGTTTATATCAATCGCCAGTACGTTTGTTGTACCATAATGATGCTCAATATCAGGGAAATCATGCCGGTACGACTCTTTCTTCTGCAGGTTCTGCAGATGTTCCGGAATGCCCCAGTCGTCTGCTGGACTCATCTCTTCTTTCCAGCGAAGCCATATTTTACGGGCTTTTTCGGTGAGCAGGTTCTCCTCCTTAAAACCCCAGACTTTTGCGAATTCCAGGGCACCGGTCCCGACAAGAAGCACATGATCAGTATGCTGCATAACTAGTCTTGCAACTGAAGCAGGGGTCTTTATATTTTCCAGCGATGCTACTGCTCCCGCCGAATAGGTCTTCCCATCCATGAATGAAGCATCAAGCTGAACCACACCTCTTTCATTGGGCAATCCTCCGTAGCCTACACTTGTATCTTCAGGATCAACCTCAATAACATTGGCTGCCTTTTCAACAGCATCAACTGAGGAACCTCCGTTTTTCAGGATCTCCCATCCTGCTTCCATGGCTCTCCGGCCCGTCTCATTTGTGTGACTGGTAATGATTAGAGGTCTTAATCCTTTCCCCTTTTCCCGGAAAGAAAATCCGGTAAGAGTCGGAACGACCAGCGCACCTGCTCCCATACCTATTGTTTTATTTACAAACCTGCGGCGTGAAATGGTCTTTTTCATAGTAGATTATTATAAATAGTTACTATCTGAATTATTTTAAGTTCATATCTGTAGTTACCATAATCGAAGCATTACTTTTTTTATCCCATACCTTAAGTTCGCAATGCAGCGGATTATTGAAAAAAGTGCCGGTAATTTTAAAATGAGCAGATACCCTTGAAGTGAAATCCGATATAGCTATTCCTGTTTCATTGTACCCGGCGAACAGATCATCATAATCCAGAACAAGATTATTCCGGGCATCAACAGCTTTCATCTCAAGTCCGGGAAAAACATATCCGTTTTCTTTTTTGAATCCTGTTAATCCCTCGATAATTACATAGATATTATCTTCAAAATCTATCTTATTATCAGTTATAACCTTATTCTTACCCTGTGAAAAAATGTAAACCTCATCACAGGTAACATTTGAAGGTTTCACTTTGATGTTTTCATTTTCGATAACATTAAAATCGAAGCTTGTTGTGAACGTCCCGTCTCCTTTTTTATCGCTGATATTGACGATCATTGTGTATTTGCCTTTCGATCTCAGCGGAGATGCAACAGTCAGGTCAGCGGAAAGCTTAAGCGGTGAATAATTCATACCTTCAGTATATCCCTCATAAAGATCATCTGCCCTCATCAGTGTATCGCCATCCTTTTCCCTGATTATTATCTCCATCCCCGGAAAAACATTCCCGTTTTCAATTGCAAATCCGGTGATGTCGTTAAAGAAAATGACAAAAGTCTCTCCGTAGATGAAGGTATTTCTTTTTGTTTCATCATTGTCAACAGCAATATATACATTATTGCACGAGAGATCTTTCCCGGCAGTTGTTAGTCCTGAAATAAGATCCTTCCCGGTTGATCTGCTGAATTTGCATCCTGTGAATACTACTGTTGCCAGCAATATAAAAAATATAATCCTTAGTTTGTTTTTCATTTTTCCGGTTATTAGTTTTTCAGAACATTATCCAGTTCATTTTTAATTAATTCGGTCCATATTTTATATCTCCGGGCGTTGAGTTGAAGTTTATCAGGAGTCTTTAAAAATTTTTATTATTGCCAGTTGCGGGGAGTAGATTTCGTTTATTATCTTGCGTGCCGGTTTCTACAAATATAAAAGCAATTATCAGCATTGGAAACCAGATAAAAATAATTATTAATATGAATGATCAGTCAATTACCACCAGGGATAGTTTTTCAGGCAGGTTTGCAGTAGTAGCTGCTGTTGCAGGATCGGCGATAGGTCTTGGAAACATCTGGAGATTTCCTTATGTGGCAGGTGAAAACGGGGGAGGAGCATTTCTGCTGGTTTATTTGATATGTATTATAGCTATAGGTATTCCGGTAATGACATCAGAATTTATAATTGGACGGGCGGCCCAGAGGAATCCTTATGGAGCATTCAAAGCGCTTGCACCCGGAAAACCATGGTTCCTTATCGGACTTATGGGTGTTGCGGCTGCCTTCATGATACTTGCTTTTTATGCAACAGTTGCCGGTTGGACACTCGAATATTTCTACCAGTCGATCACAGGCAACCTGGCGGGAAAAAACAATGCTGAACTTACCGGTATGTTTGACAGATTCCTGAAGGGTTCTTTCCGCCCTCTTTTATGGTTTGTGATATTTATGGGATTAACAGGAGCCATAATCATTTCAGGTGTCAGAGAGGGTATTGAAAAATATACCAAGGTGATGATGCCTTTTCTCCTTCTCCTGCTTATTTTTTTATGCATCAGGTCTCTTACACTCCCGGGCGCAAAAGCGGGACTGAAATTCCTTTTTTATCCCGATATAAGCAAACTTACGCCCAAGGTGATACTTGAAGCGCTGGGACAATCGTTCTTTTCTCTTAGCATCGGTATGGGAACACTGATAACGTATGGCTCATATATAAAGAAAAATGAAAACCTGGCATCATCAGCCGGAATGGTAACTATAGCAGATACTGCAATAGCTATTATTGCAGGTATCGCTATCTTCCCGGCAGTGTTTGCACTTGGCGGTTCGCCTGCCTCTGATACAGGTCTTGTTTTTATTGTATTGCCCGAGATCTTTCAGAAAATGCCCCTGGGTAATATTTTCGCAACATTGTTTTTCCTGCTGCTGGCAATAGCTGCATTAACATCGACAATATCTGTACTTGAAGTTATTGTTGCTTATCTTACTGAAGAGCTTAATATGAGCAGACGAAAGGCGACCATCGCTGCAACACTCTCTGTTTCTGTTCTGGGGGTGATAACAGTACTTTCATTTGGAGCTCTTAGTAATATAATAGTAGCTGATAAAAATATTTTTAGTATCCTTGAATACCTTACTTCCAATATAATGCTGCCGATCGGAGGTTTCTTTATAGTTCTCTTTATAGGCTGGTTCTTTAGTCCTGCTCTGGTGAAGAAAGAATTAACAAATGATGGCAGTCTCAAAGGAAGATATCTTCCTCTTTTCAGGTTTTTCGTGAAATTCATTGCACCGGTTGCTATAGCTATGGTTTTCCTATATAGTCTTGGGATAATTAGATAGGTATGGCGGTGCGATGTTATGGTGGTATAACGGTTTGATCGCACGATCGCACTCGGCTATATCTCATCCGAAAAAACAATCCTCGGCAGATCCCTCATATTATATCGTGATGCCATTACTTCTCCGTATGCGCCAGCCGACCTTATCGCAAATATATCTCCTCTCCGTGCCTCGGGGAGTTCGATGAATTTTGCAAATGTATCGGCCGATTCGCACACGGGTCCCACAACATCATACCTGTATAAATGCCCTTTTGATGTGAGGTTCTCGATTTTATGATATGCCTGATAAAGGGCCGGACGAATGAGGTCTGTCATTCCCGCATCGATGATCGCAAATTGTGTATTACTGCCGTTCTTTATGTATAATACTCTGGATATCAGACTTCCACATTGTCCGACAACCGATCTCCCGGGCTCCAGATGAATCTCCTGTCCGGGCTTAAGGTCTACGAATTCATTGATAAGATTGAAATACTCGGCAAACTGCGGATTTTTATCAGGATCTTCATAATCAATACCCAGCCCGCCTCCGACATTGATAACTTTCAGGTAAATATTACGCGATGCAAACCATTCCTGCAGCTCATTAATATGTGCGCACAGACTCTGAAAGACTGACATACGGGTTATCTGTGAGCCAATGTGAAAATGGATGCCTGTAAGGTTTACATTTTGCATTTTCCGTAAGCTTCTGAGGATGTCGTCGAGTTCCCATGTATGTATCCCGAACTTACTTGCTTCAATGCCGGTTGTTATGTACTTATGAGTATGGGCTTCGATTAATGGATTGATCCTCAGTGCAATATTAACTGTTTTGTTCTGGAGTGAAGCAAGATGGTTTATCACTTCAATCTCTTGCAATGATTCACAGTTAAAGCAGAAAATATCAGCCCCGATAGCTGCTTCTATTTCTTTGTCAGTCTTGCCGACACCTGCAAAAACTATTTCTTCGGGATTAAAACCTGCCTCCATAGCTGCGGCAATTTCATTCCAGCTTACACAATCGGCTCCGAATCCATATGATGAAATAATCTTCAGTATTCTTGGATTTGCATTGGCTTTTACTGCGTAGTGTATTTTGTATCCCGAGTTTATTGACTCATTTTTCAGGGTATTGAGTGTTACATTGAGCATATCGAGATCATAATAATAAAAAGGAGTGGGCAGATCCCGGAATTTTTCTATTGTTTTATTGTCGATCATGTTCTTAGTTGAAAAGATGTTTACTTAAAAGTCTCAGGGCTTCGGTTTTATTTGATGTGTCAACCAGTAAAGAGAGGCTGTTTGGACTTCCTCCATAAGAGATCATCTTCAGTGGTATGGTATCAAGCGCCTGGAAAATTTCCGGTGCCGAGCCTACCCGTTCTGTCCTGAAATCACCTACTATGCAAATAATTGTCTGGTTTCTTTCCACCTCAACAGATCCAAGTTCCCTGAGGTCATGTGCAATCTCATCGAGATACCGGGGATTATCGATTGTCAGTGATACTGCAACCTCGGATGTTGTGATCATATCGATTGGTGTCCTGTAAGCTTCAAAAATTTCAAAGACTTTCCGAAGGAAGCCGTATGCCATTAACATTCTGTCGGACCTTATCCTCAGAACCGATATTCCGTCTTTTGCAGCAACTGCCTTATAATCAGCGATTTTACTCATTGATGTTATCAGTGTACCCTCATCATCAGGTTCCATCGTATTCTTTAACCTGACAGGAATATTTTTCTCCCTTGCAGGATTGACACTTGCCGGATGAAGTATTTTAGCCCCGAAATATGCCAGTTCGGCAGCTTCATCAAAGGATAATTCACGGATAACTTTTGTATTTTCAACATACCGCGGGTCGTTATTGTGAAATCCGCTGATATCTGTCCAAATCTGGATCTCTTTCACTTTAAGCGCAGTGCCGATAATTGATGCCGAATAATCACTGCCTCCGCGTTTCATGTTATCAATATCGCCGTAAACATTACGGCAGATGAATCCCTGTGTTATAATTATATTTACTGATTTATGTTTCCGCAGCTCCCTGTTTAAGTTTTCATTAATATAGAAATAGTCCGGCTCACCGTCCTTATCGATACGCATGAAATTAAGGGCTGACAGAAGCACTGACTTTATCTCTCTTTCCAGGAGCAGCTGATGGAATAATGATGTAGAGATAAGCTCACCCTGTGCAATGATAGCTTTTTCCTGGAGTTTGGTAAAAACCCTCAGTGTGAAATTATTAATGTAATCAAAATGAGAATCGATGAGCTCATGACCGGTTTTGCGGAAAGGATCAGTAGCATACAGGTCATGAACAACCTGATGGTATGCTGCCCTCAGAGCCTCAATTTTTGAAGAAGCCTCATTGACATTGCCTGTATAAAGCAGATCGGTGATCTCAACAAGGCTGTTTGTAGTTCCTGACATTGCGGAAAGAACAACTATCTTCCTGTCCTTATCGGTTATTAACGGGATAAGCGCTCTTAATCTGTCGGGATTCCCTACAGAAGTCCCTCCGAATTTCATTATTTTTATAATGTCCATTTTCCTTTTTAATAAAAAAACCTGCACATCCTGCAGGTCTCAGCATCAAAAAAATTCTTACAATTATGATGCGGACCTTAATAAGGATGCATAATAAGCCAAAACGATTTTATAATATGCTTGTACATCGGATAACAATCAGGGAGCAAAAATATACTTTTCCTTAATATGATATATTTTGATTGGATTTTTTTTGAAAATTTTGTTACTTTTGCCCCGCTATAAAATGCCCAGATGGCGAAATTGGTAGACGCGCTAGTTTCAGGGACTAGTGTCAGCAATGATGTGCAGGTTCGAGTCCTGTTCTGGGCACTATACCTTTCGTCGCCCAGATGGTGAAATTGGTAGACACGCCAGCTTGAGGGGCTGGTGCCGGTTACGGTGTGCAAGTTCGAGTCTTGTTCTGGGCACATTATTAAGCCAGGTCACAAATGACAACCTGGTTTTTTGTTTTATCAGGTATAAAACATATCCACTCACTCAAAAAATCTTCTTATCTGTAAAGGAAATTATTACATTTGTCCGGACAGGTTCAGTTTGATCTGCTAAAATCAATATATGCAACAAATAAATGATTTTCTCGTGATGCTCGACGGCTACATTGGAGGGCATCCGTGGTTTGTAATTCTGTTGTTGGGCACAGGGATCTTTTTTACACTCTATTTACGTTTTCCGCAATTCAGGTACTTCAGGCATGCAGTTGATGTTGTAAAGGGTAAATACGATCATCATCTTGATGTTGGTGATACATCTCATTTTCAGGCTCTTTCAACTGCTTTGTCGGGTACGGTAGGTACAGGTAATATTGCCGGTGTGGCCCTGGCAATACACCTGGGAGGTCCTGCCGCTCTTTTCTGGATGCTGGTTACAGCGGCCATTGGGATGTGCACAAAGATGGTTGAGGTTACCATATCTCACAAATACCGTGATATCCTCCCGGATGGAACAGTATCAGGAGGTCCCATGTATTATATGAAGAAGAGACTGAATATAAAGACGAAATCAGGCAAAGTGATCAAAACAGGTGCCTTTATGGGCGCTTTTTTTGCCGCAGCAACAGTATTGTCTTCATTCGGAACCGGAAGCCTGCCTCAAATTAACAGCATATCCAACTCAATATTTGCAACATTTGGTTTAAAGCAGATAATCACCGGTGCAATATTATCTGTTATTCTGGCCTTGATTATTATTGGAGGAATAAAAAGGATTGCCAAAGTTACCGAGAAGCTTGTCCCTGGTATGGCAGTTTTTTATTTTATTGGCGCACTCCTTGTGATCGGTACTAATTATCAGAATATTATTCCATCATTCTTATCAATATTTTCAACAGTTTTTACAGGTACTGCTGCTATTGGAGGTTTTATGGGTGCATCAGTAGCATACGCAATTAACAGAGGTGTAAATCGAGGTCTCTTTTCAAATGAAGCGGGACAGGGTTCAGCGCCTATAGCACACTCGGCGGCAAGAGCCCCTGAACCGGTATCGGAAGGGATGGTTGCAATACTCGAGCCGTTCATTGATACTATCATTATTTGTACCCTTACCGGCCTTGTTATTCTCTCTTCGGGAGTATGGCATGAGAAGATTGAAAATCAATTTCAGAGTGCCGATATGACTTTCCTGAACCGGATCTATGATGAAAACATACCTGTGCAGAAGCAGGTGGTACAGGATTATATCAGGAAGGGAAAAACACTTCCTCTCTTTGACGGGCAACTGGAAATCGTTGAGGGAAAGATGATAACGCCTGTTTCGCTTATAGCTGCACGATCATTAGCCGAAGACTTTACATTCTATGACAATAAAGAGCTCTATACGGGCGAGATCGATGTTACGGATGGTCAATGGAAACCACCTTCCGCTTCCGTTTCCGTTACAGGTAAATCGCTGATACACAGTGCCCCGCTAACAGCAGAAGCTTTCAGACACAGTGTCCTGGGCGACTGGGGTAAATATATAGTGAGCATAGGATTGCTGCTTTTTGCATTCTCCACTGCCATCTCGTGGTCCTATTACGGAGACAGAGCCTTAACATACCTTGTTGGTCCAAAATCTGTAATCTGGTACAGGATCATTTTTGTAATAGCCTTTTTCATTGCATCATTTACCGACACAACAATAATCTGGTCTCTTTCCTATATTACCATAGCATTTATGGCAGTTCCGAACCTTATCGGTCTCTGGCTGCTCAGGAAAGAAATAAAAACAACAATCGCTGACTATTGGGTCGATTTCTCGAAAAGACATCCTGAAGACAGGATATCAAAACGATGGCTTAAGAAAGACAGATTATAGAAAAGGGACAATCTGATATTTGAATAATGCTACTCCCGGATTGAATCATAGACTGCCTGAAGGATATTTCCCCGGATGCTGAGATCGGATAACAGGTTATTGTTTCTTGTGGGATTTACCCTGTTGCTCAGGAAGACATAACTTATTTCATATTCCGGATCGATCCAGACAAATGTCCCGGTATATCCCGAATGTCCGAAGCTGGAAGGTGAAGCGCTTTTCGCCGGATAAGCCTCCTCCTGTGGCAGCTCAGCATTGTCCAGAAGAGGTTTGTCAAATCCCAGGCCGCGTCGGTTATCATTTTCAGGATGCTGAACCCTGGTGTATTGCTCCAACACCTCTCTGGCAATGATCTGTTCCCCGCCGTAAGATCCCATACGGCGATACATCTCCATAAGCTTCATCAGGTCGTTGGCGGTGGCAAAGAGTCCCGCATGCCCCGAAATACCTCCCAGCATCGCTGCTCCCTCATCATGAACCGTACCGTGCAGATGCTGCTTACGGAACAGGGAATCGTACTCTGTGGGCACGATTCGGCTTAAAGGATATTTCATCCAGGGATTAAAACATATATCACCGGCTCCCAACTTATTATAAATATTTGCAGTGACATATTCATACCATTTTTCACCGGTCAGCTTTTCAATAATGTCCGGGCAAATAATAAAGGCAAGATCGGAATAGAGATATTTCTTTTCACCCAGCGGTGATTTTTTTATCTCTTTAAAGATCTTCTTCCTGTAATTGTCGTTTATGAAAAGCCACCGGGCAACCTCAAGCGGATATTTGTCAGACGATCTGTAATCAAAGATATTCCTTTTAAACTCCCCGTTTTTTTTTACCGCCTCTTCCCAGAAGGGGATCCATGAGGTAAGTCCGGCCTGGTGAGACAATATATCCGACATAAGAAGCTCTTTTTTGTTTGAATGTCTGTAATAGGGCAGATAGCTTCCAAGGGTTTTATCAGGAGAGAATTTCCCTTCACTGTCCAGAAGCATTAATCCAGGGAGGGTCGCCGAGACCTTGGTTACTGAAGCCAGGTCATAAAGATCATCATCCTGTACGCTTATCCTGTTGTCGTAGTTATGATATCCGTATGTCTTATGAAACACTACAGTCCCTCTCCTTGCGACCATTACTTCACAACCGGGATATGCTTTTGCCATCAGACCGATATTTACTATTGAATCAATTTTCACTTTAAGAAGCGCTGATGAAATCCCTGCATTTTCAGGAAGCCCGTACTGCATTCTGATATTCCCCGGTGTCAATATTCCGAAATCATAGGGCCACATATCGTTAATAGTAACGGGCAATGCACCTCGTGCCCCTATACCTCCAAAGATCAACTGTGCCGAGAGGTCTTCTGTGAACCGGTTTTCCTGGTATGCCAGCAGAAGACCAGCAGCATTTTTCAGGGCACTGATCCTGTCGATGGCATAGGGATTTCCAAACCATGTAATGATAGTCCTTTGATTATCAACAAGTTTCCTGATAAATCCGGACATTTCAGGTTTTATGCCAAATCCGCTTCGGGCACGATAATTTGTTCCGTAAATCCCTGCTATTACTATATCATAGGCAGAAAGCTTGTTGAGCAAATCGTTTGCAGCTTTGTTATCTGCAGGATCAATATAATAATTATCCGCCTGCCGGTATTGTGCAATTCTATGCTGAAAAAATGTTATTGCTGTTTTATTTACAGCAACCGTGGCTATTTTGATCTTATCCAGGTTTTTTACCGGCAGAATATTATTCTCATTTCTCAACAGAGTCAGGGCATTTGCATATAATTCTCTGATCAGAGCAACTGAAACATCTGGTGATAATTCAACCTCAATGTTCTCTTTATCAATGAAATTGCTTTCGCTTAATCCTGCCTGATATTTTATAGCAAGTATCCTGCGGCATTTATCATCTATTGCCTCCTGTGAAATAATACCTTTCCTGATACCTTCGGTAATCTCATAAATTGTTTTTGCAGGATCCTCCAGACATTCAAGAACATCCATACCTGCTTTCAACGACATTAAACCTGCACCCCCCGGAGCCGGATATTCAGTTACGCCTCCCATATTCATGGCATCCGATATGATCAGTCCTTTGAAGGACAGATCGTCCCTTAGCAACCTGGTAAGTATTTCAAATGAAAAAGTGGCAGGAATCCCGGGAACAGAGTCTAAGGCGGGTATGTTTAAATGTCCCGGCATGATACATGTCACTCCTGCATCAATAAGAGCTCTGAAGGGAGCCAGTTCAATTGTATCAATTCTTGCTTTTGTTTGTTTTATCACGGGCATGCTTATATGCGAATCTGTTTCAGTATCACCATGGCCCGGAAAATGTTTTGCTGCCGATATAATGCCATAATCCTGCAATCCGTTCATATACATCAGGGTTTTCCTGCTTACATTATCAGGGTCCTCTCCAAAGGACCTGTAGTTAATGACCGGATTTTCGGGATTATTATTCACATCAGCCACAGGGGCCAGGTTTATATGTACACCGGCTCTTTTAAACTGACTGGCCACTGCTTTACCCATTTGATATATCAGCGAATCATTCCTTATGGCACCAAGGGTCATCTGCCAGGGGAAGTCTGTGACTCCCTCCAGTCTCATGCCAAGACCCCATTCACCGTCTTCAGCAATTATCAATGGTACTTTTGAGTTTCTCTGGAAGTAATTAAGCATCTCTGTCTGTTTTACAGGATTGCCCTTGAAGAAAATAACTCCTCCGGCACCAGTCTTTTTTATCAGGTTGCTAAGTCTTACATCCTCCCCGATATCACGGTTTGAATAAGCATCAATCCAGATAAGCTGGCCGATACGCTCTTTTAATGATAGTGAATTAAAAACCGAATCCACCCAGGGATGATTCAGGTATTTAAGAAACAGAGGATCGGTTTGCTGCGAATTTACCCCCGTAACTAACAGACTTAAAATACAAGATAATATGTATATTTTTGATTTACAATGCATTGATTGATATTCGGCAGTAAATTCTTTAACGTCATCTTTTAAAGAAAGAGTCAGGATACAAAAATAAATGAAAATTTGTAGGATGTAAGGTAAATTCACAACTTTATAAATTTGATTTATAATGCTTATATTTCATATCCCATGCTTAAGGACAACAGCACAGGGGTAAACTACACTGTACATCACACCGGGGGGATGACCGCGGTGTACCGTACACTGATACCTGGATTCCCCTTTGAGACGATATTGAACGAAACACAAAGGGTGCTGCTGATGAAACAGATACTGGATTTTTAAAACGTTAAAATATAAATCATGGACAGGAAAATAACTTGTTTTATACAATTATCCGACAATAAGTCGCTGGAATCAACAGTTACATCGCTGAATAACTCAGGCATAGTTTCCAGGATAATAATTGTAGCAGGAAAAGATACAACGGTTGATTATAATGATCCAGAAGTTGATTATTTGTTTTGTGCCGGGTTTTCGTCGACTTCTGCCGTGAAGAAGATGGCACTGATGTCCGACACTGAATATATCCTTATTTACAGCAAGCCTCATCCACTCGACCTCGGGAAACATGCACTTATGAGAATGATCAGTGTTTGTAAAAATACCGGAGCCGGAATGGTCTATTCCGACTATCTTGAAAACAAAAACAACCAGCTTTCGCCCCATCCTGTTATCGACTACCAGGAAGGGAGCCTGCGTGATGATTTTAATTTCGGATCCGTGGTACTATATAAAGATTCGGCATTTCAGTATGCTTATAAGAAGATGGAGCGTGAGTACAGGTTTGCAGGATTATATGACCTCAGGCTGAAGATATCACAGCGTCACTCCATTATACATTTGCCCGAGATACTGTACACCGAAACTGAAAGCGATATCCGAAAATCAGGAGAGAAACAGTCCGACTTTGTTGATCCCGGGAACAGGAAGGTACAGATTGAAATGGAAGAAGCCTGTACCGATCACCTTAAGAGAATTAACGGCTGGCTGAAACCGGAATTCAGATCTATAAGCTTTGATGCAGATAATTTTGAGTATGAAGCCTCAGTCATCATCCCGGTAAAAAACAGGGTTATGACAATCAGCGATGCAATAAAGTCGGTTATAAGCCAGAAAGCAAAATTCAAATTTAACATGATAGTGATAGATAACCATTCCACAGATGGGACTACGGATCTGGTAAGCGCTTTTGCAAAAAAGGATGACAGGCTCGTTCACATTATTCCCGAACGACAGGATCTCGGTATCGGAGGTTGCTGGAATGAGGGCATTTTTCACGAAAAATGCGGGAAATTCGCCATTCAGCTCGACAGTGACGACCTCTATATCGACAATAATGTAATAAACAGAATTGTTGAAGCCTTTTATGAGCAGCAATGCGCTATGGTTGTAGGGTCGTATAAAATGGTGAACTTCGATCTTGATGATCTGCCTCCCGGACTGATCGATCACAGGGAATGGACGCCTGAGAATGGCAGGAATAATGCGTTGAGAATCAATAGCTTAGGAGCCCCGAGAGCCTTTTATACTCCGGTTATCAGGAGTATGGGTGTGCCTAATGTCAGCTATGGTGAGGATTATGCTGTGGGGCTTGCCATAAGCCGTCATTACCGGATAGGCAGGATCTACGAACCTCTCTATCTGTGCCGCAGGTGGGAGGGTAATACCGATGCTGCTCTCGATGTGAATAAAATGAATGCCCATAACCTGTATAAGGACAGGTTAAGAACTATTGAGCTTCTGGCAAGAATACAACTGAATAAAAAAATAACTGAATAAGTGTATTCTGAAAAAACCGGCAAACTGTTTTATTCACAGCTCCGCAAATGCGAACTGGTAAAACTCAACTACAG
>Ga0315532_1002201_pt1 | contig 13627 bp, 14 predicted proteins | sample SalMarWE160370MG_FD_203082 | JGI IMG/M metagenome (GOLD analysis project Ga0315532, IMG submission 203082) | Salt marsh sediment microbial communities from the Plum Island Ecosystem LTER, Massachusetts, United States - Salt Marsh Sediment WE1603-70 ... | reverse complement strand
ACACAGAGAAAGGATTAAGGACTATTGTTACCTCTGGACCGGTTGAATATACCACTACAAGAGGAGTATATCGTATTCCAAACTACATTGCGGACATCTTAGATGAGGAAAGAATCCGTTTTACTCGTATCGATGGCAAAGCGAGAAAGTAGCTTCTTGGATGAAAAGACGAGAGAAAAATCGTCTGATATCTGCCGTCTTTACTCGGTTCAAAATCTTCTTACCGGTAACGTATACTGACCCAAACACACAAAGAACAAGGTACGTTCAACTCGAAGATATAAGCTACTTTTTGAGCGATATAGCGAGAAAGTACAAGGAATGTGGGGGATATAGTATTTCCAATCCTTCTGCACCACCACCGATAGCGGGAAGCTATAAAGACAGTCCCGAAGAACGTAGTTACTGGGCTATGATATTGGTTCCAGAAAGTAGACTCAATGAAGTTCTAGTTACGATAAAAAGGAAAGTAGGAGAATTACAGTCAAAGTATAATCAAAAAGAGATTTTATTATATTACTATCAAGTAATTAGACTAATGCCTGGATAGAAGAAATAACCGTTCTTTAAAGAATGCTTGAGCCGAATTTATAAATCCTTATACTTATGGCCGGAATCTGGAAAAGTGGAGGGTGAGTAAATGAGCTTTAAGGTAGGTGATGAGGTGTTTTTGCTGAAGAGGCCTTGACGCCTGATTTGGGTACTCCCCGAGCAAGAGTGGTATGAGACGATTTTAATAAAAAGAGGGCCAAAGCTCCCTTAGTTTTTTCAGGAAGAATATATATAGCAGTTTGAGAAGCTTCAAATAGAGCTTGAAGAGATAACAAAGGCAGTTATTAGTAAGTGAAATACATAGCATGAACCAGATGTTGTGAGGTCACACCGTGGCAAAAAAACCGAGACATACGCTGCCTATTATTCACTCCATGCTAATATGTGAGAGAGTAATTGTGGAGGAGGGCAATAAGAAAAAGACGTTAGTTGGAATATTTGATAGGATCAATTGCAAGAAAACCCCTATGGTCTGGCCGGAACTAGGGGTTTATATTGCTCTCTCAGATGTAGAACAACGTTACAACATGAAGCTGGAACTAGTGTATTTGGAGGATAACCGTCAGTTATTCCAAGTCAAAGGCATCTTAGAGCCAAGGAAATCCCTGAACTGGGAGCTTATATGGACACTTAGGGGAATACGTTTTGAAAAATGGGGAGAACACGCATTTAGGTTTTGGGTTGATGATGACATAATCGGCGAAAAATATCTGCGTTTAAGGAGTGTGTAATCATGGAAGTGGCAGAAAAAGAGCTAGAATTTGCTGATAGTATCGACATATTAAGGAAAAGAACGCAAAGACTATCCAGGCAATTTCGAACGGTGGGAAGTGCAGACTATAAGCCTATTAAAGTTGGTACTTATATTGTGAAGTGGGCCAAACCGATACTCCAAAAAGCTGTGCATGTGTATAGATTGAAAGAACTTAAATCTGATAAATACGTTTTGCGCAAAGCCCTGTTTGTTCAGATCGAAAAAACTCAAGATGGAGAAACATTCATTGCTAAGATTCCCTGGTTAGATGTCTATGGCTTGGGGGAAACGGAAGAACAAGCAGTAGAGGATTTTCAATTGAGTCTTATAGAAGATTACGAGCTTATGAAAGAGGAAGAGTACAGGCTAAGTGATTATCTTCACGAACATCTTGCCGATTTAACTACTGTCCTGCGGGAAATATAATGTCCTTGAAAGCTATGGATGTGGACAGGGTATTTAAAAAATTCGAGATGGAAATCAAAACTGGCAATGATATATATGCCCGGCTTTATTACGGCGGAAAGTTTATTCTACGCACAAGAAGGTTTTTGGGCAAACGTAAAATTGAGGACAAGGTTAGATACCTAATCAGGCAGCAATTGCAGTTAAACGAGGAGGAATTTGCACAGGCAATTGGCTGTCCTTTGAACAGAGAAGGATATATACAGATTCTAAAGAGAAAAAAGTTCATCACGACAACAAAATAATCTCTTTCTTAAGGTCTCTAGGTTATCGCCATAATACAATATGTTCTTCATACCAGCACCGCCTGACCCAGCATCAAATCAAACATATCACCATTATCTCGATATATTTACCGTATGTCAAGGGGTAATTCCCAAAAAATAGGGACAGCGCCTATTATTATTAACGAATTGAGTCGCTGTATGTAAACTTCTGGCATGCCAGGTGTATTAAGACCTGGAACAATAGGTTTTCCCATCATCCTGCCTAAAGGCGAAATTATCAGGAATGTGTTTCTGAAGATGAAGATAGTTCAAGGCAATATCTACAACGGCTCAAAAGTTATACTCAAAGAGATTTTTTTAAGATACGGGTATATTGTCCCATAAGTAAAAATCAATAAATGGGTGCTGTCCCTATTTAGTGCGTTTTGAGGCCGGCTCACACGGCTTTTGGCGGCTTTTCAAGGCACGGTAACCTTAAAAGCAATCGCACAATTAGGAGGTATGAAACCATGATGCAGCAAAAATATTTGCCATTCACCGAACAACAATTGTTATCCCATTTTGCTAATGTTAGACGAAATGGTAAATGTATTAGGAATGCTAAGCATCTCAAGTACTACAACGTTAGTATTAGAAGATACAACGAATATCTTGCCAAGAACCCTAATAGGCGCGGAAATCCTCTCCAGAAGACGAGAGCGCCTTGCCAAATAGAAAAAGATGAAAGATTCTGGATTGCCGCATGTATGATGATCATCTTCTATAGTCAAAATAGAATAGAGCAGTATATTTCTCTATTTAAGGAGGCCTACGGTAATGAACCTCCAGTTGAAGGGATAAACAGTTGGCAGGACTGCTTTGAGGGCAAGTTATGTCTATTTTTTGAAGCAAATTTGCCATCACCTCATTTATATAAAGAGTGGTTATTAAACAACATTGCTAAAAGGCAATTTATCCCATATGTTTTGGATAGTGCGTACAACAAAAAGAATCTTGAAGGCGCCACCAACGTCGATGCCCTACTTTTGAACCCAGGAAATGGATTTGCGGTGATAATCGAAGCAAAAGTACTGTCGGATATATCTTATCAAATTACCTATGATGTTATGCGTAATCAGATTGCCCGCAGCATCGATGTCATGCTTCAGAAAAATAATACCCTTTGTGACCCATTAGATAAGCGAGACCCAGAAAGAACCTTGTTCTTAATGATTACTGCGAAACTTTTTAAGGATAATTCTACAAGCCGCTTATATGGGTACAAATTCAAAGAATATAAGAACAACCCAAGCTCTTTAGCTCAGGATCTACCACATAGAAAAGATTGTAATTGGCAAAATATAGCCAAGAGGTTGGGTTGGCTGAGCTGGAAAGACTTTAGCAATGTGAATAAAGATTGTTGCCAGTGGTTGGAATAACCCCGTGTGCGCCAATGTTTATCGAAGTGTATCAGGCTCTGCTGGACTTCAGGTACACTAGAGTCCTTATGCGCCATTGGTCTAGACGATGAGAAATCTGAAGATAGAGTTACCGGAATGGTTCGATGTCTTCAGCCTGGTTTGTGCTCGCGGCAAAGAAGCCCTTCAATGGGACCTCCCCGAGGCATGGGTGCACGCTGAACTTTACGCCGAACTCAAGAGACGAGTAAGCCCGCCATCAGCGCACTTGTCCACGGATTAGCGTAGCAAAATTAGTGCAGCCCTTTACCGGAAACCGCTCACTATTAGTTTGTACGTGGTCTCTAGGTTCTGAGGATATGAGTAACGACCCATAAGAGGTACTTTTTGGGTCAATTCATTTGCCTAATTGCCCCGTTCTTGGCAAAAGGCGAAAACCCTAATCTCACCATATAAAAACGATTGTCCGGACATCGGACACGGGAGCTAAAGCGTTATTATTACTGCTCATTCGACAAGGCGATGAAAAGAATATAAGAGAGTTTTATAAGTAAACAAATAGGAGCACGGGTTATGTGTCTAATAGTACTTGACAAGATTTCACCCTTTACTATGATATACTCAAATCGTAATTTCAATTATTGAAATTACGAAACGGCTTAAGGAGGCATTGAAATGCCCGCTATACGGAAAAAGAAGGAAATCGGTGCACGCTTTAATGTGCTCGGGTATAAAGAGGAAGACCGGTACATTGCTCACTGCTTGGAGATTGACTTAGTAGCTGAGGGTAAAACGCCTGAAGAAGCAAGAAATAATTTGGCTGACCTGATTTTTTCCTATTTACGTTTCGGGATGGAGCGAGATATAGAACAGTTTATTCCTCACCCAGCACCCAAGATATACTGGGACAAATTCAAAGAGATACAGAGGAAGAAGACCTTAAAGGCTCACCCTATAGACCCCTCTCTTCTGAAGACTCCCAGGAACCGCATAATAGATTTGATGCGAGAAGTAAAGGCAGAGAAAGCCCCTAGCCATGTCTAATCCTTCCCAGGATAAACCTCTTAGATATCGGGAACTACGTAGAAAGTTAGGAAATTTTGGAGTTACGGAACACAGAGATAGAGGGAAAGGTAGTAACAGGGGATTATACCACCCAAACATCAATGGTAAGCCAGTATGGTATTACATAAAATGCCGCGGAGAAGGAGACGAATTATCTAAGCCCGTAGTGCGAGCTGCCCGGGAAAGATTTAATATCCCTATAGAAGAATTCTATTAAAGTTCATAATTGTCTATTAAAAACATTACTTTCTCAAACCTACAATTGTTACGTTTCTCCAATTCCTAAATCCTGTTGGTAAATCCTAAACGGAACCATACCCTTACATACGGTAATACTTTCATCAAAAAGCCCCGAGCCGAGGGGGATCGGGGGCGAATATACCCTGAACATTCTTGAACGCCAACCTTACCAAAAAAGAGAAAATGATCGTAGAATCATATGACAATTTCAAGGAAGTTTTCAATGAAGAGTTGCTTCCTCAAAGTAGTGAGGATTATTATGTGAGCTATCAGCTAATCAGAAATATTCTGGCTGCCTACGAGCGCAACTTATCATTCCTTCTTTTGTGTGATGCAAGAAGACCTGACCTGGTAAAAGAGTTCTATTTAACCGCACGATGCGTGAGAGATGACCGCCTAAGAGTTAAGTGCAACATCGTATTCTGGCAAGAAATTGCCCAGAGCGTTGGAAAAGAACTACGAGATTTCCTGGTCGAAAAATACGGTTTTTAGGCTGCCTAACGATACCTACATCCAGCAAAGATGACGCCCGGACCATTCTTTTATCTGGAGAGCATTATTTTCGTCAACATTCCCCAAAAGAAGACCGAAACGATATCTTTATAGCCTCAACAGCTGATTGAAAGGGGTCCATTAAGGAGGTTTACTGATGAGTAAAAGCACAAGCTTTCTCTATCAACTTGCTAGAACGGCAAACGATATCGAAAAGCTCGCCAGCGGTGATCCGAAAAGGATAACAAGAAGGGCAAAGAATAAATACATTGGGAGAAAACTGATAAGAAAAGCCTGGAAATTTCCCTTTTGAGAGGAGCAAGATGAAAAAAGAATTATTGTCACAGAGCAAGATTGGAGATTTTCTCTCCATTGGAGTAGAAATAGACCAGGATGAAATAGGTCTTTACGTTGCTTCTGCGGATGTCTCAGCAAGCTGCGCCTTCAAGTTCGATGAGTGGAAGAAATTTGTTCAGGGAATAAACAAAGCTGATGAGGAGTTCAAAAGGATAGTGCCTGATTAAAAGAAGAGGAGAGAGCGATGAACCATGTCCAGTTCTTCGAAGACACGCAAAGTTCATTCAGAAGCAGGGATGATTTTCAGAATGCATATAGGGAATTATCAGAAGTAATAAAAAGCAGCAATATTACCTATAGCAAAAAAGCTCTTGATAATCATCGCAATACCTACGTGAGATTGCAAGGATCGTTCTATCATTTAGAAGTATTAAACCACCTGAAACCCAACATAGGGAAAGTGGATTCAGAGCTTATTTATATGCATTATTATGAACAGCTGATTTGTTCTCTTTGTAGTGCTACCAATGGGCTTTCCTACGAAATAGATGCTATTTACAATCTAGAATTGGACAAGAGGGAGTTCAGTATCAAAGAAGTTGCCGATGCACTTCCAGAGGGTCCCTTGAGTGATTTGCTGTGGAGAGAAATACTGGTTCGCAAAAATGATCATTGGTACCACACGAGACTGAGGAAAGAGAGAAACAAAATTGTTCATGCCAGCTGCATCAAAATCTAACCAACCGGTAGCGGCCCGATACTGTGAAACCAGCATCATAGCCTCAAAATAGCAGGGAGTCGGGTCTTGATTTTTGAAAACCTTAAGACCATTATGAGAAAAAAACCAGATGTTCACTCTTGGATTATTAAGTTCTGAAAAGATTCGGAAGAGGGGAGTTCTCTCTAAAAAAAGTCTTCCTGGACAGTTACTCTAATCTAGACAATATCCGGCTCCCACAATTAGAGTAATATCAGCAAGTAGTACCTTCTTCTCGCAGGCAAGCTTCCTGGATGGTTCGGTCTGACCAGGCTTAGGCCACATATATTCTATCCAGCAATCATCTTCAGTTTTTAGAGTTGCCAGTACTTCACGCACGAAATACTTGCCGTTACTATCCTGCTTGTTGGCTACATTGGTACCCTCAAGTTCTGGAAATGCGATATTTAACAATTCGTTTGCCTCGTCATCTTTTATGAAGATATAGCTATCCATGAGGATAAACTCACTGGGTTGTAAGCGCATTTCTTCCAGTGCGTCTGGGCCTTTCTCTTGCAGAAGTGAAATTGCCTTATTAACCAAATCGATTACGAATACTTTTTCGCATTTCATGTCGTAGTTTCCGCTTCCCACAAGGTAGTCTTTTCCCGAGGGGGCCCTGGCTCTCTTAATAAAGGTAGATTTCCAGGTAGGATTGCTTTCTCCTGGCCTTGGCCACTGATAATGTACCCAACCTTCTCCGGCTGGCTGTCTAGCTGTCTCTACGAACGTTCTCCCAATGGGTCTGCCGCTAATGTCTTTCAAACCCAGCATATTCTCCCCTTCTCCGCTAACATCTGGTGGGTAGACATAACGCAGACCATCCAGTCCCCAGACAAAGATGTAGGAGTCATCGTGAAACCACTTGCTCTCTTTCTTTCTGAACTGAGGGAATGCTTCTTCACCAACCCTTTCAATCTCTTCTGCCGCTTCTAGAACAAAATTAATAAGTTCCCTTGTTTCCTCACGTTCATAATCGGTTAGGTCACGTGCCAGGCAGGATGTGAGTGGAATAAGGAAAGAAATGAGAGCACACGCTAGTCTGATCTTCTTCACTTTTTTGTCCTCCAGTGATAAATATTCAGCGAAAAGCATTACTTCTTGTCATTTCGGGGAGTCTGAAAGCCTTCAGGAAGATTTCTCGTTTCGCTCGTTTTTCATGTGTCGCATTGCACAATAGACATCACGCACGATTCGTCGCGACTATTACGGTCCTTTCGTAACGGGATAGTTCAGTGAGCATTCACTTGCTGTAACAGTTTTAAAGAAGTCTCTATTAGGGGGAACAGCCAAAAATGTGGGTCTTTTTTAGGAACGAGTTTTTCCCAGATGCAAAGATACTTCATCGGCTTGCACCAATTCTTTAATGGGAATCTCTATTTCGAGCATCTTTGCCCTTTCCAGATTGAAAGCGGTTTCAACTACCCCCGGATCCACGATGGCAATACCGCCTGGGGCACTACCTTGAAGAATTTCTCCTCCAATAATACCCGCATAAATGCCGCTTTTGTAGTATGAGGGTCCTATTGCCAGCAAGGCACCATCTTCCACATAGGAGCCTACAGAGCCCAATTCAGGGATTTTGCTATTTTGAATAGTCCAGTCTAATACCTGGGAGGCAGGCACTACCTTACCATTGGCGTCCCTTATTTGATGGTAGTTTTCAATGCCAATAATATCAACCTTCTCCTGATATTTAAGTATTATCTCTTTCCACTCATCAAACGTTTCTATCTGGATGAAATCGACAACCTCTAGTGGGGAATTGGTTACTTTTTCAAGATATCGTTCCTTGAAATCCTGAACCACGAAGTCAGAGCTGGGACTGTGGTCGGCCAGCAGTACGATATTGGAAGCATCAGGAAAGATTCTCTTGGCAAAAGAGAAGGCCTGGTAGTAGGGGTGACGTTCCAGTACGCCAGTAATTGGACCTTTGGGTTCTTCCAGGCTACTGATTGGTTGGTAGATGATTGGGTCCAGATTAATACCCGAGAACACAAAAGGAAGCTGTCTGTCCGGGTATCTCTCGGTGTACTCGACGGCAACGTACTTAAGAGCATTATCGTTATTGACAAAAACTATGCTGGGCTTGAACTCCTCAATGAGATTAAAAACGACACTGGCACGCTCCTCGATCTCCTTTGCTGTAGTATAGGTAATCTTACTGTCCATAGAAAACGCTTTGAGCTCATAGTCTGAACTTTCTCTGTATCCTTTGCGTCTTAATCCTTCTATGACTCCTTTTTGAAGATCCTCCTCTAATTTCCAGTCCTTATAGGAGTTCACTATCAGAATCTTGAGTGGGGAAAGATTAGACGACGACATAAAGACAATTCTTGCAGAAGAGTCGGGATTGAACTGGTATTGAGCTATTCGCTCCCACTGAAAAGACCCTTCAAACTCTTTCACCGCCCAAAAGTCATAGCTATACTCCTTGCGGTCTCCCGCATTATTGAGAGCGGTCCATCCGGTTGTACCATAATAGGAAGCAGCAGTTTCTAGCAGAGTCTGTTTGAACGTGTCAAAATCATCGGCGCTCCCTCCCGTTGCGTAGGTTAATACTGCTACCCAAAATGCATCGTATGCAGCCAGGGTAAAGGCATCAACGCCTCTGCCTATCTTGGCGCTGATTTTTTCTGATACCGGTTCCCATTTGTCCCGTGCTCTCTTATCTAGACCAAAAACAGGACACGGGAAACCTGATTTCATGGCAAATTGGGCCGCCTGGCTATTGCTGACAAGGGCGCTGCTTAGAGCGATACCATTGCTACCATACCAACGCACATAAGACAGGTTGGTGCTGATTGAAGCTTGCTCCATAATGGATGCTATCTCATTGAAAGCAGCCGTGTATATGCCTACGGCATCAAGACCATACTTGACAATGGCTTGGTTCGCCTGTGAATTCAACAAGGCTACTTCCCCGGAGAAATCCTTGCTGCTCGGATGATAACTGACGCCATCAAGCACCAGACCTCCACGCATCTCAAAATATTTTTTCATGGCAACATGTAGGCTTTCATTGCCTGCATCGTCTCGCCATATGGGAACAACAGCACGAATTCCATCCTGCCACATGAGTTGGGCGATGATTTGTCCTTCGCTAACATCATCAGGACAAAAACGAAGTATATTATCTTGCTCAATAGCCAGTGAATGGGCAGTGCTGCCCTGACTTATTATCAGAATACTGTTTTTGTCAGCATACTCCTTTACTGCTTTCACCTCGGCACTCGACTGAGGTCCGATAACTACTTTTACTCCTTGGTCTGCCAGACCTTTCAGCTTCTCAAGGGCAAGCCAGGGATTTCCCGCCGTGTCTTCAACTATGAGCTTCACTTTCACTCTAGACCCAATGCGAGATAAATAGGGCTGGACATCCTTGAGAGCGATATCTAGCGCTACTTCACTTGATTCCCCCAGGGAGGACCAATCGCCAGAAAGGTCAAATAGGGCTCCAATGATGACTTGGGTTGGAGGCGAGGTATTTTCACTGAAAGCTGGCAGCCCAATACCTGCAATAAGCAGCATAGCTATGGCTATACTGAAAATCTTCATTGTCTTTGGTGCTGTTTTTTTCGTTTTCATAACTGAAAAATCTTCCTTTCATGCATATTAAGAAAATTCTGTTGTTTTATTTTTTGAAGAAATATCGGTTCAAAGAGAGAGCAAAGTCAGGCTGAACACCTGCTATTCCGAAGTTTTCTGGTTTTGCTAGCAACAACAAGAGTTGCACTCTTGATTTTTAAGGCAGATTCTTGACCATTTCGGCAAACTCTTTCATAGTAAAGGCTTTGAGTGTTTTAGTGGCAAAATTTCCGCCCGCATTCATTCTTAAAAGCTGGGTCATCATAACTTCGTCACTTTCCGCTTCAAAGACGGCCATGAAATCATATTCTCCCATCAATATGTAGTGGTCTATCATCTTACATCCAGCTGCCTCAAGAATTTTAGTAGTTTCCTCTATCTGTTGAGGAGCATCCTGTTTGGCAATGTTTTTTGTTCCCTGCTCGGTCATTGTAATAAGAACGATGTATTTTGACATAACTCTATCTCCTTTTTCCTTTTTTTCTAAGTCGCTAAAAGAAATTAATTCATCTACTACTACTTCAGATTATCCGTTCTGTGAGATTGCTGAAAAAGTACAATTTCGTCATTGCGAACGGAGTGAAGCAATCTCTCTGTCTTTTTTTCTTCACTATGTCGAAGCATAGCCCAGGGCAAAGTAAGGTTGCGGGAACCAATTCTCCTCAACACTGAGGTTCACCGTCATCCTTTCTACGGGAAGTGAAATGGTCTTAGTGGATACTCCACCGGGAACAACCCCATCTTAGTATTCTTGAGCAGCTTTGTCAATTTTTGTGTTCGGGTAGCAGACTGACCTGCCTCTAGAATCGGTCCAGTTATTATGTTGGACTAGGGATCGAAAAAAGGGGAATGTAAATGGCGAAAAGAATACAATCAGGTAAGGCCGCACAGTGCCTTAAATTACCGGGCACCTTGCCCCCGGGGCCATCATACCCGCGTCAAATCATTTCACCCCCGCAAAAAGGGGCAAAAAGGGGGATGGTTCCCATTATTGTTCACGGATTGATTCTTTCCTGAAGCCCTGCGTCCGGCTGAACAAGCTAAAATTGACTGTGGGAAGAGCCACTTCAAGGCTCTGGGTACAGAGGTTGATTTCACGACCGCCAATAATTACGCTTCCTTTTCGGAAAAGTTTCTTAAATAGAATAGATAAAAAAGTATTTATGAAGAAGGTGAATTATAGGAATGTGTTTCTGAAGACAAGGATGGTTTAAGGCAAGGCTCGGGTGTCCCGGAGACTACACTCGAAGAAACTTCTTAAAAATATGGTTACATTGTCCCACAGGTAAGAATTAATAAACGGGCGCTGTTCCTATTTACTCTTTTCTTTACAAAAAAGAAATTTCACATATAATAGAATTAACCTGGGTTAAGTTGTGAATTTCGCACGTCCTGTACGCCAAATAAGGTACTGCCAAAATTCCATAAAAGAACATCAAAAATAACATGAATATAAGGGGGATTTTATGAGATATAGAGTAAGCCTCAAAAAGACGGAGGAGGGTTATTCTGTTTGGGTCCCCGGCTTACCAGGCTGTTGGTCTGAGGGACGAACGGAAGAAGAAACTTTAGAGAATATTAAAGATGCTATACAAGTATATCTGGAGACTGCTGAGGAGTTAAGCAAGGACAAGGAGTCTCGCTATGTAGAAGTAGGATAAGTATGCCCAAGCTGCCAGGGATAAACCATGAACGCGCTGTGAGAGCTTTTGAAAAGCTTGGTTTTTGGATTGCAAGACAGGGAAAACATATTGCCATGACTAATGGAGAACGGATTATCACTATTCCACGGGCAAATCCAGTTAACGCCTTTACAATGGCTGGTATCGTAAAAGATGCCGGTCTTACCACTGAGGAATTTAAGGAACTTTTATAAGCCTTCCACGCAGCCGAAAATAATACCGTCGTAATCGACTCCACTATCGCTTCGCCCACATTCATTTATCCAATTCGCAAACCCGTAAAAAATAGGGACAGTGCCCCTTTTTATTGACACATTGAGTCACTGCATGTAAGCTTTTGGCATGCCACGCATATCAAGAGCAGTCGCAGCAGATTTTCCTCATCATCCTACTTAAAGGGGAAATTATAAGGAATGTGTTTCTGAAGACAAGGACGGTCTAAGGAATATCTACAACGGCTCAAAAGCTATGCTCGAAGATACTCTTTTAGGATGCCGGTATATTGTCCCATAAGTAAGAATCAATAAATGAGCACTGTCCCTATTTATTTCCTATTTATTATTCGGGTCTTGGTCTTTCGGTCTGCTATGGGATCATCAAACGCCATAAAGGAAAGATAGAGGTAAATAGCATTATACGAGGAGGTAATGGGATGCAGAGTTCGACTGTGGAACTTTTATTTGTACTGGTAGAAAAAATATGCGTGGTAATTGTTTTTGCCTATCTGATTACCCGAACAAAATATTTCCACAATGTAATTGATAAACGGCCATCCTTCTGGGGTCGTCTGATATTGACATTGGTTTTTGGCGGACTTTCTATATATGGCACCTACAATCGAATATGGATATTCGGTGCCAACGCTCATACTAGAGATCTTGGTCCAATGATTGCGGGTCTGGCAGCAGGACCCTTTGTTGGACTGGGAGCTGCCCTGATAGGCGCCATACATCGCTATTCCCTCGGCGGGTTCACTGCCATCCCTTGCGCTCTGGCCACTATAATTTCTGGCCTTTTAGGTGGCCTCATTTATGAGCTCAGAAACAAGGAGTTCCTCGGGGTCTTTTGGGCGGTCCTTTTTGCTGTTTTCATAGAGTCCTTTCATATGCTCCTTATCCTTTTGATGGCTAAACCCTTTGCTGATGCTCTTCAGCTGGTTAAGGAGGTTGGTCTGCTGACGACTGGTGCCAACTCAGTAGGAGTTGCCATCTTTGCCTTAATGATAGTCAATCTGATGAGGCAGAAAAGGACGAGTTCATATTTGAAAATAAAGAGTTTATAACAAAATTATTAAGAAACTTTTGACACTACTCCGAAAAATACTACGATAAGTTCGTAACTGGTGGAGTAACCATTAAGACCACTTCTCTTCCCGTAGAGTTCACTCGCACAGCAACTGGATAGTCTACTATTCAAGATTAGTCAGATTGGGCAAGATGAGTCATAACCCGAGTTAAATTATCTCATAGCAAGTTCAAAACATAGTTCATCCCAGATTCGGTAAACTAAGCTATCTTATAGCAAAAACTCATTTTTGAACTTTTTCGGGCTATGATTTTATCCTACGGTGCAAGTCAAGGTGGCAATTTTTACTCCTTGTTCTTAAAGATTTGCTTTTTGTCTAAATTTAAGCAATTTTTAGCGTACCTTCCCTATCAGAGGAGGAAACTTATACTACCTTTTCAATGAGCCGAGTACTTAGAGAACGTAATAAGGTTTACCTTTAGCTAGTTCTCTAAAGATATACTCAAAAAGCTCCTTATAGGGATAAAACTTGGAAAACTTGATGAAGTACTGCTTTTTCTTTCTTTGAATAATAGCTGGTAGATTCAAAAGATACATTCTAATCCACTTAATGCATCTAGACCTAAACTCCTCTGGGAGAAGAAATCTTTTAAACCAGTTTAAGATGTTGTAGGCTAAGGCTACCAAAAGGATATAGACCTCATTTCCTTCTTTGTTATGCACGGCAAGTTTATCCAGATTAAAGCCTAACTTTTGCTCTTTGATTCTATTTTCTACTGTGGCTCGGTTATTGTAAAACCTATAACAGGATAACTTACCTAGCTCACTCTTTGGAATATTGGTCACATAGAATCTGTATTCAACTG